>JAABUX010000198.1_pt1 | contig 104459 bp, 93 predicted proteins | sample 5561851 | NCBI WGS metagenome assembly JAABUX01 (sample SAMN10711883, study PRJNA513361) | rock metagenome | isolation source: Antarctica rocks | place: Antarctica: Victoria Land, Richard Nunatak red sandstone | collected 2016-01-03
CTGCCGGCGCGCTGGGGGGCGTTTGCGGCGTACGTCGGTCTGCCGCACGGCGTGGTTCCGGTCGATTTCGCAAGCCACCATCAGATCGTCGCCGCCTACGGCGTGCCGGTGGGCGAAGGCAACACTGCGTTTCTGTCGTTTTCCGGCGAAGGCGAGGTGCGGCGCGCTCGCAACGGCGGCCGCGCGGTTACGATCTCGACGCACACCGACGTCGCGCGCTGGGAGCGCGCGCAACGGGACGGGACGCTCGCGGCCTTGCGGGAGCGCTACACGCGCCGGCTACTGGTCGCCCTCGATCGCGTGTTGCCGGGCGCCGCCGCTCGCGCCGTCGTCGTCGAGGCCGCCACGCCGCACACGTTCGCACGTTACACGGGCCGGTCGCGCGGGCTCGTGGGCGGTCTGCCGCAAACGCCCGCGACGGCGTCGCTCGGAGCCATCAGTCAGCGCACGCCGGTGCGCGGCCTGTTTCTCTGCGGCGACACGACGTTTCCGGGACAGTCGACCGTCGGCGCGACCCTTAGCGGGTACAACGCGGCACGCTCGGCCGCCGCCAGCTAGTTCTTTTCTTGCAGCGTCTTAAGGAAGCGCGCCCGGTCGATGATGTAGCGTTCGTGCGTTCCCTCCGCGATTTTTTCGCGTTCGTCGAACGCCGCCACCGCGAAGTTGATCCGGCGCCCGTCGATGCCGATCACTTCCACTTCGGTTCGAACGATGAAGCCGACGGGCGTCGGTGCGGTGTGCTGGAGATCGACGTACGAGCCGAGCGAGACGGTGTCGGGCGCGAGCACCGGCTCCAAGCAATGCACGGCAGCCTCCTCGATCAGCTGCAGCAACATCGGTGTCGAAAGCACGTCGACCCCTTTGTTGCCGGCCTTTTCCGCGGTCATCCATTCTTCAACGCGGGTCTGACTTTGATATTTACGACCGATGTCGACTTTGCCGGGCATGCCCCGCAGTTAGGCCGCAAGCGGCGCCGCTCCCGCTCGACCGCTCATGAATCAATTCGGCTCGGCCGGGCGTACAAAGACCGGTGCTACACGTGAGGAAGATATGAAGGTTCGCAGACTCGCCTCGTTCGCGCTTGCCGGAGTGCTCGCGAGCGGCTGCAGCGGCGGTCAGAAAAAGGCGCCGCAGGGTCCGCCGCCGCTCGCCGTCGACGTCGCTAAAGCGTCGCAACACGATATTGCGACCTCGATCACGCTCGACGGGCAGATCGCACCGCTGCAAGAAGCGACGCTCAGCACGCCGGAATCCGGTACGATCACGGCCGTCTACGTCAATGAAGGCGACCGCGTCGCGCGCGGCGAGCTCTTGGCCAAACTCGACGACGCGCAACTGCGCGCGCAACTCGCCGCGAATCAAGCGACGGTCGCGCAGTCGCAGGCGAAGCTGCAGAGTTCCAACGTCCAAGCGCCCATCGCCTCGCAGCAGTATTCGTCCGCGGTGACCTCATCACAGCAGCAGTTGCTTCAGGCGCGCAACCGCGTCGCGACCGATGAGGCCGCGCTCAAGAATGCCGAACTCGTCTATCGCAGCAATCAGCAGTTGGTCTCGCAGGGATACGTCTCGCAGACCGCCGCCGAACAAGCGCGCTCGACGTACGTCGCCGCCGTGCAAGAACTCAACAACGCGCGTCAAGCCGTGCCCGCGACGCAAGCGCTGGTAACGACCGCGCAATCGAACACGGGGCAAGCGGGCGTGGACCAAGCGACGATTGCTGCCAACAAGGCCGCCCTCGCGCAAGCGCAGGCGAACGTCGGTCTGCTTCAGACGCAGATCTCGCAGGCATCGCTGTACGCTTCGTTCGACGGCGTCGTCACGCAACGGCTCCTGGACCCCGGGGCATTTGCCGGGCCGAACCAGCCGATCGTGCGCGTTTCACAGCTCGATACGGTCTACGTCAATGCGAACGTTCCCGACGAAGATCTCGCGTTCGTGCGGCCCGGAACGCGAGCGCATTTTACGTCGCAGAGCCTTCCCGGTAAAACGTTCTCGGGCACGATCGGCGACGTGAACGCCACGCCGACGACCGGGACGCTTTCGTATCGGGCGCGTATTCGGCAGCCCAATCCCGGCCGGAAGCTGCGCGGCGGCATGCTGGTCTCGCTCGTCATCGAGAAAGAGCGCCACCCCCGCGCCATCGTCGTTCCGCGGACTGCGCTGTTCCAAAGCGACCAAGGCGCGAACGTGTATACCGTCGTGAACGGCAAAGCCAAGATGCTCCCGGTGAAGCTCGGCATCCAAACCGATACGCTGGCGGAAGTCACCGGCGGGGGCGTGCGCCCGGGAACCGTCGTCATCACGACGCGTCCCGACGCTTTGCAAGACGGTAGCGTCGTCGCGGTCGCCGGCGCCGGTCCCGCCGGCGGTCCCGGCGGGAAATCGACTCACTAGAAAGCATGCATTCGATGATCGTTCTTCGTCGCGTTCGATTCGGACTCGGCGCGATGGCCCTCGCCGCCGCCGGCTCTTTGGGGCTCGTCGTTTCCCCCGCTCGGGGTGCCGCGCCGTCCGCCCCGCAGCCGCTCGCGACGGTGACGCCGCTGCCGGTGCGGCCGCTGCAGCGCGTTCCGCCGACGCCGTTTCCCATCAATACGCCGGGTCCGTTGCCGGGCGACGAAGCGATGCCGTATCCCGCCTACGGCGCGCCGGTTCCCGGCGTCGATGCGGGCGTCCGCGCGCCGGATATTCCGGCGAGCATCACGCTGCAACAGGCGATCGCCGTCGGCTTCGCGCGTTCGCCGGCGCTCGCTGCGGCCCGCGCCGACGTCGGCATTCAGGCCGCCGCGGTGCGGCTCGCGGGCGCGGGGCTGCTGCCCTCGGTTGCCGGCTCCGCTTCGCTCGATCGCAGCCATACGCAGCCCGGCGGCAGCACCGCGAGCGTCAACACCGGTACGACCAATACCGGTACGGGAACCGGCACCGGCGGCACGGGCACTGGTACGACGGGCGGATCGACGTCGACCGCAACTCGCGGCACGAATACGACGAATTTTACGTCGGCCGGCTTCGCGCTGCAGTTGCGTCAGCTCATTTACGACGGGGGCCGTATCTCCGCATCGGTGCGGGCGGCGCGCCGCAGCGAAACGGCGTTCGCGGACACGTACCGCCGGCAGTTGCAGACCGTCGCCTATAACGTCGCCGTCGCCTATTACAATTATCTCGCGGCACAGCGCACGCGCCAGGTCGATCTCGAGATCGTGCGCCAGGATCAAACGCAAGAAAATCTCGTACGGGCACAGGTTCGCGCCGGCACGGAGGCGCGCGCGCAGATTGCGACCGCGCAACTTCCGACCGCGCAGGCGCGTCTGGCCGTCATTCGCGCCCAGGGGAACGAACTCGGCACCGGTGCCGCCTTCGCCAACGCCATGGGTCTCGATGCGAACGTTCGCGTTCAGCCGATCGACGACGCGCCCGTTTTCACGAGTGGCGGGGCGGCGTCGTTACCGATCCCGGGCTACGACGCCGCGTTCAAACGCGCGCTCGCGCTGCGCCCCGATTACGATGCCGCACAGCAATCGATCGCGCAGGCCAACGAAAACCTCCGTGCCGCGCGCTTGGGTCGCGCCCCGTCGTTTTCCGGAACTGCGACCGCGCAGGATGCGTCCACGGACGCCAATGCCGGTTCGTTTCGGCTCTCGCAGAGCATCGGTCTAGCGCTGTCGCTTCCGATCTTCGATCAAGGGATTACCGAAGCCAATAGCGCTTCGGCGCGCGCCGGCATCGACCGTGCGACGGCGAACCTACAAACGACGTCGCTCGGTATCGCGCTCAATGTCAAACAGGCCTTAACCAATCTCGTCAGTTCGCAAGCGGCGCTGGAGCAAACGCGCCAAGAATATGCGACGGCGATCAGCAACGTGCGCTCGACGCAAGCACAGTATCGGGCGGGCGTGACGACGTTGCCGCTGTTGCTCAACGCGCAAGTCCAACTCGCACTCGCGCTGACCGATCAAGTCACCGCGGTCTACTCGCTGCGCCAAGCGGAGCAGACGTATCTCTTCGCGGTCGGCGCGAATTACGACACGTCGGCGGCGAACGGCTCGCCGCAAATCGCGCCCGCTCCCGCCGCAACTGCGTTACCGGCGGGCATGCCGCCCAAAATTACACCGCGTCGCTAGCGCACGCGCAGGCGCACGCGGGGGTTTGAGCTCGCCGTAGCGTACAGCCCTCGCATGTCCGTTCTCGAAACGCCGGTTTCCGTCGAAGATCCTATCAATGCGGCCATCTTAAAGATCTCCGAAGATCGAATCGCCGGCTTTTTACGCGATCCGATCGGCGAGATCGCGCGGCAATCCGGCATCGATCCGGAGACGACGATCGGCCGTATCCGGGCGATGCTGCGCTCGGGCACGATCCGGCGCGTGCGTCAGACGTTGCTCGCCACGAACCTCGCGCATGGCTCGCTCGTCGCCTGGCAGATCCCAGCCGACAAGCTCGATGCGGCCTTCGAGTACATGTCGCAGGAAGATCCGTTTTCGGGCCACGTCGTCATCCGCACGACCGATGCGGCGACGCCGGGTTCGCAGTACCGCCTCTGGACGACGCTCAAAGTGCCTCAGGGTTTCGCGATCGAGAAGCACGCCGAATACGTGCGCGCGCACGTCGGAGCCGAGGCGTTCCGGCTGATGCCCGCCAAACGGCTGTTCGCACTCGGCGTGGGCCACATCCGGCGCCGCGGCATGGAGCCGGGCTCGCGGGCCGACGCGCTCGCCCACGTCGTCGATACCAATATCGTCGAGCTCTCCGCGCTGGATTGGCAAGTGTTGACAGCGCTCAAGCGCGAATTCGAGCCCGAAGAGCTGAGCCCGGACCTCTGGGTCGCGCGCGCCGCCGAAGCCGGCGTGTCCCTCGCCGAATTCTATCGCGTCGCCGAGTCGCTCGCGGAGCGCAAGGTGATCGGCCGCTTCTCCACGTTTTTAGAGCACGTCAAAGCGACGCCCGGCAACGAACGGGTCACGCGTTACAACGCGCTGTTCCACTGGGAGGTGCCGGCCGGTCGCGAGATCGAGGCCGGTCGCGAGGTCGGGCGCCATCACATCATGACGCACGCCTACTGGCGCGAGGGGGGCCCGGAGTTTCGCAACGTCAACGTCATGGGCGTCGCTCACGGACTCGATAAAAACGTGCTGCTCGCGCACAAAGCGGCGATCGACGAACACATCCGCGAAGCCGGCATCGAACTCGGGTATACCAACGTGTTCTGGGGCGGCCGCAGCGAGATCAAGCCGTCGGAGATCTCACCGTTCGCATTCGCGAAATTCTATCGCGAGCGCGGCCTCGATCCGGAGACGCTGCGGGCGTGAAGCTAGCTTCGCTTCGCGGGCATAAGCTTACGATCGAACGGCAGCGCTTTTGCGCGCCGCACGCGCGATCGTCTCGTTCTATCGTGCGGAAGCCCGAGAACGGCAACGGCGCCTTCGATGGCTACGTCGCTTCTCTTTCGATGTTCCCGTTTTAAAACCCAAAGAACTAATCGTTCCAAGGGCGCGTTTGTGCGTTATACGCACATCGGTGAAGGAGCCGTTTTGAGACGTTGGGCGTTAGTATGTGTGTTCGCTTTGCTTCCGGCGACGGTAACGGCGTCCGAGGTGCCACGCAGTAACGCCTACACGCAACCGCACATTCTCCGGTACGCCGAAGCGGAGGATATCACCGGTCTCAATCAGGTGCTCAGCCAACAGGCAGTCGTCACAGATCTCAGCCAGCTCACGATGGCATGGCTGTTCCGTTGGGATAAAGAAAATCGCCCGTTGCCGGAACTCGCGACGGTCGTCCCATCGAAACAAAATGGTGGAATCAGCGGCGACGGCAAGACGATTACGTATCGTCTGCGTAAGAACGTACGATGGTCCGACGGGAAACCGTTCGACGCGAGCGACCTCAAGTTTTCCTTCGATGTCATGAATAATAAGGCAAACAACGTCACGACGCGCGAGGGCTTCGAACTCATTACGAAAATCGACGAACCCGATAAGTATACCGTCGTCTTACATTTGCGCGAACCGTACTCGCTGTTCATTCCGAACTTCTTCACGAGCGCCGGCGGCAACCCGTGTCTTCTGCCGAAGCATCTTTTGAGCGGACTCGCAAGCATCAATACGGCGCCCTACAATCAGTTGCCGGTTGGCATCGGGCCGTTCAAGTATACGTCTTGGAAACGTGGCGACAGCGTCGAGATGGAAGCGAATCCGCTCTACTGGCGCGGCGCGCCGAAGCTGCACAAGATCATTTTCAAGATCGTTCCCGATCGCAATACGGTTCTCACGCAGTTGCAGACGGGCGAACTCGACCTGTGGGTTCCATTCGGCGGCGCCTTTCTCTCACGGGTTCAAGCGATGCAAAACGTCGTACTCGGGCGCCATGCGATCTACACCTACAACCACCTGGATTTCAATACGACGCGACCGGCGGTGCGCGACCGCGAGGTGCGTCGAGCCCTGAGGTACGCGATCGACCGAGTAACGCTACGCGAAAAAGTCGCGCACGGCGTCGGCGTTCTCCAAGAAAGCGTACTTCCCGCGCCGTACCCCGGCGTGCCGAAGCTACCGTTTGCTGCGTTCGATCTCAACAAAGCAAACGCGCTGCTCGATAAGGCCGGCTGGAAACGCGGTTCCGATGGCGTGCGCGCGAAGAACGGCGTCCGTCTGAGCCTGGAGTTTGCGTCGAGCTCCGGTTCTCCGGACGTCGACACACAGATCGAGCTTATACGCGCATCGTGGCGGCAGATCGGCGTCGAGCTTAACGTTAGACGCTATCAGTCATCGCAACTCTTCGCGCAGTACGCCGACGGCGGCATCCTTAATACCGGCAAATTCGACGCCCTGGTTTTCGCAACGGGCATCAGTCCCGTGGACGGACTTGCCAACTATGCGTGCAAACTCGTGCCGCCCGCAGGACAAAATGTCACGCATTACTGCAACCCACGTCTCGAACCGATCCTTCGGGACTTTAAGAGCCGCTACGACTTCGCGTCGCAGAGTCGAGACCTATCGGCTGCGGTAAAGCTTATAAACGACGACGTGCCGACGATCGTACAGGCGAGCCGCGAGGAACTTTATGCGTATAATAAGGACCTCAATGGCTTGCATCCCAACAACGTAACGTTTTTCGACGACATGATGAACGTCGATATCTAATGCGCTTAAAACGTTTTCAAGCGGCCTTACTCACGGCGCTGGTCGCGAGCGCCTGTACCAAGGTCGGTACCAGCGCGGGAGGCGACACGCGTCACCCATACACGCACCCACACGAGCTGCGCTTCGCCGCGGCTGAGGACATCGTCGGACTCAACCCGATGGTCAACACGCAGGCGGTTCTGGGCTACCTGTCGGCCCTGACCATGGCGTACCTGATCAAGACCGACGCAAATGCGGAGCCGAGCCCCGAGCTCGCGACCCAAGTGCCAACGAAGCAGAACGGCGGTATCAGTGCCGACGGGAAGACGATTACGTGGCGCCTGCGCAAGGGGGTCACGTGGTCCGACGGAGCACCGTTCACGGCGGACGACGTCGTGTTTTCTTCGAAGCTGATCCTCGATCCGAAGACGAACGTCGTCAGCCATGACGGCTGGGATCAGATCGTCAAGGTCGACGAACCGAACAAGTACACCGTCGTCTACCACCTCAAAGCTCCTTACGGCGCGTTCGCCTACACGTTCTTTTCGACCGGCGATGCGAACCCCGCGATTCTTCCCAAACATCTGCTCGCCGGAAAAAACGTTAATACCGATTCATATAACGCGTTGCCGGTCGGCATCGGCCCCTTTAAATACAAGGCTTGGAATCGCGGCGACTCGGTCGAATTGGTTGCGAATCCGACGTACTTTCGCGGTATGCCTAGGATGCAACGCGTCGTTTACAAAACGGTTCAGGATCGCAACACCGTCCTTTCCGAACTGAGAACGCACGAACTCGATCTCTGGACGCCAGTTGCACCGCATTACATCAACGATGTTCGCGGGATAAAAGGAATTAAGACCCTTCTCACGCCGTCCTATTTTTACGACCATTTGGATTTTAATAACGCACGGCCCGTTCTTGCGGAGCGTGCCGTGCGACAGGCTTTACGAATGGCGCTCGATCGGAAAACGCTCAACGACAAAGTTCGGTTCGGGGTTTTCGATCTTGGGGAATCGGTCGTTGGACCGGCGAGCGCTTTCCACGTTAACATTCCGTTGACGCCGTTCGACATCTCGGGCGCAAACGCGCTGCTGGATAAGGCCGGCTGGATTCGCGGAGGCGACGGTGTTCGATCGAAGAACGGTGTGCGGCTCTCGCTCGAATTTGCGACTTCGACCGGATCGCCCGACACCGATACCGAAATCGAACTCATTCGCGGGTGGTGGAAACAGCTTGGCGTCGATTTGCAAGTCAAGCATTACCTTGCGTCGCTTCTTTTCGCGACCGCCGGGAACGGCGGAATCATGTACGGCGGTAAGTTTGATATCATCGTATTCGCCTGGGGAAGCAATCCCGTGGAAGATCTATCGAATACCATGGCGTGTTATCGCTTTCCGCCAAATGGTCAGAACGATCTCCGGTACTGCAATCCGAAGGTCACCGCAATCATCGACGCAGGGAAGGTCGAGTACGACCGCCGGAAACGCGCGGCGGGTATGCAATTCTTACAAAATCAGATTTCGCATGACGTTCCGACGATCGTCCTGGACACACGGAAATCGATCTACTCGTATAACGACGACCTTAAAGACTGGCATCCGAATCCGGTTTCGCCGTTCGACGACATGATGAACGTGGATATCTAAGGGAACGGACGAAAATGCGCGGGTTTTTCAACGGGCTCGTATTCGCGTTCGCTCTGCTGGGCGGAGCTGGTCTCGTGGCGGTCTTCGGCGGCCTCGTGCCGTCCGGCGCGGACGTCGCGCCGCCGGCTGCCGAAGAATGGGCCGCAAAGACGTCCTTGCGCGCGGCGATTACGCGCGGCTCGCAGGGCTTGACGATCCCCGTCGCCCTTAATGACGAGAATCTCAAGGCGGGCATAAAGGCTTTCGGCGAGAACTGCGCCGTCTGCCACGGTGCGGCAGACGCGAAGCCCTCGACGCTCGCGAAAGGCTTCTACATCAAGTCGCCGCAGCTCGCAAAGGACGGCGTCGAAGACGACCCCGAAGCCGTGACGTTTTGGAAGCTCAAACACGGCATTCGCTTCACGGCGATGCCGGCGTTCGGCGGCAATCTCACCGATGACGAACTGTGGAAGATCGCCCTATTTCTCAAACACATGGATAAGCTGCCGCCGGCCTCCGACGCTGCCTGGAAAGCGATCTCGAGCGTCGGTTCTCCCTAGCCCGTTTGCGGGAACGCTGTCCGCACCATAGACCCCATGCCGCAGCTGCACGGCGAATAGGCGCCCTTTGAATCGAGCCAACCGGGTACGGGTGCCTTACAGCGGGCGAAGTTTGATTATGGTGTAATGCTCGGATTAATGATGAAAGTACTTTGCTCCACGGTCGCTGCCTTTGGATTGGTGCTCGCAGCCGCCGGCGCCCAGCCTACAGTGGCTCAGGGCGCGAAAACATACGAGTTCGTGACGCATGCCGCGTTTTTCTCACTCGAGGCAAAACAAGCGAACATCGTCGATCCCCAAGCGTTCGTAACCGACCCGGCGGCAACCGCCGGGCCTGGTCCCCAGGGCATCGTTCACCTAGCCGGTTTTCGGCCCGCCTTCGGCGTCGAAGATCCGTCGACTCCGGTCGTCAACGCGCAAGGGCGTGCACTCGGCTTTACGTTCGCCGAGTGGTTCGGCGCTCGCGGTTCGGTGAAGTTAACGCCTGCGAGCACTACGACCGCAGCGGCGTTTACGTTTGCCGGGTTAATGCCGAACGGGCGATACAGCCTCTTTGAGAACCACTTCGGCGACAGTGGCGTCACCTTCACTCCGCTCGACGGAAACGCGACCACGAATTCGTTTACCGCTTCGCGCGACGGCCGCGCCGCACTTGGGCTAACGATTCCCGGAGCCGTCTCGCACGCGGAGGGGCTGTTGCTCGTCTATCATAGCGACGGTCGCGATCACGCAATGGAACGCGGCCAACTCGGCATAACGGCGCACCACCAACTCATCGTTCGCATTCCGTAACGAGCACGCGGCTCGCGAGCGCCCAAACGAGCGCGCACGCCGCAAGCGGAATCACGCGGAGCAGGCCCCACACCGCATCGAGCGCCGCGATGCCGCTGCGCAGTTGTTCCTCGCGCCACACCTCCGCTGCCGTCGCATGGAGCTCCGCATGGTAGTTCGTCGGGAGCGCGTCGGGCCACGTCGCAAGCGGATGATGCGCCGCGAGCGCGCCGACTACGGCCACGCACGGTGCGACGAGCACGGGTAAGGCGTGATAGGGGCGTAACGGTTCGCGAGCCAGTGCCGCGAGTGCGCAGGCGGACGCGATGGCTAGCGCGACTGCCGCGCCGAGCCCGGTCGGGCGTTGCGCGAGCCCGAGCCAATCGACGCCGAGCGCGACGGTCGCGCTCGCGCCCGCCACCCACGCCGCGCCGCGCGCGCGCAATACCAGCAGTACCGAGGGAAAGAACGCGATCGCATAATCGTGTTCGTGCGCGAACGGCAATGCGAGCGGCACGAGCGCGCACGCGAGGGCCAACCGGATCGCGGGCGCGTGGCGCCGTCGCACGGCCTGCACGACCAGGCCGATAACGCACGCAAGCGCGACAGCGCGCGCGCTAACGTCGGCGAGCGCAGGGCTCGCGCCGAACGCGCGCGCGACGGCCCCGGGCGTCGTTTGTATGGCGCTAAAGCGTTCGGCGGCACCTTGCGCGCGCAAGACGTCGGCGTAGTGCGCGAACGTGCCCGCACCGCCGAGGGCGAGGGCCGACGCGCCGGCCGCGACCAGCGCCGCACACCCGTAGGCGATCCAGGTGCGCGATTCGGCGAGGCGGGCGACGAGCACGATCGCGAGGTTCGGCTGCAGCGCCGCGCCGAGCGCGAGCGCGGCCGCACCGAGGGTGCCTCCGGGGCGCAGCGCATACGGCATCGCCACGATCGCGGCACACGACACGAGCGCGACTTGGCCGAGGGCGGCACCGCCGGTGAGCGGCGCGAAGGTCACCGCGACGGCGAGCGCCGCGCCCGCATCGAACCAGCGTAGGCGGCCCCGGCCGATCGCAAGGCTGCCGATCACGATCGTCGCGAACGCGAGGCCGAGCGCGAACGCCCAGACGATGGAGGCGGCGTGCCACGGCAAGCGCGCGAGCGCGCTCCAGAGCGGTAAGCCGAACGGCGGGCCGACGAAGGGCAAGAGTTCGTCGCGCGACGCGAGCACGCCGGGCACGTCCTTTTCCGTGCGCCATACGTCGCGACCGTATGGATCGCCACGGTATTGCCACGTCTGCCCGGCGGCATAGTAGGCCTCGAAATCGCGTAACGGCGGACCTTGGCTACGGCGCCCGGGCAGCGCGAGGGCGAAGGCGAGTGAGGTCAGTGCGAGCAGCAGCGCGAGACGGCGCACCCGTTAGCCGAGCGCGTGTCCGGGGATGGCGACGCGCGTGAACACCAAACACGCAAGCAATACCGCAAGCAGGCCGAAATACGCGACGGAGATGGCGAGTTTCTCACGTCCGGGCACGGCGTAGTAGCGTTCGTCGAGCGTGCCGCGCCACGCGGAAATCAGTCGCGGCAGACTGAGCAGGACGACCAAAAATAAAATCGGGCTCCACCAATGAAACGCGACGGCGCAGCCGATGACGATGACGAAGCCGGCGATCCATAAGTTCGGGGAGATAGCCGCCGTCATGCGGCCGCCGTCGAAGACGCCGAGCGGGATCATATTGAAGAGGTTCAGGAAAAACGCGGTGTTGGCTGCGGCGTACCAAAACGGTTCGTTCGTCAGCGCGCCGTAGGCGAAGCAGACGAGTCCGCCGATCGTGCCGAGCAGCGGTCCGCCGAACGCGATCACCGACTCCTGGTACACGCTCTGCGTGCCGCCCTTCCACGTCGTAAACGCGCCCATGCCGGGCACGAAGTAGATCGCGGGCGCGGAGAGCCCGTAACCGCGTACGAAGATGAGGTGCCCGAGTTCGTGAATTGCGATCAGCAGCACGAAGACGATGCCGAACTTCCAGCCGAAGAAGAGCGCGTAGAACCAAATCGATGCGAGAAATGAAAGTCCCGTCAGCGCGAACTTGCTGCCGAAGAAGATCCACTTGAGGTTGAGTAAGGCGAAGAGCAGCCCTTTGAATTTCGCGAACATGACACCCAGACCGACGGCCGTACCGCCCGCCGCCTTCCAGTTGCGGCCGGAGGCGGGGTGGTGTTCTTCGGGCGGGAGGAGCTCTTGCTCGGGCTCGTTCTTCACGTCGCTCGCTTTCGTGGGTCGGTTGCGGTGATCCCCAGCTTTCCGCCGGGTGTGATCCGGCGGATCTACCTGCACTGGACCGGCGGGGATTACGCGACGGTCTACCCAGCGTACCACTTCTGCGTTTCGCTCGCTTCCGACGGGAAGCCGGCCGTCGTCGCGACCCACGACATCCGGGCGAACATGCGCGACGTTACAGCGGGCGATGCGCCGTACGCCGCACACACGGCGGGCCGAAACTCCTACGCGCTCGGCGTCGCGATCTGCGGCATGGCGGATGCCGTCCCCGGCGATTTCGGACGGTACCCGCTGCGGGACGACCTCATCGCAGCCGGCTGCGCGCTCGCAGCGCGCGCCTGCGCGGCGTATGCGCTCCCGATCGATCCCGGGGCGGTGCTGACGCATGCGGAGGCGGCGCTCGCGGACGGCTATTTCGGCTGCGGCGAAGGCGAGCGTTGGGATATCGCGCGCCTCGCCGCGGAGCGGCGGCCGCTGGACCCGGACGATGCCGGGCGCACGGGCGATCTGTTGCGGGCCCGCATCCGGCTCCATGCCGCGGAGCGCTCGTGAACGCCGACGATGCGCTGCGCTACGCGCGCGCGTGGGGTCTTGAGCCGCTCGGGGCAGTCCAACTCGCCGGCGGCTTTTCGAACGAGTCGTTTCGCGTGGCGGCGCGCGGCCGCAACGACGTCGTCGTGCGCCGGTATGGCCGCCTGCACGTGACGCGTAACGCCGTTTTCTTCGAACACGCGGTCCAGCGCTACGCCGCGGAGCGCTGCCCGGGCGTGGGTGCGCCGTGCGCAGATGAATCCGGGGAGACGTTGCGCTTGCTCGATGGCGCGTATGTCGGGGTCTTGCCGTACGCGCCGGGCGCGACGGGAGAGCGCACGGCATATGCGCCCGCGGCAGCGCTGCTCGCCGCGTTCCATCGCGCGACGATCGGGTTTCGCGCGGCCCATCCGCGCGCGACCCGAACGCTCGGAACGCTCGGCTGGCTGCGCGAACGCTTCGGGCGGTTCGCCGCCGATGCGGCGCTCGCGCGCGCGCTCGATTGGGACGCACTCGCCGTCGCCGTCGCGGGCGCGACCGCACGTATCGCCCCGCTCGCCACGCGTTTACCGCTAAGTATCGTGCATGCAGACGCCCATCCCGATAACGTCGTTACGCGCGCTGGAAGCGCGGTCGCGCTCATCGACTTCGATTTCGTACACGAGACGGAACGCGCGTACGACGTCGCCACCGCCGCCGACGCGTACGCGCGCGCGGATGACGACGCACCGCTCGATCCCGAGCTCTTTCTCGCATACGCGCGCGCGTACGATGCCGCCGCACCGCTCGCGCGCGCCGAATGGGATGCTCTGTGGGATCTCGCGATCCGGCGCAATGCGATGCTCGCGTGGTACGTCGTCACGCGGCACAGCGAACGCGCCCGCGGCGACGTCGGCCGGGCACCGCGCTACGTCGCACGGGCGCGCGAATTGGCCCACTACGCGCGCGAACGTGGCAGCCCGCATGCGTAAGATTCGCGGCCTCGAGTACTGGTCTTTGCTCGTCGTGCTGGCCATCGGCTGGACGATCGCGCTCTGGCATCCGTGGATCGATTGGTTCGGCCGCCCGCGCTGAAGCGATCGCGCGACGGGGATGCGGCGCTCGACCGTTAACCATGGCAGGCATGGCCGCACGTATTCTCATTTTAGGCGGCGGGTTCGCCGGAATCGCGACTGCGCGAGCGCTCGAAAAAAAACTTCGGCCAGGCGAAGCCGAGCTGACGCTCGTCAGTCGCGAGAATTTTTCGCTGTTCACGCCGATGTTGCCGGAGATCGGTTCCGGGACGCTCGAGACGCGGCACGTCGTAACGCCCGTGCGCGCGCAATTGCGACGCACGTCGTTCGTGCTCGCCGACGTCTGCGGCATCGATCTCCAAGCGCGCGCCGTCACGGTGCAACACACGATTGCGGGCGACGCGCAAACGCTTCCGTACGATCACGTCGTGATTGCGCTCGGCTCGGTAACGTCGACGTTCGGTTTACCCGGGATCGCCGAACGTTCGATTCCGTATAAGACGCTCGAAGACGCCGATCGCGTGCGCAATCACGTCATCGCGATGCTCGAACTCGCCGACGTGACGCACGACTCCGTCGCGCGCAAACGGCTGCTCACGTTCGTGTTCGTCGGCGGCGGCTTTACGGGCGTCGAGGCGGCGGGCGAGATGGCCGACTTCTTTCGGAGCACGGCGCGCTTCTATCCCGGGATCGAAGCGAACGAAATCGACGTCTATCTCGTCGAAGGCGGGAAGAAGTTGTTGCCCGACTTGCAGGCCGGCATGGGCGAGTATAGCGCGAAGGCGCTGTCGCGGCGCGGCATCCACGTGCTCGTCGAAACCTTCGTCGCCGGCGCCGACGCGACGGGACTCATGCTCAAGAACGGTGCGACGATTCCGACGGCGACGATCGTTTGGAGTGCGGGCGTCAAACCCGCTCCGGTCGTAACGGGTCTGTCGATCGCGACGGGTCGCGGCGGTGCGGTCGTCGTTGCGGGCGATCTTTCCGTACCGGAATATGCCGGCGTCTGGGCGATCGGCGACTGCGCCGCGATCCCCGATCCCGATGCGCCCGGCACCAGTTATCCGGCAACGGCGCAGCATGCTATTCGCGAAGGCCCGGTACTGGCGGCCAATATCGTCGCACGGCTGCGCGGCGAGCCGACGACGACGTTCCGCTATCGCTCGATGGGCATGATGGCGTCGCTCGGCGCGCGCCGCGGCGTCGCGGGTTTGCAAGGAAAATTCCTAATCACGGGATTTTTCGCGTGGCTCTTATGGCGGTCGTACTATCTCGTGCGGTTACCGGGTCTCGATCGTCAGTTACGCGTCGCTTTCGACTGGACGCTCGGGCTGATCTTTCCGCGCGACATCGCCGAACTGCGCGTGTATTCGCGCTTCGCGCACGATCGCGCCGAGCGCGAAGCCGGCATGGCGCCCGCCGAAGACGTCCCGGGACCGCACTAAGCGCGGCGTCCGTGCCGTTCTAGTAGAAGCCGAGCACGCGTGCGGTGCCGTCGATCGCGTCGAGAGCGCCCGCGAGGTCGTCCGCCGTGACCGGCGCGATCTCGCAGTAAAAACGGTACGTGAATGGCTCGTCGAGCGACGGGCGCGAGACGAGCGTTCGCAGATCGAGGCGGCGGTCGGCAAAGGCGGCGAGCGCATCGCGCAGCGATCCCGGCCGGTGCGCGAGCGCGAGCGCCACGCAAGCGCGCGTCGGGACGCCGCGCGCCCGGCCGTCACGTTGCAGTAAGAACATGCGCGTGAAATTCGCTTCGACGTCTTGAATGGCGGGTGCGAGCACGCGCGCGCCGTAGCGTTCCGCCGCGAGCCGCGAGGCGATCGCTGCGACGCCGGGATCGCCCAGCGCGACGATTTCCCGCACGGCTCCCGCGGTATCGGCGACGATCGTCGGGTGCGCGTGCGGATAGCGGCCGAGAAAGGCGCGACACTGCTCGAGTGCGACCGGATGCGAACGTATCTCGCGCAGCTTCGGGACGTCGGCGTTTGAAAGGCCGATAAGATTCTGCACGACGCGGTAAACGATCTCATCGACGATGGAGAGCCGCTCGTCGGCCCAGAGCAAATCGTAGACCCGCGGCACGGAGCCGGAGATGGAGTTTTCGACCGGCATCAACGCGTACTCGGCGTCTCCGCGTTGCACGGCGGCCACGGCATCATCGAAAGTGCCGTAGCCGATAGTCTCGGCTCCGGGAACGAGCGTTTGCGCGGCGTCGTCGCTAAACGCGCCGGGCTCGCCTTGAAAGGCGACGCGCAGCGAACTCACACGGGTGCGTTTGCGGCGGCGCCGAGCCGCATCGCTGCCATGAACGTGCGAAAGACGACGCGATAGTCGTCGTGTACGTAGCGCACGGTTCGGCCGCCGATGCGTTCGATGCCCGGGATCAGTTCGGCGAAATCGGCATTCTCGACACGCACGAAATCGAGTTCGAGCGCGATCGGCGGCTCGAAGACGTACGGTTTCGCGGCCGCGACGCTCGCGATCGCAGCGCGCGCGCCCGCGCGAATACGCGCGCGCGCTTCCTCGGGCGAAAGCGAATCGACGGCGAAATAGCCGATCGCTTCTTTCGTAACGACGGTCGTGAGCCACGGCAGATGCGCGCGCGCGCCGTCGCAGGTGACGCGGTCGCCCGTGATCAGCGCCACGGGAACGCCGTAGGTGCCGAGCAGCGCGGCGTTGAGCAGGGTCTCGCTGCATGCGATGCCGTTCACGCGGACGTTGTAGAGCGTATCGGGAGAATAGGTGTGTGCGAGCGTACCGTCGGCCTCACCGATGCCGGCGTGATAGCCCGTGAAGAACGCGGCCCCGTACGATGCATCGATGCCCTCGGTCATCGAGAACGGTTTGCGATTGCCGTAGATCATCCGCGCGTCGGCGGGCAGTTCGTCCCATAGCACGTTGCGCATCGCGGAGTGCGAATCGTTGACGAGAATACCGGTCGCGCCGGCTTCACGGGCGCCGTCGATCGCGGCGCGAACTTCGAGCGACATCAATCTGCGGTAGTAGGGATATTCCGTCGTATTTTTCGGGTCGACTTGCGTCCACGATGCGACGGCCGCGGTGCCTTCCATATCGGCACTGATGTAGAGTTTCACCTACGCGCCGAGATTCGCAAGCGCCTGGCGGGCATCGCCCGCGCGCGAGTCGCCCGGCTTTACTTTGAGAAAGCGCTTGAACGCATCGACCGCTTCCGAACGGCGGCCGATCGCGTTCGCGACGACGCCTTCGTTAAAGAGCGCCTCCGGAAAGTCGGGCCGCTTGCGCAGGACCGCTTCGAGTTCGTGAATGGCCTGCAGGTCGTCGCCCTTGCCGTGCAGCGCCGTCGCGTAATCGGTGCGCGTATCGGGATTGGCGGGATCTAGCGCGAGCGCCCGCTTGTAGTAGTCGATCGCCTGCGGATATTTGGCGGCATCGAAATAGAGATTCGCGAGGTTGACGAGCGCCGCAAGATCGCTCGGGTTTTTCGCAATGCGTTGGCGCAGATCCAAGAGCAGCCGCTGCACGGGTGCGGGCGGCCCGGCCCCCGCAACTTGTGCCGGCGTACCGCCGCCGACGCCGTTGGGGCCGCCATCGGCGTTGCCGCCGCCGCTTTGCGGCACCGTGACTTCGCCGGGCGCCGTCGAAGGCAAGCTGTCGGTTACCGGCACGACCGCCTTCGCTTCGGGGCCCAATGCCGAACCCGTTACGCCGAGTCCGATCTTCAAGAAATAGCCGATGACGCCGAGAAACGCCAGCGCCGTCACTACGAGAATCGGAAGATAGGTTCGGGGCGGAAGGCCGCGCCCAGGGCCACCAGTCACGAGCGGGGATGTTCTCGCGGCGGCGTCCAAAGCCTCGGACGATGCTGCCCGACGTCAGCGAGCTTCAACTGCTCTTCGCTCACCTCAACAACGAGCATTTCGCCGGCGACATTCCGACGCATCGCATCGCGTACAACGCGCGTTTCTCCAATCTCGCCGGGCGCATTACCTATAAGCCGCCGCTCATCGAACTTTCACCCAAACACTTCGAACGCAAGCCGGAGGCGTTGCGCGATACGTTGCTGCACGAAATGATCCACGCGTGGCTCTTCGCTCGCGGGGAGAATCCCGGCCATACGGCGCGCTTCAAAGCGAAGATGCGTGCCGTCGGCCTGCGCTCGATCTTTCACGATCTCGGCAGTGCGATTCCGAAACGGGAATCGACGAAGCGCTTCATCTTACGTTGCGATTCGTGCACACTCGAGATACTGCGCAAGAAGCGTCCCCCCGCGCTCGTCTCGTGCGGCCGCTGCGGACGACGCTCGTACGATCCGCGTTTTCACTTGCGCGTTCTCGAGGTGCTCGAAACGCGCGACGTCAGCGAAGAACTGCGCGCGGCGCACCGCCGGGGGTAAGCGCACGAGCCGTCTTATCGCCATCGCGCCGCGCAACGCGGGGGCGCCATGGGCCTCGCCGACAAAGACGCGGGACATTCGTTGCGTTGGGGTTCGCGACGACGGCGGCAAACGCGCAAGCAGCGAACGTGTCATCGTGCGCCAGGGCGCGGACAATCTTCGAAGGTGGCGCGTTTGCCGGCGCGCTCGGGCGGGAGGCGGCGATTATCATCGTGCGGCAGATCGCTGGCTGACTTGATTCGTTAAGTCGTCGTGAGAACACCCCGACCGCTGGAGAGACACTATCCCGATTTTGCGCCGGTTTTTGCGGTTATAACACGGTTTCGTCGCTCGCGACGACGCAGACGTTTGCCTCGCGGGCTTATCGTCCGAGCGGGATATGCTTGATGACCAGCGCCAGCGCCGCGATCAGGATCGTGACGGCGAGGACGTCAAGCAAGCGATGCGACGGAAGGCGCCGCGCGAAGCGCGGACCGATCTGTCCTCCGATGAGTCCGCCGAACGCGAGCGGTGCGGCGTACGTCCACGCCATTCCGTGTTCGAACATGTGCGCGGCTACGCCGACCGGCGACGTGAAAAGGATTGCCAGCGTCGACGTTGCGGCGACGACGTGCGGCGGCATGCGGAAGAGCCCGATGAAAACCAGCACGAAAATGATCCCGCCGCCGACCCCGAAGAAGCTTGAGACAAATCCCAACGCGACGCCGCAGGCGAGCACGAGCGGCACGCTCGTACCGTAGCGAAACGTCTCGCCGCTGCGATCGACGAGCGTTCGTTCGCGCATACCGCGTAGCGGCGGACGGGAATCTTCACGTAGCCTGCGGCGACGCACGATATCGATAAAGAAATACGTCAGCAAGGCGCCGTAAAGCAGATCGAAGGTCGTGGGCGACGCAAAGCGCACCAGATGCGCGCCGAGCAGACTCGCCGGGATGCCGGTCATCGTGACGAGCAGCGCGGTGCGCACGTCGGCGCGGCCTTGCCGCAAATATGCAATCGAACCGCTCACGGTATTGGCGAAGACGATGAAGAGCGAGATGCCCGCGCTTTCGGCCGGCGGGAGGAGAAAAACCAGCCGCAGGACCGGGATGACGATAAAGGCGCCGCCAAGCCCGACGAGCGTCCCCAAAATCCCTGAGGCCACTCCGATTGCCACGAGTGTGGCGATCGCAACGACCGCGTGTCCGTTCACGGCCGCCTCGCGATAGAGGCTACTGCACGCGGCCGATGTAGCGGCGATCGCGCGTATCGATACGGATCAAATCGCCGACGTTGACGAAGAGCGGAACTTGCACGCTCGCGCCCGTCTCGAGTTTCGCGGGTTTGGACGTACCTTGCGCGGTATCGCCTTTGAAACCCGGATCCGTCTCTTCGACGCGGAGTTCGACGTGCGCCGGCAAACTCACGCCGATCGGCGCGCCGTCGTGCATCTGCACGTCGATTTTCATACCGTCCTTAAGGAAGTCGGCCGGATCGCCGATGACGTCGCGTTGCAGCGTAAAGTTCTCGAACGACTCGACATCCATGAAGTGGAAGCCGTCCTCGTTGTTATACAGCATCTGCATCTCGCGGTTGTCCACCGTCGCGCGCTCGAGTTTTTCGCCGGCCCGAAACGTGCGCTCGACGGTCGAGCCCGTCTTCACATTTTTGAGCCGCGTCCGTACGAAGGCCGATCCTTTACCCGGTTTGACGTGGAGAAACTCGATGACCGTCCACAGCTGACCATCGATGAGAATGGTCACGCCATTGCGGAAGTCGTTCGATGAAATCATGTCGCGCCCGAGTACGGCGGAGATTAAGAAAGGTCATCTTTTGAAGAGCGTGAGCCGGTTCTCCGTGCCGGCACCCAAACGCCCCACATTTTCGCGGTGTTTCCAGAGCACGATCAGCATCGAACCGAACGCGAAGACGACGGCGCTAGGGCCGTCGCGTGTCCCGGTCGCGATCAGGAGCGCGCCCGCGACGACCGTACCGAGCAGCGAGCCCAGCGACGCGAGACCGGTCGGCACGACGACCGCAAGCCACACGACGACAAAGGCGAGCCCGCTCTCCCAAGAGAGCGCGAACGTCGCTCCGAGAAAGGTCGCGACGCCTTTGCCGCCGCGAAAACGCAGCCAGGGCGAAAAGCAGTGCCCGAGCACCGCCGCGAGTCCGGCGAGGGGCACGAGCGCCCGGGCCGCGGCGTCGGCGGCGTCCGCGGCGACCGGAATGAAAAGCCACTGGTGCGACGCGACGGCGATTGCAAGCACACCCTTGGATGCGTCGAGAGCCAGCACGGCGGCACCCGCTTTTTTGCCCAGGGTGCGCAGCGCATTCGCCGCGCCGATATTACCCGACCCGCTCGCGCGAATGTCGGATCGAAAAAAAACGCGCGAAATCACGAGCCCGAACGGAATCGAACCCAGGACGAACGCGAATAACAGATACGGCCAGCCGGCGATCGTCACTCGCGGGCGGCATCCTCGTCGCGGCGCGCCCGAAATTCCAGGGTCAGCGGTACGCCTTCGAAATCGAAGGCCGAGCGGATCGTGTTTTCGAGAAACCGCTTGTAGCTACTGCCGACGAGATTGGGGTCGTTGCAATGGAAGATGAAGAGCGGCGGGTGCGTCGCCACTTGCGCCGCGTAATAGATGCGCAGCGGTTTCCCTTGATGGCCGGGCGCGGGATGCGCGTAGACGGCATCGCGGACGATCGCGTTGAGTTGCGGGGTCGGGATGCGGCGGTCGAGATTCGCACGCACTCGCATGACCAGCGGCATCAGGCTTCCAAGCCGCCGTTTCGTCATCGCGGAGAGAAACGTTACGGGTGCGAACGCGGCGAAGGGGACGTCTTGATGGATGACGTCGATCAACTCGTTCTGACTGAAATCGCCGTCTTGCTGCAGCGCCAAATCCCATTTGTTGGCGACGATGATCAAGCCCTTACGTTCTTCGAGCACCATGCCCGCCATGCGGCGATCCTGATCCAGGATGCCCGTCATCGAATCCATCACGAGGATCGCGATATCGCAGCGCGCGATCGCGCTCAAACTTCGTAAAGAGGCGTAGTATTCGATCGCACCGTGGTGCTTGGTCTTGCGCCAGACGCCGGCGGTATCGATCAGACGGATCTTGTGCTCGTGGAATTGGAACACCGTATCGATCGCATCGCGCGTCGTGCCCGGAACCTCGGAGACGATCGAGCGATCCTCGCCGAGCAGGGCGTTGAGCAGCGACGATTTGCCGACGTTGGGCCGGCCGACGATCGCGAGTGCGAGCTCCGTGTCGTCGACGCTATCGATGCGTTCGGGCGGCAGTCGCTCGACGATCGCATCGAGCAGATCGCCCGTGCCTTCGCCGTGCAGTGCCGAAACCAGAATCGGTTCGCCGAATCCGAGCCGCGCGAATTCGCCGGGAATGAGATTCTTGACGCGCTCCGATTCGGCTTTGTTCGCCGCGAGCACGACGGGGTGGCGCGTCTTGCGCATGATGTGGACGACGTCGTCGTCGAGGGGCGACAAGCCGGCGGCGCCGTCGACGACGAAGACGATCACGTCTGCGTCGTTGGCAGCGATTTCCGCTTGCGCCCGCGTTTGGCGTGCCATGTCGTCGCTCGAGATGGCGTCCGGGTCGATGCCCGCGGTGTCGATGACGCTAAAGGTGCGCCCGCGCCATTCGGCCAGCGCGTAGAGCCGGTCGCGCGTGACGCCGGGCGCATCGTCGACGATCGCGAGGCGTTTGCCGACGAGCCGGTTGAAGAGCGCGCTCTTGCCGACGTTGGGGCGGCCGACGATGGCGACGGTCGCGGGCCGGACCCTCGGTAAGACTTCGAGCTCCATGCCTGCGACTTCGCCGTGCGGGGCGCTTCGACCGTGTGGCGAACCGGGAACGCTAGTGATGAAGGCGTTATCGAGCCTGCTTACCGCGTGCTGGCTGACCGGACTGGCGGTCGGCACGAGCGGCGCCGCGTCCGTACACATGCCGACCGGCGCAACGTACGTGACGACGTTGCCGAGCGGTGCCGACGTGTGGTGTGACGGCACGTACGTCGGCCGCTCGCCGTTGCTCGTGGATGGGCTCGTCGAAGGGCGTCATACGATTTCGATGCTTAAGGGCGGCTGGACGGCGCAAGAACTCAACATCGCCGTCGTTCGCGGGACGGTCGCGATGGCGAGCTCGCGCCTGTCTTCGGGAAAACGTCAGCCCGTGGGGACCGGCGTGGAATCGGGCACCCTCGTCGTGCGCGACACGCCGGCCGGTGCCGAGATATTCCTCGACGGTTCGCCGCTGGTCTCGGTGCCGAGCCGGGGGCTCGTCCTGCCCGCGGGCACGCACGAACTCGCCGTGCGGACCGCCCGCGGCCGCTCGACGCGCGCCGTCACGATCTATCCCGATCTCACGACGGACGTGATCGCACGCGAGACGGCGGGACGCCGTGATGCCTCCGCCGTCGTCGCGCCCGCCGAAGACTATCTGCCGACCAACGCTTTCGCCGTCGAGGGGCGGCGGATTACCGTGCGCTATGCGGGCCACGTCGTGATCGCGCGTTTCGGCGAAACGACGTATCGGGTCGACGGGACCGCGACCGATTTCGATAGCGCTCCGGAATCGATCGGTGGAAAGTTATACCTTCCGCTCGCCCTTCTTGAAAAGTTGAGCGGCGACGTGTCGAACGGGCGTTAGTCCATGGCGAGCATCTATATCGAGACGTACGGCTGTCAGATGAACGAGGCCGATTCGCAGTATATCGCGGATCGTGCGTCGACAGCGGGCTACGCCGTCACCGCCGACGCCGTCGGCGCCGATGTCGTCATCATCAATACGTGTACCGTTCGCGATAACGCCGAGCGACGTGCCTACGGTCGCATGGCGCAATTCAAGGCGCTAAAAATCGCCGATCCGAACGTCAAGCTGGTCGTCTGCGGCTGCCTCGCCGAACAAGACAAAGACGTCATGCGCAGCAAAGCGCCGTACGTCGACGCCGTTTTCGGCACGCGCGACCTCGCGCGTCTCGGCGACGCGCTCGCGACCTGGCGTCCCGAATTTGCTGCCGGCGACGCCGATCTCACCGAAGACAATCTCTTACTCGGTACGCTCGGGGGCCACGGCGACTGCGTGGGCGACGCCTACGCGCACGTGCGCGCGTTCGTCAACGTACAGCGCGGCTGTTCGTATTACTGCACGTACTGCATCGTCCCGCACGTGCGCGGCCGCTTCGATAACCGGCCGCTGGCGGACATTCTCGCGCAGTGCACGACCGCGCTCGAACGCGGTGCGCGGGAGATCACGCTCGTCGGTCAGACGGTCAACGCGTATAGCGAGCCGACCAGCGGCGCGGATTTCGCCGATCTGCTCGCCGCAGTCGCCGCCTTGCCGGGCATCGACCGGCTCACGTTTCTCACCTCGCACCCCAAAGATTACATGCCCAAACTCGCCGCCATGATGGGCGCCTTAGGCTGCCTGAACCCGCGCTTCCATCTTCCCGTGCAATCCGGCTCGGATCCGATCCTGCGGCGTATGAATCGCAAATACACGGTCGCCGCATATCGCGAGAAGATCGCGCTCTTCCGGACGACGTGTCCCGACTGGGCTTTGACGACCGATGTGATCGTCGCGTTTCCCGGCGAGAGCGAGGCGGATTTCGAAGCGACGCTCGCGCTCTGCGAGGAGCTGGCGTTCGCGCAAGCGTTCATGTTCGTCTACTCGCCGCGCCGCGGGACCCCGGCCGCGCTGTGGGAACAGATCCCGCTGGAAATTGGCCGGGAGCGGCTGCGGCGGCTGGCCGAGACGATCGATCGCGGCGTTCGCGCGTTTCACGCGCCGAAGGTCGGGCGCGTCGTGCGCGCGCTCGTTCAAGGGCCGTCGCGTAAAGATCGCTCGAAGCTCGCTGCGAAAACGGTCGACAACGTGACGATCGTAGCGCCGGATGCCGGTCTCGGCGAAGCGCAATTGCGCGACCGGCCGTGGCTCGATGTTCGGGTCGACGCCGCGTTGACGTGGGGCTGTACGGGGACGATCGTCGGTTACGCGGAGCGTTTCGATACGCCGAGAATCGCCGTCGACGCGCGCCCGACTTTCGATCTCATCGCGGCGCGCTAACTCGGTCATCGGTGATATCGCAAAACGCCGCTGCGACGGAGGGCGCACGGAGATGAGCGAGACGCGCTATTCCCCGATGTTCGAACAATATTTTACGATGAAGGCGCGCTATCCCGATGCGGTCTTGCTCTCGCGTGTCGGAGATTTCTACGAAGCCTACGGCGACGATGCCACGACGATCGCCACCGCGTTGCAGATCGCGCTGACGTCGAAGGAGGCCGGCGGCGGCCGGCGCGTCGCGATGGCGGGCGTGCCGTATCACGCGCTCGATGCCTACCTGGCGAAGCTCGTCGCCCAGCAGCGGATCGTCGCCCTCGCCGAACAGCTCGAAATTCCCGTCCCGAACAAACTCGTCCGGCGCGACGTCGTACGCGTCGTCACCCCCGGGACGCTCATCGAAGAGAACCTCCTGGAACGCACGAGCAACAACTATCTCTGCGCGCTCACGCTCGCCGGCGACGCGATCGGGATCGCGTACGCGGATATCTCGACGGGCCGCGCCGCGGCGACGGCGTACAGCGGCGACGGCGGCCTCGATGAGACGCTCGCGGAACTCGCGCGCCTCGACCCGGCCGAAATCGTCGCCGACCTGCCGCCCGAGATACGCACGGCGATCGCCGCGCACGTGCCGTCGGTGCGCGTGACCGCGCCGCCGCTCGCGGCCGTAGAGCGCCGCGAACTCTGCGCGATCGAGGGCTTTTCGCTCGACGAGTCGCTCGCGATGCGCCGCTCGCTCGAGGCGCTCGGCGCGTTCGTGCGACGCGTCGGCTTCAACGCCCCGAGCGGTCCGCTGCGGGAGCCGGAGTTCTACCGCGCGCGCACGTTCGTCGCACTCGATACCAGCACGCGCAAACATCTCGATCTCACGAAGGCGCAGGGCCAGAACGGCAAGGCGACGCTGCTCGCGACGGTCGATCGCTGCAAGACCGCAATGGGGTCGCGGCTTTTGGCGCGCTGGATCTTAGCGCCACTGGTGGACCGCGGCGCGATCGCGGAGCGCGCGGATCGCGTGGAGGCGCTGGTCGGAAATTATCCCGCGCGGGCCGGTTTGCAAGAACTGCTGGGCGGCGCGTTCGATCTCGAACGCATCGGTCAAAAAGTGCGTTTCCGCCGCGCGTTACCGCGGGATCTCGGGTCCTTGCGCCGGACGCTCGGGCTGCTCGAACCGCTACGCGCCGCGCTGCCTGCGCCGCTCGCGTCTCTTGGCTCGCGGATCGGCGACCACGCCGACCTGTACGCACTACTCGACGGGCAGCTATGCGACGAGCTTCCCGCCACGCTCGCCGACGGCGGCGTGATCCGTCCCGATGCGTCGCGCGACGTGCGTGAATGCGTCGAAATGCGCGCCGAATCCCGCGAGCGCATCGCCGCACTGGAGCAACGGGAACGCGAACGCACCGGCATCAAAGGGCTCAAAGTCAAATACGCGAGCGCGTTCGGCTATGCGATCGAGATCTCGAAATCGAACCTCGCAAACGTGCCGGCCGACTACGTGCGCAAACAAACGCTTACCAGCGGCGAGCGGTTCGTCATTCCCGAGCTCAAAGAACTGGAAATCGCGATCTCGAGCGCGCAGTCTCGCCAGTACCGCCTCGAGGAAGCACTCTACGAGAATCTGGTCGAAGCGGTCGCCGCCCGCGTCGGCGATCTGCTCGCGACGGCCGACGCGCTCGCCGAACTCGACGTCGCCTGCGCGCTCGCGCACGTCGCGGGCGAGCGCGGCTACGTGCGCCCCGTGTTCGTCGAGCCGAGCACGCTCGACGTCGTCGACGGGCGGCATCCCGTCATCGAAGCGCTCGCGGGCGAAGCGTTCGTGCCGAACGACCTGCATCTCGGCGAACGCAGCGCACGCTTCATGCTGCTGACGGGGCCGAACATGGGCGGTAAGTCGACGTTCTTACGGCAGGCGGCGCTCCTGGTGATTCTGGCGCAGATTGGTGCGTTCGTGCCGGCGCGCGCGATGACGCTCGGGGTGGTCGATCGCATCTTTACGCGCATCGGCGCCGGCGACGACTTGGCCTCGGGCCAGTCGACGTTCTACGTTGAGATGACCGAAGCGTCGAACATTCTGCGCCGCTCCACGCAGCGCAGCTTACTGCTCATCGACGAAATCGGTCGCGGCACGGGAACGATCGACGGGCTCGCAATCGCGCAAGCGATCTGCGAATATCTGCTCGGTCTCGACGCGCGCGCGCCGATGGCGCTCTTCGCGACGCATTTTCACGAACTCGTCGCGCTCGCGGACCGCTGGCCGCTCGTGGCGAACTATCACGTTACCGCGGTCGAGAACACCGCGCGCGCGGGCGTCCCGGTGTTCTCGCATCGCGTGCTCGCCGGGAGCACGTCGCGCTCGTTCGGCATCGAAGTGGCCAAGATGGCCGGCATTCCCTCAGGCGTGATCGCGCGCGCGCGGGAGATCGCGGGGGTTTTGGGCGAACGGCCGACGCTCGAAGCGCAAGCGCCGCTACGCGCGCGGCTGGCCGCGCCGAGCGGTCGCGAGGAGACGCAGCTCGCCTTCGAGATGTAGTGGCCGCCGTCCAAGTTTTCGGCCATCCGCCCGTCGAAGGGCTCGTCGGTGAGTGACGATGTGAACGCGCGCCGCCGCGCTCGGGCCGCCTGGCCGAGCCGCGTCATCGATCGCAGCGCCGACGCCGACGCGTTCGATCGCGCGGCGTGGCGCGCGATGAGTGGAGCCGAGCGCGTGGCTTGGGCGTGGGCCTTAACCGTCGCGCAGTGGGAGATGAAGGGCGTCCGTGAAGATCAACTCGGAGTTCGTCGAACTGTTGCAAGCGTTCAACGACGAGAACGCTAGGTATCTGGTGGTCGGCGCGCACGCCGTTGCGTATCACGCTCGGCCGCGCGCGACGAACGATTTCGACGTCTGGGTGGCGAACGACGCAGAAAATGCGCGGCGAATCTATCGCGCGCTCGCTACGTTCGGCGCGCCGCTGGAACGGCTGACCGTCGAGGACCTCGTAAGCGACGGCCTCATCTTTCAAATTGGCGTCGCGCCGATTCGAATCGACGTCATCACATCCGTCTCCGGAGTGAGCTTCGAGGAGGCGTGGCCCAGTCGAGTCGGTTTCGACTTCGCCGGGGTCGCAGCGAACGTCATCGGGCGCGCGGAGCTCATCCGCAACAAGCGCGCGGCCGGACGTCTCAAGGATCTGGCCGATATCGAGCGGCTCGAGCACGACGGCTGATCGGACCGCGTCACGATTCTGGACAGAAGCGACGTTTCCCAGGGGCCTCCGAGCCGGCCGTACGACAATGGGACCGATGCTCTTGCGGTCCTCGCGCTCGTTTTGGTTTCTCGCCTGCTGCGTGGCGCTGTTTGGTAGCGTCTCATCGCGCGCGAACGCGGCGAGCGATACCGGCGAAATTACGATTTCGGTCGTAGATTCCAATACGGGTCTCGCGCTTGCCAACGCGCGAACGATTCTCGTCGGACCGCAGACAGTGAGCTCGCTGACCACGACGGCGGGCGTGATCCACTACACCGACGTGCCGGTCGGCATCTATCGCGTACGCGTCGTGCTGCGCGGCTACGACGGCTCGTCCTCCGCGGAATTCGAAGTTTTGCCGAACCGGGCGGTGAGCGTTCGCGTCGCGCTCGCACTCTCCAGCGGCGGTCTCAAGACGATCGGTAGCGTCACCGCACGCTCCAACGTGACGATCGCTTCGAGCGACATCGATGCCAACAGTCCGATCCGCCGCCTCTCCGATTCGCTCACCGACGCACTCGATAAGGTGGCGGGCGTTTCCGTCACACAGGATGCCACCGATCCCAATAGCCCCGTCACCGTGTCGCTCAACGGCCACGACGAATCGCAAACGGCGATCTCCCTCGACGGCATCCCGCTCGCCGCCGCGGGCAGGGCCGCGAATCTGCGCGCGATCGGCACGGATCTCTTTTCGGGTTCGAGTACGAGCAGCATGCCAGGCGCAGGGTCGCTCGGCGGCGGCGTCAACTTCCGCACGTTGCAGCCGACGCAGTCGCTGCAGCTTCACGCCAGCGGCACGACCGGAACGTTCGATCGCTCGAACTATCAGTTGGCCGCAACGGGCAGCGTCGGCAGCCTCGGACTTGCGGTGCAGCACACGTGGCGCGGCAGCAACAGCCCCTTGACGTTCCAAAATTACCAGGACCAGAGCGGCCTTACGTACCCGCACGAGGGCGAATCGCACAGCCTCGGCGACTTCCTGAAGTTTCGCTACCGGCTCGGTGACGAGCGGACGACGATCAGCGGTACCGCGCTAACGAATAACAACGACGCGCACGCCATCTGCGCGCGCGACGTCACGCTCTTGCCGTGCGGCATCGGGCCGGACAATCAGTCTTACGGCCGCTTCGGCTTCGCCTACGCGACGGTGCAGTCGCTCGTGGGAACCGTCGCGACGACGCTAACCGGCTACGAAAGCGCCGGAACGCAGATCACCGATGACGTCAATCGCTACGTGCTCCTGCCCGATCCTGCGACGTCGGCCACCGGTACGTGCGGTGCAGGTTCCACCGGCTCCGCAAACGCGCTCGCCTACACGGAGCAGCTCTGCCCGTCGGTCGGCGACAGCGAAAATCTTCATCGCGGTTTTGCGTATACGGCGTCGATCGCGCAGGGCAAGCACACGTTTGCGCTCTCGGGCAACACCTCGAGCTCGACCAATACGTCGCATCCGACCGCGGGCTCGCGTTTCGAAACGACGTTCACCAACGCGATCGTATCCTCGAATTACCAGCTCTCCGATAGCTATAAAGTCAACGACCGGCTGACAGTCGCGCCCCGGCTTTCGATTGCGAATACGACGACGCTCGGAACGAGTCTGCTCGGCGGCATCGGCGCAGCGTGGCGGCCGCAGGCGGCCGATACGTTCGGGGCTTCGGCGAACGTCGGCAGTTCGCAGCCGAACGTCAATCTCAACCGGTCCTTCAGCGATCCCGTTGCGGCCCGCTTCGATTGCAATGCGGGCACGGCGCTCGTCAGCGGCCCGGGTGACCGAAACGGCGGGGCACAATCGGCGGTCAGTCTCGACGCGACGTGGACGCATCAATTCGTGCGCTCGGGCGCCCGGTTTTCGCTCGACGCGTTCTCTCAAGTGCAATCGGGCCAGATCATCAACGCGACGATCGCGGAGCCGGCAGCGTACTTTCCCGTGGGGTATCTTACGACGCTCGCAAGCGCGTTCGCCTCGCAAAGCGTCTGCGGCGCGGCGCCCGTGCCGACCGTTTACGTGAACGAAGCCGTCGGCGGGACGCGGCGCGTCTATCAGGGCGTTACGGCGAGCGGGCGTATCGGCGTCGGCCGATACTTCGTAGCCTTACCGAACTACACGCTCAACGTCGCAAAGCTTACCGCTGCGAGTCCGCGTTTAGCCGACGGCCCTTCGACGACGATCGTCGGCCGTCAGCTGCCGAATCGCCCCGTGCATCGCGCCGGCGTGACCTTCGACGGCTTGCTGCCGCGTAGCGGTACGGAACTGCTCGTCAACGCGCAGTACACGGGTGCGAATAACCAACAGAATCTCGGAGCGTACGCGACCTTCGCCGCCGGAATCTCCCACGCGTTCGGGCCGGGCCGCGTGACCTTGTTCGAAAACAATATCTTCGATACGTACGGCGGCAGTTTCGCGACCGATACCAACGCGCAAGCCCTCGCGCTCTCCGATAACGGCGTCTTTCGCACGGCGGCGACGCCGCTGACCCCGCGCGTGCTGAGCCTCTCGTACACGCTCAACGTCGGCGGCGCGCGTCCGTCGCCCGCGCTCGCTTCGGTGGTGAACGTCGCGCAGGCGCCCGGAGCGACGGCGCCCGGCCCGGCCCGCTCCCCCGGTCCCGGCGGCGCGGCAGATCGCTTCGTGCCCGTACCGCCGCCGCCCGGCGTCGATCCCCTCTCGCTTGCGACCACGCGCACGTCGTGCGATGCTACGGCGCAGGCGGCCGCCAAGCCGTTGTTCGATGCGCTTCGTGCGTACGTCATGGCGTACGAAGCGAAAGCGCCACTGCCCGACGTCGCGAACGTCGATATCGTCGCGCATCCGCTCGCCCTGGATTCAAAGGTGCCGTACTATCTCGAATTGCGCCCCCGTATTCCGGCGAATTCCGCCGGCATCATCGGCGGCGGCAACGCAGTCCCCGGCGGCGGCCTTCGCGGCGGCGAGCGAGACGGTCCGCCTCGTGGTCCGCCGCCCGGCGGCATGGGCGCTCCGCCGCCGCCCGACCGCGGCACGGCCAGCGGTGCGCGCGGCGCGGGCATGCGATTGTTCCGCGGACTGACCGGTTGCGCGTACGTCACGGTTTTCACGGCAGCGGATGCGAAAGCGAAGGACATCGCTTTGCAAGGTGGCCGGCCGGGACTCTTCTACGTTCCGACGGTCGGTTTCGTCTTCGTGCGGCCACCCGAATTACCGCAGGGCGGAGGCAGTCTCAAAGCCGGTCAGTAGTAGCGTGGGACGCGAGTTGACTTGCTCGTACGCAACCCGTACAGTTTTGAAGTTCATTGAGAAGACGTGCCGCGTATATCTGCTTGAAGCGCAGTGAAAGCGGTCGTTTACCGGCATTGGAGCCACCATGCGCTTGCAAACCGATCTCGCGAACCGCGTGACGGATCTCGCTCCCGGCGCGGCAGAGCTTGCGAACATCCCGGGGCGTCTCGAGCGCTTACCGATGAGTTCGTATCAACGAAAATCTTCGCCATTATCGCAACCGCATGGCTCGCTGATCAAGTCGACGTCGCTCTGTTGACGTTTCTCCTCGGGTCGATCGTCGTTACGTTCCACCTAAATCCGATTCAGGCGGGATCCCTTGCGGCGATGACGTTCGCGGGACAACGTATCGGTAAAGTCGCCGCCGGTTTGACGGCCGACCGTTTCGGCCGCCGCCTCGTATTTCAGGTGACGACGATCGTGTGGGGACTCGCGAGTTTCGCCGCGGCGGAAGTCCGCCGCCGCACCGGGCGTGAATTGCCGACAACCGCGCTCTTCAAAAGTGAAACGCACGAGCACCCCAACCCGCTCGCGACGATTTTCTCGCGCGCCGATATCCGGCGTACGATCATGGCGTTCAGCGTGTGGTTCTTCGCCTTGCTCGGCTTCTTCGGGCTGAACTCGTGGATCGCCGTCCTGCTCAAGTCTCATGGATTTTCGATCATCGGATCGGTCGGCTTCGTGACGCTCATTACGCTCGGGGGGATTCCCGGCTTCTATCTCACGGGCGTGCTGCTCGAACGCATCGGCCGCAAACCGGTTACCGCCGCCGTGCTCGTTTTTGGTGCCGCGGCCGCGTTCGTCTACGGCAGCGCGACGACTATCACTATCCTCTTCGTTACCGGCTTCGTTATGCAGTTCTTCATGTTCGGTATCTGGAGCGCGCTCTACGCGTACACGCCGGAATTGTATTCGACGCGCGCGCGGGCCACCGGTGCCGGCCTCGCCTCTGCTTTCGGGCGGGTGGGCGCGATCATCGGTCCGATCGTTTTACCGGTCGTCGTCGCGAACGCGGGCACCGGCGCGGCGTTCGATTTGGGCGCGGCGGCGTTCTGCATCGCCGCCGTTTTGGTGCTAACCCTCGGTGTCGAGACGAAGGGTCGCGTTTTGGAGCTGGTTTCGGCGTGAGCGCTCGTGTGTGCCCGCCGCCTGACGGACGTAAAGATTTAAACGGGCGACGGCTCCGCGCACGACCATGAGGCCCGAACGTCTCGAACCGATCGTGTTGCAGGGCCGCCGCGTTCGCCTCGAGCCGCTATCGCGAAAGCATGTGGAGAATTTGCGCGTGGCTGGGGCGCGCGAAGAGATTTGGCACTGGCTGCCTTCGGCGCATCACGAGCTCGGAACGATGGAAGCATTTATCGATGAAGCGCTCGGTTTGCAACGTGCCGGTCTTGCGTTACCGTTTGCCACGGTCGATATTGCAAGCGGACTGGCGGTTGGATGGACGCGATATCACGCTATCGAACCGCAGCATCGACGCCTCGAAATCGGCTTCACGTGGATAGCGCCAGCGTTTCAACGAACGTATACGAACACCGAAACCAAATATATGCTATTGCGGCATGCTTTCGAAACGCTTTCCTATCGAAGAGTCGAACTCAAGGTCGACGCCGGAAATATCGTATCTCGAACTGCCGTGCTCCGGCTCGGGGCCCACGAAGAAGGGTATTTTCGAAAGCATATGCTGTATTGCGATGGTCGCAATCGGGACAGCGTCTACTACAGCATTCTCGATGATGAATGGCCCGTAGTGAAGGCCGCGTTGGAACGGAAGCTCGCGACGTAGGCTGCGACTGCGAGCGACGCCGTCCGGAGGAAGTGCGTCTCAATACCAACCGTCCGCAAGTTCGTTTAAGTCGGAGACGGTCTTGGCGAACGACGTGGGCTCCAAACCGAGGCGTGTCGGGATCCCCGTTAAAAAAGCGACTTTGAGTTCCGCTTCGAATGCCGCTCGTCGTCGCCGCTTGGCCTCGAGCAACGTTTCGACGTGCAAAGCTTCGAGACGCGCGCCCGACGTGCGATTCGCAGCCGCTCGCAGCTCGTCGATTTCAGCTCGCGCGCCATCGGCGACGGCCGCGATCCGCGTTTCGTCGGCATGCGTCAAGCCCGTTGCTGGAGGCAAATATGGATCGATCGGGTCGAACGGGCCGTACGTCCGGCCGTATCGTTCGTACAACGCGGCGAATCGATCGTAGGTCTGTCGCCGGATGCGCCGGACCTCGTCGCGAAATGACGCCATCGCCGCGAGAATATCGCGAACCGAGGCCGGCGGCAGTGTTTCCGCGATGGTCCGCAGGTACGCGAGATCCGCCCGGTCCATTGCCGCGACGGTCGCGACGAACCGCCCGCGCAAGGTTGCTTCGTCCCCAGCGGCGAGACCGAGGCGCGAGCCGGCCGCTGCCGCTAGCGCGCGGGCGAGCGACGGCACGGAGCCGTCGGTCACCTGCATTTGCGCCGTGAACTGGCCGTAGGTTTCGTATGTGTCGTTCGTGGATTCGCGCCGCGTTGCGAACAGACGGCCGATCGACTCCGCTAGCTTAATGCGTCGACACCTGAGCGTGTAACTGGTCGAGATCGTCCACGGTGTTGAGCGTCGCCGCATCGGAAACCCTATGATGGTGTGCGAGACCCGATTGCGAGCGCATCTTCCGAGCAGTCTGCTCGGCATGATCGTAACCCGAAATCGCGGCGTTGTGTTCGCGAACGCGCCGCTCGTCGATCGCACCGCCGTTCTTGGCGAGCACCCACTGCTCGAATTGCATGTACGTCGGACGTCGCGTGCGCACGAACGCGATCGCGTCGTTCTTGTTCACGCCGACGGCTTTGAGCGTCATCGCATCGAAGCCGTCACCGCACGCATCGTAGTCCTCGGGTAATTTGCCGACGCTATCGATCAAGAGTTTCGACCAGAGGCGTGGCAAGTGGAGGAGACCGGCGGGCCCGCTCTCTTTCGAGCTGATCGTCGGAACGATCTTCCCCTCGAGCGTCGCGGCGTGCTTTCCGTTGAGCGACCCGTTGCTCGAGCCGTTACGCGAAAGAACGGCGCGCACGTCGATCTTCAGCAGTTTCGCTGCGTTGAGATACATGACGTTATCGACGACATCGGGTCGCAGACCCGAGCCCAAGAACTGGTCCACGCCCTGTTTCATCGGTTTGAACGGATACGCCGAACCGAAGAGCAATTGGTCTTTCATAAAGCCGTTGGCGGCTTCGATGTAGAGCTGGCCGCCCGGCATGAACGTATACATATCGGGCGAGACGAAAACGTTGGGATGCATCAGTGCGACGGCGATCATCTCCTGCACGAATGGGTAGCACCCGTGACACGCGACGATCGAGAGTTTGGGGAACGCCTTCGCCACGCGCGCGATCGAGCGCGGTTCCGTATCGGACAAACTGGGCGACGTCGGCCCGGACATGATAAAGGCGGGTACGCCCAATTCCTGGCAGGTCTGGTAGATCGGATACAAGAGCGGATCGTCGGCCTTGAGCGGACGTTCGAGGAACCCCGGGTCGACGTTGATCGCGCGGCAACCGAGTTCGGTTACGGCGCGACGCACTTCCGCGATCGCCGCCTCGATGCCGAGTTGTTGCGGATCGACCAGACCAATGCCGACGAGCCGGCTGCGCTCGGCGTTCGCCACTTCGGCGACTTGATCGTTGGTGACGCGAACGTTCGGCACGGAACGCGCCACGATGACGCCGACCGTGATGCCCGCGGCATCCATTTCGGTCAACAGGTCGGCACTATTTCGAACCCGCGTGAAATGGTCGGGGTCGTTCGAGCCGACGCGTCCGTTGAGCCAACGCACGACCTCGTATTCCGGCGTGCCCGGCGTCGAACCGAAAAACTTGTGGAGGAACGGCGGACGGATCCGCATGTCGATGACGGGCTTTGCAGACATGATTACTCTCCGAGCTGGAGCGCGGACGGTGCCGGGCGCCGAGCGGTGGACGGGAAGAGAAGGAGCGGCGCGGTCGCCCTTCCGCATGCGTGACGAACGTCGAAGTGAACGCGTCGCGCGTTCCGCCGCGGCAACGATTCGGCGCTTGAAGAAAGCGAACCCACGACTCCCGCACTCACCGAGAAAGCGACGTAATTTGAGCATGGAGTTGATCGAAGTCGTCGAGCGAGTTCAGCGTGGCCGCATCGCCAATCGACGTGTCGGTCACACCGCTGCTCGCACGCATCGATCGCGCCGTCGCGTCGTCGTGACGGTAGGAAAGGATCGCGCGATTGTGCGCTTCGATCTTTTTGGCATCGAGGGCGCCGCCGCGCGTCTCGTGCAACACCCAAGCTTCCAACGCCATGTAGGTCGGTTGCTCGGTGCGAACGAACGAGATCAACTTTTCTCGATCGAGCCCGAGTGCTTGAATCGTCATGGCGTCGAAGCCGTCGCCGCAACGATCGTAGTCCTCGGGTAACAATTCGCGGCTCGATAGCAAGAGCTTGGCCCAGAGCCGCGGCAGATGGACGGCTCCGAGCGGCCCCGCGATCTTGGAGCCGATGGTCGGCACGGTCTTGTTTCGTTGTCCTGTTTGCATGTGGCGACAGTCCTTTCTAGTTGTCCGCGTTTTGGCGAGCCGCAATACCTTCGACCATGTCGCGCATTAAAGTCGTGCCGGCAAAGGCGCTTGACGCCTCAGCGTGCATCGTGACGATCGTCTCCTCGAATAGTTGGAGATAACGCTTGGACGTCAGCATATGGAACGTGCGCGGCCGCGGGAGATCGATTTCGATGATCTTCTTGACACGCGCGGGTTTTTGCGACATGAGCAGGAGGCGGTCGCCGAGGAAGATCGCTTCCTCGATTTCCGACGTTACGAAGAGATTGGTGTTCGGCTGTTCTTCGAAAAGGCGCAGGTAATGCTCTTGCATGAGCTCGCGCGTCATCGCGTCGAGTCCGCGAAACGGTTCGTCCATCAGCATGAGCGCGGGTTGGTTGATGATGGCGCGCGCCAGTTCGGCGCGTCGTTGCATACCGCCGGAGAGATGGCTCGGGTAACGATTCGCGAAATCGCGCAGGCCGGTTTTTTCGAGTAGCCCGGCGGCGCGCGCTCGCGTCGTTTTCTCGTCGGCATGTCCGCACAGCGGCCCGAACATGATGTTGTCGATGATCGTCATCCACGGAAACAAGGCCGTCTCTTGAAAGACGACGAGCCGGTTGGAATCCGGGCGCGTAACCGGCTTGCCGCCGAGCAGAATCTCCCCCGAGGTCGGCTTGTCGTATCCCGCGATCAAATTGATCAGCGTCGACTTCCCGCAACCCGACGGGCCGAGCATGACGGTCAGCGTGTTCTCTTCGACGGTGAACGAGCAGTCCTCAACGGTCGGAACGTCGTTCGTATCGGGGTTGAATATTTTCGTGACGTTGCGCACTTCTAGACGTCCGGGCGGCGCTTTGACGAGCATGCCCATCAGAAACGATTGGTCCAGGGCATGACCCGGCCTCCCACTTGACGTACGGCGACGCTCGAAATATAGCCCGCGACGCCGATACTGATCATTCCGACGATGATGATTGGAAACGATCCCGCGACGTAGGCTTCCCACGTAAGATAACCGAGGCCGTTCTTGCCGGCGATGATCTCTGCGGCGACGAGAACCGACCACGTGATGCCCATGCCAACGGACATGCCGGTAAAGATCGACGGCAAGGCACCGGGCAGGATGATTTTGCGGAAGATCGTCTGCGGCGATGCACCGAGCGACATTGCGGCGCGAATGTAGCGCTCGTCGATGGCCCGGACCCCATTGAGCGTGTTGAGCAACACGGTGAAAAACGCTCCGAGAAAGATGACGAAGGTGATGCTCGACTCCGCGGTTGGCCAAAACACGATCGCGAGCGGAACCCAGGCGAGCGGCGGAATGGGTCGCAACACTTCGAAGATCGGGAACGTCAGGTAATAAAAATTCAAGCGCCAGCCCATTAGCAGGCCCAGTGGAATGCCGATCACCTGGGCAATCGCGAAACCGAGAAGCACCCGCTCGAAACTGACGACCCAATCCAGATAATATTTCTTGTCGTGAAGCAGGGTCCACAGCGCGCCGCCTACATCGAGCGGAGCCGGGATCTTCGACAAGATCGGCACGTGGGCGCTCACGCCAATCTGCCAGAAGACGAAGAAGAGCACGATACCGGCAGTTCCACGAGCCGCGTGAACGTTTAACACCTTCGCAAATGGCCGGCGCCGCACGACGTTCTTGGGTGCGGGCGATTCGGGCAAGTCGATCGGGCCGCTCAAGGCCACGCTTTCGGGCGTTTTTAAATCCGGCATATCACGCGAGCTCCCTTTCGCCCAAGGCGAAGGCCTTTTGCGCTTCCTCGTGCACGGCACCGGCGACGCGCTCTTTGAGTGCGAGAAACTCCGGCGTCGCCATGACCTTATAGGTACGAGGCCGCGGCAAGTCGATAACGAGCGACTGCTTAACGCGCGCCGGGCGGCTCGTACAGACGACGACGCGATCGGCCAGAAAAATCGCTTCGTCGAGGTCGTGGGTGATGAAGAAGACCGTCTTCCGTGCAAAATCGTACAGTTGTAACATGTACTCGTGCATGACGCTCTTGCTCATCGCATCGAGCGCGCGGAATGGCTCGTCCAACAGTAAGACCTTGGGGTCGTTGATGAGCGCACGCACGAGTTCGACGCGTCGTTGAACGCCCGACGATAATTTGCGAGGGTACTCGTTTTCGACATCGCTCAAACCGACGCGGGCGAGCAGATCGCGCGCTTGGCGCGTTGCCTCTTCGCGGCCGACTTTTCGCTGCACGATCGGTCCGTACACGACATTTTGGAGCACGGTTTTCCACGGGAAGAGCGCGCCATTTTGAAATACGACGACACGATCCGAGCCGGGTTTCATCGCTTTGGTGGGCGACGCCATGAGCGTATCGTCGAGCCAGATCTCCCCGCCCGTAATCGGGTCGAACCCCGCCAGCCCGTTCAAGAGCGTCGTCTTTCCGCAGCCCGAGGGCCCGACGACGACCAAGAATTCGCCGGCGGCGACTTCCAGATTCCAATCGTCGACCGCCACGACGTTGACGCCGCTCGGGTCGTAGACCTTGCTTACGTGCCGCAGCGAGATAGCTCCGCCCGGCGAGCCGTTCATGCGGTCTGCCACGCCATCAGTTTGCGTCCCGCGAAGCGAACCAGCGCGCTCGACAAGTACCCGACGAAGCCGAGGGTGATCATGCCGATGACGATCGTCGGCGTCTGCAGTTCAACGTACGAATTAAGGATCAGATAACCGAGGCCGGCCTCGCCCGCGATCATCTCACCCGCGACGAGTGAGAACCACGCGACCCCCATCGCGATTTGGAGGCCCGTAAAGATATACGGCAGCGATCCCGGTATGATGACGTGCCGGAGCACGTCGCTGCGCCGTGAGCCCAAACAGTACGCCGCTCGAATGTATGCTTCGTCGATCGAAAAGACGCCGAGCATCGTATTGAGCACGGTTGCGAAGAACGCCGCGATCCACGTCAGGAAAATCATGGCGGGCTCCTGGCCTGCGAGCATAAGGATTGCGAGCGGTACCCAAGCCATCGGCGGTATGGGACGGATCAGTTCCAGGAGCGGAAACAAGAAGTCGCGCGCGACTTGGTTCCAGCCGAGCAGGATTCCGAGCGGAACGCCGAGCGCGATCGCGAGCACGAACGCTGCGGCAACGCGACCGACGCTGGCCCAGATGTCTTGATAGTAAATCGGCGTAAACAACGAGGTGCCGTACGCAGGCTTGCGGCTGATCCATTCGTTGAAGACGGCGAAGGGGCTCGGCAGCTTCGCAAAACGCCACACCTCGAAGTGAGAGAGCCCATACCAGAGTGCGATAAAAACGGCGAACCCGATAACTGAGTAAAGAAACGACGGGCCGAGAATTCTATCGAAGCGAAATCCGCGTCGCCGTGGCGCCGGCATCGCTGCTTGCGCTAGAGCCATGTGCTTCCCTCAATTCAAGCGATTTTGCGCGAAGGTTACTTGCAGGGATACTCGCTCGCGGAATGGACGCTGGTATCGCCGAGCGGGCCGCGCACGTTAAGTTCGCGCATTGCCTGCTTCAGCGGACCGTCGACGATCGCGTCGGCCGGCATCGGCGCGTTGATGACTTTGGCGTCGACGAGGAATTGCGACGCCTTCTTGAAAAACTCGCGCGCCGGGTCGTCGAAGACGAGGTGCGCCGAGAAGCGAATACCGCGTTGTTTCGTAGTCGCCGACGGAGGGCGACCGTACAGCGCGAACCACATTTGATTTTTATCGAATCCGGTTACGTTTGCAAGCGCGTAATCTGCAACGGCACATGCGTTCTTCGGGTAGTTCGAAACGATGAACCGCTGCGCTTCGATCTCGGCTTTAAGCATGCCGACCACGGCGGCTGGATTCTTATCCATGAACTCTTTGCTGACCAGAATCTCGCCGCTATCGTTTTCGCCCCAGTCGGCGCCCGTAGACACTTCCCGCGCCGACTTATTGCCGACCACGGAGCCGACGTGAGCGACGTTAGGTTCCCAAATGACGGCGGCATCGAGGTTCCCCGCGCGTAAATTGGTCGTGATGACTTCGATGCTCTGATTGAGATATTCGGCCGGCTTGACGTTGGCCCGGCGGAACACTTCCTGAGCGAAACGATCGGTGCAGCTGCCCTTGGGCACCGCCACGCGCTTGCCGTCCATCCATTTTATCGCTTCTTGCGGTGTCTTGAACTGCGGCGCATCGGGCCGCACGACGAACAAGTTGCATTGTTCGTTATTAAAGCTCGTCAGCGCGATCATGCGGAGATCGGCCTGCGCACGCTTCGTGGTCGCGACGATGCCCGGCATATCGCCGACGTATCCGAACTGATACTTGCCGGCCAACATATTGTTGGTGATTACGGCGCCTTGGAGCCCGACTTCCCAGTCGACCGTACTGCCCGCGGGCAGATATTTCTTCCAAAGTTCTTGCTGTTTCACTACGAGCGCGCCCCATGCGCCGGCATAATATGGCTGGAACCCGACCGTAATGTGGACTGGTTCGGCGGCCGCGGCGGCGTCGAGTTGCACTGCCGCAGCGCCCGAAAGAACAAGTACTAAAGCGGTTGCAAGTGCGAGTCGCCGCGATCGACGATCAGGATATGAAAACTTCATAAAAGCTGGCTCCTGACGTGTGTTTGCCAGTCGTTATACGGAACCGTCCGTCGCATCCCTGTCGTAAAACTAAGACCTAAATGACGCGTGATTCGAACTAAACTTCGTTTAGTATTCACAGGGACGTGAAACTGCGCGCAGGTGCGGCATAACGCTTACGGTGAAATCTTTTTCCGCATTCGTTTCTAGGAGTTTTGCGATGCGTGACTGGCCGAACCCGGTTTTTTCCGGTACGCTCGAAGAAGCTTGCGCGGCCGTCCGCAGCGACCCGTACGTCGAGCGCATCGGATTCGAAGTCGAAACCCTGAGCGAGCCCGTCGAACGTTTCGTGCTCGCTCCGGCCTACGACGTCGGCTTGCCGCCCTGGAGCGGTGAAGAGGCTCGCTGTTCCGATATCGATTTCGAAAAAGTGTTTCGGGTGCTGCGAGTCGCCAAGGGCTTTCCCGGTAAGATGACGTGGGGCCATTACCCCGACGATTTTCCCTCCGATCGACGCTAGCGTGATCGCAACATCCGCCGGAATCTCCTGCTGCGAGCCGGGCGCCGTGGCCGACGACGTGTTGGCCGCTTTGTTGCGCGAAACACACGCGGCCGGCGGAGCGCTGTATTCGAAAGCCGGCGTCCTCGCCGCCCGACCGTCGCGGACGCGTGGCGGACGTCAATCCTGCGAGATCGCCCCGAACTATCGGCTCGTGCTCGACGACGCGGAACGCATGCCGACGGCGAGCGCATTGCGCTTGGCTGGAGTCGCGTTACGTGCGGCGGCCGAGGGCCAGACGCTCCGGGCGAAATCCGAGCGTCTAGCGGCGCAAACGGGAGCGACGCTCGAGATCACGCGCGCGATCTGCAGCGTTCCGATTCTCGACGAGCTGCTGACGCTGATTGCGGAACGTTGCCGCGAATTGCTCTCCTGTGAGGTCGCCGGGTTCGCTCTCTTGGAGGAGCAGGCGAAAACGATCGTCTGGCGCGCGATGTGCGGTTGTCGCACGCAAACCCATCGGCGCGTCACCTATGATTCGTGCGACGGCGTCGCCGGCCGGGCCATTTCGAGTGGCGGGCCGATCGTCGTCCACGATTTCCTGACCGACGGCGGTATCGATCCGCGCGAGTTTCCGATCTCGTTTGCGGAAGGGTTACGTTCGGTCTTGGGCGTGCCGCTCGAGATCGACAATCGGCCGCGCGGTTGTCTCATGATCGGGTACCGGACCGTTCACGACTTCACGAGCGACGAGATCGACACGCTGACGAGCTTTTCGTTGCAGGCCGCGATCGCCGTGGAAAACGCTCAGTTGTACGAGCGCGTTCGACGCGAACAAGCTCGGCTCGAGAGCGTCGTCCAGAGTATCAACGAAGGGCTCGTGCTACTCGACCTGCAGGACCGCGTCGTATATGCGAATCGTCAAACGTGCGCGCTTTTCAGAACGAGTTCGAAAGCGCTCATGGGAACCTCATGCGACGACCTCGTCGGGCGGTTGGCGGAGCGTAGCGTAAGCCCGGAAAAAATGCGTGCGAAATTGTCGCTCCTGGGTGAGTCGCCGGCACAATTTCCATCCGTCGATCTCGAGATCGCGGTCGCGCCGCCGCTCAACCTGCGTCTCACGCATTTCTACGTGTACGATGCGGCGGGGGAGCGTTTGGGCCGCGGGTATCTCTGTCGCGACGTGACGTTCGAAACGCAAGTCGACGCGATGAAGACCGAAGTCATCTCGCACGTCTCGCACGAAATCAAGACGCCCCTCGCGTCCATCCGCGGGTACGCGACCGCTTTGCTCGATGAAACGCGCAATCGAAACCGGGCGCTGGAAATCGATTACCTCAAAATGATCGATACCGAAAGCGCGAGACTCGACGACTTGGTCTGCAATCTGACCGATGTATCCAAGCTTGACGCCGGCGTGCTGTTCCTTGAGAAACATGAGATCAGTCCGGCCTACCTCGTGCGCAGCGTCGTCGCGCGTTGGCGCAAGTCGAATTCGGACCGGCGTTTCCGTATCGCGTGCGCCGCAGGCATCGCGCCGATCCACATCGACCGCCGGCGTATCGCTCAGGTACTGGACAATCTTCTAAGTAACGCCGTGAAGTATTCCCCGGCCGACTCGCTGATCTCTATCGCACTCACCGATGGGCCGGACGCAGTCGCGTTTTCGATTGCCGATCGCGGGATCGGCATTCCACGGGCTCAACGCGAACGCGTTTTCGAACGGTATTACCGCGTGCACGGGCATCGCCGCGAAGGGGATGGGAGTGGCCTCGGTCTCTTCATCTCGCGCGGAATCGTGAGCGCGCATGGTGGCGTGGTGTCGCTCGAATCTCGCGTCGGTGAGGGAACGACGGTCGTTTTTAACCTTCCGAAGCAGGCGTCGCCGTCGGAGTAGGTGTCGCGATCGGCGCGCTTTTCGTGGGGATTTCCATCGGCATCGTCGGTATCGGCGGGATATTTCTCATTCCGATCCTGACCGCCGCCGGCGTGGGACTCGAAGATGCCATCGGCGCGTCGCTCGTCGCCTTCACCGTAACGGGCCTCGTCGCAACTGCGATCTATGGCCGCCGGCGGGCTATCGATTGGCGAAGCACCGGGTTGACGAGCCTGGGCAGCGTCGTGGGCGGCCCGCTCGGTGCCAAGTTGAGCGTCTGGCTGCCCGAAATCGTGGTGAGCGTGTGTTTCGCCGCATTTCTTTTGATGACCGGGGTGACGGCGCTGGCGCGCCGCGGGGGCGCCGATGTGGGCGGCTCCGCGCCGGCAATCGGGTGGCCGGTCCTGGCCGTTTGCGGCCTCGTCGTCGGCGTCGGCTCGGGTCTCACCGGTGTCGGCGGACCGGCGATCTTGGTCCCGCTCTTGCTCCTGCTGCGGTTTCCGTCGAGCGCGGCGATCGCGATCAGTCAGCCGAACGCGATCGCCGCTTCCGCCTCAGGGGCGTTCGGGCACCTCGCATTCGGTCGCATCGACTTTTTACTCGCGGCCGGACTCAGTCTGGTTGCGGGCACGGGTGTCGCCCTCGGTGCCGCGATCCATCAGCGGATCGCGGCCGGCACGCTGCGCAAGGTCGTCGCTGCGGCCTGCATCGTTTTAGGCCTCTGGTTGAGCAGCAAGCTACTCCAGCGATTGCCCGGCCACTGAGAATGGCGCGACAGTTGACGGTGCTCGTCTGTGACGACGAACGGAGCCTGGTCCGGCTCATCAAATCCGAACTCGAACTCGCCGATTACCGCGTCTTCGTCGCCGAAGATGGCATCAGCGCCGTCGAGCTTGCCGCACAGCGCTCGCCCGACGTGCTCATCCTCGACATCGGCATGCCGGGTAAAGACGGCTTCGCGGTCTGCGAAGAGGTGCGCGAGTTTTCGTACGCGCCGATCATCGTGCTCTCCGCCAGGGGCGACCAGCGCGATAAGGTTCGCGCGCTCAACTTGGGTGCCGACGACTACATGACCAAACCGTTCGGTATGGAAGAGTTGCTCGCTCGCGTCGGGGCTGCGGTGCGGCGGGCGCGGATCGCGCAGGGTGAGATTCAACGCGCCCCATTTGTGAGCGGCAAGATCACGATTGACTTCACGGCCCGGCAAGTCCGCAAAGCCGGCGAAATCGTGAAGCTGACGGCTACGGAATACAAGTTGATCTGCGCACTCGCCAAGCATCCGGGGCGGATTATGCTGCACGAGGCACTCTTGCACTCGGTATGGGGTCCGGACTACACGGAGCAGATCGAGTATCTCTGGGTGTACGTCGGGCGCCTCCGCAACCGTCTCGAAGACGATCCGGTCCACCCGCAGAACATCCTCACCGTCACCGGTATGGGCTACCGGTTCCAGCAACTGCCGCCCGTGGTCCCTTCACATGCGTAGCCGGTCTTTTTGGTGGCGTTTAGGCCGATCCGCTATACTTTAAGCCTCGGACGTTCTCGACCGGTTTCTTCAGGAGATTTCTATGTCACGTTCCGCTCCACAATGGGACAGCAAGCCGTCCCTGCCTTCCACCCATTACGTGGACCCCGCTCTGTATACGGACGCACAGATTTTCAGTGAAGAAAAAGAGAAGATCTTCGCGAAATCGTGGATCATCGCGTGTCACGAGAGCGAAATTCCCGAGAAGTACGACTATCGCACGTTCAGTCACCCGGCGGACCGCAATCTTTTCTCGGTGCGCGGGGATGATAATAAAATTCGCACGTTCTTCAACGTGTGCCCGCATCGCGGGAATACGATCCTCTACGCGCCGTCGGGTAATGCGAAACACCTCGTCTGTATTTTCCACGCTTTCGCGTTCGATTCCAACGGCAATTGCGTCGATATCCCGCGCGAGAAAGCGGGCTATCAAGATCGGCTCTGCAAGGCCGATTTTGGGTTGCGCGAAGTTCGCAGCGAGGTCGGCTTCGGCGGCTTCGTGTACGTGAATCTTAGCGACGACGCGCCGAGTCTCGCCGATTTTATCGGTCACGCTCTCGACGGCATGATGCCGAGCATCGAAGCCGAGCCGCTGGAGGTCTTTAGTTTCCACCGGGCGACCGTCGACACGAACTTCAAGCTCTGGCACGATACCAATAGCGAGTTTTACCACGACTACATGCACTATCACAATCGGCAGACGAGCATGCTTCAGGCCGGCTACTTCGATCGTAAGTATACGGCCTTCCCGAACGGTCACGCTCAGGTCGGCGATCAGGTCGTCAACTACGAAGCATATGAAGGGTTCAAAGGACGCGACCTCACGTTCCCGCACATGCAGCAGAACCAGTGGAAGATGGTCGATCTCTTCCCCGGCATGACCTATAACTTACGCGGGTCGTCGCTGCGTATCGACACCCTCATGCCGATTTCGGCGACGAAAGTGATCGTAGAATATCGCGGCCTCGGTCTTCTGCGCGATACACCGGAAGAACGCGCGCAACGCACGCACGACTACAATTCGATCTGGGGTCCCTTCGGGCGAAATCTCCACGAAGATCTGCTCGGCGTCATGGGCCAGGGTCAGTCGCTCGGCCACGGGCAGACGTACATCGTGCAAGGCCGCGAAGAAAACAGCACGATTCACGACGAGATGGGCATGCGGCACTTTTACGCCGAGTGGAGCGCGCGCATGGGCCGCTCGTCGAGCGCCCCGTTCGATCCGACGGCGCTAACGAACGGCGTCGAGCACCACGAGCCGGCAGCGGTCTGAAGGGCGATTCGAAGTGATGATGGATACGGGCACAACCGCCGCTGCCGACGAAGTTCGCTCCAGGGAAATCGAAGAATTCGTCTACTCGGCGACCATGCTCCTCGATGTCAAGGATTTCAAGGGCTGGCTCGACATGTGCTCGCCCGATCTCACGTACGTCATCCGTGCGTTCAGTCGCGAAATCCGCAAAGACGTGATCTGGCTCGACCACGATTACGACGGTATGGCGGGCTTGATCCGGCAGCTTCCGCGGCACAATACGGACCAGTCCGAATTTACGCGTCACACGACGGTCTATACCGTAACGCCCGACGCATCCGGCGAAACCGCCGTCGTCGTTTCCGCCGTGGCGATCTATCGCACGACGCTCGATGGCGGTGTGACGAACCTGTTCGCGATCGGTCGGTACACCGATACGCTCGCGCACACCCCCGACGGCTGGCGCTTTCGATCCCGGGATCTCCGCCTCGATACGCGGGCCCTGGGGATCGGGACGCACTATCCGTTGTAGCGGCGCACGCACGTGATCGAATCCTCCGAGCGCGCGGCGTTGGGTACGCACGTCCGCATACGCGTCACGGGCAAGGGCGAGAGCTGCGAGTTCGATTGCGCTCCGCAAGAACGGATCTTACATGCCGGCTTGCGGAGCGGGATCGAACTGCCGTACGAATGTGCCAGCGGCACGTGCGGGACGTGTAAGGCCACGCTAGTCGAAGGCGAAACCGACTATGCGTGGCCCGAAGCTCCCGGGCGAAAATACGTGAAGGCCGATAAGGGCGAAGTGTTGATGTGTCAATGCTTTCCGCGTTCCGATTGCACGCTCACGATTGCGAAAAAGATCGCGCCGATGGCCGACGGACGCTATTCGCCGGCGCGGGTCGGCGGCACGGTCGAACGGGCTCGAGAGGTTGCGCCCGGGGTCGTCGCTTTCGACGTCCGGCTCGACCGGCCACTCTCGTTTGAGGCCGGACAATTCGTGCTCTTCGAAGTGCCGCACATCGCGGGTGCGCGCTCGTACTCGATGGTGAACTTCGCGCGCGACACGCCACTCCTGGAATTCGTCGTCAAACGCTTTCCGGGCGGACGCGTCAGCGATTGGCTCTTTGGTTCGACGATCGATGGAACGCGCGTCGAAATCTTCGGTCCGCTCGGCCACGCCACGTTCCATCCTACGATCGCGAAACATGTGGCGTGTATAGCCGGCGGCTCCGGGATCGCGGGAATGATGTCGATCGTCGCGCACGCGGCGGAAGACGGTTATTTCGACCGCTACGACGGGCATGTGCTCTTCGGCGTACGCACGCTTGCGGATGCCTTCTTTCTCGATGAACTTCGTGGCTACGTGCGCCGGTTTCCGCAGCGTTTGCGTGTAACGATCGTGCTTTCACACGAGGAACCAAGTGTCGAGCTCGCGACGACATACCCGGAACTGCACTTCGATACCGGCTTCGTGCACGAAGCTGCGAAACGCACCCTTGCCGGCATGCCGCCGCTCGAGACGATGGCGTACGTCGCAGGCCCGCCCCCGATGGTCGACGCAACGCTCCGTATGCTCTTGATCGACATCCGTTTGAGCGGGTCGAACGTTCGCTACGATAAGTTCAGCTGAGGTTGTACGTATGGATTGGACACGCGTGTGCGCTGCGGCCGATGTGCCGAGTGAAGGTTTGAAAGAGTTTGCGACGGGTGACGGCGTCCCGGTCTTACTTTTGAATGCCGGCAACACGTTTTTCGCATGTCAGGCGATCTGTCCGCATCTCGATACGCCGCTCGCCGAAGGGATGTTCGACGGATCGACGCTCACGTGTCATCAGCACCTTTGGCAGTGGGATATCGAAACGGGGGAGCCCAAGGGATTGGCGGAGATGCCGCTCGAGTGTTACGAAGTGAAGGAAGAAGGCGGTTCGCTCTACGTCCGCACGCCGGCGTCGTGAAGCGCGAATTGCGCCTCCGCTTCGTGTAGCGATTTCAGCAGCGCTGCGGTGCCCGCCGCGCGGGCGCTCCAGAAATCTGCGATGATTGCGGGCAAGCCGTCGATCGTGGCGTAGAGCCGCGCTGCAGCCGTCGCCTCGGCTGCGAGCCATACCAAGACCGCAACGCGTTCTTGAGCGAACAAGGATTCGAGCACGAAACGGCGTTCGCCGTGACGCAAACCCAAGCCGATTTCGCGGGCGGCGCGGGCCAGATCGTCTCGCACGATGACGAACCCGCTGCGCACGGGCGCGAGCAGAGCCGCTACGAAAGCGCGCGCGCCTTCGTCCCGCGGGTCCACGAACGGCGGTGCTTCGCGCAGATGCAACGGAAGTAAAGAAAGCGGTTCTCGTTCGCGCGCCTCCGCGATCAGCGTCAGTTCGAGGAGCTCCGCCCAGGCGCCGTAAAACTCGTCCCCTACGGTACGCATCTTCCGCGTGTAAAGCGGTACCCATGGCAGCAGATGTTCCCATAGAAGCGCTGCGCTCGCGCGCTCCAACGCGGAACGGCGCGAAGGCTCGGACTCTTCATCGTGTCGTTCGCGCAGTTCCGCATAAAGCGCCAGGAGCGTCGTCAGATGGTCCGGATCGGCGGGCGGCACCATGCCGATCGCTCGCCAGTAACCCGCAACGCGATCGCGCGCCTCGCCGCCGAGCATTCCCTCGGCGCCGAGATAGACGCACGCATACGGATAGAGCTGGAGCGTGAAGAGCGCGGTGTACGCGGCCGGTTCCGGTGCGCCCGGTAAACCGATTATCTCGGCGATGCGTGCGTGACGGTCGCCCGGGCGCTCGCCGAGCGCGGCGAGCGCCCGAATAAGTTCCATCGCCACTTACGTCGGCGTCGGAAGCCGGAACGCATCGGTGCCGGGCTTGAGCGGTCGCAGCATCCAATACGGCCGGCGCGTATCGTCGGGCGAATAGTCGCGCGCGGGCCGCGTTATCGCTAGCCACGCTTCGTACGCGCGACGCGAACCGTCCGTATCCGATGCGATATCGCCGTAGGCGTCCTGCGGTTCCGCCTTGGTGACGGTGACGGCTTGATGCCAACAGTGCATGCCGGAAATCGGATCGGGATGCACGGGGAACGTCAGATTTTGGTGGACGCCCGCGTCGGTCCACCAAATCCGCTTCGTGTCGGGATCCGCCGATGCGTACGGGAGAACGCCCGCTTTACGCTTCATCGCCCATGTATCGCCGGCATGATCGAGGCTGACCGTCGCCGACATCTGGCGCTGGCCCGCGTCCTGCAGCCGCCAGCGGCCCATATGGTGGCTACACGCAACGACGCCCGGCCGAATGCCCTCGGTCACCCACGCTTTAACGACGAAGTATCCGATCTCGGTCGTAACGCGCACGAGGTCGCCCGTCGCAAGCTCACTCAGGCGACGCGCGTCGATCGGATTGATCCACACGGGATTGGTATGCGCGAGCTCGTCCAGCCACTTCGCATTGGCGCTTCGCGTATGGATCTGCGTCGGCAGGCGGAACGTCGGGATGAGGACCATCTGGCCCGCTTTGAGATTATCGCGGTGGACGTGGCTCTTGATATAGGCGGGTGCCACGTATTCCGGCCAACCCCACGCGCGCAAGGTCGAGGAATAGAATTCCAACTTGCCGCTCGGCGTCGGGAAACCGCGCATCGCGATGCCGTCGACGTCGACGCCGACCGGACGTCGGCCGTCGGCGTCCGAATCCGGAGCCGGCACCGGAACGACGTTGACGGACGCCGGCTTCGGCGCACGCGTGTACACGCGGCCGAGCGCCGACGTGGTCGCGTCGACGAGCTCGTCGGCGGGCACGGGCACTTCGTGCAGCGCGCCTACCTTACGGCTTATCTCGAACGAGCCGTAACGACGCATATACTCAAGCGGCGTCATACCTTCGGCTGCGGCACGTTCGGGAAGTCCCGGGACGGAATTCTCGAAAATGTAGCCGTAATATTCATCCACCGTCAGTTTCGTGCCCGGCGCCTTCTGCGATTCGAAGTATTTGCGAATGCCGAGTTTGCCGTCGGGATCGATGCGCCAGGAGAGATCGATCCAAAACTCGTTTTCTTCCCACACCGTCCCCGGGTTGACGTCGCGCGTGTCGGCGAACGTTTCGCCATTGCGTTCGCGGGCCGTCCGCAGCACCGGCTGACGGAATCCGAGCCATTGTGCGTCGTGGGTTTCGTACGAGTGGATGTCGTGACGCTCGGAACTGTGCCCCATCGGTAGAACGTAGTCGGCAAAAAACGCCGTTTCGTTCCAGGTCGGCGTCAAGGCTGCGTGGAGTCGCACCTTGGTCTCGTCCGTTAACAGTTCGATCCAACTAAAACCGTCGGGATTGGTCCAGACGGGATTGTAGACGCGCGAGAAGTAAACTTCGAGCTTACCGCGGCCCTCGCGCATCAGATGCGGCAACATGAACGACATCTCGTTCATGGCGAGCGGGTATTCTTGCGGCCACGTCAGTTCGTTCCAGCGCTTCGGGTGCGGCGGCGAGTAGATAGGTTTGGGAACGAACTTGTTCCACGCGTTGGGATAGACGCCGCCTTCGGTCGCGACCGCGCCGAGCAACGCGTTCAAGAGGAAGAGGCAGCGCGACACTTGCCATCCGCCGAGATTGCCCGCGGCGGCCGAGCGCCAGTTGTGCGTCGAAAGTTTCGTGCCGGCCGACGCGACCACGTCCGCGACCTCGCGTAAGCGGCCTTCGTCGATGCCCGATTCCTTGGCGGCATACTCGAACGTGAACTCGGCGTAGAGATCGAGAAACGCGACTTCAAAGTTCTCGAACGTCGGCGCGAGATCGGGCCGCTCCGCCTGCAGATATTCCTGCCAATTCCACCAGCGGCGAACGAAATTGCGATTGTAGCGACCGGTGCTCACGAGGTGCCGCGCCATCGCGAGGAACATCGCGGCTTCCGTCCCGGGATGCGGTGCGAGCCAATGATCGGCGTGGGTCGCCGTGTTCGAAAGACGCACGTCGACGACGATCAGTTTCGCGCCGCTCTGCTTGCCTTCCATGATGCGCTGCGCGTGGGGGTTGAAGTAATGTCCCGATTCGAGATGCGCGCTGACGAGTAAGATGACGTCGGCATTAGCGTGATCGGGGCTCGGCCGATCGTACCCTAGCCAGTACGCGTAACCGGCCCGGCCACCCGAGGAGCAGATGTTCGTATGCGAGTTATGACCGTCGACACCCCACGCCGCGAGCACGCGTTCGGTGTAACCGTCTTCGCCGGGGCGGCCGACGTGATACATGATTTCGTTCTCGCGCTCTTCCACGATCGCGCTGCGGATACGCCCGGCCAGATCGTCGAGTGCGGCATCCCACGAAACCTCAACCCACTTACCTTCGCCGCGCGCCCCCGCGCGTTTGAGCGGATGCAAGATGCGATCCGGGTCTTCGATCTGATTGAGCGTCGCGGGGCCTTTGGCGCAGTTGCGACCGCGGGAGCCCGGATGCTCGGGATTACCTTCGAATTTGCGAACCTGCATTGTCTCGGTATCGACGTACGCGAGCAGACCGCACGCCGATTCGCAGTTGAAGCACGTCGTCGGCACCAGCGTGTAGCGGTGTTCGACGCGCTTCGGCCACGCGCGCGAATCGAGTTCGACCCAGTCGTGCCAGCGCTCTTTGGGGGGGAACGACGCGAGGTGGACGCGGCTGGCGCCGGCGTAAAATGTCTCGCCGCGCGCTTCGGTATCGCGGCGGGCCGCGCTGACGAGATCGTTGAGTCGGCCGATGTTCGACGTGTCGCTCATGCTAAGGGCACCGATTGTCCGGCTTGCACGTATGCATGCTCGTGCGCGAGCAAGCCCAAGAGTGCGAAAGGAACGGCGGCGACCCAGAGCCAGGGTGCCGAGATCGCGAGTACCGCGAGCACGATGCCCGCCCAAAAGACGCGGGAGAAACGGCCGCGGACCATTTCGTGTACGGCCAGGTGCGCGTGCGCGGTCGCGTGCGTCAACGTGACTTCGCCGAGCACGAACAAGAGATGCACGATGCTGGCTCCCGCGACGACGAACGCGAGCGGCCCGACCGCTTCGGGCTGCAGCCACGCCGCAAAGGGAACGAGTGCGGCCGCTCCGACCATCAGCGCCTGCACGAGGAGATGCGGCGGCAAGAGCGGACTTTGCCACAGGTCGCGCGCGCGCGCCTGCGCGAAGAGATAGCCCGTATACACTGCCGTCATGATCGCGAGCGGGGCGCCGAGAATCGCAAGCCAGCCGGCGAGCGCACTCGCGTGCAGCAAGGCCGCGGCAAGATGTGCCGTAAGCAGCGCGCCGTACGCCGCGATGATTACGCCGCCGCGCACGAGCCAACTGCGCCACTGCGGACGGGTGAAAATCATGTAGAACCGTTCGGGGTGCTCGAGATCCCAGATCAAGAGCCCGCCCGTGACGCCGAGAAATACGAGCGATACGAGCGGTGCGACGAGCGTCCAGAGCGGGCCCGCCCAGCCCGCCGGCTCCAGGAACGCAACCAGGAGTGCTGCGAGATACGCGCCCGCCGCGATGCTCTTGGTCCACGTGTACGCGCTGACGCGCCAATCCCACGGTGCCGTATGCGAAACGTCGTACGAGAGAATTGCCGCGGCCGACGAATTCGGGTGCCCGGGATGCCCGGCGCCGACTTCGTGCGCCCCGCTCGGCTGTTGCGCCCACGCGTAGATGCCGCCGGGCGGACGTCGCGCGGCGAGCGGATCGAGCGTCGCTTGATGCGCCGCTTTATAGAAAAGCTTCGGTCGCGTTTCTTTTTCGGGTCGCCGCACGTTGACGGGTTCGCGGCCGACCATCTGCGCCACGCGCGATTGCGGATCGTTGAGATCGCCGACCATCAGCGCCGAGGTCGGGCAAACGACGACGCAGGCGGGTTCGAGGCCGACGTCGAGCCGATGCGCGCAAAAATTGCATTTCTCCGCCGAGTGATCTTCGGGGTTGATGAAGATCGCATCGTACGGGCACGCCGCCATGCACGCTTTGCAGCCGATGCAGATCGATTTATCGAAGTCCACGATGCCGTCGGGGCGTCGATACATGGCGCTCGTGGGACAGGCGACGGTACAGGGCGCGTCCTCGCACTGGTTGCAGCGCGTCACCTGAAAATTGCGCCGCGCTTCGGGGAAGACGCCCACATCGACGGACTTAACGTACGTGCGCGTCACCGATAGCGGCACGTCGTTTTCCGACTTGCAGGCCGTCGTGCAGGCGTGACAACCGATGCAGCGGCTCTGGTCGATGACTTTGCCCCACAGCGGACCCGTAACTTCGCGTTCCATACGACTAGTCTCCCGAACGAAGCTCTCGGCCGCGACGAAGAGGCGACCTACGGTTGTAATACGGCGGATGAAAACGGGTGTCGACCGAGTGGCCGTGTTTCGGCCGCCAAAACGCATTGGAACTCGCTACGGTGTGCTCCGTGCGGACGACATCCGTGCCCGCTAACGATCTCGAGCCAGCAAGTGCACACAAAATTTCAGATAGATGCATCTTGCGGAGCCACGAGCTGCGGTGCGAGCATTCCCTTGCTGGAACCGGCCTAGGCGCCGGCATGAAGAAACGCCACGACGCGGAGAGACGGAAGCCCGATGGAACTAACAAATCATTTCCAAATGAAAAATGGACCTCTTGTTAGCGTCGCGTTTATGATTAAGGGTTCGTTCGCCCATCTCGGACCGGAAACTCTCGCGGCGCCTTATACGCCGATAGGTTTTTATTATATGGATTCGCGCAAGCGCCGGAGGGGACGGGCACGGCGTACGACGCCGCCGAATCACGGGCACCGTGCGGGAAACATCACCAAGCATCAATGGCCTCATGTCGCTTGCGGCCGTCGTCGAACATGGCAGCTTTACGCGCGCAGCCAAGGCCCTCGGTGTTTCGCAAGCCGCCGTCTCGCAGCAGGTCCGCGATCTCGAGCGTGGCTGCGGCCTGCCGCTGATCGTTCAGCACGGCCGCCTACTCACCACGACTTCGCTTGGAAAAGAGCTCGCTTCGATCGGGCGCAATATCTCGCTCGAATCACGGCGTGCTGCAAAAAGCGTTGCCGAACACGCCCAGGGGGATAAAGGCCACATTACCATCGGTGCGAGTATGACCGTCGGCGTATATCTCGTTCCCGCTATCCTCGCCAGGCTCCAGAAGAGGCGGCCGGGAGTTCACGTTCAGCTCGAGATCGCCAATACCGAAGTGATCGCACAAGCGACGGTCGACGGTATCGTCGATATCGGCGTCGTCGAGGGGTCCGTAAAGCGGCCGGAATTGCATGCCGAAGCATTTGCGAGGGATGAACTCCGCTGTATCGCCCCGCGCGGCCACGAGCTTCGCGGACGTTCGGTGTTTCTCGAACAGCTTGCCGATGAGACGCTGTTGCTGCGCGAGCCGGGCTCCGGTTCACGCGAAACGCTCCTCGACGGTTTGGCCGCTCGCGGGTTTGCGTTCTCGCGCGTCATCGAAATCGGAAATGCGGAGGCGATTTTCGGCGCGGTCTGCGCGCAGCTCGGTATCACGTGGGCCTCAGAACTCGCCATCGCGGCCCACGACGTCGCGACTATCGAACAACTTCAAGTTAAAGATCTGCAGCTCGCCCGCACGCTACGTTACATAAGGCGCCGGGACTTGGCGCCGTCTCCGGCCATGCTGGCGTTTCTCGAACTTCTCGAAGCGGGCGAAACTGCTCGCCCTCCGCTAGCGCTCGCGAACGGCTCCGGTATATGAATGCGCCGCACGAAATGGTGTCTTGTGGAAACGGTATTCTCCGTGCAACTTCCGCCTTAAAGAAACGCGGTGCGATTCGGGTTTGCCGCGTTTAGCTGGGCATTGCCAGCCGCGGGACTGCTCCGCGTAAACTTTTGTGCGCAAACGAAGCTCGTTTCGGAAAGGTTGAGTTCCCGCGACCGCTTGCATCGCGCCATCCGAGAGACTCACGGCATCGGGAAATAGCGCCGGCATGTTACCCGCGAACGGTACTTCGGTAAACACGTCGACGACCTGATACACATAGGTCGCATGCGCGGTGGTTGGCTTACGGACCGCGCCGCCCAGCGCCGGCCAGCGCCTTTGCGAGAGCCTGCGCTTCGCGCGCTCGCATCGTCGTCGTCGTAACGCGCACGCCGGCGGGCGCCGCCTCGCGATAACGCGCGCCGCCGTCGATGGCGAAGCCGGCCGCCTGCGCCGCGCCGACGGCGGCGGCTTCGTCTCGAACGGGAACCCACACCGTGAATCCGGCGCCGCCCGTGCCACGCAGTCCGGCCGCCGTCAGTGCAGCGACGAAGAGCGCCCGGCGTTCGGCGTAGGCGCGCGTCGCGGCCGCGATGCGCCGCTGCGTCGCGGGATCGCCAAAGAGCACCGCGGCGGTATCCTGTAACACCACGCTCACCCAGCCGGCGCCGATGCGTTGGCGGTCGCGCATGCGTGCGACGGTCAAGGCGTCGCCCGCGTACGTCGCGACGCGCAAGTCCGGGCCCAAAATCTTGGCGACCGATCGTACGTGCACGAACCGTTTGCGATTGCGAACCAGCGTCGCGAGCGGTACGCCGCAAACGGCGCCGAGATAGTCGTCTTCGACGACGAGTAGATCCGGAGCGGCCGCGAGCGCGCGCAACACCTCGCGAACGCGTGCCGCGTCGAGCGAAGCGCCCGTCGGGTTATGCGCGCGGGGGACCGTGATGAGAGCTTTCGCACCCGCGCGCACCGCCTCGTGAACGTCCGGCGCGACGATGCCGCGTTCGTCCACGTGCATGCGAACGACCCGCAGTTGCAAGGCGCGCGCGAGTTCGACGTACGGCGGGTACGTCGGATCCTCGAGCGCGACGATGTCGCCGGGTGCGAGCGTCACGAGCAGCGCCCGCTCGATCGCGTCCATCGCTCCGCTCGCGACGCCGTAATGCGCGGCCGGCACGCCGTCGCTCTCGAAAGCACGCTTCGCGATCCGCGCGAGCGCATCGCTATCGCGAATATCGGTGTAGAGACGTCGCTCGCCGAGCGTCTTCGTCAGCGCGCGACGGAGCGCAGGGAGAAACGCGGGATCGGGATTTGCGACGGCGAGATCGCGCCCGACGGAGAGTGGGACGGCGTTATCGGCACCGCTCTGGAACGCGACGCGCGGAACGACGATTGATCCGCCGCGGCGGCGGCCGACGATGCGCCCGCGGCGGCGCAGCAGCGCGAACGCAGCGTTGACGGTCGTCGGGCTTACGCCGAGCGCCACCGCGAGGTCGCGGATCGTCGGCAACGCCTCGTCACCCGCGAAACGCCCGGCATCAATCGCCCGCTCGACGCTTTCGGCGATGGTTCTGGCGGTACCGCCCGAGATATGATATTGTGCCGGCATGGTGTTCATTTGTAGTGTAACATATTGCGAGTTTATGTGACAAGGGTCGTCGCGGCATTCGCGCTGCTATGCGTCGTATTCGGAACGACGTTCGGCGCGATCAAGATCGGGATCGACGACGGCTGGCCGCCGCTGCTCGCCGCCGGCGCGCGCTTCACGCTCGGGGGCGCCCTCGTGCTCGCCATGAGTTGCGTCCGCGGCAAACTTCGTCCGCTCGCCGCCGCCGACGTGCGCGGCATCGCCGCCATCGGATTGACGGTCACGACCGGAACCTTCGCGGCGCTCTATTGCGCCGAGCGCGTCTTGCCCTCGGGCCTCGCCGCCGTCCTCTCGGCGACCTCTCCGCTCTTCGCCGTGAGCTTCGCGATCGCGCACAAAAGGCGCCGGCTCGACCCCTTCGTTCTCTTTGGCGTCGCGCTCGGGACAATCGGCGTGGTGCTGGTTGCGGATGTCGGTAGTATCGCGGGCGGGGCGGCGATCGTCGCAGCGCTTGCGATCGTGGTCTCGGAGATCGGTTATGCGTGGGGACTCTCGCAAGCGCGCGGCGTGTCGCGGACCGTCCCGCTGCTGCAGCTCGCTGGCGCGCAGCAAGTTGTCGGAGGGTGTGCGTTGCTCGCGCTTTCGCTCGCGTTCGAACGGCGCGGGCCGGCGCACCTCGATGCGACGGGCGCGCTCGCCCTCGCGTATCTCGTCGTCATCGCGAGCGCCGGCGCGCATACCGTCTCGATCTGGCTCGCGAGCGAGACGAATGCTACGTTCGCGTCTTCCTGGACCTACGTATCGCCGTTTATCGCACTCGTTTTCGGCGCGGTTTTCCTACACGAATCGCTCGGCGTTACGGCGTGGATCGGCGGCGCTTTCGTCGTCGCGGGCGCCGTCTCGCTCAACCGAAACGTCCCAGCGGCGCTTGCGCCCTCCGCGCAAGCGGGACCGGTGCCGTAGCGCTCGCTTCAGGCGCTCTGTCGCATGGCAACCTTCGGCGCGTGATGGGCGATGATCAGATGGCGCCGGATCGCGGCCCGGCTCGGTGCCGCGTCGCACGTGATGCGCGCGAAGGCGAACGCCGTGCGCATCTTGCGATTGCCGGCGTCGAGGGCGACGGCGCAACCGTGCGCGCGAACTCCGGCCAGCGCCGCATCCAGACGCGCTAGTCCCTCCCGCGTCGTCAGCCCGACGTGTTTCGTCGAGACGAAAACGCTTCGTCCTCCAGCGGCGGCGATGCGGTCGAGCGTGTCGGCTAGGAGTTGACCGAGTGTCGTATCGAGGTCGCCGATGAGGTCGACGACCACCGCAGCGTGGTCCGCCGGTGCCGCGATCGCTTGTATTGAGTGCATGACGTTCAGTATCGGCGTCGGCACTGTGAGCGTCCTGAGAGCGCGATGAGAACGTAGCCCGGTCCGGGTCGCTCTCAGAATGCTCTCAGGCTCCGCCACTAGGCTTGAGCTACGATGCAGGAACCAACGCGAATTCTGGTAGTCGACGACGAACGCCATATACGCGAATTGCTCGAAATCGGGCTCGGCGACGAAGGCTATGAGGTCCGCTCGGCCGCCGACGGTCAAATCGGTCTGCGCATCGCGCGCGATTGGCCGCCCGATGCGATCGTGCTCGACGTCATGCTCCCCAAGGTGGACGGCATCGCGCTGTTGCCGATGTTTCGCAAGTTAACCGAAGCGCCGATCGTCATGCTTTCCGCGAAAGCGGAGACGAACGATAAAGTCGCGGGCCTTCACGGGGGTGCCGACGATTACGTGGCCAAACCGTTCGAAATGACGGAACTGACCGCGCGCTTGGAGACGGCACTGCGCCGCCCGAAGCTCGCCCAGCCCGCGAGCGTACGGTTCTCCGATTTAACAGTCGACCTGGAAACGCGTATCGCGACGCGCGGCAGCAAACGCATCGCGCTTTCGGCGCGCGAATACGATCTGCTCGTTACGCTGCTGCGCAATCCCAACCGCGTCTTCAGTCGCGATCAACTCCTCGATCACGTGTGGGGCACGAATCGTTACGTCGGTCCCGGGGCCGTCGAAACGTATATCTCTTACCTGCGCGCCAAAATCGATCACGGTTTTCCCAAGCGCCTCATTCACACGCATCGCGGAGTCGGCTACTCGCTGCGCGAAGAGTAACGCGTGTTTCGCACGCTCGCCGCGCGCTTGACCGCAGCGTACGTCTTCGCCGCGATCTTCCTGGTCGTGATCGTCGTCGCGGCGGTCACGGCGTTCGCGCTCTCCGTCTTCGCGCTCGGCGAACGCGCCGAAAGCGCCGCCCTCGGACGGCTGGTGCCCGAAGAGGTGCGCTTCGACGTCGCACGCGCGGGCTCGCTCGAGCTCGCCGCCACCGATATCGTACGCCATCTGGCTCGACCCGGCTTGCACGTCGTTCTGTTCGCCGATCGGAGCGCGCCGGGCTCGCGTGTCGCTCGCCGGCAGTTTCTCGCCGCGACCGGGCCCGAGTCGCCCGACGGGCGGCCCGTTGTGGTAGTCGGGGACCGCTCCCCCGCGGAAAGCCTGCTCGGCAAACACGCCAAGGTCGGCCGGATGCCGCGATTTCCGTTCGGTCTGAATTTTCTGCTCAAACTCGAACCGCGCACCGTCACCTTTACCGGCGGCAGCATCGTCATCTTGCCCGATGCCGATTCGCTAGCCCGGACGATCGACGCTTTCTGGCTTGCGATGCTGCCGATCGGACTGTTCGTCACGCTCGCCGCGTGGCTGCTCGGACGCTACATTACGGGTCAAGCCCTGCGCCCGCTCGTGGAAACGACGGCCTCGCTCAACCGGTTCGGGGCGGGCGACTTCACGCCGCGCGCGATCGTGACGACCGATCGCAGCGAGATCGGCGCCCTCGTCGGCGCATACAATGCCGCCGCGGCGCAGGTCAATAGCGCCTTCGAAGAACGCAGCGAAGCCGAACGGAACATGCGTCAATTCATCGCCGACGCGGGTCACGAATTGCGTACGCCGCTCACGGTCGTCATGGGATTTATCGACGTCCTGCGCCGGCGCGCTGCGAGCGATCCCGGGCTCTCGACGAAGATCTTCGACACGATGCTCTTCGAGAGCCGGCGCATGAAGGCGCTCATCGATAAGCTGATTCTGCTCGCGCGGCTCGAGAACGCGCAGGCGCGCGAATCGATGACGATCGATCTGGGCGAGATGGCCGAAGCCGTCGTCGGCGCACTTCAGCCGATCGATCGCGCGCCGCAGATCGCCCTCGATAACGCGGTCGGTTCCTTCGTCCTCGGCGACGAGGGCGAACTGCACGACGCGCTTTCGAACCTCGTCGAGAACGCGATAAAATATGCGTCCGCGGCACCGGTGCGCGTGCGCGTCAGGCACGACGGCGATGCCGCCGTCGTCGACGTCATCGATCGCGGACCGGGCATCGCGCTCGCCGATCAGCCGCACGTGTTCGATCGTTTTTACCGCGGCGGCAACCGTGGCGAAACCGAGGGTTTCGGCCTCGGCCTCGCGATCGCCAAGCGCGCAGTCGAACGCGCCGGCGGCGCGATCGAGCTCGCGAGTTCGCCCGGAGAGGGAAGTCGCTTCACGATCAGGCTGCCGCGGGTCGACGGAGGAGCGGCGCCCGCAGCCGAACGACGCGCGCATGCAGATTCGCACCCTATCTGAAGACTTCGCCCTCGCACGCCTCGGCGCGCAGGCCGCCGTTCCGGATTGGGTCGCGGGCCACGATCTCATCGCCGTGGTCCGGACGCGCGACGAACTTTCAATCGTCTGCCGCAGCGACGCCGTGCCCGCGCATGTCGACGACGTGCAGCGCGGTTTCCGCGGACTCGCGGTCGTCGGCACGCTCGATTTCGGTTTGACCGGTATCATCGCGGGCTTGACGCGTCCGCTTGCGGATGCGGGCATCCCGATCTTTAGCATCTCGACCTTCGATACCGACTACATGCTCGTTCGCGGCGATAAGCTCGAGGCTGCCAAAGCCGCACTTGCCGGTGCGGGTTACGACGTGCTGCCGTGATCCGGCTTCTCGACGCCTCGACGGTCGGCCAGATCGCCGCGGGAGAAGTCGTCGAACGGCCGCTGAGCGTCGTGAAAGAACTCGTCGAAAACGCGCTGGATGCCGGCGCCACGCGCATCGCGGTTGCGATCGCCCGCGGCGGCCTCGAAATCGTCGACGTCTCCGACGACGGGGCGGGTATCGCGCCGGGCGAAATGCGGCTCGCTTTCGCACGTCACGCGACGAGCAAACTTACGCGCCCCGGCGACCTCATGCGCATCGGCACGCTCGGCTTCCGCGGCGAAGGCTTGGCCAGCATCGCCGCGATCGCGCGCGTGCGATTGCTCTCGCGCACGCGGCAAAGCGATATCGGCTATGCCGTCGACGCCTACGAGCTGGCAGTCGGCGAGCCGGAGCCGATTGCAGCGCCGCCAGGCACGCGCATCGTGGTGACGGACCTCTTCGGCAACGTGCCCGTTCGGCGCGAATACGTGCGCGGACCGGCGGCCGAATTCGCCCGAATCTCGACGTTTTTAGCGACGCTCGCGCTCGCCTATCCCGGCGTGACATTCTCGGTGTCGCACGATGGGCGGCCGACGTTCGTCTTTCCGACCGCAGGCGGCATCGCGCAACGGCTGGCGCACGTCTTCGGCCCCGTACCGGCGCGCGCACTCGTCGAACTCGACGAGCGCGACCGCCCCAGCGACGCGGTGCCGCGCGTGCGCGGTTTCGTGAGCACGCCCGGCGTCGATCGCGCCGACCGGCGCATGCAAGTGCTCTTTATCAACGGCCGGCTCTTACGCTCGACGCTGCTCGCGGGGGCGTGGAGCGCCGGGTATGCGACGTTCGCGCTCGCCAACCGGCAACCGTTCGGCGTGCTCTTCGTCGACATCGACCCCGAGCACGTCGATCCCAACGTGCATCCAACCAAAAGCGACGTCCGGCTGCGTCACCCCGAAGCCGTGCACGACGCGGTGCGGCGCGCGATCGTTGCGACGCTCGCGCGCGACGCGGCGGCGCGTATGCGCGATGCCCTCGCGATCGCGCCGCCCGGCGTGTCGCCGTATCGCGGCCCGTCAACGGCCGCGGGCGACGTGCGCGAGCAGACGGCGTTCGCCGTGCCCGGCTTTGCATGGAACGGCAACGGCCCGGGCGACCCGCGCGCGACGGCGACGGCGACGGCGACCGCGGGACCCGCGGAGTTGCGTATTCTCGCGCAACTCGACGACACGTTCGTCCTCGCCACCGACGGCCGCGCGCTCGTGCTCGTCGACCAGCATGCGGCGCACGAACGCGTCGCCTACGAAGCAATCGCCGCGCGGGCGCGGCGCGGCGACGCGGCAAGCGAACCGCTCTTACTTCCCTACGTCGTCGAATTGGAAGCGGAAGACGCGATCCGCTTCGAACGTTCGCGCGCCGCGCTTGCGGAAGCCGGCTTCGAAGCGGAGCCCTTCGGCGAACGGGCGTACCGCGTCGTCGCGACGCCCGCGGGGTATGGCGCGCGCGCGTTCGACGTGCGCGCGTATATCGCAGACCTCGGCGACGAGGTGCCGGGGCTCGACGCGCGCGAACGCGTTTGGGCGTCGCTTGCGTGCCATAGCGTCGTCCGCGCCGGAGACGAGCTCGAGCATGCCGAGATGACGGCGTTGCTCGCACGGCTCGTGCGCTGCGACAACCCGATGCATTGCCCGCACGGCCGGCCGACGATCGTGCGGCTCGAGGCGGACGCTATCGCGCGCATGTTCAAGCGCACGTAGGCGGCCGCGATGGGTGGCGTGCTGATTCTCGCGGGCCCGACGTGCTCGGGTAAATCGGAGCTCGCGGTCGCGCTCGCCGAGCGGTTCGACGGGGAGATCGTCGGGGCGGATTCGCGGCAGATCTATCGCGGGATGGCGATCGGCACCGCCGCCCCGAGCGCCGACCAGCGCGCGCGCGTGCCCCACCATCTCGTCGAATTTCTCGATCCGCACGAACGCTACAATGCCGCGCGCTATACGCGGGACGCCCTGGCGGCAATACGGGCGATTCGCGCGCGCGGCAAACGCGCGATCGTGGTCGGCGGTACGGGTTTCTACGTGCGCGCCCTCGCGGGTGACGTCGCGCTCGCCGCGGCGTACGACGCGCCGTTGCGCGCTCGGCTCGCGCGCGAAGCCCGCGTCCACCCCGCCGCGGTGCTGCACGACTGGCTCGCCGCACTCGACGCCCCGCGCGCCGCGGCCCTCGCGCCGACGGACGCCTATCGGATCGTGCGTGCGCTGGAAATCGCGCTTGCGGGCCGCGACGGCGCCGAAACCGGAGGCGGCGTTGCGACCGCCCAGCCGTCGCTGCGCCAGGCCGACATCGCGTTCGTCAAAGTCGTCCTCGACGTCCCGGCGCCGCTTGTCGACGAGCGGATCGCCGCGCGGGTCGATGCGATGCTCGCGGGGGGACTCGTGGAGGAAGCGGCACGAATCGGTGCCGGCGCGGTCGCCGCGGATGCCGTCGGTTACCCGCAGGTTTACGCGTACCTGGCGGGCTTCGCGTCGGCAGCGGCGCTACGCGATTCGCTCGCGCGCGCCACTCGCCGCTATGCGAAACGGCAGCGCACCTGGTTCCGCAGCGAACCGGGCGTTCGCTGGTCGACGCCCGGCGGCGTCGCGGGGATCGCGCACGCTGCGCTCGGTTGGTAACCTTCGCAGGACGCACTGCGGAGCGACCGAAGGCCGTACCGATGCCGATTCCAACCGGCGGTTCGAACGCCGGAAACCGCGCGAATCTTCAAGATGCGTACCTCGCCGAAGTCAAACGTCAGGGCATCGCCGTCACGCTGTACCTCATGAACGGTTTCCAATTGCGCGGCATGGTCAAAGGGTACGACGCCTTCACGATCGTGCTCGAGTACGAGCACCGCTTACACCTCATCTACAAGCACGCCGTGTCGACGATCTCGCCGCAAACGCCGTTGACCTTGCCGGAGGGCACGTAACGTGAATGCGGCCACGTCGCTGCACGTCGTGAAGATGCACGGTGCCGAAAATACGTTCGCCGTCATCGACGAGCGGCCGGCGACGTTCGCCCGCTACGACGACCTCGCGCGCGAATTGTGCGCCCCGGGCGGCGAACTCGGCGGCGCGGACGGGTTACTGGTTTTGCGCGACGCGCCCGGTGTTGCCGCCGAGATGCTCGTCATTAACGCCGACGGCAGCGAAGCGGAAATGTGCGGCAACGGGGTGCGCTGTATCGCCCGCTATCTTGCGGATCGCGGCGCGAGCGATGCGTTTACGATCGCGACCGCAGCCGGACCGATCGCGACGACGGTCGTTTCGCGAGCGCCGCACTTCGAGGCGCGCGTCGATGTCGGGCGTGTCGGATTTCCGGGCGACGCCCGGCCAGAAATCTTGACGGCGCTCGGTACGGCGTGGACGTTTTACGACGTGTCGCTCGGGAACCCGCACGCGGTGGTGTTCGTGGACGACGCTGCGGCAGTCGATCTCAGCGCGCTCGGAGCCGCCTTCAACGCGCATCCGCGTTTCGCACGCGGGACCAACCTGCACCTCGTGCAGACGCTCGATCCGGCGACGTTGCGCGTGCGCCATTACGAACGCGGTGTCGGGCTCACGCGCGCTTGCGGCACCGGTGCCGTGGCCTGTGCCGCCGCCGCGATCCGCATACGCGGGGCGACGTCGCCCGTGACGGTGCAGGTTCCGGGTGGAACGCTCGTGGTCGGCTGGCGGGCCGGTGACCGCGCTACGTTGACCGGGCCCGCCGAGCCGCTCTTCGAGCGCACGCTCGCGCGATGAATGGGCACGCACCGGGTCTGGCATACGCCGATGCGAAGGGCCGCATCTATTTTGACGAGCGGCAAACGCCGCTCGCGGACGGCGGCGACGTCCGCTTACCGCGTCGCGACGAACTGATCCCCGCGCCGAAAGGCGTCGTCCCGACGATGCTGCCGGGACGCGGACCGTTACTCGATACGTTCGGCGTTCCGCCCCGCCGGGTGGCGCTGGGCGCCTTGCTTCCGGCCGGCTACACGCGACTGTTGCTGCCGGCGTTCCGGTCGGCGGCGGGCGCGCCGACCTTGCCGCTATTCGGTTACACGTACGCGTGCGTCGTCGCCGACGAATTGTACGTTGCCGCGATGAAAACCGATGCGAGCGACGATTGGAGCCCGCGCGCGTTCCGAGCGGGCCAACTGGAGCGGATCGTTGCGGCTCGGCGCCGGCGCGATCCGAACAACGGCGTGCTCGCGCAACTCGAGACGTGCTCGTTATCGTATGCGTGCTTTACCGCGCAAAACGTCTTTCTCGAACGTGGCGAAGCCGCGCTGCCGGTTTCCCCGACGTGTAACGCGCGCTGCATCGGCTGCATCTCGGAGCAAGATGTCGCTGCGGGCATTCCTTCGCCGCAGGCGCGCGTGCGCGACGAGACGACGGTCGACGAACTCGCGCGCATCGCCCTCGCGCACCTCGAAGCCGTTCCCGACGGGATCGTTTCGTTCGGGCAAGGCTGCGAAGGGGAACCGCTCCTGCGCGCGACGACCATCGCGTGCACGATCCAACGTATTCGCGGGGCGACGTCGGCCGGCACGATCAACTGCAACACCAACGGCAGTCTGCCGAAGTCTCTCGCGATGTTGCTCGACGCGGGGCTCGACGCGGTGCGCGTCAGTCTCAACTCGTTTCGCCCAGCGACGTATGCCGCCTATTATCGGCCGCTGGGATACGATCTCGACGACGTGCTCGCGAGCATCGGGCTCGCCGTGGCTCGGAACGTCCGGACGAGCGTCAATTTGCTCACGCATCCCGGCGTTACCGACGACGTCGAAGAAGTCGCCGCCTCCGACGCCTTTCTCGCTTCGGTCGCCGTGACGATGGTCCAGACGCGGACGCTCAATATCGATCCGGAACGGTATTTCGCGGCCGTCGGGCGCCCGGCGCTGCCGCCGCTCGGGATGCGTGAAGCGCTACGCCGGATCGAAGCGCGCGGCGTGCGCGTCGGCAACTTTACCCACGCCCATTAACGCGAGCGCGCGAGGGGTCGCAATTCTTCGACCTGGCCGTCGTCGTCGGCGACCAACACGGCGGACGTGAGCCCGACGAAGAGCCCCGTGGCGATAACGCCGTGGACTTCGCGCAGGATGCGATCGAGTAGCGCTGGAGTCGGAATCGCGTCGAACGCGCAATCGAGGATCGCGTTGCCGTTGTCGCTCGCGTAGGCGCGTCCTTCGGCGCCGCGCCGCAAGCTGACGGCGGCGCCTAGCGCGCCGATTTCGCGCGCGACATACGGTGTCGAAAACGGCACGACTTCGACTGGAAGCGGGAACGCGCCAAGCCGTCCGACGCACTTCGTGCGCGTAACGATGACGACGAAGGTCCGCGCCGCCAAGGCGACCGCTTTCTCGCGAAAGAGCGCGCCGCCGCCGCCTTTGATCAAAGACCAGTCGGGGGCTACCTCGTCGGCGCCGTCGATCGCGACGTCGATCGGCTCGTCACCGAAGGCCACGAGCGGCACGCCGTGCTCGTAACACAGGCGTTCCGTCTGCGCCGACGTCGCGACGGCGCGGACGGCGAGACCCTCGCGAATGCGTTCGCCCGTGCGTTCGATGGCGTAACGCGCCGTCGATCCCGTGCCGAGGCCGATACACGTGCCGTGGCGGACGTACGTATCGACGGCGCGGTGCGCGACGAGGCGCTTGCCGCGCTCGATAAGCGAGTCCATGCCCACGCCTTAGGCGGTGACGGGTTCCCGCCCTTGGACCGCAAGTACGATCGGCGACGATGCGGTAGCGATTTCGTCGCCGGGGCGTAGCGCTTGCCAATTCGCATCGCGCACGTGAACGTGCTGGCTCTCATTTTGCGGCGTCACGAAACGCGACCGTGCATCGGCATAGTGGACGCCGTACGCGATGCGCGGCCGGTCCGAAGAGTTGGCACCTGCCATATGGAGCGTGTTTCCGTGATGGATCAACACGTCGCCGCGGCACGCCTCGATGCGCTCGGTGCGCTCTTTGCGAAGTTTGATCTGCGCCTCATACCACAAGTGTCCGCGGATCTGTCCCGTGAACGGCTTACGCGGCGCAACGTAGCCCTGCCGATGGGACCCCGGCACGTACGCCATCGTGCCCATGTCGTTCGAGACGTCTACGAGAGGAATCCAAACCGATAAGAAGCGGTCGTTATCGATCGGAACGAACTTGCGGTCGTAATGCCAGTTCGAGACGCGATCCCCGGGGCGCTTCAAGAAAACGTCGTCGGCAATGATGCGCAATTCGTCGCAGTCGAGCATATCGGCGCAAATTTGTGTCAAGCCCGAATCGAAAGCGAATGCGCGAACGTCCTCGGACTCTTGCCAGACGTCGTAGCTGCGTTCGAACGAGTGCCCGTGATGCGTGACGCCGACGTGCATCAGGTCCGTCTTCGCATGATGGTGCGATAGCGCGGCTGCCGCGAGCCGTTCGATTTCCGGTATAGCGAAAAATCCGCGCAAAACGGTGTAGCCGTTTTTCTGAAAATCTCGGACGGCATCGACCGCTGCCTCGATCATAAAAGGACTCCTATCCAAGTTCAAGGTCCCTTGCAACTGCCAGGAAACCTGCTCCAGCTGTGCGCCATGACACAAAAGCGACAAACCCCTAACGACGGACGGTCCCTAAAACGCGCTTCTAATGTTTTCGTAACGTGAAAATCATGCCGGAAATTGCGCTACGTCGCGGGTGGCAAATACGAGGGTGCGGGGCGCTTTCCAGGGTACCCATGCCCCGATGCCGAGCAAGTCGTCGAAAGCTTGGGGAGTCGCCGCTCCGGGCGAATCGCGAATCCCCGCCACCCTCGCGATCGTGTCGGCGGCCGCGCTAAACTTTTTGCTCCCCGGAAAATTCACGCTCGGGCCCCCGTGGCTGTTTCCGCTAATCGAGATGACGATCGTCGTCCCGCTTTTGATCGCTTCGCCGCGGAGGCGCTCCAAAGAGGCCCGCTTAGAACAATATGGGGCGGTCGCCCTGATCGCGATCGCCAACCTCGCGAACGTTACGTCGCTCTACCTGCTCATTCGCGAATTGCTGCTCCATAGCAAGAATATCAACGGACCCGAGCTGCTGTACTCGTCGGTTGCGATCTGGCTGACCAACGTGGTCGTCTTCGCGCTCTGGTTTTGGGAGCTCGACCGCGGCGGCCCCGACGATCGGATGAACCCCGATCACGGTGCGCCGGATTTTCTCTTCCCGCAGATGGTGACCCCGGAGTGTACCGACGCGGCCTGGACGCCTAAATTTTTCGACTATCTCTATCTGGCCTTTACCAATGCGACGGCGTTCAGTCCGACCGATACCATGCCGCTTTCGGCGATGGCGAAAATGCTGATGCTGGTAGAATCGCTGGCATCGCTCGCGACGATCGCCATCGTGGCGTCTCGGGCGGTCAATATCTTGGGTTAGGGCCGCTTGAGCGGTCGGCAACGACTCGCGCCCGGCGTACGTTACCCCTCTAGCGGATGAAGCCATTCGACCGGCCCGAAGCCGTAAGCGATGCTCCGCCTGTGCGCACGAGCGCAGCAACCTTGTTTCGGAGGAAACGTTATTATATGAAGTTTTTATCGACGGCGGCAGCCGCGCTCCTCATCGGACTTTCTCCGCTCGCGGCATCGGCAGCGGTCTCCGTCGGCACCCAGTTAACGGGGTCGATCGATCAATCGCTGAGTTCCAATCATGCGATGTCCGGCGAACCGTTCACGATGAGCAACGTTCGGTCGAGCGACAACAATATTACGGGCGCGCGCGTGTACGGCCACGTTTTGAACGTGCAAAAAGCCGGTCAGGGCACGCCGGGTAAAATCAGCCTCGCCTACGATCGCCTCGTCACGCGGGGCGGAACCTCGTACGCGATCAGCGGCAATACGGTCAGTGCCGACACGCAGACCAAAACCAATGCCGTCAAAGAAATCGGCGGCGCGGTGGTCGGCTCGATCGTCGGAAACTATCTCGGTAAACACGTCGGCGGTATCGCGAGCGGCCTCGGCGGCGTGATCGGCGCCGGCGGCGGATATCTCGCCGCGAAGAACAACAAGCAAAACGTCGAGATCACCCCGAACTCGACCGTCGTCTTGCAGGTGACGCAGGCCCGCCGTCAGGCTTCACGCTAGGCGGCTACACGAACGGCGCCCCGGCTCGTAAGAGCCGGGCGCGCCATTCGCTTCAAATGAGTCCCCGCCGCAGCGCGACGACGGCTGCCTGCGTTCGGTCCGTCGCAGCCAATTTCTCGAGAATATCGCGAATGTGGCCTTTGACGGTTCCGAGGCCGATGTAGAGCGATCCCGCAATTTCGGCGTTCCCGCGGCCGCTCGCGATGAGCCGCACGATTTCCGTCTCGCGCGGCGTCAACGGCGAAGCAAGATCGCTCGGCGGCCGCAGATTACCGATCTGACCGAGTACCACGTGAGCGATGTGCGGATCGAAATACGCGCCGCCGTCGGCAGCGGTCCGGATCGCCGCGACGATTCGATCCAGCGGCGACGTTTTGAGGGAATAAGCATCGGCCCCGGCGGCCAGGGCGCCGAGAATTTCGGCTTCCAAATCCTGAACCGTGAGAATCGCGATGCGCGTCCGCGGCGCCGCGATTCGCGCGCGCCGCGTTACTTCGATGCCGTCGATGCCGGGCAATCCGATATCGATGACGGCGACGTCGGGTTGATGGGCGACGATCGCGTCGATGCCGCTCGGACCGTCGGCCGCTTCGGCGACGACGCGCAAGTCGCCGGCCGCGTCGAGGGCGGTGCGTAAGCCCGCGCGCGTCAGCGCGTGATCCTCGACGAGGACCACGCTCCGCTGCAGCGCGCTCATGCCGGTACGGCGGAACGCGCGAGCGGCACGGCCAATTCGAACGTGCTGCCGCCGTCGGGTCGGGGAGCGTAGGTCACGGTACCGCGGTGGCTTTCCGCGATGCGGCGAACGAGATAGAGTCCGAGACCCGAACCCGCGCCATGGCGGCTCGGCGTTTCACGAACGCGGGCGAAGAGCGTGGCTCGCTCGCCCGGGGGAACGCCGTGGCCGTCGTCCTCGACGGCTACTCGCGCGTGGCCGCCCGAGGCGCTCGCGCATACGTCGATCGTGCGATGCGCGGGCGTCCACGTCACGGCATTGGCAACGAGATTGACGAGCGCCCGGCGCAGCTCGCGTTCGTCGCCCAACACGACCGCTGACGCGCCGTGCTGCGCACCCTGCGATACCGTCAGCGTAAGGGCTTTGGCGCGCCACAGCGGCTCGAGCTCCGCGACGACGTCGCGCGCGAGCGCCGCCAGCTCGACCGGTTCGCGCCGTTCGCTGCGCTCGCCCGATTCGTAACGCGACACGAGCAGCAACGTCTCGGAGAGTCGCTGCAATTCTTCGTTCGATGCGATCGTGCGCGTGAGGATGTCGCGATAGCTTTCGGGCAACGGCCCGTACGCGCCGTCGAGCGCCTGCCGCATCGTCATCCGCGCCGCGGCGAGCGGCGTGCGCAGATCGTGCGACAGAGCGTACACGATGTCGCGAATGACGTCGCCCCGCTCGCGTAACGCCACGTTCGCGGCCGCCAGCTCGTCGTTACGGGCGGCGAGCTGCACGAAGAGCGAAGCCTGAGCGAGCGCGATCGCGGCTTGATCGACGTAATACGCGAGCCCCTCTTCAAAGTGCGGTTCGAACGCAGCCCCCGCGCGCACGACGATGAGTACGCCGAACACCGTTTCGTGTTCGACGAGCGGCGCCGCAATTGCGTACGCCGTCTCCAGCGTGTCGAGCAGCAGCCTTCCCAGCGCGTCGGTCTGCGGGACCCGCGTGATGCCCTCGCGCTGCACGGCGATGCGATGCAGCAGGGAGAGGATCGGTGCGGCGGGCCGATCGCCGCGCACTTCCACGTCGACGCCGGCGCTCGCGTAGGTAGTCGGTTCGTCTAGGCTCGGTGAGAAAACGTAGAGCCGTGCGGCGTCGACGTGCAGGGACGTTCGGGCCTCGCGAACGATCGCCCGCTCGATGAGTTCGGGGTTGATCGACCCTCGGATCGTTTCGACGGCACGGCGGACGCTGCGTTCGCGGGCCGCGCGTTCCTGGCGCGCGCCGAGTTCGCCGGCGCGCGCCGCCGAGCGTTGCGTCGCGATGCTTAAGCCGCCGACGAGCAGAAACGATAGGCCGGAGATGAGCCGGTCGGCGAGGGCGATCGCATCCCAATGATTGCCGGCGCCGAGCCCGTTCATGTAACCGGCGCTTACGTTCGCGACGAGAGCGAGTGCGACCAGGAGCCGCGTGAAGCGGAAGTCGAGCGTTAGGCTCGCGAGCGCGATCGGCGCGTTGAGTAAAATTGCTGCAACGAAGAGCTGTGGCGTGAGCAGATCTAGGATCCACGCGGCGACGAGCAGGATGGCGCACGTGGGGCGAAGCCAGCGTTCGGGCACGGCGTGACGTTCGCGCAGCATGCGACGCCTCCCCGGCGGGTCGGTGCCAGGCGTGCGAGAACGTTCCGCGCGGTGGATGCGCGTGACGGCAGGCCGTCGGCAGAAGCGCTGCTCAAAGATGTGGGGACCGCCCCCCGATTGACAGTCTATCTCGCGAGCGCTCCGGGCGCGGGAAAGACTCGGCGTCTGCTCGACGATGCGCTGCGGGCGCAGGCGACAGGGCTGCGCGTCGCGATCGGCTGGATCGAAACCAAAGGCCGGCCTGACCTCGACCGTCTGGTCGAACGGCTGCCGCGCATCCCGGCGCGCAGCATCCGCGTCGGTACGTCGACGTTCGAAGATTTCGACTTCGACGCTGCGCTCGCGGTACGCCCGCAGTTGCTCGTGCTCGACGAACTCGCACATGCCAACCTCGACGGCGGCGCGCACGCGAAGCGCTGGCAGGACGCGCTCGCGCTCCGCGATGCGGGCATCGCGGTGAGCGGCGCGCTCAACATCCAGCACATCGAAACCGTCGCCGCGACGGCGGAAGGGCTCATCGGCTTCCCCGTGAGGGAGATCGTACCGCTGTCCTTCCTGCGCGCGGCCGATCAAGTCGTCGCTTTGGACGTCTCGCCCGAACAATTGGAAGCGCGTCTTCGCGCCGGCAAAGTCGTGCGCGAAGAAGATATCGAGCGCGCGCGCGCGTCCGTGTACCGCCCGCAAACGCTGCGCTTTCTACGTGAAATGATGCTGCGCACGGTCGATACGCTGACCGTTCCCGAAGTTACTCCGCAGCGAGTTTCGACGGCGCTCGCGCTCGCGACGGGTGACGGCGATCCAGCAATTTTTCTGCGCAAGACGGCGAGCGTCGCGCACGCACTCGACCTCGCTATCGACGTAGCGATGGTGGGTGAGCACGATTTCGATATCGTCGAAGAACTCGGACGCGAACTCGACGCGGGCGTGGTGCCGCTGCTGGATTTCGATATCGCGAAGCCGCGTTTCGCGTCACTTAAAGCCAGCCTCGTCGCCGTTCCAAACGGAGAACTCGCGCATCGGCTCGCCTCGCATGCAGTCGAGCGCGACCTGCTCATCGTCGACGCGACGACGTACGTCGCCGCAGCCGAACGTGAAATCGCTTTCTCACGTAACGCACAAACGGCGGCCGACCGGCTTCGAATCGGCTACGGCCGGCTGACGATCTATCTCGGTGCGGCGGCCGGCAGCGGCAAGACGTTCGCCATGCTCGACCGCGCGCATCAACTCAAAGACGAAGGCGTCGACGTCGTGGGCGCGTTCGTCGAGACCCACAAGCGCAAGGATACCGACGAAAAGGCGCAGGGCCTCGCGCTCATGCCGCGACGCGACGTCGCGTGCGACGGCGTCACCTCGAGCGAACTCGATCTCGACGCGTTGCTCGCGCGCAAGCCGGCCGTCGCCCTTATCGACGAACTTGCCCACACCAACGCCTCGTGTGACGCGCATGCGAAACGGTACGACGACGTGCTGCAAATCCTGCGCGCAGGGATCTCCGTTATGACGACGCTCAACATCCAGCATCTCGAGGGGCTCGGCGATGCGGTCTACCGCTTGACCGGCCAGAAAGTCCGCGAAACGGTGCCCGACGACATTTTGGAAATCGCCGACGACGTGATTCTCGTCGATACGACGCCGGAAACGCTTCGCGAGCGGTTGCGCGCCGGCAAGATCTATAAGCCCGAGAAGATCGAAGACGCGCTCTCTCACTTTTTCCGGACGGAGAACCTCGGCGCACTACGCGAGCTCGCGTTACGCGAAGCCGTCCATGCGCGTGGGACCTTCAAACGGCCTCCGCCGTTCACACGGATCGCGCTCGGCGTTAAAGCGCGCGAACGCGATGGCGACCTCATCGAGCGCTGCGCGCGAATCGCTTTACGGCTCGAGATCGAACTCTCCGTCATCCACGTTTCGAAAACGGCGGAGCTGGCGGAAACGCGCATCGTCGCGTCGCTCGCCGAAACCGCGCGTCGCGTACGCGCGCGCTGGAGCATCGCCATTGGAAAAGATCCCGCGCGCACGCTTCTCGAGGCGACCGCGCGAGAAGGGAGCACGAGCATCGCACTCGAGGGCGCTCGCGCGAATCCCCGCTGGCCACCGCGCGGTACGCCGTTCGCTCGGCGCCTTCTCGAAGCGGGGGCGAAACAATTGCTCGTGCTCGCCCCACCGCCGTAACGGCTTCCTCCCGCCGTTACGGAAACTTCACGATCGTTTCGAAACCGATCGAACTCTGGCGATTGCGACCGGTGTCGGTTACGGGGTTGTAGCCGCGATACGTAAACGCAGGAGCGTCTGACGCGTCCAGGCGGTATTCGAAGCGCAGGACGAAATTCGATTCAAGCGTCACGGCGAGCGTCGCGGTGTTTGATTGTAAACGTTGGGGCGTTCCGGTGCGAAAGCCTTGCGTGTCGTGAAAGGATTCTTTGCGCAGCGAGACACCATAGCGGGGGTTGAGCTGATAATTCAGGTAGGCCGCCGCCCCGTTCCAGCGGGCGGTTTGGAAAGCGTTCGTGCCGTCGGCGAGTTGCGTCCCGTTGTCGTAATTCGCGACGATCGTAAGGGCGCTCGTGGGATGAAGCGTCAGCACGCCGTCGTAGAGACTGCGATTGCTCAACACCGGCACGGCGCCCAGATTGCTGTTCCCGTTGAGCGCAAACTCGCTGCCGTTATACGTGTCGAGCGTGAGCGAGTAGCCCGGCGACGGGTTGAGCACGAGCGCTCCTTCGAGCGTCTTCTTCTTACCGGCGAACTTCCAATCGTCCCAGCCATCGTTTACGCCGCCGACGATTGAAAGTTTCGGCGACGCCGCGTAGGTCAGGCGCACGCCGGTATGCGTGAATGGAACGGCATCGCCAAAGAGATACGAGCGCGAAAAATTCGTATTGCTCGGAGACTCGATGACTTCGGCACCGGCAACCGATGAAAACTTTCCGACCAGAAGCGTCGCCGCGCCCTTGACGAATTGCAGGTACCCCTGCGTTAGGTTCGCGCCTGCGCGCGACTGGCCGTTCGAAGCGATGACGTCCGCATCCGAACCGAAGCTGCCTTCGAATTTGGCGCTGACGACGCTACCGTTTAGGAGCAGCTGGAGATTGAGATTCTGCAAGTTCGGCGTGCGATTGAAATCGTTGGGACTCGCGAGCTGCCGTCCGCCGTTTGCGTCGGCGAAAGCGCCCGTGGCACCATCGAAGATGCGGCTCGGTACGCCGCTCGTGAAACGGACCTGATCCGTCAGGCCGACGGCGGTGAAGCCGGCATCGGCGAAGCCGCTAAGCGTGACGAGCTTGAACGGCGTCGCGGTCGGCGAAGGAACGGGAGCCGCCACGCTCGGTGCGGGCGAGGCAGACGGGGAGGAGGACGGTGATGGTGACGGTGATGGCGATTGCGCTAAGGCACGACTGCCGCCGGCTAGACACAAGACGGCGCAGGCGAAGATGCGGATCATAGACATCAGCGTTTGCCGTCGAGTGCTAGGTTGAGTTCGAGCACGTTTACGTGCGGTTCTCCGAGGAAGCCGAGTTCGCGACCGTGCACGTATTTCGCGATGATCGTATCGACGGCGTCGCTTTTGAGATGGCGCGCTCTTGCGACGCGCGGCACCTGATAGTAGGCCGCTTCCGGCGTAATGTCGGGGTCGATGCCGCTGGCGCTGGACGTAACGAGATCCATCGGCACGGGCAGCGTCGCGTCGGGATTCGCTTTTTTCAAGCCGTTGATCGCGTCGCGCGTCGCATCGATGAGCTTCTTCGAAGTGGGTCCGAGATTCGTGCCGCTGGTCGCCGTCGGATCGTAGCCGTTCTTGCCGGCTGCCGAGGGGCGCCCTTGGAAGTATAGTGGCTTCGTCCAGAGCTGACCGACGATGTCCGAACCGACGGTCTTTCCGTCGACCACGACGAGCGAGCCGTTGGCCTGTTGAGGGAAGATCGCTTGCGCGATTCCCGTCATGAGCAGCGGATATGCGATGCCGAGGATGACGACGGTGACGAGCGTGTAGAGCGCGGCCGTACCGAGCTGCTCGAGGGTGCTTCCGGATGTGACGGTGGTTTTCATGACGTTGCTTCCGTTTCGCCGCTAGGTGAGGCGCAGCGCGCTGAGGATGAGGTCGATGATTTTAATGCCGACGAACGGCACGACGATACCGCCGAGCCCGTAGACGAGCACGTTATCGCGCAACACGGCGTTCGCGCCGCGCGGCCGGTACGCGACGCCGCGTAGCGCGAGCGGAATGAGTGCGACGATGATGAGCGCGTTGAAGATAATTGCCGAGAGGATCGCGCTCTGCGGCGTCGCCAGATGCATGATGTTGAGCGCCTGCATCGCGGGATAGGTGGTAACGAACATCGCGGGCAGGATGGCGAAATACTTTGCGACGTCGTTCGCGATCGAAAACGTCGTGAGCGCCCCGCGGGTCATAAGCAGCTGCTTGCCGACTTCGACGACTTCGATGAGTTTGGTCGGATCCGAATCGAGGTCGACCATGTTGCCGGCTTCTTTGGCCGCCTGGGTGCCGGAGTTCATCGCCACACCGACGTCGGCTTGAGCCAACGCCGGCGCGTCGTTCGTGCCGTCGCCCGTCATGGCGACGAGACGGCCCGAAGCTTGCTCGCGCTTGATGAGCGCCATCTTCGTTTCCGGCGTGGCTTCCGCCAGAAAATCGTCGACGCCGGCTTCGCGCGCGATCGCGCTTGCCGTGAGCGGATTATCGCCCGTGATCATGATGGTGCGAATGCCCATCGCGCGCAGACGGTCGAAGCGCTCTTTCATGTTGGGTTTGAGGATATCTTTGAGATAGATGACGGCGAGAATCGTCTTATTCTCGGCGAGTAGGAGCGGCGTACCGCCGGCGCGCGCGATCCGCTCCACGTCGGCTGCCAGGAGCGTCCCGCCGCCGCCGCCTTGCTCGCGGACCCAGGCGCGAACGGCATCGGGAGCGCCTTTGCGAATCGAGCGGCCGCCGGCAAGATCCAGTCCGCTCATGCGCGTGTAGGCAGAAAACGGAACGAACGTCGCGCCGTCCGGCGTTTTGCCGTTGATCCCGGCGGCCGCCACGTCGTGCTCCGCGAGTGCGACGATCGAGCGGCCTTCGGGCGTCTCGTCAGCGAGCGACGAGAAGTAGGCCGCAAGGGACGCCGCGTTGCGATCGACGCCTTCCGCGAGGACGATTTCGGTCGCTTGGCGATTTCCGAGCGTGATCGTCCCCGTTTTGTCGAGTAGTAGCGTATCGACGTCGCCTGCGGCTTCCACCGCACGACCGCTCATCGCGAGCACGTTGCGCTGCAGGACGCGATCCATGCCCGCGATCCCGATCGCCGAGAGTAAACCGCCTATGGTCGTCGGAATCAAACAGACGAGCAGCGCGATCAACACCGTGACGCTCTGCACGGTACCGGCATAGATCGAAAACGGTCCGAGGGTCGCGACGGCGATGACGAAGATGATCGTCAACCCCGAAAGTAAGATCGAAAGCGCGATTTCGTTGGGCGTCTTCTGCCGCGACGCGCCTTCGACGAGTGAGATCATGCGATCGAGAAACGATTCGCCGGGATTGGAGCTTATACGCACCACGATGTAGTCCGACAAGACGCGCGTGCCGCCCGTGACGGCGCTGCGATCGCCGCCCGACTCGCGAATCACCGGCGCGGATTCGCCCGTAATCGCGGATTCGTCGACCGATGCCGCTCCTTCGACGACGTCGCCGTCGCCCGCGATCACTTCGTTCGGCTGTACGCGGATGAGATCGCCTTTGCGTAACTCGTTCGCGTTGACGACGAGCGGCTTGCCGTCGATCACCTTGCGAGCTTGCGTGTCGGTTTTGGTGCGACGGAGAAACTCGGCTTGCGCTTTACCGCGGCCTTCGGCGACCGCCTCCGCGAAATTCGCGAAGACGACGGTAAACCAAAGCCAGAGCGCGATTGCGAGATCGAAGCCGGCGTCTTTTCCGCCGCGGCCGAAAAGATCGCGAAAGAAGAAAAGCGTGACGACGAGCGCGCCGACCTCGACGATGAACATGACCGGGTTGCGCAACTGCCAACGCGGATCGAGCTTGACGAATGAATCCCGAGCGGCACGCGAGACGATAGCGCGGTCGAAGAGCGAACGCGATTGCGGGCGGCGCTCGATACGACGAGACGGGGTCATGTGGTTTTCCCTTGTAGCATGAGGAGATGCTCGACGATGGGTCCCAGTGCGTCGGCCGGCACGAACGTTAGGAGGCCGACGATGACGATGACCCCGAGCAGCAGCGCGACGAAGATCGGCGAATACGTCGTAAACGTACCGACCGTTTCGGGAACGCTGCGCTTACCCGCAAGCGACCCCGCGAGCGCGACGGCGGGCACGATGAAGAGGAACCGGCCGCACAGCATGATGGCGCCCGTGAGGATGTTGAGGTATTGATTGCCGCTGACGCCGGCGAACGCGCTTCCGTTGTTTTCCGTGACGGATGTAAACATGTACAACATCTCGGAGAAACCGTGCGCGCCGGTATTGGTGAGTTGCCCCGTCGCCACGGGCAACAGAACCGAGACGGCGGCGGGCAGCAGCGCGAAGACGGGCAACACGAGCACGCCGAGGATCGCCAGCTGCACTTCCCGGCGTTCGATTTTCTTGCCGAGAAACTCCGGGGTGCGCCCGACCATGAGCCCGGCGATAAACACCGTTAAGACGACGAAGATCAACATGCCGTAGAGGCCCGTACCGACGCCGCCGAAGACGATCTCACCGAGCTGCATGTTCAGCAGCGGCACGAGTCCGCCGAGCGGAGTCCACGAATCGTGCATCGAGTTGACGGCCCCGGTCGACGTGTCGGTCGAAATCGTCCCGAAGAGCGCCGATGCGGCGGCCCCGAAGCGCGTCTCTTTGCCCTCCATATTCGGACCCGCGACGCCGAGGGCGTGTACGATCGGATTGCCGGTCGACTCCGCCACGTACGCCGTCGAAAAGCCGACGACGAACAGGACGCTCATGGCGGCGAAAAGCGCCCAGCCCTGGCGCTGATCTTTGACGAAGCGTCCGTAGGTGTACGTCAGCCCGGCCGAGATGAGAAACATGCACAGCATTTCGAGCATGTTGGTGAGGCCCGTGGGATTTTCGTTCGGCGACGCGGAGTTCGCATTGACGAAGCCGCCACCGTTGGTTCCCAGTTCCTTGATGATCTCTTGCGACGCCATCGGACCCTGCGTGACGGCTTGCTTCATGCCCTCGAGCGATTGCACGTCCGTGTAGGCGTGGAAGTTTTGCGGCATGCCCTGCGCGACGAAAAGCAAACCGCCGATCAGACTTATCGGCATCAGCACGTAGAGCAGCGCTCGGGTCATGTCGACCCAGAAGTTGCCGATGGTCTTGCTGTCGGTGCGCGAGACGCCGCGAATCACGGCGATCGCGACTGCGATGCCGGCTGCTGCCGAAACGAAGTTATGCCACGCGAGGCCGGCCATTTGCGAGAAATAGCTCATCGTGCTCTCGCCGGAGTAGAACTGCCAATTCGTGTTCGTCAGAAAACTCACGGCGGAGTTCCAGGCTGCGTCCGGCGCGAGATTGTCGAAGCCCTGCGGATTCAACGGTAGGTATTTCTGCGTGCGCAACAAGACGTACAGCCACGCGAGCCCGACCGCGCTGAAGGCGAAGAGCGCGAGGAGATAACCGGTCGCATTCATCTCGCGCATCGCATCGACGCGGCAGACCCGGTAAAACGCGTTTTCCACCGGAACGAGTACCGGCGAAAGGAAGGTGCGTTCGCCGGTGAAGACGCGCGCCATGTACGCACCTAGCGGCTTCGTGAGGGCGACGATCAGCGCGAAAAAGATGCCGGCTTGAAGCCAGCCAGTGATGGTCACGTCGTTCTCTTAAAATTTTTCCGGCCGCAGCATCGCGTACGTCAGATACACGAGACCGGCTGCGGCGAGCACCAGGCCCAAAACGTTATCGAACATGGCGCCGCTTCAGATCCGGTCGCAAGCGCGTGCGTACAGGTCGAAGAGCACGAACGCTACGATCGAAAGTACGATTACAGTTATTTCCAACAGAAACATCGGGGTTACACCTCAATCGGTCCGGCCCGATCATAGCAAGCGATGTGCGGGAGCGTCAGCCGCCGGGCGGATCATCCGTTCGGACGTGCCTCACGTGCCTGCCGCTACGCGCGGTTAAAACGCCGAGCCTTGCGCCATGAAGAACCGCTCGATAACGGGCCCCCTGTGCGTCGGCCGGTAGGAACGTCAGCGCTCCCACGATGACGACGTTGACGATCAGCAGCACGACGAAGAGAGGTGAATCGGTGCACAGCGTGCTTTTGCTCGCGTCGTTGCGCGGTTTGCGGCGAGCGCGCCTGCGAGTGCGAGCGTCGGGACGATCGACCCGTAACGCGCGACGAGCATCGCGATGCCCTGCGCCACGTTAAAAAGTGATCGAGCCGAGGCGGGCCATCGCACTGCCGTTACTCGCAGCCGACGACGTGAAGGCGTACAAGGCTTCCGAAAACCGTGTGGTCCCGCGTTGGAAAGCGTCGCAAGCCCCGGCCACGCGGGAACGCCAGAAGCGCGAGGACGACCAGAACGGTGCGGGCGACACACTATCTGGTATAACGCTTGCAGCTTCATACGATGAGCGCCCTTTCGGCCTAGCTTTTCGGCTCGCCGCAACGCCGGGCCGGCTCCCGGCGCCGAACGGATAGTCCGATCGACCTTGGTGCGCACGACTCGCCCGCAGTATACTATCTCCGAAATGGATTTTGAGCTACGTGAAGATCATGTCGCGAGCACGCTGGACGTCGTCGAACGGCACGATTTCTTATTATCGGTGAAACGCGCCGAAGCCGACGCCGCCCGCGCCATCATCGTCCGCGACGGTTTGCAACTTTGGGCGAAGCGTCTGTTGCCCTATCTCGAGCGCGATCCGCACATGACGGTCGCGGAGGCCCTGCAGCTCTACCGCCGAGCCCAAGTTACCGAGGCGCCGCCCCACAGTTCGTAGGGAAGCGCACGAGGTCTTTACCGGCTCGCGTTTGCAAAGTCGGCGAACGTATAATGTGCGACGCCCACGATCGGCGGACGACGTTGCGGATCGTCCGGCGGGCTCGGCGGTCTTCCGAGCACGAAGATCGAAAACAGCGCGATCAGCGCGAGCGTCGCGCCGGGAAGCAATCCCGCCCGGCGGCTTGCGAGCCGGTTTCGCGTGGCCGTTCGCGCGTGTGTGTTACGTGCGACGTAGCCGCGCAGACCGCACCGGCTGTAGCGCCGACCGTTGCGGACGGTAGCGACCCGGTTTACCCAACGTCGCCGGCTCATCGCCTGCGTTAAACGGCGGTCTTCGCGCCGACCACGGCGGCGCGCAGATCGTCACGCGAATCTTTTTTTGCGACCAGTAAGACGCTGTCGCCCGCCCGCAGGCGCGTATCGCCGTTAGGAATCACGAGCTCTTCACCTTTCCGATCGACGGCGACGACGACCGAGGACCGCGGCAGCCCGATATCGACGACGCGCTTCCCGTCGGCGCGCGATTTCGGTGGCACGGGTAGGCGCACGAACTCGAGATCGCTATCGCGCAGCTTCGCGATGATCGAGTAATCTTCTGCGTTGACGTGGGCGTCGATCGCATCGAGAATGACTTCGGTGGACGAGATCAGCGTTATCGGGGCTTCGCGATCGATCGATTCGAAGATGAGTCGATTGCGTGGATTGTTGACGCGAGCGATGCACCGCGCCTTCGAATTACGCTTGGCGATGAGGCAAACGACGAGGTTGTCTTCGTCGTCGCCGGTGTCGGCGACGACCACGTCGGCGCGCTTGAGGCCGGCCGCATCGAGCACGAGCGGATCGCAGCCATCGCCCACCATGGTTACGTCGGTCTCCAGCAGATTCGCCATCAACTGGGCTTTTTTCGCAACTTTCTCGATGACGACGACTTCGTGACTTTGAGCGAGCAGCGCGCGCGCAAGATACGTACCGACCTTACCGCCCCCGACGACGATGACGAACATCGCGTTACGCCGACAGCCGGATCGGAACGTCTTGCGTCGTCGCAGCGAAGCGCGCGACGAACTCGGACAGCGCTTCGGGCGCTACGATGACGTTGATCTCGTCGCCGGCCGAAAGCACGTCGCTTGCGGACGCCACGAAGACGTGCGCGCCGCGCCGGACCGCGCCCACGCGGACGAGTCCGGGATGCTCGACGTCGGAGATGCGTAAGCCCGCTTCGGAATCGCGTAAGCTTACCGCAAGTGACGAAACCTTGCCGAAATCGAAGGACGGTACCGATTCGTACGGCATGTGCATGAGCTTATCGCGCACGATCTTCGCACCGATCGTCGTCGGACACACGGTTTCGATGCCGAGCTCGCGATACAGCGAACCGCGCGGCGGATCGTAAATGCGCGCTACGATCTTTTTGATCGCGAACATCCGTTGGGCGATGAGGGCGGCCATGACGTTACGATTATCGCCATCCGTGACGGCCACGAAGCCGTCGGCCGTTTCGGCGCCGCCACGTTTGAGCACGTCGTGATCGATTCCCGTTCCCACTTCGACGCGTCCCGCGAAATGGTTTCCGAGGCGCTTGAAGGCTGCGGGGTTTTCATCGACGACCGTCACGTCGTGAGCCTCGGCGGTGAGAAGCTTGGCGAGCGTCGAGCCGACGCGGCCGCAGCCAACGATAAGATATTTCATGGGACGAGAGACGTTTCGTATGTGTCGCGCGACGAACCTGGGAAGTGACGGTTATATGAAAGGTTCCATCGTCGGGAGTGAGAACCGTCCGGAGTCCTATCGGGATGTAGCTCAGCTTGGTAGAGCGCTGCGTTCGGGACGCAGAGGCCACAGGTTCAAATCCTGCCATCCCGACCATCGCACCGATACGTCCCCGCGCCCGGTCGCGTGGTTTTTCGTAAAGGTTCATTCCGGTGTTTTCTCGCTTCAGTCCCGCGGCTAAGCGCGTCTTACGCTCAGCCGAGCAAGCGTGTCGGAACCACAATCACTACTATGTCGGCGTCGGGCACCTCTTACTAGCCCTGGTTGAAGAACACGATCTGGCCGTTGAAGCGCGTTTACAGGCGGCCGGCACGCTGGCGGCCGAGGTCGTCAACGACGTGCGCCGGGCGCTCGGCACGGGCGAGGACCGGCTCTGGGACGGCATTCTCATTACGCCGCGCGTGCGCAGCATCGTCGCCCTCGCAGATCGCGCCATCCCCAACGGTGCGATCGAACCCGCCCATCTCTACGACGCCATCGTGGCCGAGGGAAGCGGCCTTGCCGCGGAGATCCTCTTGAGGCTAACGCGGCCGCACGGCAACACTGCGATGACGCGACGAGGAGTCGGCTAGCCTTGGAACAGATCACGCATTTTTTTCTCGACATCATCGATAAGGCGGGCTACGCCGGCGTCTTTTTCGTGATGCTGCTCGGCAATATCGGCATCCCGGTCGGAACCGAGCTCGTGATGCCGGCGGCGGGGGCTTTGGCGGCCTCGCGCCACGTGATGACGTGGCAGCTCGCGGCGCTCGTCGGGACGCTCGGCGAAATCGTCGGCGGATCGATCCTCTACGGGATCGGCTACGCCGGCGGGCGGCCTTTCGTCGCGAGTTACGGCCGTTATCTCAAACTCGATGAGAAGAAGCTCGATGCGTTCCACGGGTTCTTCGAACGCCACGGCAACGTGGTCGTGTTCGTTTGCCGGTTTCTCCCGTTCGTGCGCGGGGTGTCGGCGTTGCCGGCCGGGGTCTCGCGGATGCAGAAGCGATACTTCGTGACTTACACGGCGCTCGGTTCGGCTATCTTCTGTTTCGGACTCGCCTATCTCGGCAGCTTGGTCGGCGGACACTTCGATGAAATCTCCCCGCAAATCCACAAAGGCTCAACGGTGCTCGTGGCGCTGGTCATCGTTGCGGTTGTCGCCTTTTTCGCGATCCGCTTCGCGAGACGCCGCAAACCCGCCTAAGGCGTCCGCGACGAGCCGGTTCGCGACGCTCGCGGTTTTAGTCGTTTCGCTTCCGGCGGTGACGATGGCGCAGAACGCGCCGGCGACGCCCGTGCCGTTCGTGCCGCTCCCCGTCGCGCCGCCGGCACCGACGTCGGCGCTCGGGCGCGGACTCGCGGGCGCAGCCAGCGCGATCGAAGCCGCGCGAGCGAGCGATCCGGGTGCGGCGCAGCGCGCCGCAGCGCTATACGTGCGCGCCCAGCAGCAAGCCGCCGCGGGTGACGTCTCCGGGGCGCTCGCGAGCTCGTCGCTGGCCCGTGCCGCCGCGCTTTCCGGGGCGCCCGCGGGCGGGCTGGTTCCCGGCGTTCCTTTCTCCGCGGTGCCTGCCGCCGCGTTTCTCAGCGTCCCGCTCGCCGGCGGAGGGACGGTCTTGCCGCCGGAGTTGCTGCGCGCGCGCGCGGCGATCGAAGGTGCCGCGGCGACGCGGCACGATTCGGCGCTCGACCTCGCGAAGTCGCACTATCGCCGCGCGCTCGACGCGTATCTTTCCGGCAATCTCGCCAGCGCGCGACGCGACGCGCGTACCGCCGCCGCGCTCGCGGCCGGTTCACGAAGGAAAGGCCCGTAACGCAAACCCCCGCTCCGCCGCAACTCCGTCGACTCGAACACACGCTCGCGCAGCTGCCCGATGCGCCGGGCGTCTATACGATGCTGGGCGAGAATGTGCGCATTCTCTATATTGGGAAAGCCGTCTCACTGCGCAGCCGCGTGCGGTCGTATTTTCAAGATTCCGCCGCGCACGCGTACCGCACGACGCGCATGGTCGAACGCGTCGTCGACGTGCGTTGGATCGTCGTCAACAACGAAATCGAAGCGCTGATTCTCGAAGCCAATCTCATCAAGCGCCATCAACCGCCATTCAACGTGCGCTTGCGGGACGACAAGCGCTTTCCGTACTTGAAGGTGACGAACGAACCGTTTCCGCGCGTACAGTTTACGCGCGCGGTACGCGACGACGGCGCGCGCTATTTCGGACCGTACACCAACGCGCACGGCCTACGCGAACTGATCAACTTGGTGCGCGTCGCGTTTCCGCTGCGCACGTGCCGCGAACCGATCGACGGGAAGCGAAAACGCCCGTGCCTGCAGTACCACATCAAACGTTGTCAAGCGCCGTGCGTCGGGTACCAGAGCGAGCTCGAATACGACGAACTGGTCGACGAGGTCGTCCTCTTTCTCGAAGGACAGCAAGACCGGCTGCTCGAGCGCCTGGGCGTCGAAATGAGCGATGCCGCAGGCCGCCTCAATTACGAAGCGGCGGCGCGAATCCGCGACCGCATCGTCGTCCTGCGCCGCGTGACCGAAGGCCAGAAAGTCGTTTGGCGCACGCGCATCGATATGGACCTCATCGCCTCCGCACGAGCGCAGGGTCAGGCGTGCATGCAAGTCTTTCTCGTGCGCGGCGGTAAGCTGATCGCGCAAGAACATTTCATTCTCGACGGCGTGACCGATCAAAGCGATGCCGAGCTCTATGCGAATTTCTTCACGCAGTTCTATACCGCGCGCGCGGGACAGACGGGCACGGGGCTCAGCGATGGGTTCTCGCCGCTGGCGCTGCGCGAGGCGCGCGGCAACGAAGTACCGGTCGCGCTCAAAGCGCGTTCGCGCCGCCCGGCTTCACAAACGACGATTCCGAAAGAAGTGCTCGTCGAGGCGTTGCCGGGCGATCTCGGCGTCATCGAGACGTGGCTTTCGGAACTCAAGGGACAGCGCGTGCGCGTCTTGCGGGCGCAACGTGGGCCGCGGGCCGAATACATGCGGCTGGTGCGCGAAAACGCCGAGCAAAACCTCAAATCGTTTTTGGCGCATCAGGAAGTACAAGAGTCGGCGTCGGCGCGTTCGCTGATGGAACTCGCGACCGCACTCGATCTCCCCGACGTTCCGCATCGCATCGAGTGTTACGACATCTCGAACATCCAGGGCACCAATCCCACGGCGTCGATGGTCGTGTTCGTGGAGGGCCGCGCCAAGAAGAGCGAATACCGCCGCTTCAAAGTGCGCTACGACCAAGGGTCCAACGACTTCGCGATGATGCAGGAGACGTTACGGCGACGTTTACGATATTTGCGCGCCGATACGAACGCTCCCGGTGAGGAAGATCCTGCGAGCATCGTGGAGACGGGCGACGAGAAAACGATCGAAGCGCAGCTTCGCCGAAAAGAAAAATTCCATCACCGGCCGGATCTGCTCTTGATCGACGGTGGCAAGGGACAGCTCGGCGCCGTCGTCGAGGTGCTCGAAGAACTCGACCTATGGGGCATTCCGATCGCGGGCCTTGCGAAGGAACACGAGTGGCTTTTCGTCCCGGGGCAAGCGGAGCCGATCGTGCTCCCGCCCGGCTCTCCGGGGCTGCATCTCGTCATGCGGGTTCGTGACGAAGCGCATCGCTTTGCCGTCGAATACCATCGTACGCGTCGCGGAAAAGCGATGACGCAATCGGCCCTCGACGTGCTCGCGGGCGTCGGGCCCGTGCGGCGCAAGCGCCTGCTCACGACGTTCGGTTCCGTAGGTGCGATCAAACGCGCGAGCGTCGATGAGATCGCAGCGGTCAAAGGGATGACGCCGGCGCTTGCGTCGACGATAAAGGCCGGGCTCGTCAAAGGCGCGTAGGCTTACGGTGGAGGTTTTGCCGTGGGATTCGTGATCCGATTGCTCGTGAACGCGCTCGCGCTCGTGATCGTCGCGTACGTGCTGCCGGGCGTCCACGTCACGTCGTTTACCGCCGCCATCGTCGCGGCGCTCATTCTGGGCATCGTCAACGCGGTGCTGCGGCCGATCCTGTTGCTCATCACATTGCCGGCGGTCATCCTCACGCTCGGACTTTTCACGCTCGTGATCAACGCGATTACGTTTTATCTCGTGGCGCATCTCGGGCTCGGGCTTACCGTCGACGGCTTCGCCTCGGCGTTTCTCGGTGCGCTGGTCCTCGCGATCGTTTCGTTCGTGCTTTCGAGCCTGGTCAAGCCGGCGGAGCGCGCGTGAGCGGACGGCCGAAGATTCTCGTAACCAACGACGACGGCTACGAAAGCTTCGGGCTCATCGAACTTGCGGAAGCCTTGCGTGAGATTGGTGACGTTACCGTCGTCGCGCCAGACCGCGATAACAGCGGCGTCGGTCATTCGATTTCCATCCATCATCCCGTCCGCGTCGCCCCGGTAGCGGGCCGTGCGGTGCCGACCTTCCATTGTTCGGGCACGCCGGCCGATTGCGTCATCGTCGGCGCCTTCGATCTGTGCGGCGGTCTCCCGGCGCTCGTGGTTAGTGGAATCAATCGCGGCGCGAACGTCGGCGACGATATCAACTACTCCGGTACGGTCGCGGCGGCGACGGAAGGGGTCATCGTCGGCACGCCGGCGATGGCCGTTTCGCTTGCGGCGAGCTGGCCCGAGCACGCGCGCGACAATCACTGGAAGACGGCTGCCGGCGTCGCCGTCCGCCTCGCGCGCGAAATTCTCGCCGACGGGTTACCGCGCTTGACCTTGCTCAACGTCAACGTCCCCAACGTCGCCGAAAAGCAACTGCGCGGCGTGCGCTACGTCCGTCAGGGCCGCAAAGCCTATCGCAGTCGCGTGGATCGACGCGAGGACCCACGCGGGAACGCGTATTTCTGGCTCGGCGGCACCTTCGACGAAAGCGATATCGTGACGGGTACCGATCTTGCGGCGATCCGCGATAACTACGTGAGCGTGACGCCCGTGACGATCGATCGTACGGATCACGACGAACTCGGCCGCCGCTTTCGCGCGGAGTTCGCGCCCGCGACTTAGGTCAAGCGCTGCGACGCGAGATCGAGATCGTATTGGATTTTGCGATAGATTTCGTCGGGAGTCTCGCCGCTGTCGCGCAGGCGCGAGACCTCGCGACGTTCCGCCGAAAGCGCTTCTTCTTGCAGACGGTGATCGATCGCGACCGCATCGGGCGCATGCGAGCCGTCGAGGTGACCGGTGAGGTGTCCGATACGATACTCGTACTCGCCGAGGATGCGGCCTTCGACTTCCCATTCGGCGGTCGAAGCGAAGGCCGGCTCGAGTTCGCGCATGCGCGCTATGCCCGCCTGCAGTGCCGCGACGCGAACTTCCATCTCGCGCTCGTCGACGTTGTCGTCGCCCGCGATGCGCAGCCAGCGTAAGATCGGAATGAGCGAGAGCCCTTGGCAGACGAGCGTGACGAAGATAACGCAGAAAGCGATGAAAATTATCTCGCGCCGGCCGGGGAACGGCGCACCCGACGACGTGAGCGTCGGAATCGCGAGCGCCGCGGCGAGTGAGATGATGCCGCGCATGCCGCTCCATGCGATGATAAAAACGTAATTCCAGCCGGGCACGCCTTCGCGGCGATTGATGTTTGGGAAAACCAAGCGCGGCAGGTACGTCGCGGGATAGACCCACGCGATGCGGACGATGATGACGAGCGCGCTCATTGCAAGCCCGATCCAAAGCTGGCTAAGCGCGAACGTCGGATCGCGAACGATGGTACGCAACTGGAGGCCGATGAGCAGAAACACGAGGCCGTTGAGCAAAAAGACCAGCATGTCCCAGACCGAGCGTGCGACGAGGCGGCCTTCGGGTTCGTAGGTGCGCATCGTATGGCGGCTCGCGAAGACGCCCGCCGCCACGACGGCGAGTACTCCCGATACGTGCAGCAACTCCGCGAGCGAATAGATGGCGTACGGTGCGACGAGCGACACGACGTTATCGATGAGGGAATCGCCGAGTGAGAAACGGCGCAGTGCCACGACCGCCTCGATCAAGACGTACTGAAGCGCCAGTCCCACCGCGACCCCGCCGGCCGCGACGAGCACGAACGCGATGCTCGCATTGGCAAGCGAGAACGTCCCGGTAAGCGCCGCCGCGACGGCGAAGCGATAGATGACCAGGGCGCTTGCGTCGTTGACCAGTCCTTCACCGTCGAGGATCGCGACGATCCGCCGGGGCACGGAGAAGCGTTCGAAGACGGCGCCCGCCGCGACGGCGTCGGGCGGCGAGATGATCGCGCCGAGCACGAACGCACTGGCCCACGGTAATCCCGGGATGATGGCATGGGCCGCGACCGCCACGGCGCCCGTCGTCGCGATGACGAGGCCGATCGCGAGCAGCCCGATCGGGCGCGCGTTCTCTTTGAACGTCTTCCAGTCGGTCAGCCAGCCCCCGGAGTAGAGCAGCGGCGGTAGGAAAATGAGGAAGACCCAATCGGGATCGAGCTTGAGCGTCGGCACATCCGGCATGAAGGCGAGGGCCGAGCCGCCGATGACGAACGCGATCGGATACGGCAGCTCGAAGCGCTTCGCGATGACCGCCACGACCACGATTGCCGTGAGCAAGACGAAAATGAGCGACGACTGATGCACGGCGCTTCCTTCGCTCGGACGAGCGGCCAACCCGTGCCACTATAGGCTTCGCGACCGGGTTGTGGTATGATGACGTGCCGGCGTCGGCCGGCAGGTACGGATCATGGGGCTGAGCAGCTTCGACGGGTTGATCCGAGGTCAGTATAAGCAGGCGGAGTTGCGAGCCCTCCTAAAACGATCGCAACGCGTTTACACGCGAACAACAACTACGCACTCGCTGCCTAATTTAGGTTAGCGACGGAGCACGAGGGGGTAGCCGGATCCGTCTCGTCTCCGTCAACAAATCCGGCTAGGACGTGGAGTCGGCTCTGCGAAGCGTCCGAGATCAGGGAGCTGCTGTTAACGGAAGTTTGGTTTCGAAACGCCCGCTAACTCAAGATAAACTCGAAGCTGAGCCTGGAGAAAGTGCTGGTCCGGCGATTCGGACTCGGGGGGCAGTTCCCCGACAGCTCCACCACTTTAATGCTATCGTCCACGCGTAGCCGAGGCCGCCCAATGAATCGCCTTCATCGGGCGGTCTCTTCATGACGCGAACCGGACGCGGCTACGTGAGTTTTTTGCCGGCGGTAACGCTGAACGAGCCGATCTAGCGCTACACTTGTGCAGTCACTTCGTTACCGCGTTACTTTAGAAAGAGCTCGAACAATAGCGTCATTGTCGCCGCGATCGCGACGATGCCAACCAGCACTTTACGGAAAACGTCGGGTGATAATTTGCGAGCGCTGAAGGCTCCGGCAACGGTTCCGCCAACGGCGGCCGGCACTGAAATGCTGGCCGTGAGCCACGAGCCCTCATGAAGTACTCCTAGCTTGCTTGCAACGCCGAGGCTTACGGCCAAACTAAGCAGATTGAACAGCGCAAGTGAGGAGCGGCTCTCCGCAACTCCCCAACGCTGGTTAGCGACGAGTAGCGCGGCCGGCGGTGCGCCCATGCTCGTGCAGCCATTGAGAAAACCTCCTAGAATGCCAACTGCTGCAAGCGCGAAGCCTTCACGGCGCAACGGGCCGGGGCGCCAGACGAGGAACGCCACGGCGGAGGCTAACGCTATTACCGAAAGTAGTACGCGAAAAGTATTGACCTCGAGAAAAGCGAGCAATGCTACGCCGAGCGGGGCGCCGACAACCGCGCTTAACAGCATGGGTCTCGCCCGTCGCCACGGAAGCGAACGCCACGTTTCGAGCACGATAAGGAGCCCCAACAAACCGCCGATCATGGCCGCCGCCAGCACGACGTCGCGAGCCGGGTACAGTAGCGACGCGAGCGGCGTAAAGACTAACGCGAATCCGAATCCGGTCAATCCCTGACTGTAGCCGGCGACTGCAGCAAGACAAGCCAGTTCCAGTATCGCTCGAAAGCTATGCAAAGCTCCAACAATGCCTTTTTGCGGTTGCGCGACTCCTTAGTGAAGTGCGAGCAGGTTCGGCGCGGATCCAATATTATTTAAAACCTAAAATAGTTGAGCCCAATTTACGCGGTACGCAAATGCACCGTATCACACCTCTTTATGTCGCCTAAAAACTAACATAATTACTTTATGACGTTGGCAGTGCCGGCAGGGTCCGGGCTAATGTTTCGATCGCCCCTGTCCGACGGAGACAATTCGTCAATGAAAGTCGGGGCGCGGATCACGCAGAATGAAGTTATCCCGATTCGGCAGCAGACGGATTCGTAAAGCACCGACTTATCAAACGATTTCGACGGATTGGTGCCGCAACCTATCGTTAATGCTGAGCAAAAAAACCCAAAAGGTGTCGTCGCCCTTATCGTGGCGAGCGCGCGTCGCTTGCGGCTACGGCGCCATCCGAGGCACGCATTTCGCATCACCACGATCGACGTCATTAAGTCGACGCATTTCTCGTGCAAACGCCAGTGGGCGCGCCGATCGGCTGAGTCTCCGTCGCCGAATTTATCGGAGATCCCGTCGCCGTGCTGTACCTCATCGACGAGTGCGTCCCCTAAAGCCTTGATGCCGCAAACCAAGCCGTCGCACACGCTGGCAAACGGCGGCCCCTTCAAGATGACGGTAATCCGGACATAATGCTGCCGCGCAGCTCTTCCAGATCGCCAAAGCGGACGGTATGCGTTACGCCAACGCATGGGAGAAACCCCCGCGACATTAAATGAGCTGCTTTCGCGAACCAGCTGATTCGTGAGACAAAGGGCGCACGACGTGCCGTTCCTGGTAGAAACGTACAGAACTGGAAACCGCGCAAGAGTAACGTGAAGAACTCGGTCGCCGAATTTGCTACGCTGGTACCAGACAATGCAGATGCGCGACAAGCGACGCGCAAAACGAATTGAGGGTGAACATACTTTGGATAAGCCTCAAAACCAAAACTTCGCAGAGTTTGAGATGCTCACAGCAGAGAACTGTTGCGCTCTATTGGTTGATCATCAGCCTGGCCTTTACCTCAATGTCAGCGACATCTCCATGGTCGCTCTTCGAAACAACTCGATTGCATTAGCCAAAGTACTCAAACTTCACAACATTCCAACGGTTATCTCGTGCGCAGCCCAGGGACCGATTGGTCCGATGGGCCCCCTTCTAGCGGAAGTTGCAGAGCAGTTTCCGGACGTCGCGCCGATCTAGATAAACTGTTGGGAAGATTCCCATATACGCCAGGCCGTCGAAGCGACCGGTCGCAAAAAGGTCATTTGCGCAGGAATCACATCCGATTTCTGCATTGGGCTGCCGGCGAAAAGTATGGCCGGGGAAGGCTTCGACGTGCGCCTCGTGATGGATGCGTCGGGGAACGATTCGCCGACCGTGCTCCAGTGTTCAATCGCCAATCTCACGCAACACGGTGTCAAGGTGGTTGGATGGATCGCGGCCGCTTGCGAGCTGCAGGGCGACTGGGCTCGCGAAGACACGGCCAAGGGGTTGTTGGAGATCTATCGGCAGCATAACCGTCCGTGGGCGTTCTTAGAATCGATCCAGGAAGCGTACAAGGCGAGCGCATTGGAAACGGTGCGGCGTTAAGATTTGCTGCATTTAAAGTGCGTCGAATATGGTTATTGCGGGTGTTGGGACGCCGGAGTCGCGCACTCAACGACGCTAATGGTTCACCGGACAGCGGTACGCAGGCCGCACAGGAGAAGGAAATAACGGCAGATGCAGCTGGCGTCATGCTCGGCCCACGTGAAGGCGAAAAGATCGTCGGCGGGGGGATTGATGCTACGCTGAAGGTCCCGAAGTCTCATCCAGCATCCACCTGCTCGTTCGAGGTTCGCGTACCACCGGGCTACGACGTTGGAGCGCATGTGCACACCGAAGGCGAGGAAGTTTTCTATGTCATCAGCGGCACACTGGACGTTCTGGCATTCGAGCCCATAGACCGCGACATCAAGGATTGGCACGCGTGGAAGTCCGCAGACGGAAAGACGTACATACGAGGCCGTCCCGGGTCGTTTTTGTACGTCCCTCCGAATGTTCCGCATGCGTTCGGCAATCCGACGGATGAAGAAACGGTCATGTTCTTCCAATCCTCGGCGCCGGGCGGCCATGACAACTACTTTAAGGAGCTATCGAAGCTCCTCGTCGATTCACACGGTAAACCTCCGGAGTCGGACATGGTGGCGTTGCGTGAGAAATACGACATCATCCAGTTGACACAATTGCATCCCGGACTTGAAGCGCAAGGCGCATAAGCTTAGGCAGAGAGCTGATCCCATCTTGATCGCTCATCGCGTGGCACGAGACTTAATTTGATGGACGTTGATGAGCTGCGGACCGGTGCCGTCAAGTAGTTGGGGTTATCGAACCGCTTGCGGCACCGCCTGGTCTAAGATTTCCGATTTGGCACGGACGACCGAACAGCTTATATTGTGGTGAAGAGCTTGGCCCGCTTTCCCGGACACACCTATAGCGTCGGCGAAGAGCCGACGGCGAGGTATAATGGGAAAGCAACGCCGCCCCTTCAGTGAGGAGTTTAAACGAGATGCGGTCGGGCGAGTAGCTGATGGAAACCGTCCTCTGACGCAGGTCGCCCGAGAGCTCGATGTCCATCCGCATCTTTTGCAAGTCTGGCGAAAGAAGTACGGTACGCACAAGCAAGCCGAGTCCGTCCCGCAAGACGGTAAATCGCTTGAAGATGAGGTTCGTCGTCTCCGACGTGAAAACGCTGGTCTACGCGAAGATCGCGACATCTTAAAAAAAGCGGCCGCGTTCTTTGCGAAAGAGTCCCGATGAGATACGCGTTCATCGAGGAGCAAAGAACGCAGCATTGCGTACGCCGCATGTGCAGTCTACTGAACGTTTCGCCAGCGGGCTATTACGAGTGGCGCGGGCGTCCGCTCAGTGCGCGGGCGGTCGCCGACGCACAAATTCGCGCGTCGATCGAACGAGTTCATGCAGACAGCCGGCGCACGTACGGGCGGCCACGCATCCACGCTAAGCTCTCGGCGGAAGGGCAGCATGTGGGAGCCAAGCGCGTGCGAAGGCTTATGAAGGCGGCGGGCATCGCCGGCATTCGGCCGCGGCGCTTCCGCAAGACCACTGATTCCGCTCACGCTCTGCCGATTGCGAAGAACGTCCTGGCCAGATCTTTCGACGTGACGCGAATCGCGCGGACGAATAGCGTCTGGGCTGGTGACATAACATACGTTGAGCTTGTACCGATTTCCCGGACACGTTGCTACGCTGCGATCGGCAGCGACCACTCGAATTCTTCTGGGCTAACGTAGCCGATTGTTGAATGGCGACGCTTCCTATTGTACCAATGTCGAAACGCAAACGTTAAATTGGAAGGATCCATTTTATGAAGGTTCTGGTTATTGGAGCTGCGGGGAAGAGCGGTAGAGCTGTTGTCAAGGAAGCCCTCGCCTACGGTCATGATGTCACCGCCTTTGTCCACGAGACTGAGGGTTATTTACCAGGCGCAAACGTGCGCATTGTCGGGGGCGATGCTACGGACCGGTCCGCAATGGATTTGGCCATGCTCGGTCAAGATGCCGTGATCGACACGCTAGGCGGCAAGAATCCGTTGATGGCCAACACGCTTGAAGCAAGTGCCGCCGCGACCATCACTGCCTCTATGCAGTCAAGCGGAGTTCACCGCCTCGTGGTCATCTCCATGATTGGCGAAGGGGAGAGCAAGGCGAATACAAACTGGTGGGAGCGCTTATTACTGTCGACACTCCTGAAGTCGGAGATGAAGGACAAGGCAGCTATGGAAGCGGTCGTGGATGCAAGTGGCCTCGACTGGATTATCGTTCGCCCACCGTTTCTCAACGATGATCCAGGTACGGGAGACATTCGCGTCTTTTCTGCTGAAACCGGAGAAACCGCTCATAAGCTGACTCGTGCCGACCTCGCTGCTTTCATGGTCGCTCAACTTTCGAGCGACGAATATCTTCGGAAGGCCGTGGCCGTCGCCAATAGCTGAGTCTGGAACGCCGGCTCGATTACACCTTGGCGCGGCCAAATTGCCGGCTACGCGGAAGCATTAGAGAGTGAAAAGCTCTACACGTCGCGCGTGCTCCTAGAGCAGCGCCTAACGGAGCGCCGAGCCGAGCCTGGATTCAAATCGCTAGCCGTCGCTGCAGAATCGAAAGTACGAGGCGGCTTTATCGATGGTAAGCGCTACAGGTGGAAACGGCCGCGTAGATTTGAACCCCCTGGCGGAATCGGAGATTTGAACCCCTTAGAGCATAAATTAGGGCGCCCCTCTCGAAGGTGTCGGTAATCGACCACCTTCCCTCCGAGAGGAGCGACCCAAGGGGTGATTCCTGTACACGACTGGGAGACCATTCGCCTGCGCTGCGGGCGCAACAAAGAGCCGATCACATTAGTGTCGCGCGAGACGGGTATCGCGCCCAACACGATTCGAAAATATCTGCGTCAGGCGGCGCCGCCGGCACGGCGGCCGCGACCGCGGGCGCGAATCCTCGATCCGTACGCGAGTCATGTCGACGAGCTGATCAAATCGACGCCAAAGATTACGGGCGGCACGGATCGGAAGTTATCTGCGCGAGCATGTTGACGCCGCTATTCACATAGACGAGAGAACGCTGCGAAAGTTCGTGGCATTTCGTCGAACGTTGCTGGTTCCAAAAGAAGCGTTCGTGCGCGCGAATTACGCACCCGGGGACCAGGCGCATTCGATTTCTCGCCGATGTCGGTGATCCTCGCCGGGGTACTCGTCGTGGTACAACTCTTTGTCATGCGGCTAAGCTACAGCGGTCGCACTTTCGCGCGTGTATCGATGCGGTGCGATAGGGCATCGCTCTTCACGGGCTTGCTCGAACTTCGGCGCACGCCTCGCAGCTCGCTTTTAGATAACGCATCGACGGCTGTCTCTCGCATCTTGCGAGGCGCATCGCGCAAAGAAAACGCCCTCTTCGCCGAATTTCGCGGCGGCCTCATGCTCGACGTGCGCTTCGCCGCTCCTGGAAAAGGCAACGAGAAAGGTGGCGTCGAGGGCGTTCACGGTTACATCGAGGACACTTTTTTCGGCCGACGCAGGCGTTCGATGACTTGGCATCGCTCAACGCGGCTTTGCTCGCGTTCTGCGATCGCGATCGGCTTCGCACACAAGGGGGTCAGACCGAAACCATCGGTGAGCGATTCGCTCACGAAGCACCGCTGCTCGGTGCGCTTCCGGATATTTTGCCGCGCACGTGTGTCGTAGAGCCCGTGCGCATCAATAAATTCGCCGAATGCCACTACGAGACCAACCGCTACTCCGTACCGACGCGATATGCGCACCGAGATGCGTTCCTCGAGGTGTACGAGGAGAAGATTCGTGTGATCGTTAGCGCCGAGGTCGTCGCCGAGCATAGACGATATTTTGGGAAAAATAGTCGCTTTCTGGACGTTCGGCGTTACCTTGACCTCCTTTCGTGAAAGCATCGCGCAGCCGAAACGGCGCTCGTACTTTCTGACGCGCATCTTTCACTGGAGATCCGCGCGCTGCTCGAAAGATACCGGGCATTGGAAACTTCGACTGCAACGAAACGTTGGACCATAGTGTTCGCGCTTCTCGCGGAGACTTCGGTCGAAGAACTCGCGCAAGTCATAACACATGCCATCGCCTGCGGCACCGACGATCCCGACGCGATTGCGTTGCTCCTGCGACAGCGCTCGAGCAAAGCGACGGCCGTCATCGACGAACAAAGACTTCCCGTAGCGGCGCGCGTCGCTGCGCCTACGCCAGACCTGAGCAGATACGCTCTGGCAGCACTCGCAGAAACGGCCGCGTGATGCACTCACCGCTCTTAGACTGATCTCCGACGAGGCCATTCATCCGAACGCGCTTATGCGCATACGTTCCTGTTCCGCGCAATTTCCGCCGCTGCTTTCATCGGTTGTCAGCGCCCTTACACGCTTCCAGCGTTCGCACCGTTTATGATTCCGGTATGGCAGTTCGTGTCGATTCCCAAGCCCAGAGCGAATAATGGAGCCTCTTCAGGCCGTCCTTCCATTCGCTATGTCGAAGGCCGCATCGCCGGAAATGCTTCAAGCGTTTCGTCGCGTCGTCTGCGCCGCGGTGGACGCCGGCCACTCGAACATCGAAATCGACGTCGACGATGTCGGAGTGCTCGACTCCTCGGCCATCTCTGCGTTGCTCGCGATCCTCCGCAAAGCGCGCGAACGCCGAACGTATGTCGCGCTACGCGCCAGTCGCAAAAGCATCCTCGACACCTTGCGCGTCACGGGGCTCGATCAAGTGTTCACGGTCGTGGCTGCCGCGCACGACCGGTGCTCGACGCAGTGGCATCGTCCTCTAGCGCCCCGTCCGGGCCGAAGGGCCTGACGCACGACTTCATTCTCGAAGAAAGCGACGATGTCTCTTACGCGTGCACGAGCGCACTTGCGGAGATGTATAAGCTCAGCCCCTTGTGTGTGGCACGACGGTGACCATTACGAACTGCTGCTGCGGGTCGTCAATTTCTTGGACATCCTTTGCGAAAAAGTCGCGCGCATCCATCGCGGACTTTCGCTCGACGGCGTCAACTTCACGCTCGGTGCGAAATGCCGTTATTCCGCCCGCCGATGTCGTCCCGGGTGTCTACGATATCGGCGGCTGCGAAGACCCGAGCGTCGCGTACGTCGACGGCATGTTGCCGGTCATGTTTTATAACCGCGCGACTCGCGCCGCCGAGTGGCGCACAGGTTGGGTGGTGTTCGATCGCACGTTCACACGAGTGGTCGACCGCTGCACGATGGCCGTTCCCGCGTCAACGTCGGCGTGATGCGCGCGGGCTCGGGTCGCAACGTCGTCCCCGGGGACGCCCTTCTTCGCGTTGGAGGTGCGCGGCGAAACGGAAGATATCTGCGACTATATGGCCGGGAGATCGCATAGAGGCCCATCACCGCCTGAGCCGCGCCCAGCAGCGCGTTGCGCCCTTCCTCCGGACGCCGCGGGCGTGCGACGCGCGGCCTTTGAACGTTACGTCGAGTTTGACGCTCGCGAGATGGCCGTGCTACGACCGGATAGAAGACGCCACTCCCCGAGTTCGTTCCGATGTGCATCGCGATCAGATAGGCAATGGCGAGCCGCGGAATCGCCGAAGCCGGCCGGCCCGGCGCCAAGGGTGGCAATGAGAGCCGCGATCGCGCCGGTTCGCGCGAACGCAGCGTTCGTCTCGACCTTTCACTCGTTGCCGTTCATCTTGTCACGCTTCTCCGGATCGGGCGCTTACCGCAAATTTTCCCTTGCGTTAGCCCTTGCCGCGCATCGACCTACATCCAAAGGGTCAGCAGAAGAATGCGGTACGTGCAGTCGCGGACGCGATGCCTCATGCGCGAAGGCACGGTGTCGCTGCCTTCTGCACTCAACGCGATGACGTGCGGTAGGCCATCGCGAGATCGTCCATCATCTGCGCGAGTACGATGTGGAATCTCGCGTTCTTGTCCGCGCTGAACTTCGCGTCGATGTCGCGCATCATCACGTGGTGGATCGGATGCGTGACCAGATGCTCGAGCATGTACCCGACGTCCCACACGCCCTTCGGGGTCATGCCGGCTTGGTAGAGTGCGACCGCGAGAGCCTTCGCATCGGTCGGCGCGGGAGAAGGCGGGGGGAGCGCTATGTGTTTGGCAGTCACGATGCGGATGACGTCGTTGACCGCGAAATCGAAGATGGCAAACGTGTTCTTTACGTCGGCAGCGCCGAATTGGTTCGTCAGTTTCGTCGCCTCACTTCCGCTTTGCGAGCCGGTGACAACGTTGAAAAGCGTGGACGATGAAAAATGTTCGGGACCACCGCCGGCCGCCACCATCGCCGAGGTGAGCGCGAGGTCCGGGGTGCCGTCGTACACGATGGCGTCCGCCCGAGAAACGAGCGTCAGCGCCATGAGTCCGGCGAGGAACGCCGCGGTAACGCCGCGGCGCGTGAAAGCCGCTCGTGATAACAAACAATGCATCATGTCTCCCTCATATCAGGTGCGCGGTGGGGCGCACGAGCCCGGGTTAAGTATCTTCGAGTTGGATGGAAGGCTAAAGGGTATTATGGCCCATGCGGCTCACGCCGCCCAAGACGGCATACCCGCGGGCGTGCAGGAACGATCCGCCCTCCTTGGCATCGTACACGCCGGGGCGCAGCGTGATTTCGTGATCCCCGAAGGTTGGCCAGCGCCACGCGAACAGCACGGAATTGGGGAACTGGCGCCCGGAACTTGACTTGTTCTGCCAGGTACCGATCTGGTTTGTCGTTTCGACGCCATCAACGGCGATGCGCGCGTGGCCCGGTTGGCAGCACACTTCGCCGATCGTGCCGATCAGCGCGATCCCGCTACCGCGGAAGCGGATCGTCGCGGGCATTCGCGTGATCTCGCGCTCGACGAATCGCGCGTCGTCCCACGCCGCCGCCCAGACCGTCGTGGCTGGTGCGAGCGATGCGGCCGCGATCTGCACGGCGAAACCGCCGTTGGTCTGCCAGACGGTCACGTTGGAAACGGGCGGCGGTCCGTCGAAAAACCTCCCGTACGTGCCGTCGCTGCGGCGAGCGGAGTATGCGGCCGACGCGTTGTCGAGCAGCCAACGCCGCGCGAACGTCTGTTGCTCGCCGGTCGCCAGGTCGAGCATCGCCTCGACGAGCGGCTCCTCGAGATCGTTCTCCGCTTGGAGATCGCTAAAGATGCCGCTCGGATCCGAGAGGAACCGGACGACGGCCTGCGCCGACGCGACCGCTTGCGCGCGGTAACGCGCATCGCCGGTCGCCCGCGCGAGCCGCAAGCCGTTCCAAATCATGTTGCCGTTCACCGATGCGAAATAGCGGTGAGGGCTTTGCCGGCAGTGCGCGCCGTCGTCGAAAACGTAGACCGTGTAGAGCGGCACGTGTGGGTCCAGGAAGTAGCGGCGAACCGCCTCGTAGCGCGTCCGGGCGATCGCGAGATACCCGGGCTCGTGCGTCGCTTCGTACAGCAGCAGCGCGGCTTTGATGCCGTTGGAATCCGTTTCCAGCGTCTTGAGCCGGTCGCCGCGGCCGAAGGGACGCTGATAACGGATCTCGGGGCAGGCGCCGACGGCATAAACGGGCGACCCTTCGACCGCCCAAAACGCGGCGACGGCTTTCTCAAGGGCAACGCGGTCGCTCGGCAAGGCGTGGTGTTCGCGCGACGCCGCGACCGAATCCCACATCGGCACGTCGCTCCACAACAGACAGTGTCGCCCGCCGCCGCACGGCGCTTTGTAGCGGCGCGCGCTGGTTGCGAGTGCGGCAAGGATCGGCGCGAGGCGTTTATCTCCCGTGGACGCCCAGCGCAGGTACAACGTGTTCGTCAACGCGTCCGAGCCCCAATCGCTGTTATGGACCCAGCAGCGGGCTTCCGGGCAGTCGCGCCATAGGCCGCGGCCGGCATAGTATTCGCGAAGCATCGCGACGATGCTGTCGTTGGCGAGTACGGCGTACGTCGGCGGACTTTGCGGCAACGGTCCGGCCCGCACCGGGGGTTTCGCCGGCGCCACCGCAGGCGCCGCCGCGCAAGCGATCATGACACCGGCCAAAACGGCCCGCGCGAACGGAAGAACACGGGCCCAAGGCTTCACGTGGTTAGTATCGGCACGCGCGTTTACCGATTCAACGAGCCTGTTGCCCATTCAGCTTGGTTTACCCGTGGCGCTACGCCGGCGCCGGCGTCGAAGCTGGTCCGACGCGCGCGGCGACGCCCGTCGATTGTTATGGTTGCTCGCGACTCATAAAGGCGCCGTTACCTCGCGCGTATCCGACAGCCAGCTTTGGCTTTCGACCGGCACGAGTTCCACTTCGACGAGATTATCGCTGTATGCTCCGGCTTGCCCCAACGTCGAATGGCGATCGGCGGTAATCACGTTGACCGACGTACCGCTCCGATTGAGGCTCGGCCAATGCCCGACGTTTGCCATGACGAGCCCCGGCATGACGTCTTCGCTCACTTTCGCCAAGCCCTCGAAGGAGCCGCGCTCGTTGTAGATACGCACGTAGCTCCCCGTCACAATGTTCCGCGCGAGAGCGTCGTCGGGGTGGATGATCAGAGCCTGCTCCCCTTGCCGGCGCTGCTTGACGTCTTCATTCGCATACTGCGTATTTAAGAAGGCATGCGGTTTCGGCGAGATGATGTGTAATGGAAAGCGCTTCGCCAGCTCCGGGCTCGAAGTCGGCGATTCGTACGGGGCCAGATAATCCGGTAGCGGGTCGACCGCCCCGCCGGGCTGCATGGCCGCATACATGGAGCGCCACACGGGCACGACGAAATTACCGCCTTCGGCTGTGCTTGCCTTAAATTCGCATTTTCCAGAAGGCGTTTTGAAATGACCCGCGGCGTGCGGCGCCCGCTCGTGCGGCGCACCCACGTTGAGCCGCATGTAGCCCGCTTCCTTGAGCTTGTCGAGCGTAATGCCCGCGAGAGCCGGCGCATTCCAGTCGTAGAATTCGGTCAGCATCTCGTCGTCGGAAAGCGCCCAGTACGGATCGTCGAACTGCATCGTTTTCGCAAGCCGGCGAAATAAATCGACGTTCGGTATGCACTCGCCGGGCCTAGGAATGGCAGGCTGATTCAGCATCAAGTACAGATGGCCCCACGTGACCATGATGTCATACTGTTCGGCCTGCATCGTTGCCGGGAGCAGGAGATCGGCATACCGTGCGGTGTCGGTTATGAAAAGCTCGCTAACGACCGTAAAGAGGTCTTCGCGTAACAATCCGTTCACGATCTTCGACTGAGCCGGCGCTTGCGATACGGGATTCGAATTATAGACGAAGAGCGACATGATCGGCGGGTCGAGCTCTAGTTCACCCGTAAGCGCGGCGCCGAGATCGAGTTCGTTGACGACTCGCGTCCCGGCCGGAATCCATTCTGGGCGACAGATTTTATCGAACTGAGTTGGAAACTCCCAAATCGGCATTTCGACCGCGCCCCCGCCGACGTGACGCCACGCCCCGACCAGTGCGGGTAGGCATGTAATCGCTCGAATCGCCTGCCCTCCGCCACGGCTGCGTTCGAGTGCGACGCCTTCGCGAATCGCCGACGGCTGGGTCGTTGCATATTCGCGAGCTAATGTGCGAACGTCGCTCGCGGAAACGCCGGTGATTTCCGCGACTTTCTCCGGAGTGAAATCCAGCGCACGAGCGCTCAGCTCGTCGAAGCCGAGCGTGTATTTGTCCACGTAGTCGTGGTCCACGAGATTTTCAGCGATGATGACGTTCATCATGCCGAGCGCGAGCGCACCATCGGTGCCCGGCCGAATGCGGAGGTGCCAGTCGGCCTGTTTCGCCGTGCGCGTGCTTACGGGATCGATCACGACGACCTTGGCGCCGTTCTTCTGTGCTTCGACAATGAACGGCCATGCGTGGAGGTTAGTGCTCACCATGTTCATGCCCCACACGATGATGAACTTCGCGTACGCCAGACTCTCGAGATCTAGGCCGCCGGTCGGGCCGACGGTCATCAGCCATGCCGTCGAAGATCCCGACTCGCAGTACGTCTTTCCGCAACCGTCGACCCGAGGCGGTTGAAGAAGGCGTCGCCGCTGGTGAGCCCGTTGAGCGTGCCTTGATGGCCGAGATACGCGTGCGGCATGATGGCCTGCGAGCCGTTCGCCGCGATGATGTTCGACCAGCGCTCCTTTATTTCTGCGAGCGCTTCATCCCAAGAAATGCGGCGGAATGTAGCACTTCCTTTCGGACCGACGCGCCTCATCGGATAGAGCAGGCGATCTGGATTATAATGATGCGCTGCGAAATCGTTGAGCTTTACGCACAGCCCGCCGCGCGTCATCGGGTGATCGGGATCGCCCGTAACCTCCAATAACTTATCGTCTCTTACATGATAGAGAAAGGCGCAGGTGTCGGGGCAATCTTGTGGGCAAGCGCCTCTGACGACGCGCGTCCCATTCATAGCGACAGCCAATATGGTCTCCAAACTTCGGGCCGTAGCGGTGCTCGCGGCTCCGCTTCGCTCATCGTAGCAGGGAGCGGTGTTCGGCGACTCTCCATGTGTTACGGCGTTGCTGCGTCGGAGTTATGTTTGGCCAAGTCGAGCCTTCTAATGACGGCATGTGCCTTGCGTGAGGACTCGCAACGCTCGGACCGCCACGTCGCTTTGGGGTCAATCGCGCTCGTTCGAGAGCCGATAGCGGCGGGTAGTGATCCGCGCGGAGGTCCAGCGACGTTATGGCAGCGACATACACTTTTTGGAGGTTCTCGTGATTCTCAACCGTTCGCTCGTTGCCATCGGAGCCGTCGCCGCGCTCGCTCTCGCCACGCCCGTGTTCGCCGCCGACGGGCCGCACCGCGTTTATGCCGTAACGGCGCAGAACGGGTCGGCAGAACTTGGTACCGTGACCCTTACTGCCCAAGGCGATAAGACGCGCGTCGACGTCGCGCTGGCGAACGCGCCGACGGACGTGCCGCAACCGGCGCACATCCACGACGGCCCGTGTGCGAAGCTCAACCCTAAACCGAAGTATCCGCTCACGAATGTCGTCGACGGTACGTCGACGTCGCTCGTGGACGTGCCGATGGCGCAACTCACGGCCGGTACGTTCGCGGTAAACGTGCATAAATCGACGAGCGATATCCCGACCTACGTCGCTTGCGGCGATCTGGCCGCCAAGAAGTAACGGCGCTCTCCGACGAGGCGCTATTGCGTCTCGTCGGAGTTCGAGACGCCGATGCATTCGACGAGCTTTACCGACGGCATGCGTGGGCGGTAGCGGCCGTGGCTTCGCGGGTCGTAGCCGATCGGGCGGACGCCGACGACGCGACCAAGCGGCGTTCATGCGCTTATGGGATCGTGCCGGGTCGATCGACGCGCGCGGCGGGTCTCTTCGCCCGTGGCTCGTCACCGTCGGGCGCAACGCCGCACTGGACCGTCTGCGGCGACGACGCCCGATCGTCGCGACCGATGAATTCCACGAACGCATCGCGGCGACGGAATTAGGACCCGAGGAAATAATCGTGCAGCGTGACGTTCAACGCGATATCCATGATGCGCTCGAGGCACTCGATCCGCAGCAACGAGCCGTCGTCGAACTTGCGTTTTTTGGCGGGCTTACGCAGACGGAGATTGCGGTCGAGACCGGCGTGCCGCTCGGCACCGTAAAAAGCCGGGTACGCCTCGCAATGCGCCATCTTCGACGGGCTCTCGAACCTGCGGCCGAGGACTTGGCGTGAACTCGCACGCCGATCTGGAAGCCTACGTCCTCGGCGCACTCGACCTAGGCGAGGCCGCCGCTTTCGAGAGCCATCTCGTCGCGTGTCCCGACTGTCGTGAAGGCGTCGCGTCCTATAGCGTTGTCGTGCGTGGTTTACGCACGCTTCCGGTCTCCGCGCCCCCGCCGTCGCCGGCACCGCGCCTACGGCGCCCGCGCATGGCGTTCATCGCGGCGGTGGCGGCAGCCGCCATAGTCGGCGTGGCGGTCGTACAACGAAACGACGGCGGCGGTACCGATGCGGATCTTGCGGCGATCGCACAGATGGTCGCAGACCGTCGGCACGAAGTCGCGCTCGCAGGGCCGGCCGCACATGGCTCGGCGATCGTCGGCGCCGGTGGCCGGCGTACCGCGTTCATCGTAGACGGTCTTCCGGCACCCGCGGCGGGTCGGGGCTACCAGGTGTGGGTTCGCGGCTCCCGCGTGCGCTCTCCGGGCATGTTGCATCGCACGAGCACCGGCCTCGAAGTGCTCGTCGTTCCGGGCGATGCGTTGGCCGGTGCGCGCACGATCGGCATCACCGTCGAGCCTGCCGGCGGATCGGCGGCGCGCACCGGTCCGCCGCAAGTGACCGGCGCACTCTCGTGATGTGTCGCGGCGTTCGCGGCTAACCACAAGCATACGGCTCCCGTTCGGTGCTGCATAGTGCTGACGCGTATCCCACGGTTTTTTGCGAACATTGCGTTATGGCAAGATTACCGCTCCGACACGAAGGCAACCCCGATACCGACCGAGCAATCCTTGCGGCACTCGACCGTGTTGCAGCATCGGGGTTTCCGATGCTCAACGTGTTTCGCTTTTTTGCCAACAAGCCCGAATCCATCGACGGATTTATGAGCTTTCGTCATGTCGATTTACAACACCAACACCGGCGCCGGGCACTCGTCGATCACGGCGAAAGAGACGGAACTCGCGTATACGACCGCGACGTCAGTAACTGCACCTATTGAATTCCGACCCATATCATGCTCGGTCGGAGCGTGGGAAGGGGGAGGCCGGCCGGAACCCTCCCCTTCATCGGATTTTCTTGGACGGCGACGAACGAGCATCACATGGACGAACAGCCGAAGAGAGCCATATCAACGTACCAGACGGACTCGCGCGCCGCGAGGCTCGTCACCGGTACGGTTAACTCTTGGACGCGCGGTGAGGTCGCGGCGAGTGAAATCGCCGAATGGATTCGTGCCGAAGACGATTCCGCAGCGAGGCAGCGCGTCGCGTTGTCATCGTTCTTCCTCGAAGTGCCCGTTGAGGTCCAAATAGCGTTCCTCTTAGAACATGAGCTCGACGAAGACAAGGCGCTGCGTTCGCGCAGCGCATTGAGCATCTAGGACGCCCGATCGCTCTCGAACAGCGGAAACGCTGATGCCAGACTCCGAAGCGTTCGTCGCCGTTAAGCGTGCGATCGTTGCCCTCTCTCCGTCGGAAATCGGGTTTCTTCGTCCGTGGATACTTCCGAAATGTGACTTAGCGGGTAAGGTCCAAGCGAAGCTCTTCGACACGTACGATTAACCTATGGAGAAGCAAAAAAGACCGGCTGATGCCGATCCCTTCTGTCCGTGGGTGGCTAGGAACTGGAGGTCACCAACTATCCCAACCCTTTCGAGTAGTTTCATCGAAGCACAGCAGGCCTTTTCGGCCGGGCGACAACTCGTCCATCAAAACGAATATCTGACTCTTTGTCTTTATAACGTTAGCGCGATTCGGAATGTACAGTTCCCCGGAGCCGAAAGAGCCGATGATGATAAACTCGACGTTTTCATCTATCGGATAGGAGCTCGTATAGCTCGTTCGTTTACGAATAACGACGCTGACAATGTTTGCACCCCACGCCGACCTTGCTAAGTCGAGGCACCCTGCAAGCCATTGGGCACTAGAACCCAAGGCAAAGATGGAATTGCCCTCAGCTAATTTATGGATTGGGAATCGCTCGAAATCGACAGGCACTGGATCAAGCAAATTCGATTGATGCGGAGGACCTTCCCGAAAATTCGGCCGGATGATGAGCTTGGAGTATTGGCATGGTGGCTTAGTGGGTAGCCCTGTCCAAGTTTTCACGACGCGAACAGAAGGCTTGGTTCGATCGATCATCGTGCGCTTTTAAGAATCAGTGGAGATTCTACCTTGAGCGCCTTGTCGCATCACACATTGTGAATACGGTATTGCAGTAATCAAAGTATGGTGGCATTATAAATGTGAATGGAAGAGAAGAGACCGCGCGGGCGACCACGCTTGATATTGACCGAAGCTGAAACTAAGCGAAGAGCTTCGAAGAAGAAAACGCAGCTTGCAGCCGCGCAGAAGAAATTTCGAGAGTCGCACACGCAAGTCAGCGTCTATCTTGATCACGAGCTTTCGGCGTGGCTCGACGAGGAGCGCGCGGAGAGATCGCCGGCGCGCGCACGCGCAACAATGATTGTGGATCTCCTCGCAAAGCTCGCATCGCGCGCAAAGCGATCGGTTGCGTTGAAATCGAAATGAAAGCGGCCACCCATGGTAGCGCGTGAGGAGACGGCTTTCGGCGGAACCCCACGTGTCAGGATGATCTGGTACCGGCACCCGATGAGCGGTAAACTCACGACGGGGCCGCAAGGAGCATACGATGGTCGACGGACGAACAACGGTACTACGTCGAGAACGCAGTCACCGAGCATCGAGATCGTCGAGAAGCCGAAACGGCGTCGCTTCTCGGTCGAAGAGAAAGTTCGCATCTTACGCGCGGCCGATGCATGCGCGTCCG
>JAABUX010000201.1_pt1 | contig 103930 bp, 94 predicted proteins | sample 5561851 | NCBI WGS metagenome assembly JAABUX01 (sample SAMN10711883, study PRJNA513361) | rock metagenome | isolation source: Antarctica rocks | place: Antarctica: Victoria Land, Richard Nunatak red sandstone | collected 2016-01-03
CGGGCCGATACCACTCGAGCATGGTGAACTCGCCCAGATGCCTCCGGCTCCCCTCCTCGTCCCGCCACACCCGCGCCAACTGGAAGATCGGTCCGGCTCCCGCCACCAGCAGCCGCTTCATCGCCAGTTCCGGACTGGTGTGCAGCCACAGATCCCGTCCCGTCCCGTCCGGCGTGTGCTGGCGCGTCCGCCAGGCCCGCAGGTGCACCTCCTCGCCCGGGACCGGCACGGCATAAGCGGTCTCCACCTCCGCGTAGCCGCGCCCGGCGAAGAACGCGCGCGTCGCCTGCGTCAGCAGCGCACGGCGGCGCAGGAACGGCATCCGATCGGCAAGGCTGTCGGGGTGCCAGGGCGGGAGGGCCATGCCCCTTTTTAGCCGAGCGCCGATTTGACGCCAGGCGAACTCGGTCTATCTCTGACGCGTGGGAACATTGCCAGAACTCGTGCCAGAACCTCTACCAGAACCTTTCGCGGGCTGGTTCGCGCGCCGAGGCTGGGCGCCGCGACCGCACCAGCTCGCCATGGTCGCTTGCGCGCGGGAGGGGCGCAGCGCGCTGCTCGTCGCGCCGACCGGCGGCGGCAAGACGCTGGCCGGCTTCCTCGCCAGCCTGATCGACCTCGCCGAGAGCCCGGCGCCGGGCTTGCACACGCTCTACATCAGCCCGCTCAAGGCGCTCTCGACCGACGTCGCCCGCAATCTGCTGACCCCGCTCGAAGACATGGCGCTCGACATCAGCGTCGAGACCCGCACCGGCGACACCCCCCAAAATCGGCGCAAACGGCAGAAAGACCGCCCGCCCAACCTGCTGCTGACCACGCCGGAGAGCCTGGCGCTGCTGCTCTCGCAGGCCGATTCCGCGGCGCTGTTCGCGGGTTTGCGGACCGTGATCGTCGACGAGGTGCACGCGCTCGCCGGCACCAAGCGCGGCGACCAGTTGGCGCTCGGCCTGACCCGGCTGCAGACGCTGGCGCCCGCGCTGCGCCGGGTCGGCCTCTCGGCGACGGTGGCGCACGAACGGGCGCTGCTGGACTGGATCGGGGGCGACGCCGCGCTGATCAGGATCGCCGAGGGCACACCGCCCACGCTGGCGATCATGCTGCCGGAGGAGCGGCTGCCGTGGTCCGGCCACATGGGGCTCACCGCGGCCTCGCGCATCCTGGCGCGCATCGCGGCGGCCCGGATGACGATCGTGTTCGTCAACACCCGCGCGCAGGGCGAGCTGATGTTCCAGGCGCTGTGGAAGATCAACGCCGACACACTGCCGATCGCGGTCCATCACGGCAGCCTCGATATCGAGCAGCGCCGCCGGGTTGAGCGCGCGATGGCGGAGGGGCGGCTGCGGGCGGTGGTGGCGACGTCCTCGCTCGACCTCGGGATCGACTGGGGCGGGGTCGACCAGGTGATCCAGGTGGGCGCGCCGAAGGGCGTCTCGCGGCTGTTGCAGCGGGTGGGCCGCGCCAATCACCGCATGGACGAGGCGAGCAATGCGCTGCTGGTGCCGGCCAACCGGTTCGAGCTGCTGGAATGCGAGGCGGCGATCGAGGGGGTGGCCGCGGGCGAGCAGGATGGCGATCCGCCACGGCCGGGCGGGCTCGACGTGTTGGCGCAGCACGTGCTGCTGACGGCCGCCGCCGGTCCGTTCCGGCCGGACGCGCTGTTCGACCAGGTCCGCCGCGCGGCGCCCTACGCGATGATCACCGAGCGCGATTTCGAGGACGTGCTCGGCTTCGTCGAGAATGGCGGCTACGCGCTGCAAGCCTATGATCGATATCGCAAACTGTTCCGCGACTCCGAGGGCCTGGTGCACATCCGCAGCGAGCGCATCGCCCGCATGGCGCGGATGAACCTGGGCACCATCGTCGAGGCGCCGCTATTGAAAGTGCGCTACGCCGGGCGCGGCGCCTCGCTCGGCGAGATCGAGGAGAGCTTCGTCAACATGATGCCGCCCGGGGCGACCTTCATGTTCGCCGGCCGATTGCTGAAATTCATCCGCGTCCGCGAAACCACGGTCGAGGTCGCCGACGGCGGCGACGGCGAGCCGATGGTCCCCGCCTACGCCGGCGCGCGCCAGCCGCTGACGACCAACCTCGCCGACCGCGTCCGCTCGATGCTCCACGACCACTCGACCTGGCACCTGTTCCCCGAGTCGGTGCAGGAATGGCTCGAATTGCAGCGCGCGCGCTCGGAGCTGCCCGGCCCGCACGACCTGCTGGTCGAGACGTTCCCGCGCAACGGGCGCTGGTACCTCGTCGCCTACACGTTCGAGGGCCGCAACGCGCACCAGACGCTCGGCATGCTGCTCACGCGCCGGATGGAGCGCGCCGGCATCGCCCCGCTCGGCTTCGTCGCGACCGACTACGTCATCGCGGTCTGGTCGGCGCACGAGCCGACCGACGTGGCGGCACTGTTCGAGGAGGACATGCTGGGCGACGATCTCGAGGCCTGGATGGCCGAGAGCAGCATGCTCCGCCGCACCTTCCGCAACGTGGCCGTCGTCTCCGGCCTCGTCGAGCGCAACCAGCCCGGCGCCGAGAAGAGCCGGCGCCAGGTCACCGTCAACACCGACCTGATCTACGACGTGCTGCGCCGGCACCAGCCCGACCACATCCTGCTGCGGGCGACGCGGGCGGACGCGGGCAGCGGGCTGACCGATCTCGGCCGGGTAGCGGGGATGCTGGCGCGCATCGCCGGCAACGTACGCCACGTGCCGCTCTCACGGGTCTCGCCGCTGGCGGTGCCGGTGCTGCTCGACATCGGCCGCGAGTCGGTGCGGACCGAGGGCGGCGAGGATGCGCTGCTGGCCGAGACCGAGGCGCTGGTGGCCGAGGCGACCGGCACGGCCGAGCCGAGCCAGCGGCCGATGCGCGTGCACGCGGTGCACCGGGCCAACCTCGCGATCCTGCAGCGCAAGCCGGGCCAGCGGCGCGGCGCCCCCCCGCGCCCGACCGACGGGCCGCGATGACCGCCGTTGCCCTGCGTTTCGGCGGCCATGACCTGTTGCTCGATCCGCTCGGCGGCGTGTTCTGGCCCGAGGCCGGCCTGCTCGCGGTGGCCGACCTGCATCTGGAGAAGGGCTCGGCCGCCGCCCTGGCCGGCAGCCTCGTGCCGCCCTGGGACACGCCGGCGACGCTCGACCGGCTCGGCGCGCTGATCGCGCGCTGGCGGCCGCTCACGGTCGTCGCACTCGGCGACAGCTTCCATGACCGGCACGGCTTCAGCCGGATGGACCGGGCCAGCGCCGAGCGCCTGCTCGGTTTCGCGCGGTCGGCGGATTTCGTTTGGGTGCTGGGCAACCACGATCCGGAGCCGTCGCCGGGTCTGACCGGATGGGTCACCCCGTGCTGGTCGCTCGACGGCCTCGAGTTCTGCCACCAGGCGCGACCGGGTCATGGACCCGAGCTCGTCGGTCATCACCATCCGAAGGCAAGGATCCCGACGCGGGCCGGGACGATCACGCGCCCTTGTTACGTCGCTGACGATCGTCGCCTGATGCTCCCGGCGCTCGGCGCCTTCACGGGCGGCCTCGACGTCGCGAGCCCGGCGATCCGGGCGTTGTTCCCGCGCGGCGGGCAGGCGTTCCTATTGGGCAAAGACCGTTTGTTCGGCTTTCCGCTGCCCTATGCCGGCGCGTGCGTGGGCTGATTTCGCGCATTGGGATTCTTGACGGCTAGCTACAAACTGACCACCGTCTCGTCGACGGCGCCCAGCGACGGCTATGTGAACGGCGGGTCTAAAATCTACGGCGGTCCGGACGACGCCGAACTGACCCCCGAGGAGCTCGCCCTGCTCGACGCCAGCCTCACCGACGTCCCGGAGCCGGCCAGCGTCGTCCTGCTCGGCGGCGGCCTGCTCGGGATGGCGGTCCGGAGGCGCGCCCGCCGCTAGACCGTAATCGTCCTGACTGGAACCAGTCCGGCTCGTCCATTGTTCCTTCGGCGGTCCGCCACACATAACCCGGGAGGATGACGCACCCGAACCCGCCCGCTATCGTCTGGTTTCGTCGAGACATGCGCCTGGCCGATCACGAGCCGCTACACGCGGCTATCGCGACCGGCCAGCCGGTGCTCCCCATCTATATTCTCGATGAGACCGCCCCGGCCGAATGGGCTTTGGGAGGCGCCTCGCGATGGTGGCAGCATCACAGCCTCGCCGCCCTGGCCGACACCCTCCGCGGCCTCGGCCTGCCGCTCGTCCTGCGGCGCGGCCCGGCGGCGACCGTTCTGCCAGCCCTGGCCGCGGAAGTCGGCGCGCACTCCATCCACGCCGGGCGGATGCACGAGCCCTGGGCGCGCGGCCTCGAGGCCACGCTCGGCGCCACGCTCGGCGACCGGCTGAATCTGTATCGGTCGGTCACGCTGTTCGATCTCGAGGCGGTCCGCACCAAGACCGGCGGCATCTACGGCGTCTACACGCCGTTCGCCAATGCATGCCGCGCCCGCGGCGGCATCGCCGAGCCGTTGCCCGTGCCCGACCGCGCGCAGGCCGCACCGGCACCGCCTTCGGACGAGCTGGACAAGTGGCAGCTCCTGCCCCGGCATCCCGATTGGGCCGGCGGCATGCGCGACGCCTGGGTTCCGGGCGAGGCGACCGCGCAGCGCCAGCTCGCCAACTTCCTCGCATCGACCCTCGCCCGCTACAAAACCGGCCGCAACCTGCCCGGCGAGGACGGCACGAGCCGGCTGTCGGCACATCTGCTTTGGGGCGAGATCTCGCCGCGCCAGGTCTGGCACGGCGCCCGCGCGCTGCCGGCCGGCGACGGGCTCGCCACCTATCTGGGCGAGATCCTGTGGCGGGAATTCGCCGCCTACCTGCTCTGGCACCATCCCACCATGCCCGAGGCGCCGCTCCGGCCCGCTTTCGCCAAGCTGCCCTTCCGCCCGCCCGGCGACGACATGCGGGCCTGGCAACGCGGCCAGACCGGCATCCCCATCGTGGACGCGGGCATGCGCCAACTCTGGCGCCTGGGTTGGATGCACAATCGCGTCCGCATGATCACCGCGTCGTTCCTGGTCAAGAACCTGCTGATCGATTGGCGCGAGGGCGAGCGGTGGTTCTGGGACACGCTCGTGGACGCCGATCTGGCGACCAACGCGGCGAGCTGGCAGTGGATCGCCGGGTCGGGCACGGACAGCCAGCCGTTCTTCCGGATCTTCAATCCGGTGACCCAAGGTGAAACTTGGGACAAGGCCGGACCGTATGTACGGAGATGGGTTCCGGAGCTGAACGACCTACCCGACCGATGGCTGCACGCTCCCTGGACGGCGCCGGCAGCGGATTTGCGGCGCGCCAAGGTGACGCTGGGACAGACCTACCCGGCGCCGATCGTCGACCTGGGCCAGAGTCGGGATCGGGCATTGCAGGCCTATCGATCGACCGTCCGTACCGAGGCGGCGTGATTCCCGACGGCGTGATCCCAGAGGGCGCTCCCTTGCGGATCGTCGGCGACGTTCACGGCGACCTGCGCGCCTTCCGGGCAGCCGCCAGCACCGACCGGTTCTTGATCCAGCTCGGCGATCTCAGCGATCACGGGCCCGATAGCGCCGGCGTGCTGCGGGTCATGTTCGACCTGCTCGACCATGGCCGCGGCATGTTCATCCTCGGCAATCATGACCGAAAGCTCGGCCGCGCCCTGGCCGGCTATGCCGTGCGCGCCGACGCGGCGCTCGAGGCCACCCTCGCCCAACTCGACCCGGCGCTGCGCGAGCGGGCCTTGGTCGAGATCGGCCGCGCCCCGGCCTGGCTGCTGCGCGCGGACTGCGCCTTCGTGCATGGCGGCTTCCACCCGGCCATGACGACGACCCCCCCCCCGCCGCCGCTCGGCCGCGTCGACCCGCTGTTGTCGCGCGCGCTGTTCGGCGAAACCACGGGCCGGATGCAGCCCGATGGCTACCCCGAGCGCGTGCTGCGCTGGGTCGATCGCATTCCGCCGGGCTTCACCGTCTACTGCGGCCACGACCAGCGCAGCACGGACGGGCGCCCTTACGTGCGCGCCGGCTCGGGCGGCGGCCGCGCCATCTTTCTCGACACCGGCGCGGGCAAGGGCGGCCACCTGTCCTGGATCGACCTGCCCGCCGCATCGGCCTAATCGGAACCCGGCGGCGGCCGCGGGGTTGAGGGAGCACCCCTTCATCACCTGAGGCCCCATGTCCGAAAACCCGCTCGACCCCTCGCCCCAATTCCTCGCCCACGTCGAAAAGCTGATGGACGAGCTGTGGCAGGCCGATGGCAGCCCGGAGGACGCCAAGGAGAGCTATCGCGAGCGCGCCGACGAGTTGGCCCGGATGGAAGCCGCCGGGCCGACCGGCCTGTCGCCCAACCCGATGACGCTGAACGATCCCATGCCGGGCGTGATCGTCGAGGAGGCCTCGATCCAGGAGAACCTCGGCGAGTTTCCGTCCGGCCAACTCGGCGACGAGGGCCGGTTCCGGCAGACCCCGATGACGCGCGAGGAGCTCCGGCACCCGGACGAGAACCAGACGCCGGAAGGCGGCCTAGCCGTCTAAGATCGGCTGTCCGCCGGCGCGAGTCAGATGCGTTCGATCCGCGTGACCGCGTCGGCGGGCAGTTTTTCATAGAGATGCGGAAACGGTTCCATCCCCGGCTCGCTCCGTTCCCAGCGCACATCGCGGCCGTCGGACTCGAGATGCAGCACGACCAAAGCGCCGCGGCCCGCGAAGTGAACCTCTAGAACGAAGGCGAGCTGGTCCTCCGTGCAGAGATGAATGAGGCCGCCGGCGGGTAGGTCATAACCACCATGCCGCTGCGCCGCCGCCCAACTCGCCTCGTCCGTCACATGCAGTAGGTCCGCCATTGCCCGCCTCCTCGGGCCCTCCTATGCAGACCGGCATGCCCGTTCGCAAGCGATGCCACTAATTTATCTGCTCGCGGGCGAGGCCAGCGGCGACGTCCTGGGCGCCCGTCTGATGACCGCGTTACGCGGCCAGCGCGCCGACCTCACCTTCGCCGGCGTCGGCGGCGCGCGCATGGCCGAACAGGGTTTCGACAGTCTGCACCCGATGTCCGATCTCGCCGTCATGGGCCTGGTTGAGGTGCTGCCCCGCTTGCGCACGCTCCGCCGTCGCTTCCAGCAGACGGTCGCCGATCTCGAGGCAAGGCGGCCGGACGTGCTCGTGACGATCGACTCGCCCGGCTACAATCTTCGCCTGCTGAAACGCGCCCGCGCGATGGGGCTGCGGCGGGTGCATTACGTAGCGCCGCAAGTCTGGGCCTGGCACGAGGAGCGGGTGCGGCGCTACCCGGGGCTGTGGGACAAGCTGCTCTGCCTGCTGCCGTTCGAGCCGGATTGGTTCGCCGCCCGCGGGGTGGAGGGGCGGTTCGTGGGTCATCCAGTGCTCGAGTCGGGCGCCGATCTTGGCGATGCCAGCCGCTTCCGCCGCCGCCACGGGCTGGGCGACGCGCGCGTGCTCGTGCTCATGCCGGGCAGCCGGCGTTCCGAGGTGCCGCGCCTGCTGCCGGTGTTCGAGGCGACGCTCGATCGGCTGCAGCGCTCGGCGCCGGATCTGCGCCCGGTGCTGCCGGTCTCGGCCGTGGTCGCCGACGCGGTGCAGCGGGCGACGCAGGGCTGGAAAGTGCGCCCGATCGTCGTCACCGAGATCGACGACAAGCACGACGCCTATGCCGCGGCGAGCGTCGCGCTGACCAAATCGGGCACCTCGACGCTGGAGCTGGCGCTGGCCGGGGTGCCGATGGCGGTCACCTACCGCGTCAACCCGGTCAGCGCGGCGATCGCGCGCCGGGCGATCAAGGTGCCGCACGTGGCGATGGTCAACCTGCTCGCCGGCCGCCTCGTGGTGCCGGAACGGCTGCAGGAGGAATGCCGGCCGGACGTGCTGGAGCGTACCGTGCTCGATCTGTTGGGCGATGCCCGCGCCGCGCAGGCCCAGCGCGATGCGTTCGCGGCCGTCGTCGCGTCGCTGCGGCCGGACCGGGGGTTGCCGTCAGACCGCGCCGCCGGCGAGGTGCTCGAGGTTCTGGATCAGCCCCGAAGCGACCGCCAACCGGCGTGATTGGCCGATGCTGTTGGTGACCGCGATCGCCGCCGCCAGCGCCCGCCGCCCCGCTTCCGCGTCGACCAGGACGGGCGCGCCCTCGAGGCAGGAGGCGACGAACGCCTCGTGCTCGGCCTGCATGCTGTCATGCTCAGCCCAGCCGACCTCCTCGCGCCGGAACCCGCCGGTGCTGGGCAGCGGCAGGCCCCGCTCGCGCCCGATCATGACCAGCTTGCGGGCCCCGAAATCGGCCGAGAGATAGCCTTCCTCGGAAAACAGCCGCATCCGCCGCTCGGTCTTCAGCGAGATCCGGCTCGCGGTGATCGTGGCCACGCAGCCGTTCTCGAACCGCACCCGCGCATTGGCGATGTCCTCGAGCGGGCTCGAGACCGCCGCACCCAGCGCATCGACGCTCTGGATCGGGCTGTGCACCAGGGCCAGCACCAGGTCGAGATCGTGGATCATGAGGTCGAGGATGACGGAAACGTCGGTGCCGCGGACCTTGTAGGGCGCGATCCGCGTCGCCTCGATGTAGAGCGGCCGGGTGATGCGGCTCGAGATCGCGCGGTGCTCGGCGGAGTAGCGCAGCAGGTGGCCGACCTGCAGGATCAAGCCCTTGCTCGTGGCCAGTGCGGATAGCCGATCGGCTTCGTCCACCGTGGCGGCGATCGGCTTTTCCACCAGCACATGGCGCCCGGCTTCGAGCGCCTGGGCGGCGAGCGCGAAATGCGTTTCGGCGGGGGTCGCTACGATGACCGCTTCGCAGCGCGCGAGCAGGGCATCCAGACCCAGCGCCGGGCTGCCGGCCTCGCGCCCGACCGCCTCGGCCCGCTCGCCCTGCCGATCATGCAGCCCGGCCAGCACGGCGCGCTTGCTCGCGGCGACCTTCAACGCGTGGAACCGGCCGAAATGTCCGGCGCCGAGAATGCCGATGCGAAGCTGTGCCATCGCTGCGGCTTAGAGCACTTTCCGCGCCACTTGGCGCGGAAGTAGTGTTCTAGCTCTCTGTTCGACGAGCATTACTCCCGACCAGGTGATTCCACCCGGTCGGGAAATGCTCTAGCAGGCGGGGCGATGGGCGTCATGCTCTTGCACGGTCGCCGGGTCCGTGTGATGTCGCCGTCCTTAATGGTCGACTGGATCAGCGCCCGACTGCATTGGTTGTTCCTGGTCATCGCCGGCGGCTTCGGCCTCGCGCTCGTCTTCGCCACGCCGCCGAACGGCTCGTCGGACGAGATTTCGCACGAGGTCAAAGTCGTTCGGGTCGCGTCTGGCAATCTGTTCGGTGCCGACCGGTCGACGCTGCTGCCCGATATCAAAGGCTGGCACGGCGCCTTCACCGATCTGGCCATGCTCGACGGGCAGCGGCGGTTCGGCAAGACCGAACTCAACGCAACCCTGAATGCGCCACTCGCCTGCACGCCGGTGACGCTGGTCGCCAACGACACCGTCACGTCCTACGGTCCGCTGCCTTACCTGCTGCCGGCGCTGATCTATCGGGCCAGCTGTCTCGCGGGAGCGCGCTACGGCAGCTATCTCAGGGCCGCCAGGATCGCCGGCTTGAGCGTGGCGCTGGCGCTGATCTGCGTCGGAATCGCGTCGGCTGGCCCCGGTCGATGGGGCTTGTTCGGCGTGGCGGTGCTGCCCGATACCGTCGGCCAACTCGTCGCGATATCGGCCGATGCCATGCTGTTCGGGCTTTGTCTGGCGCTCCTCGGCTTCGTCTCCGGCATCCTATCGCGGCGGATCGAACCGACCCCGGGCCTCGCGCTGCTCCTGTTGTCTGGTGTCGCTATCGCCTTGACTAAGCCCGGCTATTTTTGGTTTCCGTGGGTGGCTCTCGTGACCCTCCCCGTCTACTGGGAGGCGGGGTGGTCATGGCGACGCTTGGCGCTGCTGTTCTTGGGGCTGCCGGTCATCGTGCAGGCGGGACTGATCGGGCTCTCGCAAGGAAGCCTTCCGGTGGTCACCGGCGTCCATCCCGACGAGCAGCTGCATCTGCTGCGCGTCGATCCGCTGCATTTCCTCTCCCAGTTGACCAATTTGCCGGCCGCCGCGCCGATCGGCACGCAGTGGAGCGTGCTCGACACGCTCGTCGGCCTGCCCGTGTGGATGGACACGCGCCTGCCGCCTTGGCTCTCGGTCGCTTTGTATGGCGGCCTCGTCCTGGCCATGGGGATGGAATCGAACCCCCGACTTTCCGGGCGGACGCGCGTGTTCCTGGCTGGCCTGGCGGGCCTGTCGATCGTCTTCGTCGTGTTGCCGCTTTATGTGTTCGCAACGCCTACCGAGAGCCGAGCGATCTTCGGTGTGCAGGGCCGCTACTTCATTCCGACGCTGGCGGTCCTGGTGATGGCGGGATGCTTCGCGATGCCGGGCCGCGCCAGCACCCGCGCCAGCACCCGCACCAGCACCCGCACCCTGGGGGCGGTGCTGCTGCTCGCGCTGCCCTGCGTCGCCTTGGCGCAAACCCGCATGCTGGTGCACTGGCGGTACTTCGGCTGACGGCCGGGCCGCCATCCAAGCCTTGCGTGCGTCCCCGCCTGTCGGCATACCCCCGCAACCGTTCGGAGTTTGCCGTCGCCCATGATGTATTTCAGCAAACTCAAGACCACGCTGGTGCTCGGCGTCTGCGTTTTGGGCTTGCTGCTCTGCCTGCCGAATTTCCTTTCGGCGCCGGCCTCGTGGATGCCTTGGCGGCAAGTGCATCTCGGGCTCGACCTGCGCGGCGGCTCCTACCTGCTGCTCGAGGTCGACATGTCGGCCGTCAGCAAGGAACGGCTCGAGAACGTGGCCGACGCTACCCGCACGGCGCTGCGCAACAAGATGCAGTTCCTGCCGCCGCAGGTGCAGCCGGCCCAGAACCGCGTCCTCGTCCGCCTGCGCGACCCGGCGCAGACCGACCAGGCCGTCCACTTGCTGCAAGAAGCGACCGGCACGGCCGGCAGCCCGGCGGAATACCAGATCACCTCGACGCCCGGCGAAGTCAGCCTCGCGCTGTCCGCTGCCGGTCTGCGCGACCGCGCCAATGCCGCGATCCTGCAATCGATCGAGATCGTCCGCCGCCGCATCGACGAAACTGGCGTGCTCGATCCGCAGATCACCCGCCAGGGCGACAGCCGCATCGTCGTGCAGCTGCCCGGCGTGGAGGACCCGAAGCGGATCAAGGAGCTGATCGGCAAGACGGCGAAGATGACGTTCCGCCTCGTCGACGATACTGCCAACGCGGCCGGCCCCGCCCCGCCGGGCGACGACATCCTGCCGGTGGAGGGTCAGGCGAACGTCAAGGAGGTCGTGCGCCGCCGGGTCGAGGTGGATGGGGCGAACTTGACCGACGCGCGGCCCGGGCAGGACCAGCAGAGCGGCCGCTGGGTGGTGAACTTCACCCTCGACAGCGTGGGCGCGCGGCGCTTCGCCGAGGTCAGCACGACCAATACCGGCAAGCGCTTCGCCATCGTGCTGGACGACAAGGTGATCAGCGCCCCGGTGATCCGCGAGCCGATCACCGGCGGGCGCGGCCAGATCAGCGGCAACTTCACCGCCAGCGCCGCCCAGGACCTCTCGGTGCTGCTGCGCGCCGGCGCCCTGCCCGCGCCGCTGACGGTGATCGAGGAGCGCTCGGTCGGCCCCGAGCTCGGCGCGGACAGCATCCGCGCGGGCGCCATCGCGCTGGGCGCCGGGCTGCTGATGGTGATGGCCTACATGGCGGTGTTCTACGGGCTGTTCGGGTGGTACGCGAACATCGCCCTCGTGTTCAACCTGATCCTGCAGATCGCGGTGCTGTCGCTGCTCGAGGCGACGCTGACGTTGCCGGGCATGGCGGGGATCCTGCTCACGCTGGGGGTCGCGGTCGACGCGAACATCCTGATCAACGAACGCATCCGCGAAGAGGTCCGCCACGGTCGCACCCCGCTCAACGCGCTCGAGACCGGATTCCGCCGCGCCTACGGCACGATCATCGACAGCAACGCGACCGCGTTCCTCGCGCACGTGATGCTGTTCGTGTTCGGCAGCGGCCCGGTGCGCGGCTTCGCGGTGACGATCACGGTCGGCATCGTGACCACCTTGTTCACCGCCACCCTCGTGGCACGGCTGTTGATGGTACGATGGTATGTCAGCACCCGCCCCGTCATGTTACCGGTCTGATCTGATGTTCTTCCGCCCGCTGTTCCGCCTGGTCCCCGACGAGACCACCATCAAGTTCATGCGGGGCCGCTACATCGGCCTGGCGACGTCGGCGATCCTGTCGACGGCCTCGCTGCTGCTGTTCTTCTATCCGGGCCTGCGCCTCGGCATCGACTTCCGCGGCGGCATCATCATGGAGGTGAGGACGCCCGGGCCGGCCGATTTCACCGCCATCCGCACCGCACTTGCCGCCGCCCAAGTGCCGGACGCCGGGCTGCAGCGTTTCGGCGCCAACGACGACGTGCTGATCCGGCTCGATCCGCAGGGCAACGAGCAGGCGACGCAGGTGACCGTCGGCAAGATCCGCGCCGCGCTGGACCAGGCCGCCCCCGGTACCCGCGTCGTCCGCACCGACGCGGTCGGCGCCTCGGTCTCGGCCGAGCTGTTCCGCAACGGCATGCTGGCGCTGGGGATCAGCCTGCTGATGATCCTGGTCTACATCTGGTTCCGCTTCGAATGGCAGTTCGCGGTCGGCGCCGTCGTGACGCTCATCCTCGACGTGACGAAGGCGATCGGCTTCCTCGTCATCACCCGCATCGAGTTCGACCTGGTGATGGTGGCCGCGATCCTGACCGTGATCGGCTACTCGACCAACGACAAGGTCGTGGTCTACGACCGGGTTCGCGAGAACCTTCGCAAATACAAGACGATGCCGCTGCGCCAGCTGATCGACCTGTCGATCAACGAGACGCTGAACCGCACGCTCGGCACCTCGATGACGGTGTTCCTGGCCAGCCTGCCGCTGGCGATCTTCGGCGGCGCCTCGCTGTCGGGCTTCGCGCTGATGATGCTGTTCGGCATCATCGTCGGCACGTCGAGCTCGATCTTCATCGCCGCGCCGATCTTGCTTCTGCTCGGCGAGAACAAGCTGCGGCGGGACGCACAGCCGGTGTCGACGCTGCCCGCCGCGGCGGGCAAGCGCCCGTAGCCAGGGCAAGCGCTGCCCCGGCCGGGTCGTCTCCTGTCGTCCGAGGACGCTACGCCGCTTTCTGCGAGACGTAGGCGTGCGCAAAGCTGGGAAGGTGACTGCCCAGCCAATCGCCCATCTCCTGCTCCTCGCGCATCGATTGCTCGAGTACCGCGACGTCTTCCGTGGCGCTGACTGCTTCGGCCAAGGTGATCAGCACCTTGTACGAGCCGATCTCATAGGCCTTGTACCCGACCGCTGCGAGCACGTCCTTCATCACCTCGTCGCTTGCCATGGCATGGGCGAAGCCGGCGACCGTCGCCACGGTGCCGGTGACGGCCTCTTTGACCAGGGAGGCGCTGGTGCCGTGCTTGGCCAGCAGCCGGTCCAGCCGGGCTGCCTGTTCGGTCGACTGCTCACGCTCCTGCTGCATCCGCGCGTGAAGCTCCGGATACGGCTCCATCCGGCTCAGCTCGTTCTTCACAGTCCCGATGGCCTGGGTTTCCACCGCATGCTGATTGCGCAACCCGGTCAGGTAGATGTCCATCGCCGCATTCGATCCGCTCATTGCCGTCACCCCGTGTTGAGAGAGTGCATTCAACGTCCCCCCGATAGCGCGGATGCTGCCTGCTCGATCAGAATAGAGTGCACTTGCCGAGTGCCGGTCCGGCAACATGTCTGCCGGCTGCGCGTGAAGGTTCGTCGACTGCTTCCACAACGTTTGCGTTTGCTTTCGAACTCCAGGCAGGATCAGTGAGCGATCGGCAGCTACCGATTGACCAGCCGGAGCCCGGCTCCGACACACGCCATTCCGACCAGCAGCAGCGGGGTGAGCGGCTCGCCGAGAAATAGCGCCGCCGCTAGCACGCCGAACAGCGGAGTGAAGAAACTGAACGCCGCCAGCCGCCCCGCGGGATAGCGTCGGATCAGCCAGAACCAGGTGAGATAGCTCGTAAAAGACACGACAACGCCCTGGAACAGCAGCGACACCCAAGCAAGCGTCGTCGCCTGCGGCACGTGCAGTTCCCCGCCCAACGCCGCCGTCAGAGCAAGGATCGGCACCGAACCGACCAATTGGTAGGCCAGCACCTTCTCCGGCTCGGCGGCCTGCAGCGCCGGACTCGCCTTCACCACGACGGTCGTCAGCCCCCATGCGGCGGCCGCCAGCAGCACGAGCGCGTCGCCCGCGACCGAACCGCCCCGCACGCCGATCGTGGCCCCTACGCCGGCGAAGGCGAGCAGCAGGCCCATGACGTTCACCGGGCGCAGCCGCTCGCCGCGAACGAAGAAATGCGCGCCGGCCGCGGTGAAGAAAGCCGCCGTGTAGAGCACGATCACGGCGCGCGAGACTGACGTGAGCCGCATCCCCTCGAACAGGCACACGAATTCCAACGCGAACAGCACCGCTGTCAGCGACCCGGCCCTGACCGTGCCGTCCGGCGCCATCAAGCCGGCCAGCCCCGCCCAGCCCCGCCGCATTCCAAGCCAGGTTATGACCAGCGGCGCAGCGATGAGCGACCGGGCCAGCGCGGTGAACAGGGGCGGCAATCCCTGGTTCAGCGCGACCTTGCTGGCTACCTGCTGGAAGCCCCAGGTTACGCACAGCACGAGCATGATCCCGGCCGCGAATGCATCGATCCGGGACTTAGCCTGCAACTTGGCCCCCAATTCGGGTGTCGTCGCAGTGCTCAACCGCTCAACGCCCGCTAAACGACGGGGACCGCTTGCCCAGGAACGCCGCCTTGCCCTCCGCGTGATCGGCGGTCAGGAACAAGCTCGACTGGACGTCCCGCTCCCAATCCAGCGCCGCGTCCAGCCCGGCGGCGAGGAATTGCTTGGTCATCGCGAGCGGCAACGGTGCGGCGGCCTCGAACGCGCGAGCGCGCTCCATCGCTGCGGCCAGCGCCATGCCGGTGGGCACCACCTTGTCGATCATGCCGACACGCTCGGCCTCGGCGGCCGCCATCTGCTCGCCGTAGAGGAACACCTGGCGTGCCCGCCCCTGCCCGATCCGCGCCGGCAACGTGTGCAGCAGGCCGAGATCGGCGACCAGGCCGACGCGGCCGAACCCGGCCGCGAACCGCGCGTCCTCGGCGCCCACCACCGTATCGCAGCACATCGCCAGCGACAGGCCGGCGCCGACCGCATAGCCCTCGACCGCCGCGATCACCGGCAGGCGCAGCTTGATGAGCCGGCGGACCAGGTCGTGCGTCGCGCGGAACCGCTCGCGTCCGGCGGCGAAATCCGTCGCGTCCATGCCGCTGATGTCGCCGCCGGCGCAGAACGTGCCGCCGGCGCCGGTGATGACGACGGCACGGACGGCAGGCTCGGCCTCGATCCGCTCGAGCGCTTCGGACAGGGCGCGGCGCATCGGCATCGCCAGCGCATTGCGGCGTTCGGGATAGTTCAACGTTAGGGTCTCGACCGCGCCGTCGCGCGCCGTCGTCAGCACAGGACGCGCCCGGCGACAGCGTCGAGCTTGGCCATCAGCGCCTTATCGCGATGCTCGGGGCGCGTGATCAGGGCATGCTCGAGCGCCCGGTCGCACCCGGCGGGGCATGTCCCGCGCGGGGCGCCAAGCGCGGGCACCATTTCGGCGACCAGGTCGCGCGCTTTGTCGGCATTGCCCATCAGCACCCGCACCACCTGTTCGACCGTGACCGCCTCGTGGTCGTCGTGCCAGCAATCGTAGTCGGTCACCATGGCGACGGTCGCATAGCACAGCTCCGCTTCGCGGGCGAGCTTGGCCTCGGGCATGTTGGTCATCCCGATCACACTGCAGCCCCAGCTGCGGTAGAGGTGGCTCTCGGCACGCGTCGAGAATTGGGGCCCCTCCATCACGAGGTAAGTTCCGCCGCGCGTGACCGGCAGCCCGAGCCGCCGTGCGGAGGCCTCGAACGCATGCCCGATCCGCGAGCAGACCGGGTCGGCGACGGAGACATGAGCGACGCAGCCTTCGCCAAAGAAGCTTTTCTCGCGCGCGAAACTGCGATCGATGAACTGGTCCACGATCACGAAGTGACCCGGCGGCAGCTCCTCCTTCAAGCTGCCGACCGCCGACAGCGACAGCACATCGGTGCACCCTGCCCGCTTCAGCGCGTCGATGTTGGCGCGGTAGTTGAGGTGGCTCGGGGAGGTCGTGTGCCCGCCACCGTGACGCGGGAGGAACACGCAGCGGACTCCGCCCAACTCACCAAACAGGAGGTCGTCGGAGGGTGAACCCCACGGCGTGTCGATCCGACGCTTGTCGCGACGTTCCAACCCGGGGATGTCGTAGAGGCCCGAACCGCCGATGATGCCGATGACCGGCGTAATGCTGTCGTTCAAAGCAGCTTCCTCTGAAGCCCTCTCCCGTCGGGAGAGGGTTGGGCGAGGGCGATACCACCAAAGCGGACCCTCACCCCGCCCTCTCCCGGAGAGATAGCGAGATTAGGCCGGGATTAGTGAACGTCCTTCCAGACTTTCTTCTTCACGGCATACGTCAGGCCGGTCATCAGAGCCAAGAACATCACCATCTTGACGCCCATTTGCTTGCGCCGCTCCATCGTGGGCTCCGACGCCCAGGTCAGGAACTGCACGATGTCCTTGCTCTCCTGCTCCAGCGTGGCTTTGGTGCCGTCGGTGTAGGTCACCTGATCGGCGCGCAAGGGTTGCGGCATGGCGAGGAAATGGCCGGGGAAATACTTGTTGTAGTATTGTCCGTCCGGCGTTTTGACCCCGGCGGGAGCGTCTTCGTAGCCCTGGAGCAGCGAGTCCACGTAGTCGGAGCCGTTCTCGCGCGCCTTGATGATGAGCGACTGGTCGGGCGGCAGCGCGCCGCCGTTGGCCGCGCGGGCGGCCTGCTCGTTCGGAAACGGCGCCTTGAAGCGATCGGACGGGATCGCCGGCCGTTCGATCATCTCGCCCCGATCGTTGGGGCCGCCTGGCACGGTGAACTCCGCCGCCACCGCCTTGACCTCTTCGGCCGACAAGCCGAGCGAGGCCAGGTCGCGATAGGAGAGCAGCGCCATCGAGTGGCAGTTCGAGCAGACTTCCTTGTAGATCTGGAACCCGCGCTGGGCCGAGGCGCGATCATAGGTGCCGAAAGGGCCGTTGAAGCTCCAATTGGTGTGCATAAGCTTGTCTTCCTGCGCCATCGCCGGGACGGCGGCGACGGCGGCCAGGATCAGGCCGAGGCTAACGGCGCGCATCATGCCTTCTCCATCGGCTTGGCGGCAGCGCCTTGCGGCAGCAGCGGCCCCCCGCCGGTGCCGGGCGGCATGCGCCGCGTCAGCACCGGGTTGCTGATGCTCTCGGGCAGCGGCAGCGGCCGCTCGATCTTGCCGAGCACCGGCAGCACGACCAGGAAGTGCAGGAACCAGTAGGCAGTCGCGACCCGGCCAAGCACCACATAGATCCCCTCGGGCGGCTTGCCGCCGACGTAGAGCAGGACGAAGAACGAGACCACGAACAGCGCGATGAACGGCTTGTACATCGGGCGGAACCGCGTGCTGCGCACCGGCGACGTGTCGAGCCAGGGCAGGAAGAACAGCACCAGGATCGACGCGAACATCAGGATCACGCCGCCGAGCTTCCACTCCACCGCGCGCAAGATTGCGTAGTAGGGGCGGAAATACCACTCCGGCGCGATGTGCGGCGGCGTGACCATCGGGTTGGCCATGATATAGTTGTCAGGGTCGCCCAAGAGGTTCGGGGCGAAAAACACCAGCAGCGCGAATACCAGGAAGAACACGCACAAACCAACGCTGTCCTTGGCCGTGTAATACGGGTGGAACGGGATCGTGTCCTGCGGCGACTTCACGTCGATGCCGAGCGGATTGTTCGACCCGGTGATGTGCAGCGCCACTACGTGCAGGAACACCACGCCGAAGATCATGAACGGCAGCAGGTAATGGAGCGCGAAGAAGCGGTTCAGGGTCGGGTTGTCGACCGAGAAGCCGCCCCACAGCAGCGTGACGATACTGTCGCCGACGTAGGGCACGGCGGAAAACAGGTTGGTGATGACCGTCGCGCCCCAGTAGGACATCTGGCCCCAAGGCAGCACGTAGCCCATGAACGCGGTCGCCATCATCAGCAGGAAGATGGTCACGCCGAGCATGAACAGGATCTCGCGCGGCGCCTTGTAGGACCCGTAATACAGCGCCCTGAAGATGTGCACGTAAACCACGATGAAGAACATCGAGGCGCCGTTGGAGTGCACGTAGCGTAGCAGCCAGCCGTAGTTCACGTCGCGCATGATGCGCTCAACGCTGTCGAAGGCGAGATGGGTGTTGGCGGCGTAGTTCATCGCCAGGAAGATGCCGGTGGCGATCATGATCAACAGGTTGATCGTCGCCAGCGCGCCGAAATTCCAGAAATAGTTGAAGTTCTTCGGCGTTGGGAACGCGCCGTATTCCTTCGACATCAGCGTGAACAGCGGAAGCCGCGTGTCGATGAAGTTGATCACCGGGTTTTGGAAGGTGCTCTTGTGCAGTCCGGCCATGATGGTCGCTCCTCAGCCGATCTTGACTTTGGTGTCGCTCGCGAACGCGTACTGGGGAACCAGCAGGTTCTTAGGCGCCGGCCCGAGGCGGATGCGCCCCGACGTGTCGTACTGGCTGCCGTGGCACGGGCAGAACCAGCCGCCGAACTGGCCGCGCGGGTCGGTCGGCTTGTTGCCGAGCGGGACGCAGCCGAGATGGGTGCAGATGCCGACCACCACGAGCCACTGGTCCTTGCCAGCCTTGACGCGCGCCTTATCGGTCTCCGGATCCTTCATGGCATTCAGCGGCGTGTCCTCGGCGGCCTTGATCTCGGCCGGGGTGCGGTGCCGGACGAAGACCGGCTTGCCGCGCCACATCACGGTGATGCCCTGGCCCTCGACGACCGGCGTGAGATCCACGTCGATGCTGGAGAGCGCGAGAACGTCGCGCGCCGGGTTCATGCTGTCGACGAACGGCCAGACCAGAGACGCGGCGCCGATCACCGCCGCACTGCCGGTCAGCAGCGTCAGGAAGTCCCGTTTGGTGAGGTCTTGGTGGTCCGCGGGATGAATCCCATCGGCAGTCACAGCGTCCATCATGCCCGTCCCCGTCTCTCCAGCCCCGTCTCATCCGGCGGCGTCTCATCCAGCGTCGTCGGACCGACCCGATCCAACCAGAATCCTCGCGTCCTATAAGGGCGCCCGGCGCCCCCTGCAACTCTCGCGAGCACCGTTCTATGCTGCTAGCGAGATCGGAAGGAAACAGAATGTCGCAAGTGCAAGCCATGAATTCTCCGCCGCACGCCACCATGCGAGACGAGGCGCGGGCGTGGTTCGAGACGCTGCGCACCGATATTTGCCGGACGTTCGAGGCGATCGAGGACGAGCAGGACGGCCCGCTGGCCGATCGCGCGCCGGGCCGATTTCAGCAAACGCCCTGGCAGCGCCCGACGCCCGGCGGCGACGAGGGCGGCGGCGGCGTGATGAGCGTCATGAAGGGGCGCGTGTTCGAGAAGGTCGGCGTCAACGTCTCGACGGTCTGGGGCGAGTTCAGCCCCGAGTTTCGCAAGCAGATTCCCGGCGCCGAGGAGGATCCGCGGTTCTGGGCCTCGGGGATCAGCATCGTGGCGCACCTGCAGAGCCCGCGCGTGCCCGCCGCGCACATGAACACCCGCATGCTGGTCACCACCCGAGGCTGGTTCGGCGGCGGCGGCGACCTGACGCCGATGCGGCTCGACAGCCCCGAGTCGCAAGAAGACGCTGTGAGCTTCCATGACGCGTTCCGGCGCGCTTGTGACCGGCACGACGCCGATTACTATCCACGCTTCAAGCAATGGTGCGACGAATATTTCTACCTGCCGCACCGGATGGAGACGCGTGGCGCCGGCGGGATCTTCTACGACCATCTGTTCTCGGGCGACGCGCGCGACGACTTCGCTTTCACCCAGGACGTCGGCCGCGCCTTTCGCGACGGGTACGGCGCCATCGTCCGCCACCGCATGCGCGAGCCTTGGACGCCGGAGGAACGCGACCACCAGCTCGTCCGCCGCGGCCGCTACGTCGAGTTCAACCTGCTGCACGACCGCGGCACGCTGTTCGGGCTGAAAACCGGCGGCAACGTGGAGGCGATCCTGATGAGCTTGCCGCCGGAGGTGCGCTGGCCCTGATCACCGCATTCCGCCCGAAATCGGACATCGTTTCGCCCCAACCGGAACGAATCTTGCGGGTGGACCGCCTCTGGTCCCTACTCCGCCCGTCTGGTTTCCAACTTGCCCGATTCTATTCTGCCCGATTCCATCTTGCCCGATGCCATATTGGAGGTCCCATGCTGCGCTCCCTTCGCCTCACCGCGGCCTTGCTGGCCGGCCTCGTTTCGCCTGCCCTGGCTCAAACCGCCGCCACCCCGCCGGTGGCGCGCCCGACCCCTCCCACGGCCGCCATGCCGCCCGTCGCCAACCGGCCCGTCGTGCCCGCAACGCCGGTTCCCGCGACGCCCATTCCTGCGACGCCCGGCCCAGCGCCCGCCGCCTCCCGCGCACCGGCGATCGCGCCGATGGCACTCGGCAAGCGGATCGATCTCAACGGCGCCACTGAGGCCGACCTGGCCGCCCTGCCCGGCATCGGGCCGGTCACGGCCAAGAACATCGTCGCCGGTCGCCCCTGGGACGACACGGCCGAGCTGGTCAAGAAGAAGGCGATGACGCAGGCCACGTTCGAGCGGAACCAGGGCCGGTTCGCGCTGGCCAATATCAACAGCTCGTCGGTCGCCGACATGTCCAAGACGCTGCCGGGCATCGGCGACGCCCGCGCCCGCAAGATCGCCGAGGGGCGGCCCTACGCCAAGCCGGACGATCTGGTCGGAAAGAACGTGCTGACCGGCGCGCAATACGACAAGATCAAGGATCTCGTGACCTACTAAGCGCGGCTTCAAAGCCCTCTCCTTCCGGGAGAGGGAGAAGGGTTTCTGGAGATCGCTCTTGAGCGAGTCGCACACGTCCATCACCACCCCGCGTCGAACGCCGATGTTCCTGCCGAAACTGTTCACCGTGCTGCGCGAGGGCTACGGCCTGGGCAAGTTCCGCGCGGACGCGATCGCGGGACTGACGGTCGCCATCGTCGCGCTGCCGCTCTCGATGGCGATCGCGATCGCGTCGGGCGTCGGGCCCGAGCGCGGGATCTACACGTCGATCGTCGGCGGCTTGCTCGTCTCGCTGCTGGGCGGCAGCCGCTACCAGATCGGCGGCCCGGCCGGCGCATTCATCGTGCTCGTGCTGGCGACCGTGCAGCAATTCGGCGTCGACGGGCTGCTGCTGGCGACCATGCTGGCCGGGCTGATCATGTTGGCGGCCGGGCTGCTGCGCTTGGGCGCCTTCGTGCAGTTCGTGCCCTATCCGGTGACGGTCGGGTTCACCGCCGGGATCGCGGTGATCATCTTCGCGAGCCAAATCCACGACCTGCTCGGCCTCTCGCTCGCCGGCCAGGAGCCGGGCGCGCTGCTACCCAAGCTGCTCGTCCTCGCCCGGGCGCTCCCCAGCGTCAGCCCGGCGGCGGTCGTCGTCGCGCTGGTGACGATCGTCCTGATCGCGGTGTTGCGGCACTATCGGCCGCGCTGGCCGGTCCTGCTGATCGCGGTGACGGCGGCAGCGCTCGTCACCCGGCTGGCGGGCCTGCCGATCGAAACCATCGGCAGCCATTTCGGCGGTATTCCGCGCAGCCTGCCGAGGCCGTCGCTGCCGCCGATCAGCCTCGAGCGGATCCGTCAGGTGCTGCCTGCGGCCGGCGCGTTCGCGCTGCTCGGCAGCATCGAGAGCCTGCTCTCGGCCGTGGTCGCGGACAGCATGAGCGGCGGGCGGCATCGGCCGAACATGGAGCTGGTGGCGCAAGGCGTGGCCAACCTGGTCAGCCCGCTGTTCGGCGGCATCACGGTGACGGGCGCGATCGCGCGGACGGCGACGAACGTGCGCGCCGGGTCGCGCGGGCCGGTGTCGGGGCTGCTGCACAGCGTGTTCCTGCTGCTGTTCATGTTCATCGCAGCGCCGCTGGCCGGTTATATCCCCCTCGCCGCCCTGGCTGGCGTGTTGGTGACGGTGGCCTGGAACATGGCCGAGCGGCACGCCTTCGCCTCGCTGCTGCGCACGTCGTGGGGCGACGCGATCGTCGTCGTGGCGACCTTCGGCGTCACGCTGCTGTGGAGCCTGACCGAGGGGATCGTCACCGGGATCTGCCTTTCGGCGCTGATCTTCCTGCGGCGGATGGCGCAGTCGGCGCTGGTCGAGCACGTCGGCGAGGAGCGGCCGGGGGAGACGCTCATCGGCGACGTGGTGACGGTGCGGATCACCGGCGCCTTCTTCTTCGGCTCGGCCGGCGTGGTGGCGGCGGCGCTGGAACGAATCGCCGCGCAGCCGAAAGCCTATGTGCTGGACATGACCGACCTGGCGGCGCTCGACTCGTCGGCCGCGGCTGCGCTGCGCGCGTTCGTCGGCCGGGCGCGCCGGGCCGGGGAGGCGGTCTATATCGCCGGCGCGCCGCGGCCGGTGCGGCGGATGCTGCTGGGCCAGGGGCTGCGCTCGCCGGAGATCCAGTTCGCCGACACGGCGGACGCGGCCCGGTCCCGCTTTCTCAGGCGAGGCGCCGCCGCCGTCGCTGGATGACGGCCAGCATGTCGCGCACGTCGAACGCGCCCAGCATCTGCCCGGCCACCGCGTAGGCCGCCATTCCGGTGCCGATTAGCCCGGCCAGCGACGCCCAGCGCCGCACCGTCGGCATCTCGGGCCGAAACTGCAGCCAGCGCTCGACCAGCACGAGCACGACGGCCATCGCCAGCGCGGCCAGCGCCATGCGCAGGATTCTCGCCTGCAATCGCCGATCGACGGCCAGATAGCCGTGCCGCCCCAGCATCACGCCGAGCGCGATCACGTTGAACAGCGCCGACAGGCTGGTCGCCAGCGCCGGGCCCATGTGGCGCAGCGGCACCATGAACAGCAGGTTCATGGCCAGGTTGAGCGCGATGGCGACGAAGCCGATCCGCACCGGCGTCCTCGTGTCGCCATGGGCGAAGAACACCGGCACCAGCACCTTGACCACCACGAAGGCGGGCAGCCCGAACGAGTAGGCTGCGAGCGACTGGGCGCTCAACGCGGCCGAGGCCGGATCGAACGCGCCGCGGCTGAACAGCACGAGCATGATCGGATAGCCCGCCACCCCCAGCGCCAGGGCCGCCGGCAGCGTCAGCGCGAGGCTCACCTCGAGCGCCCGGTTCAGCGTCGCCCGGGCCTGAGCGAGCTCGCCGCTGCGCGCCTGGCGCGAGAGCAGCGGCAGGATCGCGGTGCCGATCGCGGTTCCGATCACGCCGAGCGGCAGTTGGTTCACTCGGTCGGCGAAGTAGAGCAGGCTCGCCGAACTGGCCGGCAACAGGCTGACGATGATGCTGTCGACCGCGAGGTTCAGCTGCGTGACCCCCGCGCCCAGCAAACCTGGGCCCATGCGCGACAGCAGCTTGCGCATCTCCGGCGTCAGCCGCGGCCGCGGGATGTGCAGCCGCATCCCCGCCCGCCGCACCGCCCAGGCCAGCAGCGCCAACTGGAACACGCCCGATGCCGTGACGCCCCACGAGAGCGCGTGGCCTACGGTCGGGACGTAGGGGGTGAGCAGGGCCATCGCGAGCATCGAGGTCGCGTTGAACAGCAGGGGTGCTGCGGCGGCGGCGGCGAAGCGGTCGAGCCCGTTCAGCACGCCCGAGAGCAGGGCGGCCAGGCAGATCAACAGAACGTAGGGGAAGTTAATGCGGGCGAGCGCGATGGTGAGTTCCGCCTTGGCCGGGTCGCCCATGAAGCCCGGCGCCAGCACGTGCATCAGTTGCGGCATCAGCAGCTCGCCCGCGATCGTCAGGATCACGAGCCAGAATGCGAGCACCGAGATCGCCTGCTCGGCGAAATGCGTGGCCGACTCCTGGCCTTCGGTGGCGAGAATGCCGGAGAACTCGGGCACGAAGGCGGCATTGAACGCGCCCTCCCCGAACAGGCGGCGGAACAGGTTCGGCACCCGTAGCGCGATCACGAACGCGTCCGCCACCGGCCCGGTGCCGGCCAGGGCCGCGATCATCATGTCGCGCGCGAAGCCGAGCACGCGGCTCGCCATCGTCCAGCCGCCGACGGTGACGATCCCCCGCAGCATCACTCGTCTCGCAGCTTGCGGGTCATCAGCGCCACGATCGCCTCGGCCACCGTGACCCGCCCTTCGATCAGCGCGGCCACCGTCCGGCAGATCGGCAGCTCGACCGAGGCGGCCCGGGCGAGCAAGGCCGGCGCGGTGGCAGCGCCTTCGACGACGCCGGGCGAGGCGGCCAGCGCGTCGGCCGGGCTGCGACCGCGGCCGATCGCCAGGCCGAAACCGTAGTTCCGGCTGACGCTTCCGGTGCAGGTCAGCAGCAGATCGCCGAGCCCCGACAGCCCGGCCACTGTCTCCGCCTTGCCGCCCAGCGCCATCGCGCACCGGGTGAGCTCGGCCAGCCCCCGGGTGACGAGCGCCGCCCTCGCGTTCTCGCCGAGGCCCGCGCCGATCACCGTCCCGGCGCCGATCGCGATCACGTTCTTGGCCGCGCCCCCGATCTGCGCCCCGACCGGGTCGTCGTTGCCGTAGAGGCGGAACTGGGCGCTGGCGAGCAACCCGGCCAGATGCGACCGCAACGCGGGGTCGGCGGCGGCGATGACGGCGGCGGCCGGCAGGCCGGCAGCGATCTCGGCGGCGAAGTTGGGGCCGGTCAGCACCGCCGAGACCGCCTGCGGATGCACCGACGCCACGATCTCGAGCGGCAGGGAGTATGTCCCGGCCTCGATCCCCTTGGCGCAGACCAGCAGCGGCGCGCGCGGGCGCATCCGGCCGAGCACCTCGCGTAAAGATTGGAGCGGCACCGCGAGCAGGATCGCGTCGCCCGTCTCCGGCAGCGCGTCCGTGACCGTCACCGTCTCGGGCAGCAAGCCCGGCAGCCGCGACCCCGCCCGCGACGGATCCCGCGCCCACAGCGTCACCCGCGCGCCGGCGCGATCCGCCTGGATCGCCAGCGCCGTGCCCCAGGCGCCCGCGCCCACGATCGCGATCTCACTCATCGGCGATCCGCAGCACGGCACTGCCGGCGCCGCTCTCGCCGTCGCCGAGCCGGGCCACCAGGGCGGCCAGGATGGCGCGGGCCGCGTCTTCGAACCCGTGCGGCGGATGGCGCACGAGCAGCCCGCTGCCGTTGAGCCGCGTGGGATCGGTTGGCGCGCGCAGCCAGAGTTCGGCGGCGACGACGTCGCGCAGCCCGGTCAGGCGCACCGCTTCGTGCAGCGTCGTCACCGGGCTGCGATGCTTGATCGGATACCAGGCGGCATAGATGCCGTGATCGAACCGCGCCGCCCCGTCCTGCAGCGCGGCGATCACGCGCTCGATCTCGCCCGGCGCCTCGTAGGGCGGATCGATCAGCACCAGCCCGCGGCGCTCCTTGGGCGGCAGCAGCGCCCGGATCGCCTCGTAGCCGTCGCGGACATGCACGCCGACCTGGGGATCATGACGAAAGAGCCGTTTCAGCGCCGCCGCGTCCTCCGGATGCAGCTCGCAGCAGGCGAGACGGTCGTCGGGCCGCAGCAGGTCGCGCACCAGGACCGGGGAGCCGGGATAGGCGAAGCCGCCCTGCGACGAATGGCTGACCTGGTGCACGTAGTCGGCCAGCGCCGGCGGCGGCTCGTGCAGCAGCCGGGCAATGCCGTCGTGCCATTCGCCGGTGCGCTCGGCGTCGCCCTCGAGCAGGTCGTAGCGGCCGACGCCGGCGTGGGTGTCGAGCACGAAGAACGGCGCCGGCTTGCGGCGCAGCGCGCCGAGCAGCCAGACCAGCAACGCGTGCTTGAGGCAGTCGGCGGCGTTGCCGGCGTGAAAGGCGTGGCGATAGTTCATGCGCCGGTCAGCTCGGCGAGCGGCCAGCGCGGGCGCGGGCGGACGCTCCAATCGTCGACCAGGCCGAGTCGCAACCGCTCCAGCGCGGCCCAGGCGACCATGGTGGCGTTGTCGGTGCAGAGCCGGATCGGCGGCGCCGCGAGCGGGAAGCCGTGCCGCGCCGCCACGCCCTCGAGCGCCGCCCGCACCGCCGCATTAGCCGCGACTCCACCGGCGACGACCAGCAGACCGGCTTCCGGCATCGCCGCCAGCGCATGCGTCGCCCGGTCGGCCAGCACGGCGGCGACCGACGATTGAAAACTCGCGGCGATGTCGGCCGCGTCCGAGCGCGGCAGCGGGCCCGGCGGAAACGCCGCCACGCGGCGCGCCACCGCCGTCTTCAGCCCGGAAAAACTGAAATCGCAGCCCGGCCGCCCCAGCAGCGGCCGCGGCAGCGCCACAAGCGACGCGTCGCCCTCGGCGGCCAGGCGCTCGACGTACGGCCCGCCCGGCCAGGGCAGCCCGAGCAGCTTGCCCACTTTGTCGAACGCCTCGCCCACCGCGTCGTCGATCGTGCTCCCGAGCAGCCGGTAGCGCCCGACGCCTTCCACCGCCACGCACTGGCAATGCCCGCCCGAGAGCAGCAGCAGCAGATAGGGGAACGCCGCCCCGCCCGCGACCAGGCCCGGTAGCCGCGGCGTCAGCGCATGCGCCTCGAGATGATTGACCGCGACGAACGCGACTCCGGCCGAGAGCGCGATCCCCTTGGCCACGCCGGCGCCGACTACGAGCCCGCCGATCAGCCCCGGCCCGCAACTAGCACCCACCCCCGCCAGCTGATCCGCCCGCAGCCCCGCCTGCGCCAGCACGTCCGCGACCAGCCCCGGCAGGTGCGCCAGGTGCGCCCGCGCCGCGATCTCGGGGACGACTCCGCCGAAGCGGCGATGCTCGTCGAGCTGGCTCAGCACCACCTCGGCCAGCACCTTACCGTCCGCGTCCAGCACCGCGGCGGCCGTCTCGTCGCACGAGGACTCGAGCCCGAGGACCGGCCCGTGTCGGATCTGCTCTTTTCCTGTCACCGGCGATCCCATAGAGCATCCCAATGGCCCAAGCCCAGCCCACCTCCCCCGCCCTCCAAGGCCGCTCCCTGCCGATCCGCGCCGGCACGCGCGGCTCGCCGCTGGCGCTCGTGCAGACACGCATGGTGATGGCGCGGCTCGCGGCGCTGTGGCCGGCGCCGGGCCCGGGCGAGGCGGCGATCCTCGAGGAGCGGATCATCCGCACGACCGGCGACGCGGTGCAGGACCGGCCGCTGGCGGAGATCGGCGGCAAGGGCCTGTTCTCGAAGGAGATCCACGAGCAGCTGCTGGACGGCCGCATCGACCTCGCGGTCCATAGCCTGAAGGACCTGGAGACCGAGCTGCCCGCCGGCGTCGTGCTCGCCTGCACCCTGCCGCGCGAAGATGCGCGCGACGCGATGATCCTCGGCCCGCATCTGGCCAGCGGCGAGCCGACCGAGGCGTTCGCGCTGCTGCCCGCCAACGGCGTGATCGGGACCACGTCGCTACGGCGGCAGGCGCAGTTGCTGCATGCCCGGCCGGACCTGCAGATCGTGCTGATGCGCGGCAACGTGCAGACGCGGATCGACAAGGTGATGCGCGGCGATTGCGCGGCGAGCCTGCTCGCGGTGGCCGGGCTGCGACGGCTGGGGATTACGACGGAATACGTGCCGATCGATCCAGAGGCGATGGTGCCGGCCGCGGGCCAGGGCATCGTCGGCGTCACCGTGCGCGAGTCGGACCATGCCATCCGCGAGATGCTCTCGCATATCGAAGACGCGTCGGCGCGCGCGGTCAGTACCGCCGAGCGCGCGCTGCTCGCCGCCCTCGACGGTTCCTGCCACACGCCGATCGGCGGCCATGCGCGGCTGCTGCCGGACGGGCGGCTGCATCTGACCGGCCTTGTCGCCCGGGCCGATGGCAGCTTTCTGCTGAAGCGCCGCGTCCATGGCCCGGCCACCGACGCGCACGCTCTCGGCGCCAGCCTCGGCGCCGAGCTGCGCGCCGACAGTCCGCGCGACGTCTTTGCCCCAGCGTGAGCGCGTTTGATTGATCGCGAGCGCCGCGCGATCTTGATCACCCGTCCGGAGCACGACGCCGCAGCGACCGCGGACCTGGTCGCGGCCCGCGGCTTCGACCCGGTGATCGCCCCCGTGATCGCCGTGCGCCCGCGCCGGATCGCGCCGCGCGGCCGGTTCGACGCCGTGCTCGTGACCAGCCGGAACGCGATCGAGGCGCTACCCGACCGCCTGCGCGAGATGCCGCTGCTGGCCGTCGGCAGCGCCACCGCCGAGCGGGCCCGGGCCGCCGGCTTCGCCGCTGTGCGGGACGCCGCGGGCGACGCCGCCGCGCTGCTCGCGCTGGCCCGGGACAGCCTGCCCGCCGGCGCCCGGCTGCTGTTCGCGCACGGCCTCGGCCAGGGCGACGCGCTCGCGGGGTCGCTGGCCGAGGCGGGTTTCGTCGTGACCCGGCGCTGCGCCTACGCCGCCGGACCGGTCCGCCGGCTGCCGGAGTCGGCGCGTGCGGCGCTGGGCGCGGGGCAGGTGCGGGCAGCGATGTTCCTATCGGCGGAAACCGCTCGCGCCTTCGTGCGCTTGTTGCCGCGCAGGCTGCACGAGGGCTTGGCGGACGTCGACGCGGTGGTGATCGGGGATGCGGCGGGACAAGCGCTTGCCCCCTTGCCCTGGCGCCGGGTCCGTGTGTCTGTAAAGCCGACATTGGACGAGGTATTGGCACTACTATGACCGATGAACCCGCCCAGGTGACGGCTTCCGAGCCGGATCCTTCCCGCGATCGCGCGCGTATCGAACCCTCGGCCACGCCGCGGAGGACCGATCTCCTGCCGGGCCTGTATTTGCTCGGCTTCGTGGCGCTGGCCGGCGCGATGTATTTCCTGTGGGCCAACCCGCCGGAGTCCCGGCTCGCGCCGCAGGAGGCCAATCGGGTCGACACGCTGCAGGCCGATGTCGCCGCGTTGCGCGACCAGGTGGCGGCGCTGAAGGCCCGGCCGCCGGGCCCGAGCGAGGCCGACTTGGCCAAGCTGCAGCAGCAGGTCGCCGACACGGCGAGCCGGCCGATCCCGCCGCCGGTGTCGTTGCAGCCGGTCGAGGCCCGGATCGCGGCACTCGAAGCGCGCCCGACCGCGACGCCCGAACAGGTTCAGCAGCTCGGCAACCAGGTGATCAGCTTGGCGCGCCAGACGCCCGACTTGCAGCCGGTGAAGGACCGGCTCGATGCGCTCGAGAAGCGCCCCACCGTCGACCCGGCCGCGCTCGACAAACGGATCGGCGACCTCGGATCCCAACAGAAGCAGCTCGATGGGCAGCAGAAGCAGCTCGACGAACAGGAGAAGCAGACCGCCAGCCAGGTGCAACACCTGATCCAAGCCGACAAGGACCAGAGCGCCAAGCTCGACGCGCTGGACGGCCAAACCAAGCGCACCGCCGATCAGCTGAGTTCGCTCGCCCAAAAAAGTCAACTCGCGACCCGGCTGCAGGGCGCCGCCGCCGCGCTGGCCGCCGGCAATAAGCTCGGCGACATCCCCGGCGCCCCGCCCGCGCTGGCTCGCTTCGCCGCCGAGGCGCCCCCGACCGAAGCCTCGCTCCGCGCCGCCTTCGACAGCTATGCCGCCCAAGCGCAGCAAGCCAGCACCCCCGGAACGACCGCCCAAGAGAACTTCGCCGAGCGCATGTGGACCCGGGCGCAGGGCGCGGTGACGGTGCGACAAGGCGAGCACGTCCTGGTCGGTGACCCGATCGCGGGCGTGATCGCCCACGCCCGCGAGACGCTCGACACCGGCGACCTCGGCGGCGCGGTCAAGGCGCTCGACGGGCTGACCGGCCCGGCGGCCACCGCGATGCGGCCCTGGGTCGAGAAGGCGCGGTCGCTGCTCGACGCGCGCGGTGCCATCGCCAGCATGGCGGCCGGCTGATGCGCGCTGCCATCGGCCTGTTCCTGGCCGCGATCGTCTGCGTCGCGGTCGCCTGGTGGGTGTCGGCGCTGCCCGGCACCGTCACGGCGACCATCGCAGGGACGACGCTGCAGACCTCTACCCCGGTCGCGATCCTGCTGTTCGTCGTCGTCTTCGTGGTGCTCTATTTCGCGATCCGGTTGTTGGCCGGGCTGCTGAGCCTGCCGCGCCGCACTGGCCGTTGGCGCGAGGGCCGCAATCGCACCAAGGGCGAGGCGGCGATGAACCGCACCCTCGTGGCGCTGGCGGCCAACGACCCGGCCGCCGCCCGACGCGAGGCCGACCGCAGCCGCCGCCTGCTCGGCGACACGCCGATGACGCTGCTGCTGGCCGCCCAGGCCGGCAAGCAGGCCGGGCGGGATGAGGAGGCGGCCGCGCTCTACGAATTGCTGTCCGAGCGGAAGGATTCTCGCCTGCTCGGCCTGCGCGGCCTGCTGCGGCTCTCGGTCGAGCGGGAAGATTGGGAGCGGGCCGCCACCATCGCCGCGCAGGCGGAAAAGGCGCATCCGGGCGCACGCTGGCTCGCCGAGGAGCGGCGGCAGATGGCGCAGCAGACCGGCCAGTGGCGTGAGGCGCTGCGTCTGGCGGCACCCGAGGGCAAGGCGGCGATGGCGATCCAGGCCGCGCGCGGGGAGACCGACCCGAAGGCGTCGCTGGCGTTGGCCAAGCAGGCGTTCGACGCCGAACCCGGGCTGCCGCCGGCAGCGATCGAGTATGCCCAGAAGCTTCGCGCAATCGGCCGCGAGCGGCAGGCGGACGAGGTGTTGCGCGAGGCGTGGAATGCGGGACCGCATCCTGATCTGGCCGACGCGTTCGTAGCCGGGTCGAGCGATCAGGTGGGCAAGGCGCAGGAGATGGGGACGCTAGTGCGGTCCAACCCCACACATCCGGAGTCGATCATTGCCGTCGCGCGGGCAGCCCTCGACGCCGAACTCCCGGGCGAGGCGCGCGAGCAGCTCGAGCGGGGCCGCGTGGCGGGGGTGAACGACCGGCGGTTCTGGTCGCTGATGGCCGAGGTCTGCGCGGCGCAAGGCGATCAGCCGGGCCAACAGGAGGCGCTGCAGCACCTGCCGTCGGCCGATGCGGGCCTGGTGTGGCGCTGCACGAATTGCGGCACGCAGCAGCCGAATTGGCGCGCCGTCTGCGACAGTTGTAACGAAGTCGGCACGATCCGCTGGATGCAGCCGGGCGAGGCGACGACCATGACCCGGCCGCGCGTTACTCTGTCGGCGGGGTTCGACGGACTGACCGGCTGAGCCGCGCGACTAGCAGCCGGGCGTGCGCGGCGGCAACGGCGAGGTTGTCGCGGCCGTATCGATAGTGCGAGACCCCGCCCTCCGCGCGGGCGGGGTAGCGCACCGGCGCTGGGAGGTTGATGGCAGCGACCCCATGCCAGCAGAGCCGAACCGCTGCTTGCAGGTCGAACGCGTAGCCCGTCATGCCGCCTGCGTCGGGCCAGATCTCGAGCAGCGGCGCGATTGGGTAGATGCGGAAGCCATACAGCGAATCCGCGACCCGGCCGCCCGTCTCGATCGCGGCGAGCCAGTTCGACAGCTTGCGTCCGTGCACCCGGACCGCAGGAGCGTCGCGGCCGAACACCGGCACGCCGACGATCATCGCGGCCGGATGGGAGGCCGACCGCTGCATGAACGCGGCGATCAGCTCGGCCGGATGTTGCCCGTCGGCGTCCATCACGAGCGCATGGGTGTATCCCGCCGCCCGCGCGCGCTCGAGCCCGAACCGCACCGCGCTGCCCTTGCCGCCCCGGCTTGGGCGGAGCAGCACGCTCAGCCCCTCGTCGTCATCGGCGGCGCCGCGGATGCCTTGTTCGCTGCCGTCCGTGCTGCCGTCGATCACCACCCAGACCGGCGACCATGCCGCTCGCGCCGCCTGCACTGTCGGCCAGAGCAGGCGCCCGCTGTTGTAGCTCGGGATCAGGACGAGGTGGGTCGTCGACACCGGCTTGCGAGGTCAGCCCTCGAACGGGTCGCGCATCAGGATGGTGTCGTCGCGCTCCGGGCTGGTGCTGAGCAGCGTCACCGGGGTCTCGACCAGCTCCTCGATGCGGCGGACGTATTTGATCGCTTGCGCCGGCAGCTCGGCCCAGGAACGGGCGCCGCGGGTGCTGGCCGACCAGCCTTCGATCGACTCGTAGATCGGGCGGGCCTTGGCCTGCGCGCTGACGGCCGCGGGCAGGTAGTTGAAGCGCTCGCCGTCGATTTCGTAGCCGATGCCAATCTGGAGCTGCTCGAGCCCGTCCAGCACGTCGAGCTTCGTCAGCGCCAGGCCCTGGATACCGCCGACCTTGCAGGCTTGGCGGACGAGGGCCGCGTCGAACCAGCCACACCGGCGTGGCCGCCCGGTAACGGTGCCGAACTCGTGGCCGCGGGTGCCGAGGAGCTGCCCGGTCTCGTCGAACAGCTCGGTCGGGAACGGGCCGGCGCCGACGCGGGTCGTGTAGGCCTTGGCGATTCCCAGCACGAAGCCGACCGCAGCGGGCCCCACGCCCGACCCGGCCGCCGCCGTCGCCGCGATCGTGTTGCTGCTCGTCACATAGGGATAGGTACCGTGGTCGACGTCGAGCATCACCGCCTGCGCGCCCTCGAATAGGATGCGCGTGCCGGCCCGGCGCGCCTCGTCCAGCCGCCGCCAGACCGGCTCGATGTGCGGCACCAGGCGGGGGGCTAGTTCGAGCAGGCGGTCCATGATGACCTGCTTGTCGAACGGCTCGGCGCCGAGCCCCTTCAGCAGCGTGTTGTGGTGCAGCAACAGCTCGTCGAGCTTGAGCGAGAGCGTCTCGGGTTCGGCCAGGTCGCAGGCGCGGATGGCCCGGCGGGCGACCTTGTCCTCATAGGCCGGGCCGATGCCGCGGCCGGTGGTACCGATCTTGCGATCGCCGCGGGCGGCCTCGCGGGCGCGGTCCAGCGCCGCATGCACCGGCAGGATCAGCGTCGCGTTTTCGGCAATCCGCAGCGTGGCGGGCGAGACGTCCATGCCTTGGCCGCGAACGCGATCCATCTCGGTCAGCAGCGCCTCCGGATCGATCACGACGCCGTTGCCGATGATGCCGAGCTTGCCGCGCACCACGCCGCTCGGTAGCAGCGAGAGCTTGTAGGTCTGGTTGCCGACGACGAGCGTGTGGCCGGCGTTATGGCCGCCCTGGAAGCGGACGACGATCTCGGCCCGGCTGGCGAGCCAGTCGACGACCTTGCCCTTCCCCTCGTCGCCCCACTGGGCGCCGATCACGGCGACGTTGGCCATTGTATTTCCTTGTTAAAGCCGTCTCCCTCCGGGAGAGGGAGAAGAGGGGAGGAGACTGCCGTCTCGCCAAATGTCGGTGCAGCCTAGACGGCGGGCCTCGCCGGCGCTATCCGGTGCGGGAGCGAGGGCGGCGACCGTCACGATCCCCTCCGCCCGCAGTGCGGCGCCGTCCGCCATTGCCGTGCCCCATGGCAGATAGACCCGGCGCCGGGTCGGCGGCTTGGCGCGGGCGCGCAGCATCGCGTCGGGATACAGCGTCAGTCCGGTCGCGGGCTCCTGCTCGCCGGAGAGATAGCGCCCGCCACGACCCAGCTCCTCCGGATGGCCAAGCGCGAACACGGTCACGCACATGCCGGTGTGATAGCGGAAGCCGCGGAACTCGAGCGGATCGACCGTCAGCCGGAGCCCACTCGACTGGGCCTGGATCGTCTCGATCGTGGCGGCCAGACGCTCGTAGAGCACTCGCGAGTGCGCGCCGAGCCGGGCCTGCTGCAGCACGCGTAGCGCCGGCGCGACCGGACCGGCGGCGAGCAGCAGGTCGGCAAGCAGGGCCGCGATCGGCCCACCCTGCTCGGCGACCGCGGCGGTGTCCTTTCGATCCAGCGCGTGGGTGAGCTTGGCGCGCGCCGCGCCCTCGATACCGGCCTCGTCGAGCAGCGCCGGGGCGAGCGGCGGGACGGTGATGTCGAAGCTGACCCGCTCGAGACCGACGGCCTCGAGCGCCTCGGCGGCGAGCAGGATCATCTCGGCGTCGGCGGCCGGGTTGTCGACGCCGATGAGTTCGATGCCGGCCTGGGTCATCTGCCGGTCTGGCGCCAGCTGCGAGGCGTGCACGCGCAGGCACTGGCCGGAATAGGACAGGCGCAGCGGCCGCGGATGCCCGATCAGCCGCGTGCTAGCGATGCGGGCGATCTGCGGCGTGATGTCGGCGCGCAGGCCCATCATGCGGCGCGATTGCGGGTCCATCAGGCGGAACGTCTGGTCGGCCGTGGCCGCGCCCGAGCCGGTCAGCAGCCCGTCTTCGAACTCCAGCAGCGGCGGCTTGACCCGGTCGTAACCATGGCCGGCGAACACCGCCATCATCGCGTGGACGGCGTCCGCCTCGATCTGCGCGTCGGGCGGCAGCAGGTCGATCAGGCCGCCGGGCAGCAGCGCCGGGTTGGGCAGGTCGTCGTTCATGACAGGTCGTCGTTCATAGCAGGTCTTCATTCATAGCTTGGTGGCCGCGTAGGCCCAGTCGAGCCAGGGCAGCAGCGCCTCGATGTCGCTCGTCTCCACCGTCGCCCCACCCCAGATCCGCAAGCCCGGCGGAGCATCGCGGTGGGAGGCGATATCGTAGGCCACACCTTCGCGATCGAGCAGCGAGGCCATGCTCTTCGGCAGCGCCGGGTCGGCGCCGGGCAGGACGAGGCAGATACTGGTCGAGGAGCGCGTGGCCGGGTCGCGGGCGAGGAACTCGACCCAGGGCGTGCGCTCGACCCATGCAGTGACGGCGGCGAGATTGGTCTGGCTGCGACCCATCAGGCCCGGCAGACCGCCGATCCGCTCGGCCCAGCGCAGCCCGTCCAGTGCGTCCTCGACGCAGAGCATGGAGGGGGTGTTGATCGTCTCGCCCCTGAACACGCCTTCCGCCAGTTTGCCGCCGCTGGTCAGCCGGAACACTTTCGGGAGTGGCCAGGCCGGCGTGTAGCTCTCGAGCCGCGCGATGGCCCGCGGCGATAGTGCCAGCATGCCGTGCGCCGCCTCGCCGCCCAGCGCCTTCTGCCAGGACCAGGTCACCACATCGAGTTTCGCCCAGGGCAGCTCCATCGCGAAGGCCGCGGAGGTCGCGTCGCAGATTACGAGACCCGCGCGATCGGCCGCGATGAAGTCGGCGTTCGGCAGGCGCACGCCCGCGGTGGTGCCGTTCCAAGCCAGCACGACGTCGTGGCCGGGCTCGACTTGGGCCAGGTCGGGCAGCGCGCCGTAATCGGCTTCGAGCACGCGGGCTCCGGCCAGGTTGAGCTGCTTGACGATATCGTTGGCCCAGGCGGCGGAAAAACTCTCGAACGACAGGATATCGACCGCGCGGGCGCCCAGCAGCGACCACATCGCCATCTCGACCGCGCCGGTGTCCGACCCCGGCACGATCGCCAGGCGCCAGTCGCCGGGCATTCCGAGCAGCGCCTTGGACCGCTCGATGACTTCGAGCAGCCGCGCCTTGGGCCCGGCGGCGCGATGCGACCGGCCGAGCAGCGCGCCCTCCAGCGCCGACAGCGACCAGCCCGGCCGCTTGGCGCACGGGCCGGACGAGAAGTCGGGACAGTTCGGACGATGGCGCGGAATCGTTGCGCCTGGCACCGACATCAGGGCGCGTTTCCTTCCAGCAGCGGATCGCCCCAGGGGGGGCGGGGGCGTGGCCCGCGGCGCTTATATCGCTGCCTCCAGTCGGTGAAAACCCGAAGCCTACAATTACCGCGCCGCCGGATCCATTCGCCCGCCCCCGCGTTAGAGCCCCGACATCCCGTCGCGAAAGCCATTCATGCAAAAAATCCTCGGACTTACGCTCGCGGCCACAGCGGCCTTCGCCACGGCCGCCATCGCCGCTCCCGAGCGCATCCGCGGCACCGTCACTGCCGTCGATGCCCACAGCATCACGGTCCATACCGCGGCCAAGGACGTGCCGATCGCGCTGACCGGCGACACCAAATATCTCAAGATCGTCAAGTCGTCGCTCGACAAGGTCGAGAAGGACAGCTTCATCGGCACCGCGACCAAGGACGTTGGCGAGAAGATGATCGCGCTTGAAGTCGTCATCTTCCCGTCCGCGATGAAGGGCACCGGCGAGGGCCATTACGGCTGGGATCGCATCGCCGACACCACCGTGGGCGGCGGCAGCGGCTCGACCAACAGCACCATGACCAACGGCACGATTTCCGCCGTGCAGGACAATGGGGCGACCGCCAACAGCACCATGACCAACGGCACCGTCTCGTCCGCCGACGCCAAGGGCGGCGCGCGCCAGATCACGGTAGCCTATAAGGGCGGCGAGAAGACCATCATCGTGCCGCCGACGGCGCCGGTCGTCGCGTTCGAGCCCAATACGATGTCCGACGTCAAACCTGGGAAGGTCGTGTTCGTGGTCGCCAACGAGGCCGACGGCAAGTACACCGCCGGCGCGGTCGCGGTCGGCACCGAAGGCGCCCCGCCGCCGATGTGAGCGCAATGAGCGAGACGACGATCGCGCGACCGGCCCATCCATGGCCGTACGCGCCATGCACTGGATCGGCGCCGGGTCGATCCTGTGCATGATTTTCAGCGGTCTGACGATCTACAACGCGTCGCCCGACCTCCCGCTGGTGTTTCCGCGCTGGGCGGCGCTCGGGGGTTGGTTGGCGGCCGGCATTGCATGGCATCTGTCGGCGATGTGGGTCTTGCTGATCGATGGGCTGGCCTATTTGGCTTATGGGTTCGCCAGTGGTCATTTCGCGCACGAATTCGGCGTGCCTCGCCCGGGCGACGTGCTGCGCGATGTCGGATCGGCATTGCGGGGCCGGCTCGGGCACCGACTTGGCCACTACAACGCGGTGCAACGCGCACTCTATATCGGCGTGCTGGCTGCCCTGGTGTTAACGGCTGTCACCGGGTTGTCGATCTGGAAGCCGGTGCAGTTCTACTGGCTCTCCGGCCTGTTCGGCGGCTATCCGCTCGCGCGCCACATCCATCTCGGCTGCATGTTGGCGATCTCGGCGTTCGTCGTGCTGCACGTCGTCCTCGTTGCGCTCTACCCACGGACGCTCGTTTCGATGGTAGTGCCACTGCGCGCAGAAACGGAGATCGCCTCGTGACGCGTCGTGCAATCCGTCCGACGGTGACGCCCGACGAAATCCGCCCTGAACTAGCGCGCATCGGGCGGCGGCATACGATACTGCGCGGCCTCTCGCTCGGCAGTCTCGGCCTGCTCACCGGCTGCGACCTGAGCACGCATAGCGGGATCGACGCCGCGCTCTGGGCGATGCTGCGCTTCAACGACCGGGTTCAAGCCGCCTTGTTCTCGCGCAATCGGCTCGCCCAGACCTTCCCGCTCGCCGACGTCACACAACCATTCCGCTTCAATGCCTACTACGAGGAGTGGCAGGTCCGCGAGACGCCGGAGGATTGGCGGCTCGAGCTCGCCGGACTCGTTGCCGACAAATCGCCCTGGACTGTCGACCGGCTGCGCGTCCTGCCCGCTCAGGACCAAGTAACGCGGCATATCTGTATCGAAGGTTGGAGCCAGATCGGGCACTGGTCCGGCCCGCTGTTGAGCGATGTGCTGACCAGGGCAGGTGCCGACACGACCGCCCGATATGTCGGCTTCACGTGTTTCGACGGCTATTCGACCAGCCTCGACATGGCCAGCGCACTGCACCCGCAGACGATCTTGGCGCTCGATTTCCTCGGCAAGCCGCTCGCGCCCGAGTGGGGCGCTCCGGTCCGTCTGCGCATTCCGGTCAAGCTTGGCTTCAAGAGTGCCAAAAACGTCGCGGCGATCACGGTGACGAACACCGATCCGGGCGGGTTTTGGGAAAAGCAGGGCTACAACTGGTTCTCCGGCGTTTAGCTCTCCGCCCGGAACGCGTCCGCGATCCGTCGCACCTCGCCGGCCGCATTCACCAGCAGCACGTCGAAACGAACGCCCGCCCTGCCCCACTGCGGATGCTCGGCCAGAGCGATCTCCGCGGCGGCCAGAAGCCGGCTTCGCTGTCGGGCGCCGAGCGATAATGCGGCGCCAGCCAGCGTCGGCCGGGCTTTGACCTCGATGATCGCGAGCAACCCTGCGCGCTCGGCCACGAGATCGATCTCGCCTGCAGCCGTCCGCAACCGCCGGGCCAGCACCGTCCACCCGTCCCGCTCTAGCGCGGCAGAGGCCACCGTCTCGGCCGCCGTGCCCAGGATCTGCGCCGCGCGACCCCTCGCCGCGCGCCCGCTCACGCCGTCGCGGCCGCCGCTTCGGGCGGCAGCCGCCCCTCCTCGACCGCGTGACACGCGACCGTTACGTCGCCGCTCCGCGTATACTCCGGCCGCTCGAACCGGCACCGCACGAATGCGAACGGGCATCGCGGATGAAAGCTGCAGCCCGGCGGCGGCGCGATCGGGCTCGGCACTTCGCCGCCGATCGGCGTGCGCCGCTGCCCCGTCATCGATAGATCCGGGATCGCATCGAGCAACAGGCGCGTATACGGATGCCGCGGGTTGCTGAAGATGCTCTCGCCGGGCCCGTATTCGACGATACGGCCGAGATACATCACGCCGAGCTGGTCGGTGACGTGCCGCACCACGGCCAGGTTGTGGCTGATGAACAGGTAGGTCAGCCCCATCGCCTGCTGCAGGTCGCGCATCAGGTTCAGGATCTGCGCCTGCACAGATACGTCGAGCGCCGAGGTCGGCTCGTCGGCGACCAGAAAGTCCGGCTCGCTCGAGAGCGCGCGCGCGATGCTGATGCGCTGCCGCTGGCCGCCGCTGAACTCGTGCGGAAACTTCTCGCCGTCCTTGGCCGACAGCCCGACCTGCTCGAGCAATCCGCCCACCCGCTCGGCGATCGCTCGCCGAGACGACAATATCTTGAACGCGCGGATCGGCTCCGAAACGATGTCCCGCACCTTCCAGCGCGGATTGAGCGACGCGTACGGGTCCTGGAAGATCATGTTCATCCGCCGCCGCAAACCCGGCTGCGCCCGCGCCGCCGAAAGCGGCTGACCCTCGAACAGCATCCGCCCCGCGCTAGGCGCATAGATACCGACCGCCATCCGCGCGACGGTCGACTTGCCGCACCCACTCTCGCCGACGAGCGACAGCGTCTGCCCCTTCATGATTGCGAACGATAGGTCGTCGACAGCCCGCAACGATTGCGGCCCCTCGCGCGCCATCACCCGCTGCAGCCACGGGCGCGAGACGTCGAAGAACCGGCTGACGTGCTCCGCGGCGAGCACTGGGACATGGACTGGGCCGGGGACGGCGTCAGACATGCGCGCTGGCCGGGTCATAGAGCCAGCAGGCGGCCTCGGTATTCCGAGCCGGCATCAGGTCCGGCCGCTCGATACGGCAGCGATCGAACACCTGGCCGCAGCGCGGGTGATACGCGCAGCCCGGCGGCAACGCGTGCAGCCGCGGCATCGATCCATCCAATTGCCGCAGCCGCTCGACCCGGCGGTCGAGCGCCGGAATACTGTCCATCAGGCCCCGCGTGTAGGGATGCGACGGCCGGTGCACGATGTCGGCCACGCGCCCGATCTCGACCAGCCGCCCGGCATACATCACCGCGACCCGGTCCGCCGTCTCCGCGATCACGCCCATGTCGTGCGTGATCAGCATCACCGACGTGCTCCGCTCCCGTGTCAGCGCCTTCAGCAGGTCGATAATCTGCGCCTGGATCGACACGTCGAGCGCCGTCGTCGGCTCGTCGGCCACGATCAGCCGCGGCTCCGCGCACAGCGCCAGCGCGATCACGACGCGCTGCCGCATGCCGCCGGAGAATTCGTGCGGATACGCATCGATCCGCTGCGCCGCCGCCGGGATGCCGACGCGCTCGAGCCAGAAGATCGCGCGCTTGCGGGCCTCGGTCGCACCCACTTTCAGATGCGTCATAATCGTTTCGGCGAGCTGCCGGCCGATCGTGTAGAGTGGGTTCAGCGTCGTCAGCGGATCTTGGAAGATCGCCCCGATCTGCTTGCCGCGGATCGGGCGCATCTTGGCATTCGGCAGGTCGTCGATCCGCTTGCCGTCGAGCAGGACCTCGCCGCCGCTGATCCGCCCGGGCGGCTCGAGCAGCCCGATGATGGCCGCCCCCGTCAGCGACTTACCCGCCCCGCTCTCGCCGACCACGCCCAGCACCTCGCCGGCCGCGATCGAGAACGAGACCCGATCCAGCGCCCGCACCGGCCCCCGCCGCGTGCGGAACTCGACCGACAATTCACGCACGTCCAACAGCGCCGTCAACGCAGCCTCGGGTTAAGCGCGTCGCGCAACCAGTCCCCGAGCAAATTGATCGACAGCACGATCAGCAGCAGCGCGATGCCGGGAAACACGGTGATCCACCACTCGCCGCTATAAAGAAAGTCGTTGCCGACGCGGATTAGCGTCCCCACCGAAGGCTGCGTCGGCGGCAAGCCGACGCCGAGGTAAGAGAGCGTCGCTTCCGAGATGATCGCAAGCCCCAGGCTCAGCGTCGCGATCACCAGCACCGGGCCGAGCACGTTGGGCAGGATGTGGGTGATCATGATCCGCGCGGGCGACAGCCCGATCACGCGCGCCGCCATCACGTATTCCCGCCCCCGCTCCACCATCGCCGAGCCCCGCACCGCGCGCGCGAATTGCGGCCAGAACGAGAACCCGATCGCCAGGATCAACACGTCGATCTGCACGCTCTCGCGCAGGTCGCGCGCCAACGACACGCTGACCACGCCGTCGATCAGCAGCGCAATCAGGATCGCCGGAAACGACAGTTGGATATCGGCCAGCCGCATCAACACCGAATCGACGACACCCCCCGCATACCCCGCGATCAGCCCGATCGTGACCCCGACCACTACCGCGAACAATACCGACGCGATGCCGACGATGAAGCTTTTCTGCATCCCGTAGAGGATCGCCGACAGCAGGTCGCGCCCCTGGTCGTCGGTCCCCAGCAAATGCGCCCGCGTGCCCTCGGCCACGAACGCCGGCGGCTGGAAGCTATCCATCAGGTTCAGCCCGGCCAGGTCATACGGATCGGACGGCGCCACCCACCGGCAGAACACCGCGCCCCCTACCAGCAGCAACAGCACCAGCGCCGAGATCATCGCAACCGGCGAGCGCCGGAAGCTGTAGAACACGTCGCCATCCCAAGCCCGGCCGAGCGCGCTCATGCCCGCGCCGTCCGCAGCCGTGGATCAACCGCGAAATACAGCAGATCGACCACCAGATTGATCACCACGAACACGACCGAGATCAGCATCAGATACGCCGCCATCACCGGCACGTCCGCCACCTGCACCGACTGCACGAACAGCAAGCCCAGGCCCGGCCACTGGAACACCGTCTCAGTCACGATCGAGAACGCGATGATGCCGCCCAACTGCAGCCCGACGATCGTGATCACCGGCACCAACGTGTTCTTCAGCGCATGGCCGAAATAGATCGCCCGGTTCGACAGCCCCCGCGCGCGGGCGAATTTCACGTAATCCGACCGCAGCACCTCGAGCATCTCGGCCCGCACCAGCCGCATGATCAGCGTCATCTGGAACAACCCCAGCGTGATCGCTGGCAGCACCAGCGCCTGCAGCCCGCTCCGCGTCAGCAGCCCGGTGCTCCAGGCGCCGAGCTGGATCACGACCCCCCGCCCGAAGCTCGGCAGCCAGCCGAGCCAGACGCTGAACACCAGGATCAGCAGGATCCCGATCAGGAACGTCGGCAGGCTCACGCCGACCAGGCTGATCACCATGAACAGCCGCGACAGCGCCCGATTGCGATAAATGCCGGTGTAGACCCCCATCGGCACCCCGATCAGCAGCGCGAACAGCGCCGCCGAGAACGCCAGCTCGAGCGTGGCCGGCGCCCGCTCGACGATCAGCTCCATCACCGGCCGCGCCAGCCGGTAGCTGACGCCGAACTCGCCATGCGCCGCGTTGGCCATGAAATGCGCGTATTGCACGATGAACGGCTGGTCGAGCCCGAGATGGTGGATCAGCTCGGCGCGGCTCGCTTCGGTATAGTCCTGCCCGAGCATGATGGTCACCGGGTCGCCGACGAAGCGGAACATAGCGAACGCGATGAGCCCGACCGCGAGCAACACGGGAACGGCCTGCGCCAGGCGCACGAGAATGAAAGCCAGCATCGTCGCTATCCCGTATACGCGCGCCCATATACGCGCGATGGCCGCGCCGCGTCACCCCGTCAGGGCTTGCCATCGGTCACCCGCCCCCGCGTCGGCCGAAACGAGGCCAGCTGGCTCTCCGCCAGCCCGTCGTCGCCGGAGAATTCGACCACGAGCGTGAAGCCCACGCCGAGCAGCACCGGCCCGAGAAAGATCCCGAGCAGCCCGAACGCGATCGCGCCGCCCAGCACGCCCAGGATCGTCAGCAGGAACGGCAACTTCGCCCCGCGCGCGATGAAATACGGCCGGATCACGTTGTCCGACCCGCTCACGATCAGCAGCCCGTAGCAGAACAGGAAGATCCCCCACCCGGTATGCCCGCTGCTCAGCAACCACAGCGCCGCCGGGATCCACACCACAGGCGCCCCGATCGGCAACACCGCGATCAGCCCGGCGATCGCCCCCAGCAGCACCGGCCGCGGCACGCCCGACAGCCACAGCCCGAACGCGGTGAGAATCCCCTGCACCAGCGCCGTGCCAAGTATGCCGTAGACTGTGCCCCGCACCGTCGCCCCGGTCACCGCGATCAGCCGCGGCGCCCGCTCGCCCGCGATCCGCCCGATGATCCGCCCCAGATGCCCGGCCAGCACCTCGCCCGACGCATAGAAGAAGAACGCCACCACCAGCGCGAGCAGGAACTGCAACACCCCGCCGGCCACCGACAGCATCGTCTTCAGCCCGCTCTCGACGATCATCCCGAGATACGGCCGGATCGTGTCCCCGGCAGCACTGAGATCGCTCGCCCATCGGTTCCAATATTCCGCGATCGTCGCCCCGATCAGCGGCACGTCGCCCAGCCACGCCGGCGCGCTCGGCAACCCGCGCGCCACCGCGTCCTCCACCGTTCGCCGCAGAATCTGCGCGTCGTCCGCGCCCGCCGGCGCGATCAGGGCCAGCGGCAACACGATCAGCAGCGCCGTCAGCAACACCATGATCCCCGCCGCCCCACTGTCGCGCAGCTTGAGACGCAGGCGCATCCAGGTGAACAGCGGCCAGGTCGTATAGACCAGGATCGCGCCCCACAGGATCGCCGAGACGAACGGCGCCAGCACCAGCCAGCAGCCAATCGCAAGCCCAGCCAGCAGTATCCCCATCAGGATCCGCTCGGTGACCACCTCGGGGCGTCGCATCATGGACCGGCGGTAACATCCGCCCGCCCTGCCGCGCAACTTTGCAGCCCGGCGGCGGAGATTGTAGCCTCGCACGAAAAGCGGAGCGACCTCATGCGCCTGTGCGCCAATTTATCGATGATGTTCAATGAAGTCGCTTTCCTCGACCGTTTCGAGGCGGCCGCGCGCGCCGGCTTCAAGGGAATCGAGTTCCTCTTTCCCTACGAGCACGACGCCAAGCTGATCCGCGAGCGGCTCGACGCGAACGGGCTCGAGCAGGTCCTGTTCAATGCCCCGCCGGGAGATTGGGGCCAGGGCGAGCGCGGCATCGCGAGCCTGCCCGGCCGGCAGAGCGAGTTCCGCGACGGCGTCAAGCATGCGCTCGACTACGCCGCCACCCTCGGCAACCGCCTCGTCCACGTCATGGCCGGCATCCCCGGCCAGGACGTGGATCCCGTCACCGCCGCCGCGATCTACGCCGCCAACCTCGCCTGGGCCGCAGAGCAGGCCCACCAAGCCGGCATCAAGCTGGTGATCGAGCCGATCAACCATCGCGACATGCCGGGCTTTCACCTCAACACCATGGCCCAAGGCGCCGCCGTGATCGAGGCGATCGGCCGAGACCGCCTCGGCCTGCAATTCGACATCTATCATTGCCAGGTCACCGAAGGCGACGTGACCAAGCGGATGGAGGCCTTCATGCCCGTCATCGCCCACATGCAGCTCGCCGACGTTCCCGCCCGCCACGAGCCCGGCACCGGCGAACTAGGCTGGGACTACATTATCAAACGCATCGGCGAGCTCAATTATGGGGGTTGGGTTGGGTGTGAGTATCGCCCGGCGGGTGAGACGATTGCCGGACTCGCCTGGCGCGAGCGATACGGTGTTTAGGAAAAGTGTGATTTCGCTCAAAAACCCTGTTAACTTGCGAGCTTCTTGACGAGTTAGTCACAATTGGCAAACCGAAGAGCCCTACGGTGCGATCAGTGGTTGAGGAGGACATCATGAGGTTCGCGGAAATCGGGCAACAGCTTCGAGCTTACCGCCTCGAGTCTGGCCTACGTGCAGAAGAGATTGCGGCCCGCCTCGGCGTTTCGCGGGCGGCCCTGTATCGCTATGAAAAAGGCGAGGTGATCAAACTCGATACCGTCAAGCGCCTGGCCGAACTCTTGAAGGTCTCGCCGCTCTCGCTGCTTGGCATCGGCGTCGAGTATTACAGCCGTGCGGCCGGCTTTTTCGAGCGGATTCGTCAGATCGAGGATGGCGCCGACCAGATCCTCCAAGCCTACGGCTCGGTATGCTATCTGACCACGTCGGACAGCTTCGACTCGGCGCTTGTCGAGGGGCTCCATGCCGTAGCCGACTCGGCCGAGTCTGACCGTGCTACCGCCCGTAGTGCTGCCGACCAGGTCCTCTCCCTTCTCTCGGCCCGCAAGCGCGCCTATCAGCAACGACGGCCCGGTATCATCGCGATCATCTCGGAGGCGTCGGTCCGGGGATTCCTCGAGCATGGCCTGCTCGGCGCCGCCGCGCTCCCGCCTACCTTGCGCGAACGCTGTCAACGGGTTGCCGCCTCGGAGATCGCCAACATCGCCTCGTTGATGGACGCCGAACCGATGGGCCTGCAGTTCGGCCTCCTCCCCGACGGAGGATCGCTGAGCGAATTCAGCATCATCCGCACCGACGACCGCGCCACCCTCGCGGTCAATCCGTTCCGGGCCGACGGCCTGCCGAACAGCCAGACCGGCGTTTCCATGATCACCGGCGCCGATGAGGCGGTCGCCTCGCATCAACGCGTCGCTGAAGCGATCTGGCGCGACGCGCTCAAGGGCAAGGCCGCCGCGTCGCGGCTGCGTGAGATGCTGTCTCATTACGTGAGACAGCAAGCAGCCTGAGCCGCGGGGTTCACGGCGCGTCGGCTGCGGCCTATGGTCGCAGCCGATGAGTTCGGTTCCCTTTCCCGCCTCTCCCGGCGTCGAGATCGTGAGCGACCGCCGGGTCTGGTCCGGCCGCTTCAAGCTCGATGTCGTCACCTTTCGCCACCGCCGGTTCGACGGCCACATGTCGGACGACCGCACCTGGGAGCTGTTCCGCCGCGGCCGGGCTGCGGCGATGCTGCCCTACGATCCATGGTCGGACGTGGTCGTCTTGCTCGAACAGTTTCGCCTCCCTGCCCTGGCCGGCGGCTTCGATCCGGTCATGGTCGAGATCCCGGCTGGCCTGTGCGACGGCGGTGAAACGCCGGAACAGACCATCCGGCGCGAATCGGTCGAGGAAATCGGGCTGGCGGCCGACCTGATCGAGCCAATCGGCGATTTCATGCTCACCCCGGGCGGCTGTGACGAGCGGTGTACCATATTCGCCGGCCGCGTCCGCGCCCCCGCCGCCGGGCCGGACGGCGTGGTCGGCCACGGTGGCCTGGCTAGCGAACTCGAAGACATCCGCATCCGCACCTGGCCCGCCGACACCGCCATCGCCGACGCCATCGCGGGCCGTTTCCCGAATTCCGTAACCACCCTCGCCTTGCTCTGGCTCGCCGCCAAGCGCGAGACACTGCGCGCCCAATGGAGCCGCGCATGACCGAACGCCTGTTCCTCGACGACGCCTATCTCGACCAAGCCGACGCCGTCGTTCTCGCCGTCGAACCCGGCTTCGTCATCCTCGACCGCTCCCCCTTCTACGCCCGCTCCGGCGGACAGCCCGGCGACCGCGGGACGCTCGTCTGGGACGGCCACACGCTCGACGTCACCGAAGCGCTGAAGGGCGAGGCCGACGCCATCCGTCACGTCGTCGCTCCCGGCCCTTTGCCGCCGCCCGGCACCAAACTCCTGGCCCGGATCGACGTCGCGCACCGCCGGCGCCACATGCGCATGCACACCGCCCTCCATCTCCTGTGCAGCCTGCTCCCCGGCGCCGCCGTTACCGGCGGTCAGATCGGCGCCGACCGCTCCCGGCTCGACTTCGACCTGGCGCAATCGCCCGACAAGGACGCGCTCGCGGCCGGCCTCGCTACCCTGATCGGCGCAGATCACCCGGTCACTACTGAATGGGTCGACGAGGCCGTGCTCGACGCCAATCCCGGCCTCGTCCGCACGCTTTCGGTCAAGCCGCCGCGCGGCACCGGCCGGCTCCGCCTGGTCCGGATCGGCGGCAGCGAGCCGGTCGATCTCCAACCCTGCGGCGGCACCCATATCCGCGCCACCGGCGAGATCGGCGGCGTGACCATCCTGAAGATCGAGAACAAGGGCAGGCAGAACCGCCGCATCGCTCTCGCGCTCACCGAATTCGACGAGGAGGAACCCTGATGCCGGAAGACCAGTCCGACCACGGGCATCGGATCGCGACCCGTCTCTCTCATGCCGGCCGCAAGGGCACCAAAATCCGCGGCTTCGTCAATCCGCCGGTGCATCGCGGCTCGACCATGCTGCACATCGACATGGCCGACCGGATCGAGGGCGCCAAGGACCGGCTCGGTCAGGGCGACAGCTACGGCGTCCACGGCGGCGCCACGCACCACGCGCTGGAAGACGTCATCGCCGAGGTCGAGGGCGGCACGCGCTGCCAGATCGTTTCCTCCGGCCTTGCCGCCGTCACCACCGCGCTGCTCGCCTACCTCAAGGCGGGCGAGCACTGCCTGATGCCCGACAGCGTCTACGGTCCGGCCCGCACTTTCGCCAACGGCATGATGGCCGGCCTCGGCATCACGACCTCCTTCTACGATCTAACGATCGACGCCCCCGGGCTAGAGGCGCTGATGCGGCCGGAAACGAAGGTCGTCTACGTCGAAAGCCCCGGCAGCCACACGTTCGAGGTCCAGGATGTGCCGGCGCTGGCCGCCGTCGCGCACCGGCACGGCGCCAAGGTGCTGATGGACAACACCTGGGGCATCCTCAATTTCCAGCCCTTTACCCACGGCGTCGATGCCTCGATCCAGGCCCTGACCAAGTACCCGGTCGGCCACTCCGATGTGTTGCTCGGCTCCATCACCGTCGCCGATGAGCGCGAGTGGGAGCGGGTGAGGCTGGCTTCGATCGCGCTCGGCCAATACGCGAGCCCCGACGATTGTTGGCTTTGCCTGCGCGGGCTACGGACGATGAACGTCCGCCTTCAGCAACAGGCGCGTGCGGCGCTCGAGGTGGCGACCTGGCTGCAGGAGCGGCCCGAGATCGGGCGCGTGCTTCACCCGGCCCTCCCCGGCGCCCCCGGCCACGCGCTCTGGCAACGCGATTTCACTGGCGCATGCAGCCTGTTCGGCATCGTGTTCCGGCCGGAATACAGCTCGGCCGACTCTCACGCCTTCATCGACCAGCTCCAACTGTTCGGTATCGGCGCCAGTTGGGGCGGGTTCGAGAGCTTGGCCCTGCCGACGACCGGCTTCCTGAACCGCAGCGCCGGCACCGGCGACTTCGGCGGCCCGGCCGTGCGGCTCCACATCGGCCTCGAAGACCCAGCCGACCTCATCGCGGATCTCGACCAGGCGTTCGCCGTCCTGCGACGTAGTGCGTGACCCCGCTCGACGATGTCCGGTTCGACGCTGCCGGCCTGATCGCCGCGGTCGCGCAGCAGCACGACACCGGTGAGGTCCTGATGCTCGCCTGGATGAGCCGCGAGTCGCTGGCCGAGACGATCACCACTGGCCGAGTTTGCTACTGGAGCCGCAGCCGCGGCGCGCTATGGCGCAAGGGCGAGACGTCGGGCCAGACGCAGCGTCTGGTCGACCTGCGCCTCGATTGCGACGGCGACGCCATCCTGGTGCTGGTCGATCAAGTCGGTGTCGCCTGCCACACCGGCCGGCGGAGCTGCTTCTATCGGGCGTGGCGTGGGAATGAGTTGATCGAACTCAGCCAGCCGTTGGTCTCGCCTGAAGCGCTCTATGGCGCCTGAACGACGCGGGCATTGTGGTTGAGCGGTCCCTGCCCGGCCCCATAGCCCGGCGCCGTGCGGATCGCCTCCTGAACGTAGTCACGCGCCCTCGACACGGCGTCCAGCAGCGTCATGCCCTGCGCCAGCCCGGCCGCGATGGCGCTGGCCAGGGTGCAACCGGTGCCATGCGTATGCCGGCTCGCGATCCGCGGCCGCTCGATCCGCTCCACCCCGTGCGCGTGGGCCAGCACATCGACCACAATCTCGCCCTCGCCATGGCCGCCCTTGAGCAGCACGGCGGAGGCGAACTGGCGCAGCGCCATCGCCGCCTCGACCGGGTCGCCGATGCGGCGGCCGAGAAGCGCCTCGGCCTCGGGGATGTTAGGCGTCACCAAGGTGGCGAGCGGCAGTAGCCGGGTGCGCAATGCGTCGAGCGCCGACGAGGCGAGCAGGGCGGAGCCGCCCTTGGCGACCATGACCGGGTCGACGACAAGCGGCACGCCGGGTGCTCGATGCGTGATCTCGTCGGCGACGGCGGCCACGATGTCGGCCTCGCCCAGCATCCCCGTCTTGATCGCATCGGCACCGATGTCGTCCAGCACCGCCGCGATCTGACGCCTGACGAGGCCGACCGGCAAGGTAAGAATATCATGAACGCCGAGCGTATTCTGTGCCGTCACGGCCGTGATCGCGGTGGCGGCGTATCCGCCCATCGCCATGATTGCTTTGATATCGGCCTGGATTCCCGCTCCGCCGCCGGAGTCGGATCCGGCGATGACCAGAACCCGGCCGCGCAATCGGCTACGCGGCTTCGGCTGCGGACTGGATCATGTCGCACAGACCCGACACGATCTGCTTGACCGCCGCCTCGTCCTCGCCCTCGGCCATGACGCGCACGAGCGGCTCGGTGCCGGACAGCCGCAGCAGAACCCGGCCGGAATCTCCCAGCCGCGCCTCGGCGGCCTTGATCGCGGCGATGACCCGCGGGTCACTCAAGGGCGAGCCGCCGACGAAGCGCACATTCTGCAGCAACTGCGGCAACGGCTCGAATACCTTGCAAGCTTCGCTAGCCGGACGCTGCGACTGCACCAGCGTCGCCAACACCTGCAGCGCCGCCACGAGCCCGTCGCCGGTGGTCGCAAAGTCGCTCAGGATCAGGTGACCGGACTGTTCGCCGCCGACGTTCATATCGAACGCGCGCATCTGCTCGACGACATAGCGGTCGCCGACGCGGGTGCGCTCGAGGGTCAGGCCGTCGGCTTGCAGCATCCGCTGCAGTCCGAGGTTCGACATCACCGTGGCGACCACGCCGCCCCCCTTGAGGCGACCCGAACGATGCCACGAGCGTGCGATCAAGGCGATGATCTGGTCGCCGTCGACAACCTCGCCCCGCTCGTCGACCAGGATCAACCGGTCGGCGTCGCCGTCGAGGGCGATGCCGAGATCGGCCTTGTGCTCGACCACTTTGCTGCGCAACAGGTCGGGCCGGGTCGATCCGCAGCCCTTGTTGATGTTGAAGCCATCGGGCTCGGCGCCCACCGTCACGATCGTCGCGCCCAACTCCCACAACACCGTGGGCGCCACGCGATAAGCCGCCCCATTCGCGCAGTCGACCACGATCTTGAGCCCGTCGAGCGTGAGGCCGCGCGGAAACGTGGCCTTGGCCCCCTCGATGTAGCGACCGCCGGCATCTTCGAGCCGGCTAGCGCGGCCGAGCCGGTCGGAGGGGGCGAGCCGGCCCGAGCGATCGTCGGCCATCAATCGCTCGATGGCGATCTCGGTCTCGTCCGACAGCTTGAAGCCGTCCGGACCGAATAGCTTGATGCCGTTGTCTTCGAACGCGTTGTGCGAGGCCGACACCATGACGCCAAGGTCGGCGCGCAGGCTGCGGGTGAGCATGGCGATCGCGGGCGTCGGCAGCGGTCCGACGAGGGTCACGTCCATCCCGGCGCTCACGAAACCGGCGACGAGCGCGGACTCAATCATGTAGCCCGACAGCCGAGTATCCTTGCCGATGACAACGCGATGGCGATGGCTGCCGCGGACGAACATAATTCCGGCGGCCTGCCCGAGCGCGAGCGCGGTTTCGGCCGTCATGGGGTGCGTGTTGGCCATCCCGCGGATCCCGTCGGTGCCGAACAGACGCTTGTTGATCATCAAGACCCCAACTCCCTTTTTGCGTCCGGCCAGGCCTGCATAGCCTGCCAGACGCGTACCGCCTGTATCGTTGCGGGCACGTTGTGCGCGCGAATGATCGTCGCCCCGGCCGAGAGGGCCAGGACACAAGCCGCGATCGACGCCGGATCCCGCTCAGCCGCGGTTGTGACACCAGCGATCTCGCCGAGAAACGTCTTGCGCGACATTCCGGCGATTATAGGGCAGGAAAGATTAAGAAAGAGTGGCAGGCGCCGGAGTAGTTCGCGATTTTGCTGGCCGTTTTTGGCGAACCCGAAGCCGGGATCGATGGCGATCCGCGATTGGGGGATGCCCGCTGCGACCGCCTCGTCGACCCGGTCGCCGAGTTCGGCAAGCACGTCGGTCGCGACGTCGTCGTAGTGCGTCAGCCCGGCCATCGTTTGCGGTGTACCACGCATGTGCATCAGAATCACCGGGCAGCGCCGTGCAGCAATCAACGCGCGCGAGTCAGGGTCGTGGCAGAGGGCGGAGACGTCGTTGACGATCGCAGCCCCGGCATCCAGCGCCGCCGCCATCGTCGCGGCGTGGCGGGTGTCGACGGAGATGCGCGCGCCCTCTCGCGCCAAGGCGGCGATGACCGGCACGACCCGGCGGCACTCTTCATCCGGACTAACAGGTATAGCGCCAGGCCGGGTTGATTCGCCGCCGATATCAAGGATGGCAGCGCCATTTGCGAGCATCTGCCGGCCAAGATCGATCGCCTCGCTCCAGAGGATATCACGGCCCTGACCGCTAAAACTATCCGGCGTAACGTTGATGATCCCCATAACGGCGGGGCCGGGCTCGAGGCCCGCCCAGAACGGCGCCGGGTTGACGAACCGGGAGAGGTCGGCGGCGCAATCGGCCGCGCTTTCCAAGCGGCCGTCGTCCATACGCAGCATCGAAAACGCTAGCGGCCCGCCGCAGAGCGGACGGGCCATCTTCGCTTTGACTGCCGCCTGGGCGCTCGGTCCCGTCAAAATTCCAAGCGGTTCCAGGACGGTCCGTTTCAGGACCCGGCTCAGCCGGGCTGGGGAGCCGGGCCTAATCCGCCGGTCGGCGGAGGCGCCGGGCGGCCGACGGTCGGCACCGACGCACGACGCGAGTCCGGAGCAGGCTCGTCCACCACTTTGCGGATCACCGGCTCCCCGCGCAGAACGGTCCGGATCTCTTCACCAGAAAGCGTCTCGTATTCGAGCAAGCCACGCGCCAAGCGGTGCAGTTCATCGAGTTTCTCCGTAATCAACGCCTTCGCGCTGCTGTAGGAACCATCAATGAACATCTTGATCTCGGCATCGATCTCTCGCGCCGTCAGTTCCGAGACGTTCTTGTTCTGCGTCACCGAATGACCAAGGAAGACTTCCTGGCTGTTATCGCCGTAGGCGATCATGCCGAGTTTCTCGCTCATTCCCCACTCAGTGACCATCGTCCGGGCAATGTTCGTTGCGGCTTTGATGTCCCCTGAAGCGCCGTTGCTGACACGGTCGGGTCCGAACACCAGTTCCTCGGCGACCCGGCCGCCCCTGGCCATCCTCATGCGGGAGAACAACCGCGCGCGACTTTCACTCAACCGGTCGCCTTCGGGCAGGCTCATCACCAACCCGAGCGCGCGACCGCGGGGGATGATGGTCGCCTTGTGCACCGGGTCGCAGTCGGGATCGTTGATCGCGACCAAGGCATGGCCCGCTTCGTGATAGGCCGTCATCCGCTTCTCGGCGTCGGACATGACCAGCGACCGGCGCTCGGCGCCCATCATGACCTTGTCCTTGGCGTGCTCGAACTCACTCATCGCCACGACGCGCTTACCGAGCCGCGCGGCCAGGAGAGCCGCCTCGTTGACGAGGTTGGCGAGGTCCGCGCCGGAGAAGCCAGGCGTGCCACGCGCGATCACCTTGGGATCGACGTCGGACGCCAACGGCACCTTGCGCATATGGACACGAAGGATCTTCTCCCGCCCATTCACGTCGGGGTTCGGCACGACGACCTGGCGGTCGAAACGGCCGGGACGGAGAAGGGCCGGGTCCAGCACGTCCGGCCGGTTCGTAGCGGCAATCAGGATCACGCCCTCATTGCTCTCGAAGCCGTCCATCTCGACCAGCATCTGGTTGAGCGTCTGCTCGCGCTCGTCATTGCCGCCGCCGAGACCGGCGCCACGGTGACGGCCGACCGCGTCGATCTCGTCGATGAAGATGATGCATGGTGCGTTCTTCTTGCCCTGCTCGAACATGTCGCGCACCCGGCTGGCACCGACACCCACGAACATCTCGACGAAATCGGAGCCCGAGATGGTGAAGAACGGCACGTTGGCTTCGCCGGCGATGGCGCGGGCAAGCAGCGTCTTACCGGTGCCCGGCGGACCGACGAGCAGGACGCCCTTCGGAATCTTGCCGCCAAGTCGCTGAAACTTCTGCGGGTCTTTCAGGAACTCGACGATTTCCTGCAACTCGGACTTCGCCTCGTCGATGCCGGCGACGTCCTCGAACGTCACCCTGCCCTGCTTCTCGGTCAGCATACGCGCACGGGACTTGCCGAAGCCCATGGCGCGGCCGCCACCCGACTGCATCTGGCGCATGAAGAACACCCAGACGCCGATCAAGAGCAGCATCGGGAACCATGTGGCGAGGTAGTGAAGGAGTTGGTTGTCGTTCTCCTCCGGCTTGGCGGTTACGCGGACGCCCTTTTCGGTCAGGCGGCTGACCAGCGCCGGGTCGTCGGGTGCGTAGGTTTGAAAGCTGCGGCCATCGTTGAGTTGGCCACTGACGATGCGCCCCTGGATGGTGACGTCGTGGACACGGTTCGTGTTCACCTCGCCGACGAATTCGGAGTAGGCGATCGTCGCACCGGGACGCGCGCCAGTATTGGGCGTGAACCAGTTGAACAACAGCACGAGCAGAAGGGCGATGATCACCCAAAGCGCGAGATTACGGCCGAAATTGCTCATATTCTGGTCCCAGCGATCCGATCCTCTCGACGTCCGAAACCCCGGCCGTCGGCACGCTCAACATAAGGTGCCCCGCTACACTCTACATCCCCTTCACTACAAAGGGGTTAACGAAACGCCGCACCGGCGGCAGGGCGCGCCGGCGCGAACCAGAGCGTGACGCTACGGCAGGATGTCGCGTCAGGGAAGGCCAGGTGCGGCACGATCGTGAGGTGTCCATCGCGACGCAGGGCGGGCAGCGTGCGTAGGACCGCCGATGGTAGGCCGGCCCGATTGCGGAAGCGGGGCGCGTCGGGGCCAAGCGCGCCGATGGTCAAGCCGTCTGGCGCGGCGCCGATGCGGAAACGGCGGTCCCAGAGCGTCCCGGGGATGGCCGGCTGCGGTGCCGCCATGGCGGAGGCTTCGCGGAAGACGATGGCGCCGGGCCCAAGCCGACCGGCCAGTCCAAGGCGGACGCCGTGCACCGTGCACGGTGCCAGCCCGGCGGCCAGGGCGGCGGCCACGGCGGTGCGGGGCGGCGGATAGTCTCTCCCCGACAGCGTCCAGATCACCGCCGACAGGGCTTGGTCGCCGATAGGGGTGGAGATCAGCGCGAAGCCTTCCGGATGGAAACGCACGCTCGCGAGTTCGGCGGCCAGATCTGCGTCGCCGCGTCCAGACACGGCGCGGGCGGCGGTTTGGAGATCGCGAGCGATGGCGGCCGGGTCCATGGCTTGGCGCAGGCGGGCGCGCAGGGTGCGGGGATCGGCGTTAGTGGGGTCCTCGACCCAGTCGATCGCGGCGGCGCGCAGGGTCGCGCGGAGGCGAGCAGGCGGCAGCGGCAGGAGCGGGCGCAGCAGCCGGGCCTCGGCGCGGTAGGCGATGGCGGCCATGCCGGACAGGCCATCGGTGGCGCTTCCCGCCGCCTCGCGCATACGGACGGTCTCGGCCTGATCGGTCGCGTGGTGCGCGATCGCGAGGTCGGCGCATCCGGCGTCGCGACAGGCTTCGAGTAGCAGGCGGTAACGGGCGGCGCGGGCGCGTGCGGCGGCGGCGGGGCCGGGTGCGAGGCGGGCGCGGAGGATGCGGGCGGGAATGCCGATCCGAGCGAGGCGCTCGGCGGTCAGTGCCGCCTCGCTCCCCGACTCGGCCCGCAATCCGTGATCGACGATCGCGGCGAGCGGCCGCCCCCAGCGCGCGAGCAGAAACGCCAGTGCCATGCTGTCGGCGCCCCCGGACACGGCGGCGACGATGCTGCGGTCGGGCGCGAACGGGCCGAGCCGGGCCATCAGATCGGCGAATTCGGCCGGTCCGACAGGCTCCGCGGCGGCGTCGTCAGCTACAATTGTCGCGCTGGCGCAAGGCGGCGGCGGTGTCGCGCACCGGGCCGCGGACGGTGGGGAATTCACGGCGCAGCTTGTCGAGCGTGGCGCAGGCGGCGGGGCGCTCGTTCAGCCCGGTCAGCGCGTTGGCCAGGCCGAGCAGCGCGTCGGGCGCGCGGGATCCGGTGCGGCTGCGGGAATAGGCGTCGTCATAGGCGACGGCGGCGCCTTGAAAGTTGCGTTGGCCGATGAGCGATTGGGCGAGCAGGAAGTTGGCGTCGCCCACTCGGGGCGAGCGGCCCATAGCGATAACCTCGCGGGCGGCGGTCTCGGCGGCGGGATAGTCGCGGCGCGCGAGGGCGGCATTGCCTTCCTGCAGCGCGACCTCGGGGGTGCGACGGGCCGGAACTGGCGGCGAATCGGGCGCTGGCGGGCGGTTGGGCTGGCTTGCAGACGGCGGAGATTGCGACGCGGACGGCGCCCCGGTCGTGGCGTTGCCGAGGCGGAAGTTGAGATCGTCGATCTGCTTGGCCAGGCGGTCCTGCGCCGTCCGCATGGCGTTGGTTTGTTCGTCGAGCTGCCCGCGCATGCGACGAACCTGGTCCTCGAGCGTCTGCACCCGGTCGAGCAACTGTGCCGCCAGCCCAGAGCCGCCCTCGGATGGCGGTGCGACGTTGCCACCATAATAGGGTGCGGAAGCGCCACGCTGCTGCTGCACCGCCTGTAAGTCGCGGCGCAATTCGAGGATTTGGTTCTGCAACACGATCCCCTCGCGCGACTCCATCTGCGCCACCGCCGGCGCCGGCGCCGCAAAGGCCAGGGCCCAGCCGAGGGTACAGCCGAGCGCCGCACGCGCAAGGGCGAGCGCCGCACGCGCCAGGGATCGACCGCGCACGGGCTATTGGACCGAGGTGATTGCGTTCCGGTTCTGGCCGTTGGCCTGGTCGTCCGAGCCGAGCGCGACCGGGCGTTCCTTGCCGTAGCTGATCGTGGTGACGCGGGCGCCGCTCACGCCATGCACGACGAGGTAGTCGCGGGCGGCGTTGGCGCGGCGCTGGCCGAGTGCGAGGTTGTATTCCTGCGTGCCGCGTTCGTCGCAATTGCCGGCCATCTGCACCGTCACCTGCGGATAGCGCTGCAGCCAGGCAGCCTGGCGGTCGAGCGTCTGGCGCGCTTCGTCGCTCAAAGTCGATTGGTCGTAGCCGAAAAAGACCCGGTCGCCGACATTGGCCGCGAGGTCTTGCTGGCTACCGGGCCCGGTGCCGCCCACCATGCCGGAACTGGCGCCGCCGGTGCCGGCCGTGGTCCCGGTCGTGGCCGCGTTCTTGTCGGTGCAGGCGCCGACCAAGGCCAGTGCCGCCAAAAGACTGATCGCCTTGATGTTCATCGTACCCGTTCCGTTGTGGTTTCCGTCATGTTGCAGCGCGTTACGCCCCGGGATTGGTAGGGTCAAGCGAGCAGGGGCGACCAGGCCGGGTCGGACGCGTCCGTCGGCGTGGGCACGACCCGCTCGTTGAAGCCGGTGATGTCGATCGAGACCAGGCGCGAGCCGAAGCCGGCGCCGGTGCGGTCGCGCGCCGGGCTCTCGCGGTAGAACATCAGGACGCGGCCGTTGGGGCAAAAGGTCGGGCCCTCGACGGAGAAGCTTTCCGAAAGGATCCGCTCGCCCGAGCCGTCGGGGCGCATGACGCCGATGGCGAAGCTGCCGCCGGACAGGCGGGTGAACGCGATCAGGTCGCCGCGGGGGGACCAGACCGGGGTCGCATAGCGGCCGCGGCCGTAGGAGATGCGCCGCGCGCCACCGCCGCCCGAGCCCATGACATAAAGCTGCTGATCGCCGCCGCGGTCGGAGTTGAACACGATCTGGCTGCCGTCCGGGCTGTAGCAGGGGCTGGTGTCGATCGAGCCGGAGCTGGTCAGCACGCGCGGACGGCCGCCGCCCAGGCCGACGGTGACGATATCGGAGCCCGAGCCGCGGGCGATCGACATGACGATGCCGTTGCCGTCGGGCGCGTAGCGGGGGGCGAAGGTCATGCCGTCGAAATCGCCGAGCACGCTCTGGCGGCTGCTGCCGAGGTCGAGCGTCCAGACCCGCGGGCGGTTGTTGTAGTAGGACATGTAGACGATCTGGTCGCGCGTCGGGTGGAACCGGGGCGTGAGCACGAGCCAACTGCCGTCGGTCAGGAACCGGTTGTTCTCGCCGTCCTGGTCCATGACCGCCATGCGCTTGATGCGGTGGTCGCGCGGGCCGGCGCCGGAGACGTAGACGACGCGGGTGTCGAAGTAACCCTTCTCGCCGAGCAGGCGCTCGTAGATCACGTCGCTGATGATGTGGGCGATTCGGCGCCAGTTTTGCGACGTGGTGGTGTAGGCGGTGCCCTGGATTTGCTGGCCCTGCAGCACGTCCCACAGCCGGAACTCGACACGGACGTTGCTGCCGCCGCCCTCGACCCGGCCGGTGACGAGCGCCTGGGCGCCGATCGCCTTCCAATTCTGGAAGTTGGGCGAGTCGCCCGAGTCGTTGGCGCTGATCTGGGCGGCGCCGCCGATCGGGCGGAACAGGCCGGAGCGGCCGAGGTCGTTGCTGATCACGCCGGTCATCTGCGCGCCGAGATCGGACCCGGCCAGCGACGGAATCGCGATCGGGATGGGCGCGGTGCGGGCGCGGTCGACGGTGATCTGGCTATCGGCCGCGGGCGCGCCCTGCGCCCGGGCGCCGGGCGCGAACAGCGGGAAGGCGGTCACGCCCGCGCCGAGGAGCATGGCGCGGCGGCCGATCAGGTTGGTGAATTCGTTCATCGCCATTGTATTCCTTTGCGTCACGGCTTGAACGTGATCTCAAAAGTATGGTTCAGGCCCGCCATTTGGCGCGGCAGCGGCAACTGCGCGCATTGCGGGTCGCGGGCGGCACGGGCGGCGCGTTCGGCGAAGATCTGGCCGATCGTGCCGGACGAGTGCTTGAGGATGTCGGCGATGCGCACGATGCCGGCCGGGTCGGTGGTGACGCGGATGATGGCCCATTGCTGGGCGTAGTCCCTCCCGCCGGTGTCCTGAGTGTAACACTCGCGGATCCGGTCGCCGATGGCGCCGCGATCGGCGGCGGAAAGGCTGGCGTTCTCGACTCCGGTCACGCTGCCGCCACCAACGGCGCCGCCGGTCGAGGGATTAGCGGTGCGGGTCGGCGGACGCGATTGCGGCTGCAGGGCGCGGAGTTTCTCGAGCGTGGCCTCCAGCGTGCGGCTCTCGTCGGCGGTGTTGCGGGTCGGGTTGGGCTGGGTCGTCGTGCTCTGGGTTCGCTGCACCGGGCTGGGGCGCTCTGGCGCCGGGCGCGGGGCGGGCGGGCGGGGTTCAAGCCTCGGCGCCGGAGCGGGCGTCGCGGTCTGCGGCAGTGGTCGCGGCGGCGGTGGGGCCGGGGCGGGCGGCGGTGGTACCGGCGGCAGGGGTAGTGGCGGCTGGACCGCTTGCGGCGGAGCGGGCGCTTGCAGCAGCGGGGCCTGGATCGCTGCTTGCGGCGGCGGCGGCGCGAGCGGGACCGGCGGTGGCGGGAGCGGGTGCGCCCGGGGCGGGGGGGGGGGGGGTGGGGGGGGGGGGGGGGGCGGCGGAGGCGGCTCGAGCGGCATCGGCCGCGGTTTGACCGGAGAGGGTTGATCGGGAGTCGGCACGTCGGCCTGCGCCGGAGCCGGCGTGGCGGCCGGCTTCTGCGCGCGTTGGACCTGCGCCGGCTCGATGGCGAACTCCATCGTCACCGCCGCCTCGTCCAGCTTCGGCGCCTCGGCCGGCTTGAGCGTGAGCAGCAGCGCGATCAGCAGCGCCCCATGCAGGGCCGCCGAAACGGCGCCGCTGCGACGGAGCTCGGGGGTCACGCGGGCGTTCCCCTAGCCTCGGGGCCGCGGCGCCGCCGCGGCCGGGGGACGGGCCGAGGCGGGCGGGCGCACCCCGGCGCCCGAGGGCGCGCCGGCTTGCTCGGCCAGCAGCGCGACCTTGGTGAAGCCTCCCTGGGTGATGGTCGCCATCACCTCCATGATCCGGCCGTAGGTCAGCGCTTTGTCGCCACGCACGAAAATGCGGCGGTCCATCTTGCCGTCGGCGATGGCAGCGAGCTTGGCCGCCAAATCGGTCAGCGGCAGCGCGTTCTCCTGCAGAAAGATCTTGCCCTCGGCGTTGACGCTCACCGTCAGGGGCTCGCTGTCTTGGCTGATCGGGTTGGCGCTGGCCTTCGGCAGGTCGACGTTCACGCCCGAGGTCATCAGAGGTGCGGCGACCATGAAAATGATCAGCAGGACCAGCATCACGTCGACCAGCGGCGTGACGTTGATCTCGGCGAGCGGCTTGTAGCGGCCGCGGCCCCTGCCCTGCAGCGGCGCGGCCATCAGACCTTCTCCTCGGATTGGCGCGACAGGATGGCGCCGAATTCCGTACCGAAACCTTCCAGCCGGGTCGCGAAACGGGATAGATCGGTGCTGATCTTGTTGTAGGCCAACACTGCCGGAATCGCCGCGACCAGGCCGATCGCGGTGGCGAACAATGCCTCGGCGATGCCGGGAGCGACTACCGAGAGGTTGGTGTTGCGGCTCGTCGCGATCGCCGCGAACGACCGGATGATGCCCCAGACCGTGCCGAACAGGCCGATGAACGGCGCCGTCGATCCCACCGAGGCGAGAAACACCATCCAGCGCTCCATCCGGTCCATCTCGCGCTGCACCGTCACCGTCACCGCGCGATCGACCCGCTCGCGCACGCTGCCGCGGCTCATGTCGGCGCCGGCGACCTGCGCGCTGCGGCGCCACTCGCCCATCGCGGCGCCGAACACCGCCGCGATCGGATGCTTCGGCCGCGCGCCCTCGACCTCATACAGCTCGTCGAGGCTGCCGCCGGACCAGAACCGGTCCTCGAACTGCGACGCCTCGCGATTGGCCCGGCGCAGCGTGGTGAACTTCTCGAACATGATCGCCCACACCCACACGCTCGCCGCGAGCAGCAGCAGGATGACGAACTTGACGACCAGGTCGGCCTGCATGAACAGGCCGAACATCGACAGGTCGCCGCCTGTCGTCTCCAAACTCGTGGCCTGAACAGGATCCAACTCGCACCCCCAACTCTCAACTGCTCAACGCGTCCCGCCACCGTTGCGGGATCCGCGCCGGTCGCCCGCTCGCCGCACCGACGCAGGCGAGCCCCACGACCAGGCGTCCGGTCTGCTCGCTCGCCACCTGCTTGCCCAACACGGCAAAATCCTGCCGCACCTCGACGCTCGCGGCCCTGAGCGCCCACGGCCCGGTGGTCACGACCACCTCCGCGTCCAGCCGGACGGGGCGCAGATAATGCATTTCGATGCGGCGCACCACAAAGATCAGACCAAATTGCGTGACGAGTTCGTCATGCGGGACACCCGCCTCGCGCAAGGCTTCAGTGCGCGCACGCTCGGCAAAGGCCAAGTAACGCGCATGATAAACGATGCCGCCAGCGTCAGTGTCTTCATAATAAACCCGCAACTTCAGCGTGTAGGGCTGCATCTTTCGGGTCGCGTCTGCGGCTGAACCAAACTCTTAGTCAATTGCGTCGGAGTCGGGCAACAGGTCGAGTTGCGGCTGGTTGCTCGGCGGCTTCATGTTCAGGTGCCGCCAACCGCTTTCGCCGAGCATGCGGCCGCGGCTGGTGCGCAGGATCAAGCCCTCCTGGATCAGGAACGGCTCGATCACGTCCTCCAGCGTGTCGCGCGCTTCGGCCAGGGCGGCGGCGAGGGTTTCCACGCCGACCGGGCCGCCGTGATGGTGCTCGGCGATCCGGCGCAGGTAGCGGCGGTCCATCGCGTCGAGGCCGAGCCGGTCGACCTCGAGCCGGGTGAGCGCCGCGTCGGCGATGGTGCGGTCGACCGGGCTCTGGCCGGCCACGGCGGCGAAGTCGCGAACCCGGCGCAGCAGGCGTCCCGCGATCCGCGGTGTGCCACGCGAACGCCGGGCGATCTCGGCCGCGCCCTCCCTGGTCATCGCGAAACCCAGCTTCTCCGCGCCCCGCGAGACGATCAGCTCGAGTTCGGCCGGCGTATAGAAGATGAGGCGCAACGGGATGCCGAACCGGTCGCGCAGCGGCGTGGCCAGCAGCCCGGCCCGCGTCGTCGCGCCGACCAGGGTGAAGGCGGAGAGGTCGATGCGGACGCTGCGCGCGGCCGGGCCCTCGCCGATGATGAGGTCGAGTTGGAAATCCTCCATCGCGGGGTAGAGCACCTCCTCGATAGCCGGCTGCAGGCGGTGGATCTCGTCGATGAACAGAACGTCGCGGGGCTGCAGGTTGGTCAGGATCGCGGCGAGGTCGCCGGCGCGCTGAATGACCGGGCCGGAGGTGGCGCGGAAGCCGACGCCGAGTTCGCGCGCCACGATCTGCGCCAGCGTCGTTTTGCCGAGGCCGGGCGGTCCGTGAAGCAGAACATGATCAAGCGCCTCGCCGCGCGACTTCGCAGCTTGGATAAAGATGGAAAGGTTCTCGCGGCTGGCTTTCTGGCCGATGAATTCCGAGAGCGTCTGCGGCCGTAGGCTCGCCTCGGCGGCGTCCTCCTCGGTGCGCGCGGACGAGATCTGGCGCTCGTCGCTCATCGGACGGCGAGTTCCTTCAGCGAGTCGCGGATGACGACGTCCAGGCCCGCATCATCGCCCAGCCGAGCCCGCACCGCCATCACCACCGGACGCGCCTCGACCCGGCGATAGCCCAGGTTGGCCAACGCCGACAGCGCGTCCGCCTCGACCCCCGCCGGCGCCGACGCCATCGGCAGCGCGGGCCCGGTCGGCATGGCGCCCGCCTTGTCGCGCAGCTCGGTCAAGACCCGGATGGCGAGCTTGGCGCCGACGCCGGGCGCGCGCGTCAGGCTCGCCCTGTCGCCCGCGGCGATGGCGGAGACTAAATCCTTCGGCGAGAGCGCGGAGAGGATGTTGAGCGCCACCCGGGCGCCGACGCCCTGCAGCGTCAGCAAGAGGCGAAACCAGTCGCGCTCGGACGATTCCGCGAAGCCATAGAGCGTGATCGCGTCCTCTCGCACTTGGGTTTCGACCATGATCCGGGCGATGGCGGGCGGCGTCGGCAGGGCGGCCAGGGTACGGGTGGAGGCGTGGACGAGGTAGCCGACGCCGCCCACGTCGATGATGCAGCGATCGGCTTCGATGCCCTCGATGCGGCCGGTGAGTTGGGCGATCACGCCATTACCGTGCCGCCGGCGACGCGCAGCCGGGTCTGGCGATGATGGGCGTGGCAGATGGCGACGGCGAGCGCATCGGCGGCGTCGGCGCGCTTGAGCGTGGCGCCGGGAAGCAGGCGGCGGACCATCATCTCGACCTGGTCCTTGGTGGCCGCGCCGGTACCGACGACAGCGCGCTTGACCTCCATCGCGCCGTACTCGGAAACCGCGATGCCGGCCAGCGCCGGAGCCAACAGGGCAACGCCTCGGGCGTAACCGAGCTTCAGCGTGGCGGCACCGTTGCGGTTGACGTAGGTCTCTTCGACGGCCGCTTCGTTGGGAGAGTATTGCAAGAACAAGGCGGTAAGTGCGTCGTGCAGGAATTTGAGGCGGTCTGGGACGGGCAAGTCGCTATCGGTCGCGATGACGCCGTCGGCGATGTGCCGCAAGCGGTTGCCCTGTGCCTCGACCATGCCCCAGCCGGTGAAGCGCAGACCAGGATCGATGCCCATCAATCGCATGGGGCTAAAGCCTCGTCCGCGGATAGCCGGCAAACACACTGGCGGACCAAAGCCCTCTCACGCTGGCGGGAGAGGGTTGGGTGAGGGTGGGAGCGGACGGCATCAGAAGTGGTCGGCCGGAGAGGACGACCGCATCGGGGCGGTCCTCATGCGACGAGCCGTTGGGCGACGTCGTCGGGGATGTCGAAGTTGGCGTAGACGTTCTGGACGTCGTCGTTGTCCTCCAGCGCGTCGACCAGCTTGAGCAGGCCGGTCGCTTTTTCCTCGTCGAGCGTCACCGAATTGGTGGGGCGCCATTCCAGCTTGGCGCTTTGCGGCTCGCCGAAGCGGGCTTCGAGCGCGTCGCGGACGCTGAAGAAGTCCTCGATGGCGCAGGTGATTTCATGGATTTCCGATGTGCTCTCGGCGTTGTCGGCGCCAGCCTCGATGGCCGCTTCGAGGATCGCGTCGGCGCTAGCGGCTTTGGCGGCGTATTGGATCACGCCCAAGCGGCTGAACATGAAGGAGACCGAGTTCGTCTCGCCGAGCGCGCCGCCGTGCTTGCTGAAGGCGGAGCGGACGTCCGAGGCGGTGCGATTGCGGTTGTCGGTGAGGGCTTCGACGATCACGGCGACGCCGGCCGGGCCGTAGCCTTCGTAGCGAACCTCGGCGTAATCCTCGCCGCCGGTGCCGCCGATGGCCTTCTTGACGGCGCGTTCGATAGTGTCGCGGGGCATGTTGGCCTCGCGGGCGGCGGCCATGGCGGCGCGCAGGCGCGGGTTGCTGGCCGGGTCGGGCAAGCCTTGGCGGGCGGAAACAGTGATTTCGCGGATGAGCTTGGCGAACTGGCGCGCGCGCTTGGCGTCCTGCGCACCTTTGCGGTGCATGATGTTCTTGAACTGGCTGTGGCCGGCCACGGGACGTCTCGATGCTGTGGAGTCGGAGACTCTATTATAACGTCGGGATCGCTGGGGACAGACGTCCGCCGTCGCGCAAGGGTTCGACGCCGGTGGCCAGGCCGGTCGCGTCGTCGGTTACGACCAGCAGACCGCAGATGGTCGCCTCGCCATCGGCGGGTTGCAGGCGCTCTCCGGGCATCTTGGTCCAGAAGCGGGTGGCGGAGCCCTGCTTGGCCATTCCGATGACGCTGTCGTAATCGCCGCACATACCGGCGTCGGACTGGTAGGCGGTGCCGCCGGGCAGGATCTGGTGATCAGAGGTGGGCACATGAGTGTGGGTACCGACGACGATCGAGACCGCGCCGTCGAAGGAATGGGCGTAGGCGAGCTTCTCGCTGGTAGCCTCGGCGTGGAAGTCGATCAGGATGGCGTTGACGCTGGCGCCGAGCCGGTAGCTGGCCAGGTGTTCGGCGGTGAGGCGGAAGGGGTCGTCGAGCGCTTCCATGAACAGCCGGCCCATCGCGTTGAGGATGAGCGCGCGGCGCCCATCCGCCAGCGTGACCAGATGCGACCCGGCGCCCGGCGTCCCGGGCGGAAAATTCAGCGGGCGCACAACGCGCTTTTCCTGGGCGATGTAGGGGATCAGTTCGCGGCGGTCCCACGCATGGTTGCCCAGCGTGATCGCGTCGGCGCCGGCGGCGAACATGGCCTGGGCCATGTCGGGCGCAAGGCCGAAGCCGTGGCTGGCATTCTCGCCGTTGATCACGACCAAATCGGTGCGCAGTTGCTGGCGTAACGCTGGCAACCGCGCGCTGATCGCATCGCGTCCAGAGCGCCCGACCACGTCGCCGAGGAAGAGAATTCTCATCGTTTCACCATGTCGCCGTCGAGCGCCGAATGGCAAGGTCGCGGGTCGCGGTCGGACGGTTCAGGCAATCGCCGCGACGGGACCTCTCGAGACGGGGCCTTCTGCCACAGCCAGCGGCATGCTGGCGGGCGCCGCTTCTCGCGCCAGGGCAAGTGCCGCCTCCGGTGAGAGCGGGCGGGAGAACACGTAGCCCTGCAGCTCATCGCAACCGAGTTCGGCGAGCAGGTCGGCCTGTGCGGCGGTCTCCATGCCCTCGGCGACCGAACAGGCGCCGACGTTGCGCGCCAGCTCCACGATGGTGCGGATGATCCGCTGCGCCAACGGATCGTGCGTCGACGCGGACACGAAGCAGAGATCGACCTTGATGATCTCGGGTGCGAGGGCGTGGATGTATCTCAGGCTGGAATAGCCGACGCCAAAATCGTCGATCGCTATCGAGGCGCCGGTCGAACGGAGCAGGTCGATCTTGGCGCGGACCTGATCGAGCGATTCGGCGAAGATGGTCTCCGTCACCTCGAAGGTGATCCGGTTGGGCGCGACGGTGCCGCGACCCAGCTCGGCCAGCAGCCATTCGGCTTGCGGACGCGACATCAAGTCGCGGACAGAGAGATTGATCTTGACCGCGATCCGGCCGGGCCAGTGCGCGACGTCGGCCAGCGCGCGGCGCAGGACGCGGCGCGAGATCTCGAAAATGAGGTCCGTGCGCTCGGCGATCGGAATGAACTCGTTCGGGCCGACGGGCCCGAGTTCGGGGCTGGACCAGCACACCAGTGCCTCGAAAGAGCAAATCTGGTGGCTTCCGGACAGAACGGTCGGCTGATAGGCGACGGTGAGATCGCGGTCGAAATCCGCGGCCAGCAGCATCTGCGAGACCCGGCTCCGGCGATGTTCTCCGTCGTCTCGTGTCTCAGGACACGCTGCCGCGTCGAGCGGAAGTTCAAGGCGTGCCTCGGCTGTGGTATTCGGGCTCCAGTATCGCCACGAAACCTTAACGGAGCGTTTCTATTCGGCCGCCATTCGTTTGCGCTTGGGCGATCCCGCCGCGGGCGAGGCCGGGGCGGCGTCGTCGGGCGCTTGCAGGGCGGCGAGCAGGGTCTGCCGCAGGGTGGCCAGTTTGCGCTCGTTCTCGACTTTGAGGCCGAAGATGTCCTTGACGTAGAACACGTCGACCGCGCGCACGCCGTAGGTGGTGACGTGGGCGCTGGCGATCTGCAGGCCCTGGTCGCTGATCGCGGCGGTGACGTCGTGCAGCAGGCCGGGGCGGTCGCGCCCGTTCACTTCGAGCACGGTGTGGGTGTTGCTCGCGCGGTTGTCGATGACGACTCGGGGCGGGACGTGGATGGCGCGCATGCGGCGTCCGAGCAGCGCGGTGGAGCCGCGGCCCATCTCCTTGTCGATGCGCAGGCGGCCGGAGAGGGATTGATCGATCAGGACGTGCAGCCGGGCCAGGCGGTGGGGCGCGTCGAAGGTGCCGCCGGCGGCGTCCTGGATCCAGAAGGTATCGAGCGCGCTGCCGTTGGTCAGCGTATGGATGCGGGCGTCGACGATGCTGGCGCCGGCGACGGCCAAGGCGCCGGCGATGCGGCTGAACAGGCCCGCGTGGTCGGCGGTGTAGACGGTGACTTCGGTCACTTCGCGGGCGGGCAGCGGCTGAGTGTCGACGGTGAGCGGGGCGTGGCGGCACTCGGCGTCGCGGATCAGGCGGGCGTGGCGGGCGTGGGTCTCGGGGTCGAAGCTGAGCCAATAGCCGGGGTAGCCGAGGTCGAGATAGGCCTGGATCGTCGCGGGCGGCCATCCCTCCAGGAGCGAGACCGCGGCCTCCTTGGCGCGGGCGACGCGGACGTCGCGCTCGGTCGTCGCCAGCCCTCCCGCCAGCACGTCCGCGACCCGGCCGTACAACTCGCGCAGCAGTGTCGCCTTCCAGCCGTTCCAGACCTTCGGGCTGACCGCGCGCATGTCGGCTACCGTGAGCAAAAGCAACAGCTTGAGCCGTTCGGGCGACTGGATGACGTCGGCGAGGTCGAGGATGGTCTTGGGGTCGTCGATGTCGCGCTTGAAGGCGGTCTGGCTCAGCAGGAGGTGATGCAGGACGAGCCAACTGACAGTTTCGGTCTCCTCGCCGGACAGGCCGAGGGCGGGGCAGATGGTGAGCGCGAGTTCGGCGCCGAGTTCGGAATGGTCGCCGCCACGGCCCTTGGCGACGTCGTGCAGCAAGACGGCGACGTAGAGCGCGCGGCGCGATTGCAGGTCCTCGACGAGGCCGGACGCGATCGGCGCGATCTCCTTGAGTTCGCCGCGCTCGAGACCGTTGAGGACGCGGACGGCCTCGACGGTATGTTCATCCACGGTGAACACATGATAGGTGTCGAACTGCATCTGGCCGACGATGCGGGCCCATTCGGGGATGTAACGGCCGAGAAAGCCGGTTTCGTTGAGGGTGCTGAGATAGCGGGCGCCGTCTGCGCGTGCCGGGTCGAGGCCGCAGAGGAGATCGGTGAAGATGGCGGCGGCCTCGGGGTCGCCGCGCAGCGCGATGGCCTGGCGCTCGTTGCGGATGAGCTCGCGCAGCGCGAGCGGATGCAGCGCGAGATGGCGATCGCGGGCGAGCTGCATGATGCGGAGCATGTTGATCGGCTCGTGCTCGAAGTCGCGGCCCGGGGCGCTCATGAGCTGGCCGTCGGCGAGGACGAAGCCTTGTTCGAACAGCGCGCGATCGGTTTCCGACTGGGCGGCGGGCGGGCCGAGGGCGGCGCGGACGATGGCGGGCTCGAGCACGGCGGTGATCCGGGTGATCTCGCGCGCGGTGAGGAAATAGTGCCGCATGAACCGCTCGACGCCGTCCTGGCGGCCGTGGCGGGTGTAGCCCATGCGGGCGCCGACAACGGGCTGCAGGTCGAAGGTGAGCCGGTCTTCCGCGCGGCCGGCGATATAGTGCAAATGGAACCGGACGGTCCAGAGGAACGACCACGAGCGGCGGGCGTGCTTGGCCTCGTTGGCGGTCAGGATGCCGCCGCCGGGGCTGTCGGGGCCGACGAGCTCGCCCATGATCTGGGTGCCGAACACGTAGCGGCTCATCCAATACAGCGTCTGCAGGTCGCGCAGGCCGCCCCTGCCCTCCTTGATGTTCGGCTCGACGACGAAGGGACTGTCGCCGTAGCGATGGTGGCGGGCGTCGCGCTCGGCCTGCTTGGCGGCGATGAAAGCGCCCTAGCCGTCGGCCTGGCAGAACGCGACGAATCGGACGTGGAAATCCTCGAACAAAGCTTGCTCGCCGGCGAGCAGGCGGGTGTCGATCATCGAGGTGCGGATCACCATGTCGCGCCCGGCGTCCTGCAGGCATTCGTCGACCGATCGGGTGGCGTGGCCGACCTTCAGGCCGAGGTCCCACAAGAAATAGAGCATGAACTCGACCACCGCGAGGGCGGCGGGCGAGGGTTCGGCGCGGGTGATGAACAGCAGGTCGATGTCGCTGAACGGGGCGAGCACGCCGCGGCCGTAGCCGCCGGTGGCGAGCACGGCGAGCGGCTCCGGCTCGCCCAGGCCCTGGTTGAGCGCGCAACCGTATAGGGCGGCGATGACGCCGTCGGTGAGCTGGCCGAGCAGGCGCCCGGCGGCCAAGCCCGGCAGGCTGCCGGTCTCGAACAATTCCTGGACATGATTCTGCACCCGCGCGACGTAGCGGCGGAAGGCGGCCAGCGCGGCCTCGCGCGGTGTTGCCTGGTCCGGCGGCGTCAGTTGCCGCAGGGCCTCGGTCAAGATGTGGACGGCGTCCTCGGGGTGCTCTGGCAGCGGTGCGGCGATCATCACGTCGACTCTAAGCACCCTTGATCGCGGGCGGCGAGAGCTTTCAACGCATAGAGCGCATCCAACGCCTCGCGCGGGGTCAAGCGGTCGGGATCGACGGCGGCCAGGGCGTCGCGCAGGGCGTCGGGCACAGTGGGCGGGTTGGGCGGGTCGGCCAGCGCGGCGAACAGCGGCAGGTCGGCCGGCAAGGCGTGGCCGCTCTTCTCGAGGGCGGCCAGCAGGGCGGCGGCGCGGCGCACGGTCGCGTCCGGCACGCCGGCGAGCTGGGCGACGTGGACGCCCCAGGAGCGGCCGGCCGCTCCCTCGGCGATCTCGTGCAGGAAGACGACGCTGCCACGCCATTCCTTGACCCGCATCGTGTGCGGGCAGACGCGGGGCAGCTGCGCGCCGAGGCGGGCGAGCTCGTGGAAATGGGTGGCGAACAAGCTGCGGCAGCGGATCTGGCCGTGCAGCGCCTCGAGCACCGCCCAGGCGATCGCGAGGCCGTCGAGCGTGCTGGTGCCGCGGCCGATCTCGTCGACGACGACGAGCGAGCGGGGGCCGGCCTGATGCAGGATGGCGGCCGTCTCGGTCATCTCGACCATGAAGGTGGAGCGGCCGCGGGCGAGGTCGTCGGCCGCCCCGACCCGGCTGAACAGGCGGTCGACGATGCCGATCTCAGCGCTCTCGGCCGGCAGCGGCAGGCCGGCCTGGGCGAGGATAGCGGCGAGTGCGTTCTGGCGCAGGAAGGTGGATTTGCCGGCCATGTTGGGCCCGGTGAGAAGCAGCAGGCGCCGGGCTGGCGAGAGGTCGCAATCATTGGGAATGAAGGCGGCTTGGCGGCCGATGGCGGCTTCGACGACGGGGTGGCGCAGCGCGCGGACGTGGAATGCCTCGTCGTCGGAGACGGCGGGTCGGCACCAGCGGCCGGCTTCGGCCAGGCGGGCGCACGATTGCAGCACGTCGAGTTTCGCGAGGGTCGCGGCGCAGGCGGCCAGCGCGTCGGCCTGTTCCAGCGCGCTGCGGACCAGGATCGCGAAGACGACGGCCTCGCGGGCGGCGGCGCGCTCGGCGGCTTCGCTGATGCGGCGGTCGAGCTCGGCGAGGTCGGGCGTGGTGAAGCGGGCGCCGTTGGTCATCGCCTGGCGCATTTGCAGGTCGGGGTGGGCGCGCAGTTTGTCGACGGCGGACGCGGGGGCTTCGAGGACGTAGCCGAGTTGGGCGTGGTGGCGGATCTTGAGCGAGGCGACGCCGTAGCGTTGGGCGTAGTCGAGCGCCAGCCCGGCGATCACCTGGCGGCTGTCGTCGCGCAGGCGGCGATGGGCGTCGAGTTCGCCGTCGAAGCCTTCGCGGATGGCGCCGCCGTCGTCGAGGCGGTGGGGCGCCGGGTCGGCGAGGGCGCGGGCGAGGGTGTCGCCGAGCGCCGGGTCGAGCTGTAGCGGCTGGCGGTCGAGCGGCAGGTCGGCCAGGGCGGCGTCGATCTCGCTTGCGGCATCGAGCGTGGCGAGCACGGCGGCGAGGTCGCGCGGGGTGCCGCGGGCGATACCGAGGCGGCCGAGGGCGCGGGCGAGGTCGGGCACGCGGCGGAGCGCGGCGCGGAGGCGGGCGAGCGTGCCGGGCTGGCCGAGGAGCGCGGTCCAGCCGTCCTGGCGCGCGGCGATGGCGGCCGGGTCGAGCAGCGGGCCGCTGAGCCAGGCGGCGAGGAGGCGGGCGCCGGGCGCGGTGAGCGTGTGGTCGACGACTGCGAGCAGCGTGTGTTGGGCCGAGCCGTCGCGGGCGCGGACGATCTCGAGGCTGGCGCGGGTGGCGGCGTCGAGCATCATCTCGCGGGCGAGGCCGGCTTGGACCGGGCGGGACAGGCGTGGCAGGTTGCCGGCCTGGGTGAGGCGCACGTAGTCGACGGCGGCGCAGATGGCGACGGCCTCGGCGTCGGAGAACTCGCCGAACGCCTCGAGGCTGCCGGCGGCAAAGGCGTCGGCGGCGCGCTGGCGGGCGGCGAGCGGGGCGGGCGGCGAGGTCTCGGGGCCGCGGCGCGCAGTCCAGTCGCCGAGGTCGAGGTCGGCGGGGGCGAGGATCTCGGCGGGTTCGAGGCGGCCGAGCAGCGCGGGCAGGTCGGCCAAGGTGGGGGCGTCGGTCTCGAACAGGCCGGTCGAGACGTCGAGCCAGGCGGCGCCGAGCTGGCGGCCGAGGCGGGCGAGGCTGAGCAGCAGGTTGGGGCGGTGGGGTTCGAGCAGGCTGTCTTCGGTCAGGGTGCCGGGGGTGACGAGGCGGACGATCTCGCGCTTGATCGGGCCCTTGCCGGCGCGGCCGCTCGCGGGCTCCATCTGCTCGGCGACGGCCACGCGGAAGCCGCGGCGAATCAGGCGGGAGAGGTAGGTCTCGGCGGTGCTGGCGTGCACGCCGCACATCGGGATCGGGGCCCCGGCGTGCTCGCCGCGGCGGGTGAGCACGATATCGAGCGCGGCGGCGGCGGCTTCGGCGTCGGCGAAGAACATCTCGAAGAAATCGCCCATGCGCATGAACAGGATGGCGTCGGGATGCTGTTCCTTGAGGCGGAACCATTGCGCCATGGTGGGGGACGCGCCCTCGGCCGACGGGATGGCGGGCGCGTCCACGATGGGCGGGAGCTCAGGCGGCGGCTTTGAAGGTTCGGGGCAGGCCGGCGCGGGCGAGCGCGCCGTGGCGGGGCTCGGCGGGCAGGCCGCGGCTCAGGAACTCGCGGGCGGCGACCAGGCGATCGAGATCAATGCCGGTCGCGAACCCCATGCTCTCCAGCATGAAGGCGAGGTCTTCGGTGACGATGTTGCCGGAGGCGCCGGGCGCGAACGGGCAGCCGCCGAGGCCGGCGAGCGAGGCATCGAAGCTGCGGATCCCTTCCTCGAGCCCGGCCAGCGCGTTGGCCAGGCCCAAACCCATCGTGTCGTGCAGGTGCAGGCCTTCGAGCGCGTCGCCGATCTCGGCGCGGACGGCGCGGACCACCTGCTTGATCTGCGCCGGATGCGCGTAGCCGACCGTGTCGGCCATCGCGATCAGGTCGGCGCCGGTGGCGGCCAGGGCGGCGGCGACCTCGACCACGCGCCGGGTCGGGATGACGCCGTCGATGGAGCAGCCGAAGGCCGTGCTCATCGCCGCCTCGACCTGGAGCCCGCGCCCGTCGTCCCGCGCCCAAGTGACCACGCGGGCGACCTCGGCGACGGCCTCGGCGGTGCTGCGGTTGGTGTTGGCGCGGCTATGCCCCTCGCTGACGCTGACCGGGATCGTGACCCGGCGCGCGCCGGCTTCGGCCGCGAGCTGCGCGCCCTTCAGGTTCGGCGCCAACGCCACGATCACGCAGCCCAGGTCGCGCACGGCGCGCACGACCTCGCCGGTATCGGCCATCGCCGGGATCAGCTTGGGCGGCACGAAGCTGCCGACCTCGATCTCCGGCAGCCCGGCGCCCGCGATCGCTCGGATCCACTCGATCTTGATCGCCGTCGGCATCATCGACTTGGCCATCTGCAGCCCGTCACGCGGTCCGACCTCGCAAATCGTCACCGTCTCGCCCATGCTCGCCTCCCGTCGTCTCGCGCCAACCTGCGTCCGACCGCGCGGCGGGGCAAGGCCACCAGCACACGCTTCGGTGAGAGTATCTTCTCGCGTTTAATGCAGCGCACCATACCCTGTAGGTGGCACACATGCGTTATCTTTCGATCCTCGCCATCGCGTCCTTGACCGCCGCAGGGATGGCCCGGGCGCAGCAGGGCCCGGCCGGACCGCCGGCCGTGGGGGTCGTGACCGCCAAGACCACGTCGGTGATCGAGACCAGCGAATTCGTCGGGCGGATCCAGGCGATCGACCGGGTCGACCTGGTGGCGCGGGTGAACGCGTTCATCGAGAAGCGGTCGTTCACCGAAGGCTCCGAGGTCAAGGCCGGGCAGACGCTCTACACGCTCGAACGCGGCCCGTTCGAGGCGCAGGTCGCGGCGCAGGCGGCCAATGTCGCCCAAGTGCAGGCGACGTTGCAGAACAACGGCCTCAAGCTCGAGCGCGTGCAGTCGCTGCTGAACACGCCCGCCGGCCAGCGCAGCCTCGTCGACGACGCGCAGGCCGCCTCCCGCACCGCCCAGGCGCAGCTCTCCGGGGCGCAGGCGCAATTGCGTCAGGCGCAGATCAACCTCGACTACACCGAGATCAAGGCGCCGATCGACGGGCTGATCAGCCGGACGTCGGTAACCGTCGGCAACGTCGTCAGCCCGAGCAGCGGCGTACTGGCCACGATCGTGAGCCAGGACCCGATGTATGTGCTGTTCCCGATCTCGGTCCGGGCGGCCCAGGATCTGCGCGACAAATACGCGGGCAACGGCGGGTTCGGCGCGGTCAGCATCAAGCTGCGGCTGCCCAACGGCGAGCTGTATGGCCCCGCCGGCACGCTCAACTACGTCGACAACACGGTCGCCAGCACCACCGATACGCTGACTTTGCGGGGGGCGGTCGCCAATCCGGTCCGCGCCGGCGCCAAGCCCGGCGACCCCGGCGCCCGCGACCTGACCGACGGCGAATTCGTCACCGTCCTGCTCCAGGGCGTCGCCCCCGTGCAGGCGCTGGCGATCCCGCGCTCGTCGGTGCTGTCGGACCAGCAGGGCAGCTACGTCTGGGTGGTCGGCGACGGCAACAAGGCCGAGCAGCGCCGCATCCAGCTTGGCCAGAGCACGGCCGACCAGGCGGTGATCGCGTCCGGGCTCAGGGAGGGCGAGACGGTGGTCGTCGACGGGGTGCAGCGGGTGCGGCCGGGCGCCGTGGTCAATCCCGGCCCGGCGGCGCCGATGCCGACCGTCGCCGGCCCGAACCCGAAGAGCTGAGCGATGATCTCCGCCGTCTTCGTCGATCGACCCCGCCTGGCCATCGTCATCGCGATCATCATGACGCTGGCCGGGGCGCTGGCGATGATGCGCATCCCGGTCGCGCAGTTCCCCGACATCGTGCCGCCGCAGGTCCAGGTCACCACGCGCTACCCGGGCGCCTCGGCCAGCGTCGTCGAAGCGACCGTCGCCCAGCCGCTCGAGGCGCTGGTCAACGGCGCCGACCGCATGATCTACATGAAGTCGAACTCGGCCAACGACGGCAGCTACGGCCTGACCGTCTCGTTCGAGCTGGGCACCAACGCCGACATCAACACCGTCAACGTCAACAACCGAGTGCAGGCGGCGCTGTCGCGGCTGCCGCAGGAGGTGCAGCGCCAGGGTGTCACGGTGCAGAAGCGCTCGTCGGCGATCCTGGAGTTCCTGGCGTTCTCGAGCGAAGGGGCCAAGCAGGCGCCGTTGTTCATCTCGAACTACGTGACGATCAACGTGCTGGACCGGCTCAGCCGAGTCCCGGGGGTGGGCTCGGCGTCGCTGTTCGGGGCGCTGGATTACTCGATGCGGATCTGGTTCGACACCCAGCGGCTGATCAGCCTCAGCCTCGCCCCGTCCGATATCATCGCCGCGATCCAGCAGCAGAACGTGCAGGCGCCGGTCGGCCGCGTCGGCGCACGGCCGACGTCCAACGACACGCAGTTCCAGATCAACCTGCAGACCAAGGGGCGGCTGACCGCGCCGGAAGAGTTCGGCAACATCGTGCTGCGCGCCAATCCAGATGGTTCGCTGCTCCGGATCCGCGACGTCGCCCGCGTCGAACTGGGGGCGGCGACGCAGGACAGCGAGAGCCGGCTCAACGGCAACCCGGCCGTTACCGTCGGGGTCTATCTCGCCCCCGGTGCCAACGCGGTGCAGACCAGCAAGCGCGTCCAGGCCGCGCTCGACGAGGCGCAGACGCGCTTCCCCGACGGGCTGAAAGCGACCGTCTTCTACGACAGCTCGAGCTTCGTCTCGAACACGATCGACGAGGTGATCAAGACGCTGGGCGAGGCGTTCGTGCTCGTCGTTATCGTCGTGTTCCTGTTCCTGGGCAGCCTGCGGGCGACGCTGATCCCGACCATCGCGGTGCCGGTCAGCCTGGTGGCGACGTTCGCGGTGCTGCTGGCGCTGGGGTTTTCGGCCAACACGGTCTCGCTGCTGGCGATGGTGCTGGCGATCGGGATCGTGGTCGACGACGCGATCGTGGTGGTCGAGAACGTCGAGCGGGTGATCGAGGAGGAGCCGCATTTGTCGCCCAAGGAGGCGACCAAGAAGGCGATGCGCCAGATCACCGCGCCGATCATCGCGATCACGCTCGTGCTGCTGTCGGTGTTCGTGCCGATCGGGTTCATCCCCGGCATCTCGGGCTCGTTGTTCAAGCAGTTCGCGGTGACGATCTCGGTGGCGATGGTGATCTCGGCGATCAACGCGCTGACGCTCTCGCCGGCGCTGTGCGGCGTGTTCCTGCGCCATGGCGGCCCGCGACGCGGCATGATGGGGCGGATCGGGCGCGGGATCGATTGGGCGCGCGATGGCTATGCGTCGATCGTCTCGCGGCTGATCCGGATGGCGGCGGTCTCGGTCGTGCTGGTGGCGGCCTGCGGGATCGGGATCGTGGTGGTGAGCCGGCTGACGCCGACCGGATTCCTGCCCGAGGAGGACCAGGGCGCGTTCTTCGTGGCGGTCCAGCTGCCGGACGCGGCCAGCGTGACCCGCACCCGCGGCGTCGTGCAGCGGATCGAGGCGATCGCCAAGGGCATCCCGCAAATCCAGAACGTGCTGTCGATCGTCGGCTTCTCGCTGCTCGACGGCGGCAACCAGTCCAACGCGGCCTTCATGGTGATGCGGCTCAAGCCGTTCGCCGACCGGGTGGCTACGGCGGACAAGGTGCAGGCGGTGATCGGGCGCATGGCCGGCGGCCTGTCGCAGATCCGCTCGGCGATCGCGTTCCCGTTCAACCTGCCGCCGATCATCGGCCTGTCGACCTCGGGCGGCTTCGAGTACCAGTTGCAGAACCTCGAGGGCCGCGACCCGGTCGAGATGGGCTCCGTGCTCAACGGCCTGCTCGCCGCCGCCAACGGCGACCCTAAGCTCACCCGCGTGTTCAGCACGTTCAGCGCGACGACGCCCTCGATCTACCTGGACATCGATCGCGCCAAGGCGCAGGCGCTCGGCGTCTCGCCGTCCGACATCTTCACCGCGCTGCAGGCGACGCTGGGCGGGATCTACGTCAACGATTTCAATTTGTTCGGGCGGGTTTGGCAGGTAAACCTGCAGGGCGAGGCGGCGGACCGGACCGACGTGCCGGCGATCTGGCGCATCGAGGTGCGCAACAACCGCGGCCAGATGGTGCCGCTGCGCAGCATGGCCGACGCGCGCATCGTGCTCGGGCCGCAGACGATCAGTCGCTACAACAACTACCGGTCGATCGGCGTCTCGGGCTCGCCCAAGCCGGGCGTGTCGTCGTCGGACGCGCTGGCGGCGATGGAGCAGGTGAGCAAGACCACGCTGCCTTCCGGCTATGCGTACGAGTGGACCGGGACGGCGTATCAGGAGAAGTCGGCCGCTGGGCAGACCGGGTCGATCCTGGGGCTCGCGGTGCTGTTCGCCTATTTGTTCCTGGTCGCACTGTATGAGAGCTGGGTGATCCCGATGCCGGTGCTGCTGTCGGTGACGGTGGGGGTGCTGGGGTCGTTCTTGGGATTGCTGGCGACCGGGCTGTCGCTCGATCTGTATGGGCAAATCGGGCTCGTGGTGCTGATCGCGCTGGCGGCCAAGAACGGGATTCTGATCGTGGAGTTCGCCAAAGAGCAGCGCGAGGCGGGGCTGAGCATCCGCGAGGCGGCGGTCTTGGGGGCGCGGACGCGGTTCCGGGCGGTGATGATGACGTCGATCGCCTTCGTGCTCGGCCTGTTGCCGCTGGTCACGGCCAATGGCGCGGCGATGATCAGCAGGCGCGCGGTTGGCACGCCGGTGTTCGCGGGCATGTTGGCGGCCAGCGCGCTGGGCATCTTCCTGATCCCGATGCTCTATGTGACGTTCCAGTCGATGCGGGAATGGACCAAGTCGAAATTCCGCGGCCGGACCGAGGTGCGCGAGCATGCGGAGGCGGCGGAGTAGCGTCGCGACGAACTCGGGGCCGTCCTGCGCATTATTCTCGGCACGGCGATCAACGCCGACATCATCGAGGGAACACGACCATGGCTTTACGCACGACCATCGCCGCCTTCACTGCCGCCATACTGCTCGGCACGGCCGGACTCGCTCTGGCCCAAGGCGCTGGTGGTGGCGGCGCTGGTGGTGGTGGCGGCGCTGGTGGTGGCGGCGGCGCTGGTGGTGCCGGCGGGGCGGGTGCGGGAGCGACGGGAAGTGCGGCCACCGGCGGATCGGCTGGTGCGACGGGCAGCGGCACGGCCGGTTCGGGCAGTTCGTTGCCGAGCGGCGGCGTTCCGGCCGCGGGCACCATCGGCGGCATCGGCACGCCGCCGGCCGACGTGCAGGGCAAGCCGGGCCTTTCGACTCCGGGCGCCACTACGCGGCCCTGAATGGCTCGAGGAGGGCGGCCGGGCCGCTCTCCCGTCCGCCCGGAAGGCGCCCGGAAGGCAAACGGGGCGCGTGCCCTTTTCCTTTTGCGCCGAGGGCAAATATCGGTCTGAGAATCAGGACGGAGAGTTGGTTATGGCGAAATTCGGTGTCGCGCAGCCTGTCCGCCGGGTCGAGGACCCGCGGCTGTTGGTGGGTCAGGGTCAGTATACGGACGACATCGCGCTGCCGAACGAGGCCATCGGCGTCGTGCTCCGCAGCCCGCATGCGGCGGCGACGATCATCAGCATGGACGTCACGGCCGCGCGCGCCGCGCCGGGTATTCTGGGAGTGTACACCGCCGCCGAGTTGAAGGCGGACGGCATCGGCCCCCTGCCCTGCGGCATCCCGCTCAAAAACCGCGACGGCTCCGACCGCGCCGATCCGCCGCACCCGGCGCTGGCCGACGGCGCCGTCCGCCACGTCGGTGACCCGGTCGCCTTCATCGTCGCCGAGACGCTCCAGCAGGCGCGCGACGCGTCCGAACTGATCAACGTCGAATACGACATCCTCCCCAGCTGCACCGACCCGGCCGAAGCCATGGACAGCGGTTCCGCCCAAGTCTGGCCGACCGTGAAGAGCAACGTCGCGTTCGACTGGGAAACCGGCGACAAGGCCGCGACCGACGCCCTCTTCGGCCAGGCCCACCACGTTACCAAGCTCACCGTCATCAACAACCGCATCGTCGTCAATTCGATGGAGGCCCGCGTCGCGCTGGCCGAATACGACGGCGAGCGCTGGACCTTGCACGCCAACACGCAAGGCGGGTGGGGGATCAAGGAGTTGCTGGGCGGCCCCGTGTTCGGGGTCGGCGCCGAGAAGTTCCGCGTCCGCACCCACGATGTCGGCGGCGGCTTCGGCATGAAGTTGTTCCTCTACGCCGAGCACGCGCTCACCTGCTATGCCGCGCGCAAGCTTGGCCGGCCGGTGAAGTGGACCAGCGAACGCTCCGAGGCGTTCTTGTGCGACACGCACGGCCGCGACAACATCACCCTCGGCGAGATCGCCCTCGACAAGGACGGCAAGTTCCTCGCGCTGCGTACCCGCAACGTGGCCAACATGGGCGCCTATCTGTCGACCTACGCCCCGTTCATCCCGACCGGCGCCGGCACCAAGGTTTTGGCCAGCGTCTACGGATTTCAAGCCGCCTATGCCAACGTGATCGGTGTCTTCACCAACACCGTTCCGGTCGACGCCTACCGCGGCGCCGGTCGGCCCGAGAGCAACTATCTCGTGGAGCGGCTGATCGACACGGCGGCCTATGAGGTCGGGATCGACCGCATCGAATTGCGCCGGCGCAACATGGTGCCGCCGTCGGCGATGCCCTACGTCTCCGCAATGAACCAGACCTATGACAGCGGCGACTTCCAGCGCGTGCTGGACGCTGCGCTGGCCAAGGTCGATTGGGCGGGCTTCCCGGCACGGCGCGCCGAGAGCCAGCGGCGCAACCGGGTCCGCGGCATCGGGATGGCCTATTATCTGGAGGCGACCGGTGGCGCCGATAGCGAACGGGCCGAGATCCGCTTTGTCGATGACGGTTTCATCGACGTCTATGTCGGGACTCAGAGCACCGGGCAGGGCCACGAGACGGCTTATGTCCAACTCATCGCCGAACGGCTCGGCATCGACGGCGACAAAATTCGGATCAAGCAGGGCGACACCGACACGATCCCGACCGGCGGCGGCACCGGCGGCGCGCGCAGCCTGTATTCGGAAGGCCAGGCGATCTACGTCACCACCGACAGTGTGATCGAAAAGGGCAAGCAGGCGGCGTCCGAAGCGCTCGAGGCGGCCGCCGCGGACATCGTGTTCGAGGCGGGACGTTTCACGATCGCGGGCACCGACCGCGGCATGGACATCATCGAACTGGCCATGCACCAGCGCAACGCAGGCGACAAGGCGACCCAGCTCGATGCGGCCGAGGTTGCCAAGATCTCGGTCCACACTTTCCCGAACGGCTGCCACATGGCGGAGGTCGAGATCGACACCGACACCGGGTCGGTCGCCGTGCTGCGCTACATCGTCTGTGACGACGTCGGCAAGGCCGTCAATCCAATGATCGTGCGCGGCCAGGTCCACGGCGGCGTGGCCCAGGGCGTCGGCCAGGCGGTTATGGAACGCACGGTCTACGACAAGGAGAGCGGCCAGCTGCTGTCCGGCAGCCTCATGGACTACACTCTGCCGCGCGCGTCCGATCTGCCGGACATCGAGGTCGATCTGATCGAGGTGCCGTGCCTGAGCAACCCGCTCGGGGTGAAGGGCGCGGGCGAGGCTGGAGCGGTCGGCAGTCCGCCGGCGACGATCAATGCGATCGTCGATGCGCTCCGCAGCGCGGGTGCCCAGACGATCGACATGCCGGCCACGCCCGAGCGGGTATGGAAGGCGCTGCACCAGGCCAAGGCGGCCTGACGACATGCCGGGCCGGCGCGCGGCGATGATCGGCATCGCGGCGTCGGCCCTGTTGCCGGCATCCGCCCGGGCGACCCGGACGGCTATAGACGGTGCCATCACCGATGTGCCCGGCGTTCGCGTCGGGCATTTCACCGACAGCCGGCGCCCGACCGGGTGCACCGTGATCATGACCGAAGCCGGGGCTGTCGGCGGAGTCGACGTTCGGGGTTCGGCGCCGGGCACCCGGGAGACCGATTTGCTCGATCCCAGCAACCTGGTCGACCAGGTGCATGCCGTGTTGCTTTCGGGCGGCAGTGCTTTCGGGCTCGACGCGGCGTCCGGCGTGATGCGGTGGCTCGAGGAGCATGGATTCGGGTATCTAGCAGGGCCGGCGCGGGTTCCGATCGTGCCGTCCGCGATCCTGTTCGATCTCGGGGTGGGCGACGCCTCGATCCGGCCCGATGCCGCCTCGGGTTACGCGGCCTGCATGGCCGCCAGCGGTGACCCGCCGGCGATGGGGTCGGTCGGCGCCGGCGCCGGCGCGACGGTCGGCAAGCTGTTCGGCATGGCCCGCGCGATGAAGGGCGGCATCGGGACCGCCTCGCTCCGGGTCGGCCACATCACCGTGGGTGCCATCGTCGCCGTCAACGCCGTCGGCGACGTGCGTGACCCGGCAACCGACACCATCCTGGCCGGCGCCCGCGACGCCGACGGCCGCCGTGGTCGCGGCGCCACCGAAGCGATCCTCGCCGGCGTGCTGCCCCTCGCGCTGCAAGCTGGTATGGCGACGACGATCGGCGTGGTCGCGACCGACGCGATGCTGACCAAGGCGCAGGCGCGCAAGCTCGCGCAGCAGTCGCAGGACGGGTTCGCGCGCGCGATCGACCCGGCGCACACGATGTGGGACGGCGACACGATGTTCGCGCTGGCGACCGGCCGCAGCGCCCTACCAGGCAACATGATGGTGCTTGGCGCGATGGCCGCACGGGTGACCGAGGCGGCGATCCTCCGCGGGATACGCGCGGCGGCCGGGCTTCCCGGCCTGCCGAGCGCGTCCGAGCTTACGTAGCCTTGGCGTAGTTCTGCGGCGGTTCGTAGAAGCCGACGCCCTCGTAGACCAGATCCGCCCGCGCGCTCTGCACCGCGGCGAATTCGGACGCGCTGTCGGTGTAGAAGTGGGTGCCGTAGGTCTTGTCGAAGAAGCGATAGACCGGGATGTCGCCGGGCTGCTGGGCGATATGTTCGTAGAATGTGCTGCTCGCCTCGTATTTCAGGTCGGCGCGCCCGGCGATCAGGCTGTCGCGTTCGGAGGCGCTGGCGGTGAAGAAGTGGGTGCCGTGCAGGGTGTCGAAGAAGCGGTAGACGGCGGCCGCGTTCGGGTCGCTGGCGGCCACCGCGTCTGCCTGGAGTCCGACACCGCCTGGTCCTTCGGGGATGAGGTCGGAGCGAGAGGCGCGGATCGTGGCCGCCTCGTTGGAATCCGAGGTGTAGAAATGAGTGCCGAACTTGGTGTCGAAGAAGCGGTAGACGCCGATCGTTTGCGGCTCGATCGCAACCGAGAGGCCGCCGGCGCCATCGCTGACGAGTTGGTAGCTGGCGTTCGCCGGCGTCGTGGCGAGCCTCACCGACCCGGTCGCCGTCGTGACCGTGTTGCCGCTCAGGCTCACCGCCGTCGTGCCGGCGAAGTCGACCTGGTCACCGAAGCCGAAGCCGGAAATCGTGTTGACGCCGTTCACTGCATGGACTTTGAGCGTGCCGCCGGCGCCGAACGTGACGGCGGTGCCGGACGCGAGCGTATAGATGTCGGCCAGGCCCCCGTTGATGGTCAGTTGCGGCGCCGAGAGCGTGGCGCTCCGGTCGATGATCACCTTGCCGGCGGCCTCGATGGTCAGCGTGCCGCTGACGGCCAGGCGCCCCCCGTTCGTGACGCTGACCGTGCCGGTGCCCCCGGCCGTGGCGCCGGCGCCTTTCTCGTTGCCGCCGATCACGGCGTCGCCGCTGGCGGTGAGCTGCGAGCCAGCGCCGGTGATGCTGACCGTGCCGGTCGCGCCCGTGCCGCCGGCGACGGCGAAGGCCGCCTCGACATCGGTGTAGCTCGCGCCGGATAGCGCCTTGGCGCCGCCGGCGATGGTGAGCGACCCGCTTCCGTTGGAACCCACCGTCAGGCGGAAGCCGTTCGCGTCGAGCGTGGAGGTCGATCCGGAGACGGTGACGGTCCCGGTCGTCGAGGCGTCGCTGCCGAGCACGATGCCGGCGTTGCCGTTGACCTGCGCGGTGCCGGATCTGAGGGCGCCGCCGCCCTGGACCGTGACGGTGCCGGTGCCGCCGGCGCGGTCGGTGCCAGCGCCGACCAGCACCTGGCCGTCCGCGGTCGCGGTGCTGTTGGTGTCGACCAACAAGGTCCCGGCGGTGCCGCGATAGCCGACGCGCAGGCTGGCCAGGCTGTGGAGCGTGCTGCCGTTGGTGACGGTCGCTGCACCGGAGCCGCCGAAATAGAGCGGGCTGTTCGGGTTGCCGTTGCTGTCGAGCGTGGGCGTTCCGTCGCCGATGGCGATCGAGTAGGCGCTCGCCGATCCGCTGGCGGCCGAGCCCCCGGTCATGGTGCTGGCGCCGTCGACATTGAGGGTGCCGGTGCCCTGGCGGCCGATGTAGACGAAGCCTGCGGCCGTCAGCGTCGATCCGCCGGTGACCGAGACGGTGCCGTTGCCGGCGCGGCCCACGGCCAGGGCCGAAATGATCGCCGAATTGCTCGAGGCGAAGCTGGCCGCGGCGCCGGCGGTGACGGTGAGGGTGCCGACGCCGGTCTCGCCCACCGCGGCGCCATTGACGCCCGTGTTGACCGACGATCCGGCGCCCGTGACCAGTAGCGTGCCGTTCGCGCTGGTCGCCGTCGAACCGCCGCCCACGTAGAGCGCATAGGCGGCAGTCGTTGGCGTCTGCGTCGAGTTGATCGTGCCGCCGCCGCTCACGGTCAAGGCGCCGGTCGTGTTCGCGCCGTTGGCGATGATCAGGTAATTGCCGGTCGCGGCGCTGCCGGTCAGCGTCCAGAGGCCCGGCCCGACCAAAGTGGTCGCGTCGTTGACGGTGTAGAAATTGGCGGCGATCGAGGCCGTGAAGGCCCAGGGCCCGCCCGCGGACATGTTCAACTGGTTGACGGTGCCGACGCCGCTGATGGTGCCGGAACCGGCACTGAACAACGCGGTGTCGGTGATTAATGGCGGTCCGGAGGGCGCCCAGTTGCCCGCCGTGCCGAAGTCGCCGCTACCCGTATTCCATGTGAACGTCGCCAATTTTTCCGCTCCGTCAGCCCTCTGGCGCCGAACCTACATCGAACAACGTGATCCGCAACTGTTCTTTACCCGCAATGGATAAGTTGACGCTCCAGTAACGCGACTCAGGCACCGCGCGTGTTGACGTAGAGCGCGTAGATCGAGTGGCTGGCAGCCATGAACAGACGGTTGTTCCGCCTGCCGCCGAAGCAGACGTTGGCGCAGCGTTCGGGCAGGGCGATGCGCCCGATCGGCGCGCCGGCGGCGTTGAAGATCATGACGCCGTCCAAATCGTCCACACCCATGCCCCAGCCGCACCAGAGATTGCCGTCTTCGTCGAGCCGGAACCCGTCCGGCGTGCCGCCGGCGGCGTTGATCAGGGTGCGCCGATTGGCGATCGAGCCGTCGTCGCGGATGTCGTAGGCAAGGATCTCGCGCGGGTCGGCGCGGCTGGCGACGAGGTAGAGCGTTTTCTCGTCGGGCGAGAAGGCCAGGCCGTTCGGGCCGGGAACGGTGTCGTCGAGCAGGGTGGCGCGCGCGGTGACCGGGTCGAGGCGGTAGAGGCCGCCGGGGAGTTCGGCCTCGGCGCGGTCGCCTTCGTAGTCGCCGGAGATGCCGAAGGGAGGATCGGTAAACCAGATCGTGCCGTCGGACTTGACCACGACGTCGTTGGGCGAGTTGAGCCGCTTGCCTTCGAAGCGGTCGATCAAGACGGTGACCTGGCCATCATACTCGGTGCGCGTGACCCGGCGGCCGCCATGCTCGCAGGTGATCAGCCGTCCCTGCCGGTCGCGCGTGTTGCCGTTAGCGAACTGGCTCGGGTTGCGGTAGTCGCTGATCTGGCCGGTCACTTCGTCCCATTTGACGATGCGATTGTTCGGGATGTCGCTGACGAGCAGGTGACGGGCGTCGCCGAACCAGACCGGCCCCTCCGCCCAGCGCAGCCCGGTCGTCAACCGTTCCACGGCGGCCAGCATCAGCCGATATTTGGCGAAACTCGGATCGAGCACATGGACGGCCGGGTCGGGGTAGCGGGCGGCGGGGCTCCAAGACATCCTCTTCCTCGGCGCGGTTTTGGGGCGACTATAAAGGCGTGCGCGCTTGCCGCCATCGCCTGTTTGCGCTCCTTTGGGCGCGTTCGGAGGGCATGGGATGGGCGAGTTCACGGGTCGCGAGTTCAGGGGCCGGCGGGTCCTGGTGATGGGCGGCAGCCGGGGTATCGGACGATCGATCGCGCTGGCGTTTGCGCGACAGGGGGCGGCGGTGGCGATCTGTGCGCGGGGGGCCGAGAGCCTCGAGGCGACCAAGCGCGAGATCGAGGCGGCCGGTGGGCTGGCCTATGCCGCGCCGACCGATCTCAGCCGCGCCGAGGAGATCTCGCGCTTCGTGCCGGCGGCGGCCGACGCGCTGGGCGGCATCAACGTCTTGATCAATAACGCTTTGGGCTTCGGCCAAAAGGACGACGAGGACGGCTGGGCTGCCTCGTTCAACGTCGACATAATGGCGACCGTGCGGGCGAGCCAGGCCGCCCTGCCCTATCTCGAGCGCGCCGGCGAAGGCGCGATTGTCAACCTGTCGAGCATCTCGGCGCTACGGGCGACCAAGCGCAACCCGCCCTACGCGGCGATCAAGGCCGCCATCGACAGCTATACGGCCAGCCAGGCCCGCACGTTGGCCGCGCGCGGGATCCGGGTGAACGCCGTCGCCCCCGGCTCGGTGGAGTTCCCGGGCGGCTCGTGGGAGCGGCGGCGCACCGAGATGCCCGACCTTTACAACAGCACGCTGGCGGACATCCCGTTCGGCCGGATGGGAACGCCGGAAGAGATCGCCGAAGTCGTTCTCTTCCTCGCGTCCCGCCGCGCCAGCTGGATCACCGGGCAGAGCATCGTGGTGGACGGCGGCCAGTTGCTGGGCGCCTAGAGCACTTTCCGAGCCATTTGGCTCGGAAGTAGTGCTCTACTTCATTGTTTTAGCGAGCATTACTTTCCGATCGGGTGATGCCAGCCGATCGGAAAATGCTCTAGCCGCTACTCCGGCGAGACGCGGACCAGCGTCTTGCCGAAGTTTGCGCCCCTGAGCATGCCGATGAACGCGTCCGGCGCGTGCTCGAGGCCTTCGGTCACATCCTCGCGGTGCTTGATCTTGCCCTCGCGCAACCAGGTGCCGACCTCTTGCAGGAACTCGTTTTCCTGAGCGGCGAAGTCCCAGACGATGAAGCCCTGGATGTGCAGCCGCTTGGTCAGCACGGCCCGCATCAGCCCGACCGAGCGGTCCGGGCCCGGCGGGATCTCGGTCATGTTGTAGTTGGCGACCAGGCCGCAGACCGGGATCCGGGCGAAGGTGTTGAGCCGCGGTAGGACGGCGTCCCAGACAGCGCCGCCGACGTTCTCGTAATAGACGTCGATGCCGTTCGGGCAGGCCTCCTTGAGCTGCTCGGCCATGGCCGGGTCGCGATGGTCGATGCAGGCGTCCAAGCCGAGCGTATCGCGCACATAGGCGCATTTGTCGGGGCCGCCGGCGATCCCGACCGCGCGCGCCCCGCGCAGCTTGGCGATCTGGCCGACCATCGAGCCGACCGGGCCGCTGGCGGCTGCGACGGCGACGGTCTCGCCGGGCTTGGGCCGGCCAATATTGTGCAGCCCGGCCCAGGCCGTCATGCCCGGCATGCCCAGCACGCCGAGCGCCGTCGAGGGCGTGGCGCCCGTGTTCGGCAGCTTGCGCACGTGCTGCGCGTCGGCCGTCGCCCACTCCTGCCAGCCCGTCCGCGCCAATACGAGATCTCCTTCCGCCAGGCCCGGCGCCCGCGAGGTGGTCACGCGCGCGACCACTTCGGCCGTCATCACCTCGCCGATCTGTACCGGCGTGGCATAGGACGGGCCGTCGCTCATCCGGCCGCGCATGTAGGGATCGAGTGACAACCAGATCGTGTGGAGCAGGACCTGGCCGTCGGCCGGCTGTGGGCGCAGCGCGGTCTCGATGCGGAAGTTCTCAGGCTTCGGCGCGCCATGCGGGCGGCTTGCAAGCACGAGACGGCGATTAGAATCTGGCAGAATTCGTCTCCTTTTTAAGCTTTTGTTCACCCCTGTTTTCTATTCTGGAGGAGCAAACACGGTAGGCAAAAGACCAGAAATGCCCGGCAATCAGCCGATCCTAAAAATCCAAACCGCAAGCCTGTATGCCTCGGGCGACACCAGCACGTTCATTGGAACTGGCGGGCCGGTCCCGTTCGACCCCTTCCTCAGCACGTTCGGCGGGACGATTACCGGCGCGAACCTGGCATCGACCCCGTTCGCCGACAAGGTGTTTAGCGTCGACGCCGGCGACCAAGTCACCTTCGTCATCGCCGTCGAGAACTACGGCACCGGCCTGGCCTACAACGTCACGCTGCGGAACTCGGTGCCGGCCGGGTTCATCGTGCCGGTCGATGGCGGCCAGCTGACGGTCGTCACCGGCGCGGACACGCCGTTGAACTACACCGGCAACCTGTTCGACCCGGCCGGCGGGCTGACCATCACGGATTCGCTCTACAGCTTCGACCAATATTCGGGCGCCAACATCGCCCTGATCACCTTCACGCTGCAGGCCACCAACACCATCACCGCGCCGCTGGCCAACATCACCGATAGCGCCCAGGTGGTCGGCTATGCGGCCAGCCCGACCGGGGCGAACCTAGCCGGCAGCAGCTCGACCAGCCTGACCGCGACCACGCCGATCCAGACCGGGGCGATTACCCTCAGCAGCGCCGCCGACCAGACGGTCGCGCCGCTCGACGTCGGTCAGACCGCCTCCTACGACATCACCGTGACGCTGCCGGAAGGGACGCTCCAGGACCTGCGGATCAACGAGGCGCTGCCCAGTTCGGGAACCGCCGGCTTTCGGCTGGTGTCGGCGCAGATCGTCCAGTTCGGGGCCAACCTGTCCGCCTCCGCGCCGGTGGCCGTCCAGTCCGACGGGTCCGTCGCACTCGGGACCGTCGTCAACGCCTACGACAACCTCGTCACGCCGGCCGATCAGATCGTCCTGCGCGTCACCGTCACCAATCCCGGCACTGGCGGCGGGACGGGCACGCTCACGGCCACGGTCAGCGCGGCCGACCCGAACCAGCCCGGCCAGCGTTGGAGCACATCGGTCACCAACACGCAGGCGCTGAAGGCGCCGAATACGCCGCCCGCAATCTTCGGCGTCAGCGCCAATCAGAACAGCACGTCGAGCACCCCGGTGCTGCCGTTCTCGAGCCTGCTGACGCTCGATCCCGACGTCGGCCAGACCGAGAGCCTGACGATCCATCTCTCGAACACGGCCCTGGGCACGCTAAAAGCCATCGCCGGGTCGACGACGAATGCGGCGGGCGACATGGTGCTGAGCGGGACGATGGACCAGGTGCAGACGATGGTGCGCAGCCTAGTCTTTACCCCGGCCGCAAATGCGACGGGTACCGAGACGTTCGGGCTAAGCTTGAACGATGGGATCGCGACGGTGAGCGACACGCACACGACCGTCACGCTGGCGGCCACTGCGCATCCGAGCGACCTGGCTCAATTCCCGATCTCGCCGTTGACGGTGCTGACATCGACGCCGACCGGCAGCAGCACGCTAACCCAGGTGCAGACCTACTTCGGTCCGCTCGACAACGTGCAGTCGCAGTTCCTGTATGACGGCGCCGGACCGCTGGCCATCGTGGCGCAGCAGACCAGCATGCTGATCAGCAGCAAGGCGAGTGCGACGGCGGTTCAGCTGCTGGGCGGGGCCAACGTCGTGAACATGGAGCAGGGTTCGAGCTTTCTTGTGGGTGGCCTGGGCAACGACACCATCATCCTGCATGCCGACCAGCCCCAGGTGACCTGGAATACGATCGCCAATTTCCACAGCGGCGACAGCATCACGATCTACGGCTACCACAACGGTCTTTCTACCTCGCAGTGGGTGGCCAACGCCGGCGCTGCCGGATGGACCGGGGCGACGCTGCACATGGACCTGAACGGCGACAAGACGATCGACAGCAGCCTGACGTTCGCGGGCAAGAGCCTCACCGACACGACCCGGTTCTACACGACGCTCGGCAATGTCGGCGGCCAGGACTACATGCTGATCACGGCGTGATGCGGGGTGAAGCGTCGTCAATCGGCCGCCGCGGTGCCGAGCGCGGCAGCGCCGACCCGGCGGGCACCTTCGAGCCGATCGTACGCCGCCAGCGCTTGGCCGACGACTTGATCCATATTGTAGTATTGATAGGTCGCAAGCCGGCCGACGAAGGTGACGCCCGGGGTCGCATCGGCCAAATCGCGATAACGGCGATAGAGCGCGGCGTTTTCCGGGCACGGGATCGGGTAGTAGGGGTCGCCGACCTCGGCCGGGTATTCGTAGCACAAGCTGCTTCGGTCACCGACGTCGCCGGTGAGATGCTTGAATTCGGTCACACGAGTGTAGGCGACCCGGAGGTTGGGGTGATTGATCACCGCGACCGGCTGAACCTGCGGGCAATTGACCGTTTCGTGGTGAAAACGAAGGCTTCGATAGGGCAGTTTGCCGAACCGGCAGCCGAAGAACTCGTCGACCGGACCCGTGTAGACGATGCGATCGTAGAGCGCGCGGTCGATCTCTGCCCACTCGACGCCGGTGGAGACCGAGATGTTGGGATGGTCGAGCATGGCTTCGAACATGCGGGTGTAACCTTGCGCCGGCATCGCTTGGAAGCGGTCGGAGAAATAACGGTCGTCGTCGTCGGTGCGGACCGGCAGGCGCGACGTGACCGAGCGGTCGAGCTGGCTGGCGTCGCGGCCCCACTGCTTGATCGTGTAGTCGCGGAACAGCGCGTCGTAGAGCTCGCGCCCGACGGCGGCGAGCACGACGTCGGCCGAGTTGCGGATCTGCGGCGCTGCGATCGACATGCTCTGCAGGAACGGGCCGACCTGCTCGGACGCGAGATCGAGGCCGAAGAAGCGATTGACCGTGATTCGGTTGATCGGCATCGGCAACAACTGCCCGCCGACGTCGGCCAGAACCCGGTGTTCGTACGGTCGCCACGCCGTGAAGCGCGACAGGTAGTCGACCACATGTTGCGAGTTCGTGTGAAAGATATGCGGTCCGTAGGGATGGACCAGCAGTCCGGCGGCGTCGCGGCGGTCATGGGCGTTGCCGCCGATGTGGGGCCGCCGATCGATCACCAGCACGCGGCGGCCGGCATCGGCGGCCAGACGCTCGGCGACGACCGCACCGGCGAACCCGGCGCCGACCACCAGATAGTCATAACGAAAGCGCGACGATCGGCTCCGCCGGGCCGACCCGAGACGCGCCTCGATCAGCGCCTGCATGGCCGACCAGATCGCGTCCCACGACATGTCGCGCAGCCGTGTGTCGGCCGCCTCGCGCCACAGCGCCGGGAGCGTGCGGGCACGATCGATTTCGACACAAAACGAGGCGGCCTCGGCCGCGATGCGGACGTAGGGTGTCTCGCCCCAGCTTCGCACCACATCGGCGATCGGCGTGGAGACGACCGGGCGGCCGGCGGCGAGGTATTCCGGCGTTTTCGTCGGGCTGATGAACCGTGTCGCCGCATTGCGCGCGAACGGCATCGCGGCGACCTCCCAATGGGCAACGTAGGCCGGGAGCTCCTCGTACGATTTCGGGCCGAGATAGTGCAGGTTCGGCGCTTGGGGCAGCGAGGCCGGGTCGATCTTGGCCAGCGGGCCGATCAGCACGAACTGCAGATCCGGGCGCAGCGCCGCGATATCGGCGATCAAACCTCGATCGAGCCGCTCGTCGATCACGCCGTAGAAGCCGACCCGGGGATGCGGAATGCCGGCTTGGTCGGCGGGTTCGGGCAAGGCGCCGCGGGCGGGGCGGAAATGGTCGAGATCGACGCCGCTGGGGAAAGCATGGACGGCCCGGTGCAGATGCCGCTTGGCCTCATACAAACTGACGCCGCCGGTGAAAACCAAGTCGGCGCGGGCGAGGAGGTCGCGCTCGCGCGCCGGCAGCGCCGGATCGGCGCCGTCGAAGCCGGAGAGTTCGTCCATGCAGTCGTAGACGACAAGCGAGCTGGGAAGATGGGCGGTAAAATCGAGCGCGACCGGGGAATAATACCACAGCAGCGGATCGACGATGCAATGCTCGCGGACGAAGTCGTCGAGCAGGCCGCGCTGGATGGCCGTTATCTCGCCGGGCTCGGTGCCCCAGGGCAGGATGGGTTGGGCGACCAGGACGCCGGTCCCGGTTTCGACCAGATGCAAGCTCGGTCCAGGCTCGTCGAGATAGAGCGGCTCTTCCCAGAAGATGACGCGCATGCTGCGGCCGGCGCGGCTGAGCAGGTGTTGCGGACGTTGATAAACGAAGTTCCAGCGCAGGTGCGAGAAGCAGAGAAGATCGATCGGCTGGAAGCCGCCAGTGGCCGCGGCACGTTCACGCATGCAGTATCCTTTTCGCTCCGGGTCACAACGCCAGGAACGTTGTCCAGTTCACGATATCATGCAGAGCCGGCTTACGCAGATTTGGCCTTCGAGCAGCCGGAAACCTTGACCCGGGATCCCGTGTTGCAGGCGGTATGCAAGATGAAGAGCCGCCGATCGAGCCAAAGCTCGTGTTCGATCCAGTCGAAGCCGCCAAATCCGCCAAGTTGCGTCACGTGACGGACCGCAGGCCAGGCATCACGCGAACGAGAGTCGAGGGCGGTTTCGAGTATCATGACGTCGATGGCCGCTTGATTACCGATGACGAGGCGCTCGGCCGTATTCGCAAGCTGGCGATCCCGCCAGCGTATCGCGACGTTTGGATCTGCCGCGATCCCCGCGGACATCTGCAAGCGGTGGGGCGCGATGCGCGCGGCCGCAAGCAGTATCGATATCACGCGAACTGGCGCGCGGTCCGCGACGAGAACAAGTATGGCAAGATGCTCGTGTTCGGGCGGGTGTTGCCGACGATCCGCCGCCAGGTCGCGGATGATCTGCGGCTGCACGGGCTGCCTAAACGCAAGGTCCTGGCCGCGATCGTGGCGCTGCTCGAAAAAACGATGATGCGGGTTGGCAACGAGGAGTATGCCAAGGAGAACAACAGCTACGGCCTAACCACGCTGCGGGATGGACACGCGCGGGTCAAGGGCGGCCATGTGTCGTTCGACTTCCGCGGCAAGCATGGGATCGACCACCACATCGATCTGAATGATCGTCGGCTGGCGCGCATCGTCGAGCGGTGCCGCGACCTGCCCGGGCAGGACCTGTTCCAATACCTCGATCACGATGGACATCAGCACGGGATCGGATCGGACGACGTAAACCACTACTTGCACGAGATCAGCGGCGAGGACATCACGGCGAAGGATTTCCGCACGTGGGCGGCAACCAACCTGGCCGCGGCGACCTTGGCCGAGCTCGAACGCTTCGACACCAAGGCGGCGGCCAAGAAAGGCGTTTTGAACGCGGTCGAGAATGTGGCCAAGAAGCTGGGCAACACGCCGGCGATCTGCCGCAAGTGCTACATCCATCCGGCCGTTTTCGAGGGCTACCTCGATGGCAGCCTGGCCGAAGGCCTGAAGCAACGGGCGGACGAGTTGCTCGATCACCCGTCGGCCGGGCTGAGTGCGCAGGAGGTGGCTTTGACGGCCTTCCTGAGCCGGCGTCTGGGCCAGGCGCTGGAGTCGCCGAGCAAAAAGCTGAAGTCTTGACAGATCGCTGACACAGGGCATCGTCCCCCGTTCGGGAGGACGCGCGATGACGGATGAGGTGCTGGCCAGGCGGGATGGGCCGGTCCACGTGTTGAGCCTCAATCGGCCCGACCGGATCAACGCGTTCTCCACCGGGATGGCGGCGACTTTGGTCGCGGCCCTGGAAGCAGCGGCCGCCGACGACACGTGTCGCGCCGTATTGCTGCACGGCGAGGGTCGTGGCTTCTGTTCGGGGCAGGACTTAACTGAGGTGCCGCAGAGCGCCGATCTTGGGCATCTGCTCGAGTTGCGATACGTGCCGATCATCCGGCTGTTGCGCACCATGGCCAAACCGGTCGTGTGCGCCGTGCATGGCGTCGCGGCGGGCGCCGGAGCCAATCTGGCGCTAGCGTGCGACATCGTGATCGCGGGCGAGACCGCCAAGTTCATCCAGGCTTTCGTCCGTATCGGGCTGATCCCCGATGTCGGCGGCACGTGGTTCCTGCCGCGGCTGGTGGGCTCGGCGCGGGCGCGGGCGCTGGCGATGCTGGGCGAGCCGGTCGAGGCGAGGCAGGCCGAGCAGTGGGGGATGATCTGGCGCGCAGTGCCGGACGAGAGCCTGATGGCGGAGGCCGCGGCGGTGGCGGCGCGACTGGCCAGCCTGCCGACCCAGGCGATCGCGTTGATGAAGCGGGCGCTCGAGGTTTCGGAAAACCATACGCTCGAGCAGCAACTCGTGGCCGAGCAGGACGCCCAGCGAGAGGCAGGCTATACGCCGGATTTTGCCGAGGGCGTGCGGGCGTTCGTCGAGAAGCGGCCGGCGGTGTTCACCGGGCTGAAAAATTGACCCCGGAGGCGCTGGCGCAAGCGTGCGCCGAGCGCCTGTGGGCGGGGGATCAAGCCTCGGCCGGGCTGAACATCGTGATGCTCCGCGTGGGGCCAGGCACGGCGCAGCTCCGGATGACGGTCGAGCGGCGGATGTTGAACGGACACGGCACCTGCCACGGCGGGTTCATCTTCGCGCTGGCCGACAGTGCGTTCGCCTTCGCCTGCAACACCGACGGCACCGTCTCCGTCGCGAGCCAGTGCAGCATCGCCTTTTTGCGCCCGGCGGCCGAGGGCGAGACGCTCGTTGCGGTCGCCGAAGAGCGGCAGCGTGAGGGGCGGCAGGGGATCTACGACGTCCGTGTCAGCAGCGGCGACGCGATCGTGGCCGAGTTCCGCGGGCTGTCGCGGACGACCGGCGCGCGGCTCGGCATCGACGATGCGGCTTGACCTGTCGCCGCGACCCGGCGAGCTGGACCCGATCGAGACCGCCTCCACCGACGAGATCGCCGCGCTGCAACTCGCGCGCATGGGGCAGACGCTGCGGCACGCCTACGCCAACGTGCCGCATTACCGCGAGGCGTTCGACGCGGCCGGCGTGCATCCGGACGATCTGCACCGGCTGGAGGATCTCGCCCGGTTCCCGTTCACGACGAAGGCCGACCTGCGGGCGCAGTATCCGTTCGGCCTGTTTGCGGTGCCGCGCGAACAGGTGCGCCGTCTCCATGCCAGCAGCGGGACGACGGGCAAGCCGACCGTCGTCGGCTACACGCAGGGCGATCTCGACATGTGGGCCGAGGTGATGGCGCGCTCGATCCGCGCGTCCGGCGGGCGGGCGGGGATGCGGGTGCACGTGGCCTACGGCTACGGGCTGTTCACCGGCGGGCTCGGCGCGCATTACGGCGCCGAGCGGCTCGGCTGCACGGTGATCCCGGTCAGCGGCGGGCAAACCGAGCGGCAGGTGCAGCTGATCCAGGATTTCGAGCCGGACATCATCATGGTGACGCCGAGCTACATGCTGGCGATCCTGGACGGGTTCCGCGCCGCCGGTGCCGATCCGCGCGCGACCACGCTGAAGACCGGCATCTTCGGCGCCGAACCCTGGACCAACGCGATGCGCGATGAGATGGAGACGGCGTTCGACATGCATGCGGTCGACATCTACGGCCTGTCCGAGGTGATCGGGCCGGGCGTCGCGTGCGAGTGCGTCGAGAGCAAGGACGGGCTGCATGTCTGGGAGGACCATTTCTACCCGGAGGTGATCGACCCGGTGAGCGGGGCGGTGCTGCCGGCCGGGTCGCCGGGCGAGCTGGTGTTCACGTCGCTGACCAAGCAGGCGATGCCGGTGATCCGCTATCGCACGCGCGATCTGACCCGGCTGCTGCCGGGGACGGCGCGCTCGATGCGGCGGATCGAGAAGATCACCGGGCGCAGCGACGACATGCTGATCGTGCGCGGCGTGAACCTGTTCCCCACGCAAGTCGAGGAGCTGGTGCTGGCAATCCCGGACCTGGCTGGGCACTACCAGATCGAGCTGACGCGGGAGGGGCGGCTGGACAGCATGGTGGTGCGGGTCGAGGGGCGGGTCGAGGCGTTTGCGATGACGGATGCGGGCGTCGTGCTGGCGCATCGGATCAAGGAGCGGATCGGGGTGACGTGCACGGTCGAGGTGGTGCCGCCGGGCGGCATCGAGCGAAGTCTGGGCAAGGCGCGCCGGGTGATCGATCGGCGGCCGCGCGTAGCGTGACGCTCAACTGGATCGAGCGGGCGCCGGGGGCGCCATACTTCATCGACGAAAGCGGCAAGTCCTGGACGCCGATCGGGCAGAACGACTCGATCGCGTGGGTGGACTTCGCCGGGCTGCATGAGGGGCGCGACCTGGATGCGGTCGAGCGGCACCTGATCTATCTGGCAGATCATGGCGTGACGTGCTTGCGGCTGATGCTCGAATATGCGGAGGACCCACGGTTCTTCTTCGAGCAGCCGGCCGGGGTATTTAACCCGGCGATGATCCGACTGTGGGACGACTTGTTCGCGTTGCTCGAGCGGACCGGGATGCGGGTGCTGCTGACGCCGATGGACACGTTCTTTCAGTGGGTGCGGTGGGACATCCATCCCTACAATGTGTCGAACGGCGGCCCGTGCAGCGATCGGACGCGGCTGATGACGTGCCCGGCCACGCGCGCCCTGATCAAGCGGCGGCTCGCTTTCGCGACCCGACGGTGGGGCGGCAGCGGCGCGCTGTTCGCCTGGGATCTCTGGAACGAGATGCATCCGGTGCAGGGCGAAGACCGGTTGGACTGCTTCGACGACTATATCGGCGACGTGAGTCCGTTCTTGCGCGAGCTGGAGTTCGACTGCCACGGCCGGGCTCACCTGCAGTGCGTGTCGGTGTTTGGGCCGGAGTTACGCTGGAAGCCTTGGCTGAACGCCCCGATCTTCCGGCATCCGGCGCTCGATTTCGCGACCACGCACCTGTATGCGGAGGGCACGATCGACGACCCGCAGGACACGGTGGCGCCGGCGGTGTCGGTGGCGGCATTGATGGACGAGGCGCTGGCCGAGATCGTCGATGGACGGCCGCTGTTCGACAGCGAGCACGGCCCGATCCACCGCTTCAAGGATCACGGGGTCACGCTGCCGGAGGCGTTCGACGACGAATATTTCCGGCGAATGCAATGGGTTCACCTCGCCTCCGGCGGCGCGGGCGGGGGGATGCGATGGCCGAACCGACATCCGCATCGGCTCACCGCGGGGATGCGGCGCGCGCAGCGTTCGCTGGCCGGGTTCGTGGCGCTGATCGATTGGAGTCGCTTCGACCGGCGGGTGGTGACGGAAGCGATTTCGGTCGCTGATCCTTTGGTAATGGCCTTTGGGTGCTCGAACGGCGTTCAAACTGTGATATATTTGCTACGTAGGACGACGATCTTACCGATGCCTGCCGACGCAGGCCCTGTCAAGCTGGAAGTAACGATCGGCTATGGGGTGCTGTCGACCGGAGATTTCGAGGCGACGGTGTGGGATAGCGTGGCGGAAAAGGTTTTGGAGCGGATCAACCTAGTGTCCAGGAATGGGACTCACCAATTGTTGGTCAACGCGTTGCAGGAGGACGTTGCGATTGCCGTTCAACCGTTGAAGTAATAGCGACGCGGCTGCTTTAGGGGGGCAAAGCCATTGCAACCGGGAGTTGTTTGTTTTTGATGTGATGGGTGTGACTGCGTGTGCACCACCTCTGTTGGAGGAATTCCGCGGGGGTGGGCTTCAAGGGGGAACACGGGTTATGCTGCAACACGTTTACGTCACTCACGGATTATGATCGGCTCGATAAGTGCTCGAATGCCATCCCCTTCTTAAACCTATCGTCTACGCGGCGCGTCCGTTTGCTCACGCGATCAGGCATTGGCGCCCGCATCACGTCGTGCGCCATCACGTGCACCACGTGGTCCACCACGTACACCCGACCACGACGGTGGCGAGCGCGCCGGTGGTCACAACGCTCCTGACCGTTTGCAAGAAGATCGCAGCGCCGTTGCTGGCCGGCGGCGTGGCGCTGCTGCCGCCGGGGAGCGGCGTGCCGGGTGCAGGCGGCGTCGGGGGATTTCCTGCCAATGTGCCGAGCGAATATGGCTCGCCCGGATTTGGACCGGGCCCCTTCGCGGGGCCCGCCGGCTATTACGGCCCGGCCGGCTACGGCGGTGGCCCGGGCGGCTTCGGCGGTGGCATTCTGTCGCCCGCGGGAGGGTTTGCTGGCCCGGCGGGCTTTGGCCCCGCCGCCAGCCCCGTGTTGCTGGCGAGCACGTCTCCCACAACGACGGCCGCACCTGGCACCTCAAGCCCGATCGGCCCGGCCACGTCGAACAGCCCTCTTACTCCGACGCCGGCTTTATCTCCGACACCACTCCCGACCATTTCCCCCATCATTCGCACGCCGGGTACTTCGGCTCCCATTTGCACAACACCGTCCATGACGACAGCATCCCCGACAAAACCAGCGACTACGCCGACAAGTGATACGGCCTGCACTACGGCAACCGGTGGTAGCCCGGGAACAGACACTACCGGGACGGGAACGGGTACCAGTCCAAGTAGCGCAACCCCGGGCAGTGGTGGGGGTGGTGGCAGCGGGCCGGGTGGAACCGGCACTGGCACTGGCGGCGGGCCGGGCGGAACCGGCACTGGCACTGGCGGCGGGCCGGGCGGAACCGGCACGGGCACTGGCGGCGGGCCGGGCGGAACCGGCACGGGCACTGGCGGCGGGCCGGGCGGAACCGGCACGGGCACTGGCGGCGGGCCGGGCGGAACCGACACTGGCGGCGGGAGGGGCGGAACCGGCACGGGCGGCGGGCCGGGCGGAACCGACAGCGGCGGGATGGTGTCGACGCCGGAGCCGACGTCGATCGCTCTGTTAGGCAGCGGGATCGGGGCGATGATGCTTTGGCGGCAGCGCCGGCGGGCCTGAACGCCAGCGTCAGGTCGCGCGTCGGGGCCGCCAATCGCGAAAGAAGGCGGTGCCGATTTCGGCGGCAAGCCGGATTAGGTCGGTCTGCATGCGGTCGAGGAATTGATGCAAGCCGCCGGGCTGCACGAAGCCCGAGCCGAGTTGCAGCGCCACCCGCACTTCGTCGACCACTTCGAGCGCGGCGGCGGTGTCGCGCAGGCCGTAGCGGCTGCGCAGTTGCTCGAGATGCCAGCCGATGTCGCGCATGCAGAGTGCGGCGCTGCGGGCGAACGTCGTGTCCGACAGCAGGAATGAGACCACGTCAGAGGCCTGGAAGCCCGGTTGCGCGACCCGGCGGAATGCGTGGTAGCCCGCGGCCCCTCGCAGCACGGCGTTCCAATGGGTCAGGTCGACGATCCGGCGCTCTTCCTCGGCCCAGGGCAGCAGGACGTGGTATTTGATGTCGAGCAGACGGGTGATCTGGTCGGCGCGCTCGAGCAGGCGGCCGAGCAGGTAAAAGTGCCAGCCCTGGTCGCGGGCGAAGGTACCTTCGGTGATGCCGGTGTGGGCTTGCACGCCTTCCTTGATACGGCGGCATAGACGAGACAGCGCGTCGCCTTCGAGGTCCTCCGGGGCGACTTCGAGCATCGCGTGATGGAACATGTTGAGCTGCATCCACATCTCGGTGCTGATTAGCGGCCGCAGGGTGCGGGCGTTGGTGCGGGCGGATTCGAGCGCGGCGGGGACGCTGTTTGGGTTTTCGCGGTCGAGCAGGTAAAAGCTCTTGACCGTGGGGCCGTCGAGCGTGCGGCCTTCTAGGTGGGGTTGGTCGGCGTAGATGGCGACGAGGGCCGACCAGGAGCCGGCTTCGCGGCCGGGCCCTTCGAAGGTCTGGGTGACGTCGATGAGGCGGGCGAGGTTCTCGATCCGTTCGAGATAGCGCGCCATCCAGAACAGGCCTTCGGCGTCGCGCGTTAGCAGCGCTGGGGCGTGCATGCTCATTGCGCGAGCACCCAGGTGTCCTTGGAGCCGCCACCCTGCGACGAGTTGACGATCAGGCTGCCTTCCTTGAGGGCGACGCGCGAGAGCCCGCCGGGCAGGACCCAGGTGTTGCGCCCGGTGACGGCGAAGGGCCGCAGGTCGAGATGGCGGGGCTGCAGGCCCTTGTCGGTGAGCGTCGGCGCGACGGAAAGGCCGATCATGGGTTGGCTGATCCAGTTGGCCGGGTCGGCGACGATGAGGGCGCGGGCGGCGTCGAGCTCGGCAGCGGTGGCGCGGGGGCCGACGGTGATGCCATTGCCGCCGCTCTCGCCGACCGGCTTGACGACGAGCTCGTGCAAATGGGCGAGCGTGTAGTGGAGGCCTTCGGGTTCACCGCAGATATGGGTCTCGACGTTGGGCAGGATCGGGTCCTCGGCGAGGTAGTAGCGGATGATGCGGGGCATGTAGGCGTAGACCGCCTTGTCGTCGGCAACGCCGGTGCCGACGGCGTTGCCGAGGCTGACATTGCCTTTCCGCCAGGCGCCGATCAGCCCGGCTACCCCCAGCCGGCTTTCGGGACGGAACACGCTCGGGTCGAGAAAGTCGTCGCTGATGCGGCGGTAGATCGTGTGCACGCGGTGCAAGCCGCCGGTGGTGCGCATCCAGACACGGTCGTCCTCTACGATCAGGTCGGCGCCTTCGACGAGCGGGACGCCCATCTCGCGAGCGAGGAAGACGTGTTCGAAGTAGGCGGAGTTGTAGATGCCGGGCGAGAGCAGCACGGTCTGCGGGTCGACGACGCCTTCGGGGGCGATCTCGTCCATGGCGGTGCGCAGGCGGCGGCCGTAGTCGTCGACCGGGAGCAGCTTGATGCCGGCGACGAGGTCCGGGAAACTGCGCATCATCAGGTTGCGGTTCTCGACGACATAGGAGACCCCGGAGGGGGTGCGGGCGTTGTCCTCGAGGACGCAGAACGCCCCATTTTGGTCACGCACGATGTCGATGCCGCAAATATGGACATAGGTGCCGAAGCGGACGGGGAAACCTTCCATCTCGGGGCGGTAGTTCGGGTTTTGGAAGATCAGCGGGCCGGGGACGATGCCGTCGCGAACGATGTGCTTGCCGTTGTAGATGTCGGCGAGGAAGAGGTTCAACGCCTGGACCCGCTGGCGTACGCCGCGCTCGAGCACGTCCCACTCCTCGTGCGGCAGGATGCGGGGGATGCAATCGAACGGGAGAATGCGGTCGATCGCGGTAGCGTCGGAGTAGACGGTGAAGGTGATGCCGAGGGCCATCAGCTCGCTCTCGGCGGCGGCGGCACGGGTGCGCAGCGCCTCGAGGCCGATCCGGGCGATCCGTTCGCGCACGAGTTCGGCAGCGTCGCCGCCTCCGCCCACGCCGGTCAGTTCGCAGTAATACGGGCCGGCGTCATAGGTCGAGAACGGATCGGACATGGTCATGGAGTGTCGGAGCGCCACAGCATGAGGAGTGTCAAGCAGGAATGATGCCAGGGCCGCGGCGGCGGGATGGATGCGGGTCTGGCATTCCTGTTGCAATTCCTTCCCGTAGCCGGTTTACCTCACCCTATGGGTGACAGATTCGCCCGGATCCGCCGCGAGGAGAACCACATGCGTCTAGTTTTATCCGGGCTTGTTGCCGCCGGGCTGCTGAGCAGCCAGATGGCCGCCGCAGCCTGCATTTCGCCGGCCGACCGGGAGGCGCTCGACGTCGCCGGGCTGAAGACGAACCTGATGGTCGTGACTCTGACGTGCAAGACCGACGATCAGTACAACGCGTTCATCAACAAGTGGAAGACGGAGCTCAACGGGGACGAGCGGACCGCGCACACGTATTTCGAGCACGCCTACGGTCGGACCGGCCAAAAGCGGCAGGACGAATACATGACGCAGTTGGCCAACGCGAAGGCCGATGCCAGCCAGCACGACGGTTCGCGCTTCTGCCCGCACAACGAGAACATGTTCAACGAAGTGATGGCGTTGCAGAGCGGCAACGAGCTTCGCGAGTATGCGGCCGGCCGGGCGACGGCCGTGCCCGCTTCCTATGCGAGCTGCGACGGCACGTCCGCATCGCCGTCGCGGCCGACCAGGCGCTCGACGACCCGCCACCGCCGTTGATGACCCCTGCCGCTCCCGGGCTTCGGTCCGGGAGCGGCCCCTGGCCTACTGCCCCTGGCTACTGGAGGATGATCTCCACACGGCGATTCTGCGGCTCGCGCACGCCGGCGGCGGTGGGCACGAGCAACCGGGTCTGGCCATAGCCCTGGATTGAGATGGCAGCCCGCGAAACCCCGTCGCGGACCAGTTCATTGGCGACGGCTTGGGCGCGACGGACGGAGAGGCCTTGGTTGTAGGAGGGCGTGCCTGACGTGTCGGTATAGCCGTTGACCGCGAGGCGGGTGACTTGGACCCGGGTGGTCGCCTTGGCCGCCTCTGCGACGACTTGGCGTGCGCGGGAGGTGAGGTCCGCGCGGTCCCAATCGAAAAAGACGAGGTAGGTGCGGGCGGACTCGGCGGCCGGCGGCGGAGTGAGGACGGCGGTGGCGGGCGGCGCCGGCGGGGCGACGTTGAAGGCGTAGCGCAGGCCGACGATCAGGCTGTGATTGAAGTCGGCCTGGGCACGGACCATGCCGGACGCGGCGACGCCGGGACCGGTGAGCTGGGCGGGAAAGTCGCGGCGGCCGGCAACCGCCATGTAGCGATATTCGGCGGTCAGAGACAGGCCGAGCACGGGCGCGATCGGGAACGACAAGCCGGCGATCGCCTGGTAGGCAAAGTCGCCCTTGCTGCCATCGACGGTCGCGGCATACGGGCCGGACGTGAGGCGGGCGCGATCCTGGACCATCTCGTAGCCGACGCCGGCGCCGATGTAGGGGTAAATGTACGGGCTGCCGATATCGAGGTCGAACAAGGCATTGACCATGCCGCCGTATTTCTGCTCGCGGCCGTTGACGCCGAAACCGGCTTGGTTGCCGCGGATGTCGTTGCTGCGGAAGTTGCCCTCGATTTCGGCGCGAAGACCGTTGCCGAAGCCGTAGCCGACGTTGCCCAGGCCGGCATATCCGGTGTTGAAACCAGCGTTGCCGAAGAGGCCAGGCAAGCCTTGCGGCGGTACAGTGCGGATTTGTTCACGTTGCAGGAAATTGGCGCCGCCGCCGACGCCGATGTAGAGGCCGGTGACCGGCTGCGCCAACGCCACGCCCGAGGCAGCGATGCAAGACGCCAATACCGTGGCTGCGAGCAAACCGTTCCGCATATCGATTCCTTTCCGGCGACGTCCGCACGGCCACAGCCGGTGTCGTCGCGAATAAGAAGGGCTGGCCCATCGCTGGACCAGCCCTTTTCTCATCTCAGCCCAGTGACCGGAGTGTGGTCAATCAGGCAACACCCGCCAAACTACTGGAGGATGATTTCGACGCGACGGTTCTGCGGCTCGCGAACGCCATTGGCGGTCGGAACGAGCAGGCGCGTCTCGCCGTAGCCCTGGATGGAGATCGCGCTGCGCGGCACGCCGTCACGAACGAGTTCGTTAGCGACGGTCTGAGCGCGACGGACCGACAGACCCTGGTTGTAGCGCGGCGTGCCCGACGTGTCGGTATAGCCGTTGACCTGGATCCGGGTGACCTGCGTGTTGCGGGTCGCGTTGGCTGCCTCGCCAACGACCTGACGAGCGCGCGGGGTGAGGTCCGAACGATCCCAATCGAAGAACACGAGGTAGGTGCGCGCGACTTCGCGGCTTGGTGCGGGCGTGACGACAGCGATCGGGGCCGGGGGCGCTGCGTTGAACGCGTAGCGAACGCCGACCATCACGCTGTGGTTGTAGTCTTCATTGAACTTGATGTTGGCCCGCGTCGAGACACCCGGAGCCGGGCGGTTCGACAGGTATTGGTAGTTGACGTTGCGGTCACCGACCAAGCCCAAGAAGCGATATTCGACCGTAAGCGAGAGGCCGGGGATCGCTTGGACGGGGAAGGACGCGCCGACGATCGCCTGGTAGGCGAACGCGCCGTCACCCTGGTTGGTGCGATAGACGTAGTTACCACCAGGTGCGAGCAACTGCGTCGCCGGCAGGGTGCCGTAGAAGCGGGTGTTCTGGTCCTGGACCCACTGGTAGCCGACGCCGACGCCGACGTAGGGGACGACGGGCAGGAAGCCGAGGCCGATCAACGAAGCGTCGAAGTCATACAGGGCGTTGAACATCCCGCCATACTTCTTCTCGTTGCCACCAGCGCCGACGCCGCCGTTGTTCTTGAACTTGTTGTCGCGGTAGCTGCCCTCGATCTCGAAGCGCAGGCCGTTGCCGAGGCCGTAACCCAGGCTGACGACGCCGACGAAGCCGGTGTCGAGGCGCAGGCGGCTCGACACGCCGCCGCCGACCGAAGCGGCCGAGGCGGGAACTGCGGCAAGGCCCGGGAAGGTAACGGAACGGACAGTCTCGTCTTGCATGAAATTGGCGCCAGCGCCGGCACCAATGTAAAGTCCGCTGATGGCCTGGGCCTTGGCGGCAATCGGCGCCGCTGCCAGGACCGTGGCGGCAAGTAGCGCGCTACGGAGCTTCATAACATTCTCTCCTCATTCAGTTCTGCGTCAACGCAGCCGGGGGTTCGGTGGCTCGGGACTCGCTCCCCCGCCTCTCGGTAGTAGGACAATAACACCATCTTCCGCCTGCGCGAGATGGGTGTGGCACTTTCAAAGTGCGTGTGGCTCGTCGGCAACAGAGCGGTTAGCAGAATTGACACACACCCGCGGCAACTCCTGGACTGAGCCGTTCTGCACCGCGAGCACCTGAAAAACCCCCACGCTGGCCGCGTCAGACCAGCTTGGCCTCGAAAGGCGGCAGCAAATCCGGCGCGGTGAATTCCACAACCCAGAGATCCGGATCGCGTTGCACCTGCCTGGCGATATAGGCGTCGGCTGTATCCTGATCGACGCCCTCGGGCCCGGTGCCGCGCAACCAGGCGCTCGTCCCGTTTGCTGCCCGGGCCTGCGAGAGAACCGAGAGCGTGTCCTGCGCGCGCAGGACGACGAGGATACCGCCGGCGTCGGCGTCGCCCTTGCGCAGGATGGCGCCGGGCCGCCCGTCGATGTCGCCCATGCGGAGCGCCATCTGGATCCAGATCTTGGCCTTGACCCGTGGTTCATCACTCATGGGGTTCATTCCTCATGGTCGACAGGTTCGCGGGTTGCGGCGCTTGAAGCAAGCCGAGGCGGCTGCCAGTACACGGTTGGACACTTGATGACGGAGAGAGCGATGGCCGACGGCAAGCCGATGACCGATGGGCAGCGCGAATACGAGCGCAAGCGGGCGGAGAAGGCGGGCAAGTCGCTCGACGGCTGGCTCGATGAGAAGCGCAAGCGTCAGGAGGCCGAGAAGGTGGTCGTGGCGCCGCCGCCGCCGAAGAAGCGCGGTCTGCTGAGCCGCTGGATCGATCGTGCGCACAAGCCGCTGAAGGGATAGGCCCGGGCGGCGTGCTCCCTGCGCTGGCGGTCCATGCCGATTGGAGCGTCTCGCCGGGCAAGCGCTGGATGTCGGTGGCGGCGCGATCGGCTGCGGGATGGCGCGTGTCGTGCCGACCGGTGGGGTCAGTGGCCGGGCTGCTCGAGCGGCTGAGCGCGGAGGCGAACGGAGGCGGGGTGGCGCTCGGGATCGACGCGGCGCTTGGCGTGCCGATCGCCTATGCTCGACAGCTCGAGACGAGGGCGGTGGATTTTCCGGGGTTTTTGGCCGGGTTGGCGGCGGACGACGCGTTGTTCGAGGTGTGCGCTACCATCGAAGACGTGTCGTTGGCGCGGCCGTTCTATCCGCGCGGCGTGCAGGATCGGCCGCGGCGGTTGGCGCATGCGGCCCGGCTTGGGATCGGCGATCCGGATGCGTTGCTGCGGCGCTGCGATCGGCAGACGGCGGATCGGCCGCGGGCGGCGCCGCTGTTCTGGACGCTCGGAGCCAACCAGGTCGGCAAGGCGGCGCTGGCGCTATGGCGCGAACTCGTCTTGCCGGCGCTGGCGTCGTCGGCGCAGCCGCTGCTTTGGCCGTTTGCCGGATCGTTGGCGGAGTTGGTGCGGCCGGGGGCGGTGGTGATCGCGGAGACCTATCCAGCGCAGGCGTTGCGGCAGCTCGACTTGCCGTTGGTCGGCAGCAAACGGCGACAGGCCGGTCGTGCGGCGCTGGGGCCTCACTTGTCGGCTCGCCTGGCGGGATTGCGGGGCATGCCCGACCCGGCGCTCGCGGACGCGATCGCGGCCGGGTTCGGCGCGGATGCGGCCGGGGAGGATCGGTTCGACAGTTTGATCGGGCTGCTCGGCCTGTTGCACGTGCTCGCCGACCCGGCGCGCGACACGGTGCCGAAGGCGGATCCGGCGTTGCGGTGGGAGGGCTGGATCCTGGGACAACAATTTCAAAGCTAAGCGACTTGCGCTCGTCCGGCGATGGGTGCAGGGCAGCGTTGCGTTTGGGCCGAGCCGGGCCGGCGGTGCGTGCAACTTTGATGCTCGACCTCCGTTAGCGAACCATACCCTATGTGGAGACCGACCATGATGAAGTTTGTTCCGGCCATTGCTTTGTTGCTCGCCGCCGGCCCCGTGTTCGCTCAGGGCGCGACGCAGAACCCGCCGGCGCCCGGCTCGTCCGCTTCCGAGGCGCAGTCGTCCAACAGCCTGCCGGCTGGTGCGGCGAACATGAACCTGAATTCGGCGCAGAACCCGAACTCGGCCGGCTCCGCGATCGGCGGCACGACGACGCAGACCGTGCCGACGACGACCAAGCCGTAATTCGGCCGACGTTTGATGGAAAGGGCCCTGCACTTCGGTGCAGGGCCCTTTTTGTTTGGGGACATGCTTGGTAGGAGGCGACATGTCGGTCGTCTCCTTTTCTGTATCCGAACGGATCGCCACGATCCGCATGCATGACCCGGCGCGGCGCAACGCGCTCGGCGAGGCGATGCTGCGGGAACTGTGCGCCGCGTTCGATGCGATCGATCCCGAGGTGCGCGCGGTGGTGCTGCGGTCGGGGCCGGAAGACAAGGTCTGGTGCGCGGGGTTCGATATCGGGGCGCTCGGGCCGGGGCGGGATCCGCTGGCGCAGGCCGGGGTATTGCAGGGGTTGTTCCGGCGGGTCCGGGCTTGCCATGCACCGGTGATCGGGATGCTGCACGGGTCGGCGTGGGGCGGGGGGACGGATCTCGC
>JAABUX010000205.1_pt1 | contig 102633 bp, 111 predicted proteins | sample 5561851 | NCBI WGS metagenome assembly JAABUX01 (sample SAMN10711883, study PRJNA513361) | rock metagenome | isolation source: Antarctica rocks | place: Antarctica: Victoria Land, Richard Nunatak red sandstone | collected 2016-01-03
GGTCGGAGGTGGGGTATGATCTTTTCACGGCGTTTCTCCTTTGGTGTAGCAATCAAGGAGTTACGCCGCCTTCATTTCTAGGCTCCTGGGTCCGGTCGGGAATTTCCACGGAACTCGGCACGACCTCACCGCCAACTAAACCGGTTACTGCACATGATCGCCCTTAGTCAAATCCGCTCAAAGGACCATCCCGGTCGCGTCTACTACGATCGGAAACGGGCCGAAGGAAAGACACACCGCGGCGCCATGCGGACCCTTAAACGCCAACTCTGCACCGTGGTGTACTTTCGCCTTCGATCCTGTCATGCGGCCCTTAATATCCACCCGTCAATGCCGACCGCGGCCTAGGCTTGACAAAGACGGTCAGATGACGCGCTCAACACCGTCGGCAATAAGAGTGCGCTGCCGCACGTTTCCGAGCTTTACCTATCAATCCGGCATTCTCTCGGGGGCCGCCGCGCAAATCGAAGGCTTGTTCGCGCATCCTACTACGAACGGTCCGCCGCGAGCGGCTCTAAGAGCTTGCCTCATTGGTCAGGAACATTCGTTAACATTTCAGGCCCGCGCCCTGGGCCTGCTTGGCAAAAGGCTATAAAGACACATGGCGAATTATCTCAATAGTATATCCGTAGGATTGATCGTTCTTAATCTTTTTTTGCGCCTACCGCTTCAAGCGGTAGGCGCCGAGTGCGTGGATACGTCGACGTGCGTAACTAGATCCCTAAACTTCGCAGACCATGGAGTAATGAGCGGCCACCTTGAACTGTCCTTGGCTCTTCTACAGGCTCATGTTTCCGCTCACTCCGTTACACTGATCGGATTACGGCTTGCACTCGTTGACGACATACCTGTTGATATTCTTAGCAACGTACCTTCGGGCACTTATGACGTTGAGGTCGACGATGACGCGACCGGTCGGCGCCAGCCGGATCGTGCTAGCTACCTGACCGTAATCACGCAAATTGGTCTTGATCACATAGCGCCGCAATGTCCGTCTTACCGAACGATGGATCTAAAATGCGCGTTACGACTTGCAGCCGGGACGTTACATTGTTCGGGCGTCGCGAAGGCCAGCCCGGCTTATCTCCTCGAATCCTTACAGGAGCGAGCGTCTCCCCACTGTCGTATCAAATGACCTAATTCTGGCAGTTGATCCGTAGCAGAGTTGCAGAATGAGCTCGACCCGTTTTCCAGGATAGATTGTTAAGCTTCTTTCGGCAGCGTTGACTCCTACTGTTCTGGGCTAAGAAGCCTGTGCGTGGAATGCCGGCGTTTCCAGTTGTTTCCACGGTTGGCTCGGACGTTTCAGACTGGTGCGGTGCGTCGGTTCGGCTCAGGGCTTGTTCAGTAGAGATCTTCCACGCTAAACCGATTCACGATTCAGCGGCCGGCTCGAACGCTTCGCGCCGTAGTAATTCCGCTTTTCGAGCGACGCCCCAGCGGTAGTCCTTCAGTTCGCCGTCGGCTCCGACGACGCGGTGGCACGGCACGACGACCGCGAGGCGATTGCCGGCGCAGGCGGCAGCGACTGCGCGCGCCGAGCCGGGACGGCCAATTGCGCCGGCGACCTTGGCGTAAGACCAGCGTTCGCCGACGGGAATGGCGCGCAACGCGTTCCACACCCGCCGCTGGAACGCCGTTCCGCGCACGTCACAGTCGAGCGCCGTGCAAGACTGCTCGCCGCGGTCGATGAGGGCTAGCACGGCGCCGAGATTGTGCGCGAGTTCCTGATCGTCCGCGACCAAGTCTGCGTAAGGGAAATCGCGTCGCAAGGCAGCGAGGACGGTGGGATCGTCGTCGCCGAGCTCGATGGCGCAGACGCCTTCGGGCGTCCGGGCGACAAGCACGCGACCGAGCGACGATGCCGCGACGGCAAATGCGACGCGCTCCCCGCGCGCACCGCCGCGGAAGGCCGACGGCGTCATGCCGAGAGCTTTCGCTTCGTACGCGCGGCTAGGCGAACCGAATCCCGCCTCTTGGATCGCTTCGGTCACCGATCGCCCGTTGGAAAGGCCGGCGCGCAGCCGTGCCTCACGGCTCGCCCGCTGATATTCGCCCGGCGTCACGCCGAGCACCGCGCGAAACGTGCGCTGGAAATGGAAGCGGCTCACGCCGATGGTGCGCGATACTGATTCCAATGACAACGGCTCATCCGACTCCAGTAGCGCGCACGCCTTGGCTATCAGGCGTTGACGGTCGGCGTCCGCCGCTACGTCGTTCGGCGCGCATCGCTTGCAGGCGCGGAACCCGGCCGCCTGCGCCGCAGGAAAATCTTCAAAGAATCGAACGTTCTCCGGACGAGGCGTGCGAGAGGGGCAGCCGGGGCGGCATGCTATGCGCGTGGTACGAACCCCAAAGATAAAGCCGGCCTTATTGTCGCGCCGGCAGACGGCGTCGTAGCGGGCTTCTGTGTCGGTCATGCTTAGAAATGTAATCTCATGTGAACGGATGCGCGTTCCGGATATTGCCGGCTCATTCGGCCGGTTGCCTGCGACGTTGCGCTGGCGCGTGAATGCGAGCGCAACGACCGGGAGGCACCGCTCCATTTTCGGCGGCTATGTTGCAGGCATGAACTCTTTCCGCATCTCGGGTCTGCCGGCAGCCCGCTTTTCTCACCTCTTCGGCTTGGACGACGTCGAACTCGCAGCGCAGGGCGTGGTGCGCTATACCGTGGACGCGAAGCCCGGTTTCCCCGACCGTATCGAACTGCGCGATCTCGAGCCAGGCGAACAGGCCCTCCTTCTCAATACGTTCATCAGGATGCCGCCACACCATACCGCGCGAGCCATGCGATCTTCGTGCGCGAAGGCGCATCCGAGACGTACGATCGAGTCGGCGAGGTGCCCGAAGTTTTGCGCGCCAGGTCACTCAGTCTGCGCGCCTTCGACGCGGCCGGATTCATGCTGGACGCCGATCTCATCGACGGCACCGCAGTGCGGACTCTGATCGAGCGGCTGTTCGCGAACCCCGGCGTTCATTACATCCAGGCCCACTACGCGAAGCGCGGCTGCTATGCCGCGCGCATCGACCGTGCTTGAGTCCTAGCGTCGGAGCGCCGAGTCGGCAGGACGCGTTCCAGTCCGGCACGGCCGAGTTCGAAGCGCGAGCTATGGCACGCGCCCCGTCGCGAAGCCCAATAAAAACGTCAGCAATAAGAGCGCGCCGCCGCCGAAGGCGAAAGCGAAGCTGCCGTCGATCCGCTTCTTCTCCCACACGGTGTCGAGAGCGACGCCGCGAAAAGCGTCCCGCAATGCGCCTGCATCGCGCGCACCGACGTAACGGCCATTTCCGTTTTGCGCGATAGCGCGCAACGAATCGACATCCAGATCGGCCGGGTCCGTGGTGCCCGGGATCGTCTCGCCGCTGTCGGTAGAACCCACACCGACCGTCTCGATCTTTATACCGGTCCCCCCGATCGTTTGTGAGGCGGCGATCGGATCCGCACCCCGGTTATTGACGCCGTCGGTCAAAACGACGATCGCGCGCCGCCCATGCTCGGGCAGTTCGCTCGCGGCGAGCTGCAGCGCATCACCGATGGCCGTCGCTCCATCCGGCGGCGGAATGCGATCGAGCGCATCGCGTGCGGCGTCTGCGTCGGCCGTAGGAGCGAGCTCGGCCCTAGCGTTCGAGGCGAACGTGACGATGCCGACACGCGTGCCCGCGGGCACCGAGTCGATAAAGGCCCGGGCGGCCGCGCGAGCTGCAGCAGCACGCGTCGGGACGAGGTCGAGCGCCCGCATGGAACCGGAGGTGTCGATACAGAGCACGACCGTCGCATCCGGCGCCGGAACGCGCATGGCGAAGCGCGGACCCGCGAGCGCGAGCGCGAGCGCAGCCGCTGCAACGAGGTAGCTGCCAAACAACAAGGCGGCGGGCCAACGGGGCGCCCGCAACGCTTCGAGCACGAACGGTAAGTTCGAATAGAGCATGGCCTGCGCGCCGCGCCGCCGCTCGGACGCCCGGAATGCCCAGGCGAAGGCGACGAGCGCGAGGGCCGAAGCGAACAAGACGACCGGGTGGACGAAGCTCACGGCACCTCAGAGACCGAGCGCGGTTGCGAGCGCGGTTTCCGGGTTCGCTTCCAAGAGAGCGGAGCGCAGGCCGAGCGCGGCGAGCGCGCTGAGAACCGAGGCCTCTCTCTCGGCAACGGCGGCGGCATAACGGGCGCGTGCGCGAGCGTCGACGTAAACGCGCGCCACGTTCAAGGTCGTCGCGTCGCGCAAACGCGCGAACCCGCCGAGCGGCAGCCGGCCGCTCCAGGGATCGCCGCTAACGAGCGCCGTGACGTCGAAGCGCACGGCGCACGAGCGCAGCACGCGCGCAAGGCGCGTTAGCTCGAAGAAGTCGCTGACGATCAACAAACGGGCATCGCGCGGCAGAGTTGCAAGGCCGAGCTCGAGTTCCTCGGACAAGGTCGTTCCCGGCATGTCGTGCGCTTCCGCGCATACGGCGGCCGCGGCTCGCCCGCGCGCGTCCGCGGGAGCAAGCACCGTCGCTCCGATGCGATAGCACCGATCGTCGTCCGTCGCCGCCGCGTACCACGTTCGCGCGGCCTCGCGTGCCCGCGCATAATTCGTTTGCTCGCGACCCACGAACATCGACGGTGATGCGTCGAGCGCGGTCGCGAACGCGAGCGACGCGTCTTCGTATACCACGCGGGTTTGCAAACCGCCCGCCCGGGCCGTTGCCGCCCAATCGATGCGCCGCGGATCGTCGCCTTCGACGTACGCGCGCAATTCCGCAAACTCGTAACCATCGCTGCGGCGCACGGAGGTGCGGCCCGCTCCACGGATTCCGGAGCGCCGGCGCCCGAGCAGGGCAACGCGCAGCCGCGATCCGAACGCCGTCAAGCGCGGAGATTTCCTGCACGTCTGGGAAAAGAACCGCAACCGAAGTTGCAAACGGGGAAGACGGATTGATCATTAAGGCCGATATCACCATTCCGGTCGCAGACGCGCAGATGCCGGCATATCTCGTACGGCCCGGTGCCGGGGAACGGCACGCGGCGGTCATCGTGTTGGAAGGCGTGTACGGCTTCGACGCAGAGTTGCGGCGCATTACGGAATTGGTTGCCAGCTTCGGCTACGTCGGTCTGGCCGTTAATTATTTTCATCGCTCGCATCCAAGTTTCAGCGAACCCTTCACGCCCGAGGGACGGGCGCGCGGCGAAGAGGCGGCCCGCTCGGTGACCAAAGAATCGGCGCGAGCCGATATCGCCGCCGCGCGCGATTGGTTGAACGAGCAGCCCTTCGTCGATCACAGTAAAATCGGCACGTGGGGATTCGGTTTCGGTGGGACCGTCGCATTCGTCACGGCGACGCTTCCCGGTATCCGCGCCGCGACGGTCTTCTACGCACAGAGTATCGCATCGCTGTTACCGAACAACGAAGCCTCGCCGCTCGAAGACGCGCGCGATATCCGCGCACCGCTCTTGCTCGTCTTCGGCGGACAAGACCAGCTCATCGGCGCACGCGACGTCGAGACGATCGTCTCGACGCTAACCGCGCACAACAAACGCTTTGACATTCAACTCTATCCGAACGTCGGTCACTCGTTCTTTCGCACGACGGCGAGTAGCCAAACGACCCGCGAAGCTATAGATGCTTGGGAACTCGTCCAAGTCTTCTTCGGCAAATATCTCCGCTGACACGACCCCCGCACCGGGCGATATTTCACCTTCGCCGAAACACCGGCCTGGCAATTGCGGTGGTGAGGTATCCGTCTTTCGGAGATGGTCAGTGCCCTTACAATTATTGGATCAAGCGCGGAATGAGAAGCAATTCGTGACGGCCGAGTGCACTCGCGGGATCCGCCTCGATCAATGTGTGGGCCGCCGCTTCCGACGCGACGCGAAGCACCCCGAAGCCCCACGATTCCCGGGGGTCGATGACCGGGCCGAATAACAGGACGCTTCCTGCGCGGATCTCTGCGGTCCAATACGCTACGTGCCTTCCCATCGTAGCGCGTTCGTCGTCCGTCATGTCCTGAGCGAACGTCTTGCGATGCGCGACGAAGCGCATCAAGTAGAACCGGTCTTGCAACGAGCTTCCTCCGGCGGCGGTTTGAGACGTAGCGGTCCCGAGCAGCGCCATCGTAGACGACGCGAGCCAAGTTGCGCGAGTAAGGGCGGTCATTTCGGCCGTTCGGCGGCGTGCGCGACGCGGCCGTAGCAGCTCAAGACGTACGTCCACGCATCATCGGCTTCGTAGGTCGCGCGTTGTGCGGCTGCACGTTCACCGTAGACGTCAAACCGGCGATGTTCGAGGGTGACGCGCGTATTCAGCGGGCCCTCGACGCGGAACTCGACCTCGATTTCGGTCTTTACATGCTCGTCGTAGTGCCAATCATGCGTAATCTCCCACGTGAGCAGGATCCGGTGCGGTGGTTCATATTCGAGCACATGACCGATGCCGTGCTCCTCCCCATTCGCATCGATGCCATACCATCGGCCGCCGGCACGCGGCTCGATAATACTCGCGCGAGCGGGCGCTGCACCGATAGTGTGCGTGTCGAGCGGCCACCACGACGTCATGTCGATAAACCTATCGAACGCCTGTGACTGCTCGACGTTTACGACGATCGAGCGCACGACGGCAAAATCACTCGTGGAACTCATCACGATTTTGACCCTTTCTGCTCGGCCTGATCTTTGAATGAGACGAGCGCATCGCGCCAGAAGCGCTCGACCGACGCGCGCAAGACGGCGATCCCAGCGGGGTCGGCTGCATAGATATTGCGCGCCCCGTCGCTTCGGACGCTGAGCAATCCGGCATCTTTGAGCACCTTCAAATGCTGCGAGACGGCCGGCCGGCTAACGGGTAATGCGCTCGCAAGTTCGCCGACACTATGCGGACGTTTGGCAATGCGCTCGAAAATCGCGCGTCGAGTCGCATCGCCTAATGCATCGAGCTGTCGGGCCGACTTACTGTTCGTCTTCACTTACCGTAAGTATAGACTTACGGGCACCGCCATGTCAACGAGCGAGTGGACTCTGATTACCGGTTAGCGCACCGAATCCGAGCGACGTTCGCGCGCGGCCAAGATCTCGATCGTGTCTAAGCGCGTATCGGCGACCGCGACCGCGCGCGCACCCGGAAAGGCGGATTCGGCTAGCTCGGTCAGAACGCGGCCCGGCGGCATTTCGACGAACAAACCTACTCCAAGTTCGAAGAGCGCCGTGGTTCCGTCGTACCAGCGGACCGGGTACATAACGTTGCGCGCGAGATCTTCGCGGACCGTCTCGGGATCTCGCGTCGGACGACCGCCGCGGTTCGTGATATAGGCGACGCGCGGCTCGGCAACGCTGACGTTCGCAACGCAGAGCGCGAGCTCGTTTGCGACGTCCGTGAACAAAGCACTATGCGACGGTACGGTGACCGCGAGACGCTCCGCTTTGCGTGCTCCGGCGCGACGGGCCACGGCTACGAATGCCTCCAGCGCCGCGTCGGCTCCGGCGACGACGAATTGCGTCGCCGCGTTGAGATTCGCTAGGTACAGACGCGCACGCTCGCGGCTAACCGCGTCGATGAGGGACTGGACCTCGCGCTCGTTCAGGCCGACGACCGCCGCTAAGCCGTAGCCTTGCGGATACGCGCGCTCCATCAGCTCGCCGCGGCGCCGCACCACGCGCAAGGCATCGGCGAAATGAATCGCATCGCAGGCGACCGCCGCCGCGAACGTCCCGACCGACAGGCCCGCTACCGCTTGCGGCTCGATGCCGCGGCGGCGCAAGGCCCGAACCGCGGCGACCCCCGCGACGACGGTCGCGATCTGCACGGCGGCGGTCGAGTGCTGCCTACCTTGCGTCGCGAAGTCGCGCACGTCGCACGCGAGGATCGAGCTCGCCTCTGCGAGCGTATCGTAAACGGCGGAATCGTCAGGCAGCCGATCGAGAAACCCCGCCGCCTGCGCGCCCTGCCCGGGAAAGAGAAACGCGACACTCACGAAATAGGCTCGACCGAAGGTCCATCCCTCCACGGATCGTCGACGAGCCGTGGACCACCCAGCGTGCGAAGCGCCACCCGGCCGCCGGCCGCGTACTCGGCGAGCGCCATCGCGCCGTACGGGGTTTCGAGCTGCACGTCGATGTGCATCGGCAGCGCGCTCAGCTCCGCGGACAACGAGGCCGCAAGCTCTCGCGATACTTCGACCGGCACCCGAACGATCACGTCGATATCGCTCGCCGCCGTAACGGCGGCAACCCCGCTCGCGAGTTCATACCCGAGACTGCCGACGAGTCCCCACGCGAGATCTCGTACGTGCATCGCGTGCGCGAGCCGATCGAGCAGCGCGAAGTGCGGAACGTCGGCAAAACGCCGCGCGTTTTCCCAGGCTCGCCGGCGCACGAGCGATTCCGGCGTAATCCGGCTCCCGACATCGAGCGGCGAAAGCCATGCGGCGAAGCGTTCGTTGCGCGCGTTCCCACGAACGCCGACGGGCAGATAGCCCGCGCGGCTCGGCGCACGCCTGACGACGACGAGCGGAGAGCGCGAATAGCGTTCCACCACCCAGCCGGGGATCGCGACATCGGCGACCAGCGCGCTGCAGCGCACGGCTTCCAGCAGATCGTGCGCGCGCACGCCGGAAACGCGTTCGAATTGCGAGCGCTCCGCCGCCGCTACGACGTGGCGGACCACTGTTCCGACATCCGGCGGCGCACCTCGGCCGACGCCGAGCGAACGGTGGAGGCCGTCACGCGGCGCGTCAGTTCGCGCGAACCGGAGCGCGCATCCGTAAGCGCTGCGCTGAGCGCGCTGCGGACTTTTACGATATCGGCCGGCGACGGGGCGTCCGCATTGACGCCCTCGATGAGCGTATCGAGCATTCCGAGTTTCGCATAGGTACGGATGTCGTAAGACAAGGGCAGTACGACGTCGCCGAGGGCGTCTAACTCGGAAAGCGAGCGCCTCGTAATGCGGGCCGCGGCGGCCTTTCCCATCGCGTGCACCTGAACGCCGGGATCGTCGAGGGCGAGGATGCGATTCGCCTGATAACCGTGCGCGAGAAAGGCTCCCGACATCGCGCGCCCGACCAGCAGCGCGACGACGGGATGGCCGGCTTCACGTGCGGAGGCGTACGCGTCGACGGCTGCGGCGCACGCAAGATGAATGCCCAGCAACTCCTCCGTACGCCCGTAGGCCTGGCTCGTGACGTCGACGATTGCGACGATGGCCCGGCGAGGGCCGCACTCATCCGAATCGATGGCCGCGCGGACGCATTTGGCGAGCGTCCAGCCCTCCTCGAGACCGACTTCACCGTTCCGCGCGCGCGGAAAACGGCTGTCGGGCTGTGGGACTACCGCTAGAAAGCGAGCCGGCTCGTCGCCGAGAAATGCGTCGCAGCTCAAGACCGAGGCCGCTGGATTCCCGGCGACCGCGTCTTGACCGCTCAGCGCCGCAAACCACGTGCGGCCGCGGCTCGGCGCGAGCCCGCTTCCGCTCACGCCGATTTTGCCCGGGGCCACAGCGCACGCAGCGTCGCGCCGTCGCGAACGGTTGCGGGATCGAGCGCGGCGATCCGTCCCGCAAAGAGATCGATCTGTTCCGACCGGTGCCGTTTCGGTATGCCACGGCCGAACGCATCGCGCACGGCCGCGGCGATCGCGTCCACATCGTCGAGGACGAGCGAATCGACCAGACCGACAGCATGCCGCGCTTCACCGCCGATGAGGCTCCAAATCAACTCCTTGTCAGCGGCGTCGAGCTCTGCGATGCCGGCTTCCTGCTCGATGACCTCGGGACCATTCATACCGAGACGGCCTGCCTGCGTCATGATAATGTAGCTGCACAGCGCCGCCGCAAGCGACATGCCGCCGAAACAACCGACCGTACCCGCGATCAGCGCCACGACCGGTACGAGCCGCCGCAGTGCCATAATGGACGCGTGGATCTCGGCGATGACGCCGAGCCCGAGATTCGCTTCCTGCAGACGCACGCCACCGGTCTCCAGCAGCAGCACGGGACGAACGGGCGTGCCGCGTTCGGCGTCCATGCGCGCGAGGTCGAGCGCGCAGGCGATCTTCTGACCTCCGACTTCGCCGATGCCCCCGCCCGCAAAGGCACTTTCGATCCCGGCGATCACGGCCGGCTCTCCGCCGATCGACCCGCGCGCGACGACGACTCCGTCATCTTCTTGGAGCACGATGTTCTGCATCTCGAGCCACGGAGAATGCAGGCGCTCGAAGGGACCGAGCAATTCGCGATACGTCCCCGCGTCGAGCAGCGCGGCGACGCGTTCGCGCGCCGTGAGTTCGACGAAGCTGCACCGCTCGAGGAAAGGTTTTGGAGCTCCTGCCTGAGGGTTCATCGCGTCGGCCGCCGGGATTCACTTTGCTCGACGGCTTGCTGTAAGCGCAGCGCGACCATACCCGGTGTTGCCCCGAAATCGTTGATCTCGATAGCCGCCGCGCCGCGATAACGCGAGAAGAAACGGTCCAGAACGTGCTGCCACACCGTTCCGTAGCCGTCGACGCTCGTGCGAATGTTGACGTGCGCCCGGCCGTCGGCAGACGGTTCTAACAGCACTTCGAGGTCGCCGGAACCGACGACCCCGGCGTGCGCGCTGCGCGGGACGGCGTCTGCGGCTAGATACGTGAACGCGTACGTTTCCATAATGTTCAGCTCCGGGCGAGCGCGTGCCGCGTGTCCCGCGATCGAGGCGCAGCCACCCGGTCTAACAGCAGCACCGCGGCCAACAGATCCGCGCTGCCGCCGGGGGAAGCGCCGAGCGAGCGCAGATCGGCGTCGAGTTCGAGCAGCGCTCTGCGCCCCGCGACGCTGGAGACCCCGCCGCGCGCCAAGACCGCCCGCGCGCCGGTTTTCGCCCTCGCCAACGCGGCCCGGCCGCCGCGATGCAACAGGCACGTGTCATCGAGACTGCACATGATCGACAGGAGCGTGTCGAGGCGTGCGTCGTCTTCGGAATAACCGCGCACCCGCCCGGCGGCGAGCTGCGGCAGACCGATCTCGACGGCGTGCGGAAAGCCCGCGGCGGCCTCGCCACGAGCGCCCCGGACGCCGAAACGATCCCAAACGCGCGAACCGTTGCTCGGTGCCGCCGGTGCGAACCGGTCGGGATACCGCGCGACGACAGCGGCCAGTCCGGCGATCGCGCCGGCGCAGCGATCGCTCTCCGCCATCACCGTCCCGGCCACGAGTAAGCCGAGCGTCCAGAGCGCCCCCCGATGGGCATTGCTGCCTCGCGTGGCACGCATCATCGCCCGCTCGCCGGCACGCCCGATTGCTGCGAGCTCTTCGCGCAGCTCACGGGTCGGCAGCCGGCCCTCGCAGATGGCGGCTATCGCGGCGAAGCTCGGGCGCAGGGAGTTGGCAGAGCGGATCATGAGCGCGAGATCGAGATCCGTATGGGCGCCGCCGCCGCGCATGTCGACGAGGGCCGGCTTCGGGGTGAGACGGGCTTCATCGAGCAACACTGCGACGGCGATGTCGGCCAGCCGGGAGCACTCGTCGTATTCCGGCGGACGTGCGGACCGGCGCGGCGCAATGTCTACACGGGGCAAGACCCGGCTCACCACGTTCGCAGCGACTTCGGCGGCCGGTACAAGCCGCCCGACCACGCGACGAGATCCTCGATGCTTCGCGCCGCGAGAAGCGATCGCTTCGCCTCACTCGGCCGAACGCCGAGATCTTCGGGATAAGCGACGACGCCGCGGCTGCGTAAGTCCGCGCTCGTCTCGGCATCCGCTCCGAGCCCGACCGGTGTAACACCCGCCACGGCAGCGATCGCCGCGCGCCGTTCGCTCGCGCCCGCAGCCTTATAGAGGTACGCGATACCCTCCTCGGTGACGACGTGGCTGACATCGTCGCCGTAGATCATCACGGGCGCGATCGGCATGTTGTTCCGCTTGCCGACTTCCACGGCATCGAGCGACTCGACGATGACGGCCCGGCCGCCCTTTTGGTAGGTCTCCAGCAACTGCACGACGAGCTTGCGTCCGCGCACGATGTCGACGTCGCTTCCGGCGGTCATCGTGCTCAACCACGCCGGCGTGCTATGACGGCGGCCATGCGGGTCGTGCCCCATGTTCGGCGCGCCGCCGAAGCCCGTCAGCCGGCCCGAGGTAACGGTCGACGAGTTGCCGTCGCGGTCCATTTGCAGCGTCGAGCCGATAAACAAGTCGACCCCGTATTGTCCGGCCAGTTGGCACAGGACGCGATTGGAGCGCAAGCTGCCGTCGTGCCCGGTAAAAAAGACGTCTGGTCGAGCGCGGACGTAGTCCTCCATACCAACTTCGCTGCCGAAGCAGTGCACGCTCTCGACCCAGCCGCTTTCGATCGCGGGGATGAGCGTGGGATGCGGATTGAGCGCCCAGTTGCGGCAGATTTTCCCGCGCAGACGGAGGCGCTCGCCGAAGGTGGGCAGGAGCAACTCGATTGCGGCGGTGTCGAAACCGATGCCGTGATTGAGCGAGGTAACGCCGTGGCGCTCGTAGATGCCGCGGATCACCATCATCGCCCGTAGGATCTGTAGCTCCCCGATGACCCGCGGGTCGCGCGTGAACAGCGGCTGGATCGCGAACGGCCGATCGGCTTGGACGACGAAGTCGACCCACGAGCCTGGAATATCGACGCGTGGCAGGTCACCCGTCAGTTCGTTCACCTGCGCGATGACGATGCCGTGACGGAAGCCCGTCGCCTCGACGATCACCGGCGTGTCTTCCGTATTGGGACCGGTATATAGGTTCCCCGCTGCGTCGCCACGCTCGGCACACACGAGCGCGACGTTCGGCGTGAGATCGACGAACATGCGCGCGTAGAGTTCGACGTAGGTGTAGATCGCGCCGATTTCGAGCTTGCGGTCCTCGAGCAGTTGCGCGACCCGCAGACTTTGCGGACCGGCGTAGGCGAAGTCGACCTTGCGGGCGATGCCGCGTTCGAACAGCGTGAGATGTTCCGGCCGGCTGATGCTGGAGATCAGGAGATGGAGGTCGTGAATCTTTTCCGGATCGACTTCGGCCAGCGAGCGCGAGAGAAAATCGGCCTGCTTTTGATTGTCGCCTTCGAGCACGAGCCGGTCGCCGGAATGGATCAATGCTTCGAGCGCCGCAACGATTCCGCTCGTCGGAAGGACCTTGCCGCGGGCCAGGTGCGCTACGCTGCGAAGACGGCGCGCCTTTTCTTGGCCGCGAGTATTCCACGACTGCAACGTCCGGCGGCCGCCGCCCGAGTCCAACATCTTTTCGATCCCTCGCGATCGCTGCGATTCGCCCCAGCTGACGATCCGCGGAATTTAGGATACGTTGATGCTACGTTTCGAGTCCGCCTAGCGACAAGCCGCATTTGCGGCGGGACCGTTGTCTGCGGCGTAACGATGCCACAAATCTACGCGCCGCGCGCAACGAAACGGGGTAGCGGAGGCCCATCAATTCGGCGCCCGTCAAACATTCCTTGACGATATCCGCGGCATTCAGTAGGTTCCACCGCCGGTACCCTCGCGAACCGTTCGCCGATGCACGGGTCGCATATACCGCTACGGCATAATTCTGCCGGCAGAGGAGCTTCTAACGCCCGTTCCGTCCATCCGTCCGCAGATGGTGAGCGCGCAGCCACGCTGCACGGGCGCCCGGATCGACCGGGTCGAAGCGGACGTCAATGCGAACAATGCCGGCGCGGCGCCCTCAGCCAACCCATGGCGGAATGAGTAGCTTTGATCGTTCTCATCGAACGTCGTGCGTAACGGTCTCGCGCTAACGGCTTTTGCGCTCAGGGCCTTTCACGCTGATCCGGCGGCATATCGTGAGCGCGCAACCAACGTGCGCGCGCCTTGGGATCGTCTGGATCGAAATGCAAGTCAACCCAAATGCCTTCAGTCCGGCGCAACAGCACTTTCAAGATAGAGATGTTACGGACCGTAACACGTAGCACATGCGCCGATGTCCAAGCAAGACGCGGCCGCTCGTTTACATTGCCGGTTGTGTCTACCCCGAGCAGGTTGAAGTCTCGAATGGGTTTGTGGGTTGAGCGCAGATGCACTTCGGTGGTGATGTCGGTCGAAAATAAGCCGACATCGCAGGTAAACTCCTCGTTGACCGCTTCCCAAATGCCGTCGGGGGAACGTGCACGGGCAACATCGGCTTGCGTGCATTCGGCGCCGAGCGGAGTTGCACAAAGAACGAGGAGGGCCAGCGCCACGATGGTTCGGCGGACGCCCGAACACGGCCCGCGTGTAGCGTCACCAAATAATATTGAGGCCTTACTATGGTACCTGCGTCGTTGCATGTATGCCGCCGGATTGAAACATTGCGTACCCGATATCCGTGTTTTGGACGTTCTGAATCGGCAAGTGCGTGTACGTCTTGTCATAGACGGTTCCCGGTCGGTAATGGCTTGATGCCGCTTCGGTGTTCTGAACCGCTAAGATGTCATTCCTTGGAATGCCATTGCCGCGGCGTAGAGGCCAATGGCGACAGTAGCGTAGCTTACGTACTCAGGGTGAAACGTTCCGCCTACTCGTTGCGCGTCCCAGGGACCGCCGCGGCGAAAATTCGATAAGGCGCCAGCCTCGTAGCCCAGCGCGCTCGGAGAACCGTTCTCAACATCGCTCGCGATCATGCTATCCTCCGCTTGCTTGTCTTCAAATCCCTGATTAACGAAAAAGTGCGGATCCAGACCCGCTGGTCGCAGCATGGGTTGGTGAGTGTAGGGATCTATTACTGATCGACCCTTATCGTCTGTTAGCGGCACCGGAGCTGTCGGGTCGCGTTGCGATGTAACGTCAGTAGTCTGCGCAGGCGGTGAGCTATTCGCCACTTTGAAAGGGGCGTCGCGGAGATCGGGCGGCGATTTCGGTTCTGAGCTTCCTACTTCGTCGCTTTGTGGCTTCACTGACGTATCTACCACGAGGGCCGTACTGGCCGGTTGATCCTGTGTCAGTCGTGGCGAAACCGGAATTTGGCCAAGCGAAAGAGAGTCAGGCACGATCTTCCTCCCGAAAAGTGAGCGTACTTCGGTATCAAGATCACGCGGTTAGCCGCAAATGTAAGCCGCGGCGCACTCGTCGAGTAAATCATTGAGTGCGGAGCGTGGTCCACCTTGTGCGGCGTTTCGGCGACCGTCGCTTCTCAGAAATCCGGACACGCTCGCTTGCGGCGTGCCTGTCGCATGGCGACGCCCCGCACGGACGCGCGAATTGCGCCGCTCACACCTTTGCCTTGCTTCAGCCGCCTGTTCGATTACGACGCGGAGCAGTGCCCGAACTTCGTCATCGGATCGGCGCAAACTAAGGCGGCTGATTTCGGATTGTTCGATCTGTCGGACCGCAACGCTAACCTTGTGGCGTACAAGCACGAGGGTCGTGACGGTGACGAGAAGCTGCGCGAACGCCGCGATCGTGCCCACGAGGCGCTCTTGGTCGAACGCGGGCTGGGTAGTCACGTAGCCTCTCGCCAGCCAGATCGACAGGGCCAGTAGACAAGCGATTCGAGGATATCTGGGAGTATATTCATTACCGGTGTCCGCTTTCGCCGCTTGGAGCACGCGTTCTCGTTCATCGGTGCATACTTGGCAAGGGCGAGCGCGAACTAGCTGAAGAGATGAGGCTGCCCTGGCGTACACTGAATCGAGAGGCATGGCGACTAAAAGCGAAACTACGCGCTCATATTGGCGCAATCGCTTTTGATCAAATGCTTGATCGCGGCTGAACGGCGGCGCTATGGAACGTGACCCGCCGAGCTTCCACGAATTCGAGATCTTTCTCGCTTTTGCGGAGCACGAGCACCTTGGCCGTGCGGCAGAAGCCCTCGACCTCAGCATTCCCGCAGTCCAACGGGCGGTGCGCTCGCTCGAAGCGCGCCTCGGAGTTCCGCTCGTGCGTCGCGACGGGAGACGCGTGCGGTTGTTACATGCCGGACGCATCCTCGCAGATCAGGCGGCGAAGATCCTTCGCTCGCGCGGCGAGGCGGTCGATAGCGTCCGGCTCGCCGCAGGTCGCGAGCATCATCTCGTGCGCGTCGGTTACATGTACTCACTCGGTCTGCGCGTGCTCCCGGATCTCATCGCGGACGTGCTGCGCCACGAACCCGCAATGCGCATCGAGTTCCAGCATGGCGCGACGGACGCGCTCGTCGATCGCTTACTCGCGGGCGAACTCGATGCGGTCTGTGTCGCACCGCTGCCGGTCCAGCCGGAAGTTGCTGTGTTGCGGCTCTTCACGGACCCGTACGTCTTGTGTGTCGCCGGCAGCGATCCGCTCGCTCGTCGAACCGACATCGATCTGCGCCACGTTCGCGAACGCGACTTTGCGGCGCTGCGCGAAGGCTTCGGCTCCCGCCGATTTATGCTCGAAGCGTGCGCGCGGGCCGGCTTCGTGCCGCGAATCGCTTTCAATGTGGACGACATCTTCACGGTAGAAGGGCTCGTCGGCGCCGGTCTCGCCGTCGCGGTGCTGCCGGCAAGTTTAGGCGATCACTCGCATCCGCGCGTCCGCCACATTCCGCTTCATGCATCGATCGCGACCACGCGTACCGTCGGTATTGCGTTTCTGGTCTCGCAGCGCCGACAGCGTGGCCTGCAATTATTCATCGATGCCGGCTATCGTTACGCTGCACGCAACGACCGCACCAACGTCGTTTCTTGTAGCACGCCTAGCGACGAGCCTATTCTTTCAAAACCGGAATAAGTTCCAGAAAAGCTTTCGATGACTGCAGTGAATCCGGCGCGCCTTTCCATCGCTTCCAATTTAGCCCTTACGAAACGAGAGACCAACATGATCGATCGACGCACTTTTTCCGCGGGGCTCGTCGCCGCAGTCGCGACGTCGCTTCTTCGCGACCCTAGTGAAGCGCAGGCCGCTGTGAGCGCCCGCAACGTCGTGCTCGTGCACGGCGCCTACGCCGATGGATCCAGCTGGTCCGAAGTGATCGGACGCCTTCAGGCTGCCGGGCTCAGGACGACTGCTGTGCAGAACCCGCTCACGTCGCTAACGGATGACGTGGCGGCAACGCAGCGCGCACTTGCGATGCAGGACGGGCCGACGGTGCTCGTGGCTCACTCGTATGGGGGAATGGTCGTCTGCCAGGCCGGTGTCGATCCGAAAATCAGCGCCCTCGTGTATGTCGCAGCGCGTGCGCCGGACGCAGGCGAAAACTACACCGCACTCGCGGCGAAATTTCCCACGCCTCCGGCTAGCGCCGGTCTCGTTACGTCGGATGGTTACGCGCAACTGAACGAGAGCGCATTCCTGAACGATTTCGCAAACGGCGTCGCTTCGAATAAGGCGAGCGAGTTGTATGCCGTTCAGGCACCGATTAGCGCCACGCTTTTTTCCACCGCGAAGACGACGGTCGCCGCGTGGCGCTCGAAACCTTCGTGGTACGCGGTGTCGAAGCAAGACAGAACCATCTCGCCCGACCTGGAACGCTTCATGGCGAAACGTATGAAGGCGACTACGATCGAGGTCGACGCCGGCCATCTTTCACTGATCAGCCATGCGCAGGAGATATCGGATCTCATCCTGGCAGCCGCCGGACGCAGTGGCTGACAGGCGTAAACGGAATGTACTCCGTCTGCTCGCGCGTGCGGTTGAGGGCGGTGGTGTGCGCCGCGATCGTCATGGCGACGCAGCGCGGACGAGCAGTCGCCGATGCCGCGAACATGCCGCCGTGTAGCGCGCCGATTGCAGTGTCGCTTGCGGACCGTCCGGGCACGGGTCGAACGACGACGACGGGTGGCTCGCCGTGCGTCCTCATCCCGGGCGAGATCGTGCTTGAAACCGGCGTGCGCCGGCAATACACGACGGGCGACCTGGGAAGCATAACGCTCTTCAGCGGGCCCCTGACGTTCGTGCGCGCCGGCGTCGCGAAGCGTCTCGAACTCGGCTTCGCACCGCCGGCGAATCAATCTCGCGCGACCAGCGGCTCGGCACCAGTCGATGCGGCGCGCGGCTCAAGCGATATCGTCGCGGCCGCTAAGTATCTGGTCCTCGATACGGGTTTCGCACAGGCGTCGGTTGGCGCCGCATACGCTCCGCCGACCGGCACGGGCGGGTTCAGCGCGGGCGCGCCCACGTATTCGGCGACCGCGAACCTGGGCTTGAGCGTTAACTCAAAGCTCTCGCTGACGATGAGCCACGTGTTCGGCACGGCGGTCGGCAGCGATGCGCTCGGTCTGAACCGCTCGTACTTCGTGTATGCGCCGTCGTTCACGCTCGGCTACGCGCTCGACGGCGCAACGACGATCCTCGTGCAGGACGCGCTGGTGTCGCGCCAGGGGCCGGTGCTCCCCGCGGGAAGCCGCGGGTTCATCGCGTTGCAGCGCGAGCTCGGGTCCCGGCTCGCGATCGACCTCGATTACGAGATGAACCTCGCACCGACGCTCGGGTCGCATGCAAGCGCCGTCGGCTTCGGTTTCGTCTGGATCGCGGCACCGGGCCGGCGGCCCTAATCGAATACGCGCCGCCAGAACGATCCCGACGGCTAGCGCTTAGAACTCTCGGTCGTGGATGGCGCCGACGATAGCGCGAAGAGTTGTTCCGGACGCGGAATGGCGTCGAGCGCAACGATCCACACCTCGACCGCACGGGCGAGACGTTTGCGATCGCCGGTCGCGCAAAGGTCCAGGAGAAAGCCCCGGTAGCCACCGAGCAAGACGGTCGCAATCGCGCGTGCATCGTGCTTGGCGTAGCCGCTGCGTAACGCCGGCGCTTCAAGATACGCGAGCCAGCCGTCGACAGCGCGTTCGAAGAAACCGGGGAAGCGCGTGCGATTTTGCAGCGCGAGCCCGTAGACTTCAAAGAACAGTCGGAAGATCGACTGGTTCTTGGGTGCACTCATTACGGCCCACGCTGCTCCGACCGTCTCCGCATAGGAGTCGGCGTTCCGCGGCAACCGGTCGAAGAGTTTACGTTGCCGCGCACCGGCGCGCGCGAGAACTTCGACGGTCAACGCCTCTTTCGACTCGAAATAGTACAATAGCGCGCGCGCACTCAAGCCGACGGCTTTCGCAAGCGGCCTCAGTTGAAGATCCGTCACACCGTTCGCGGCGACGTAGTCGAGCACGCGCTCGAGCAGCTCGGCGCGTCGTCGTTCATCCACCGTTCGCGACACGTGCCAAGCTTAGCATACTTGAAACAGTGGTTTCAAGTATGCTAAACTGTTCGAACGACAATGGGCTCACGGCCGATGTGCCGCCGGAAGGAAAGCGACTATGGAGCAGAGCGGATCTTATGCCGGCCCGAGTATTTTTCCGGAGATACACTACGACGATGCGCGTGCGGGGATCGCCTTTCTCGAGCGAGCCTTCGGTTTCGAAACGCACCTGATCGTGCCGGGCGAGCGCGATAACGTCGTTCACGCGGAGATGCGCGTCGGCGACGGCTTCGTGCTACTCGGAAGCCTCGATGAACGCGGGCGTTGGCCGTACCGGACACCGCGTGCGATCGACGGCGTCAACACCGGCGGCGTGTACACCGCCATGTCCGACGTCGACGCGCTGTACACGCGAGCGAAAGCGGCCGGCGCGCACATCGTTCGCGAGCTTGATGATACGGATTATGGCTCGCGCGAATTCTCGGCCTGCGATCCCGAGGGATTTCTTTGGCACTTCGGCACCTATCACCCCACGGCCGACGGAAGCGCTTCGGGACCGAAGCCGGAGATCTTCGGGGGCATGCGGTACCGCAACGCGCGCGCCGCGATCGCATGGTTGATAGCGACATTCGGATTCGAAGAAAACTTCGTCGTGCTGGGTGAAGGCGACGAGATCGCGCACGCGCAATTACGCCTAGGCAACAGTCTGCTTATGCTCGGAAGCGCACGCGAGGACGAGTTAAAAACCAAGACGCCGCACGACCTCGGCGGAGCGTTCACGCAAACGTTGTGCGCCTATGTCGCCGACCCCGACGCGCATCACGCGCGCGCAAAGGCGGCGGGAGCGAATATCGTCGACCCACTAACCGATACGTCGTACGGTGCGCGCAGCTACGTTGTACGCGATCCGGAAGGCTACGTCTGGACCTTCAGCACGTATCACCCCGCGGTTATGACGGCGACTACGAACGCACGTTAGATTAGAGGCCGGCGCTTTCGACCGCCAACAACTTTCGGATTGTCACCGACGGTCGTAGGCTTGCCGGCCTTCTTCGCCGCCGGCAAATTGGACTTGGCGGGTTATCGCCGTCATGTCGGTTGCGCCGCACATGCGCCTTGCTAGCGCATCGGACTCGTGCAACCACTCCTGTGGGGTGGGGTGTCTTACGGAGCATGGACCAGAAGAGCAGCCTTTCGCCGAGATTGAAAACCGACGTATTAAATCGGCTTAAATCCATCCGTGGACAAGTTGATGGCGTCATGCGCATGGTCGACGAGGATCGATATTGCATTGACGTGATGCGTCAAATCTCAGCGATTAACGCCGCGCTCGAGCGTATCTCAAAGATCGAACTAAGGAATCATTTCGAGCATTGTTATGCCGACGCGATTCGTAGTGGCGATGAAGCGCGGGCTCACGCTGAGATCGTGGAACTTCTCAGCCTGACCGACCTGAGCCGATGACCGACTTGATTACGCACGTGGGCCAAGCGCTGCTTGCCGCCGGGGCCATGGCTTGGCAAGTCGGTTGGAGTCTCGTGCTCGGCTTCATACTTTCCGGCATCATTCAAGCCGTCGTTTCGAAAGATCGGATGCGCGAGCAACTTGGCCGCAGCGGCATACGTGAGATTGCCCTCGCAGCCGGCTACGGCGCCGCGAGCTCCAGCTGCTCGTATGCGGCGGCGGCGCTAAGTCGAACGCTCTTCAAAAAAGGCGTCGGCTTCACGCCGTCGCTTGCGTTCCTTTTCTCCTCGACGAATCTCGTTGTCGAGCTCGGCATCATTCTCTTTTTGCTTATGGGCTGGCAGTTCACGGCAGCCGAGTGGATCGGCGGCCTCGTTCTGATCGCCATCATGTCGCTGCTCGTGAGGCTCACGTATCCGAAGAAGCTCGTCGACGAAGCACGCGTGCACGAGGAAAGCGGCGGCGGACACGAGCATGGCGGCGAGACCGTTGAAGGCGCGACACTCTGGCAAAAGCTCCGCAATCCGCGCGCGCCGATTCTCGTCGCGCAGAGCGTGGCAATGGACTGGTCGATGCTTTGGAAGGACGTCATAGGAGGCTTCCTGATCGCCGGGACGCTGGCGACGTTCGTACCGCCGAACTTCTGGAAAGTTCTATTTCTGTCGGGCGCTCCAGCGGCCGTGCAAGTGCCGGCAAATGCCGTTGCCGGCGCCGTCATCGCTATTCTTACATTCGTGTGCTCGATCGGTAACGTTCCGATGGCCGCAATTCTTTGGGGTACCGGAATCTCGTTCGGTGGAGTGCTCTCCTTCTTGTACGCGGATCTCATCGTGCTGCCGCTGCTCGACGTTTACCGCAAGTATTACGGCTGGAAGATGGCCGCGTACATTTTTGGGATATTCTTCGTAACGATGGTGGCTTCGGCAATGCTTATGGACCTGGTCTTTACGGCGCTGCACCAGGTGCCGAAACCGAACCCAAATATGCTCGCGATGGTCGAGACGTTCTCGTTCAACTACACGTTTTGGCTCAACGTCCTTGCGGCGATCGTCGTGGCGTGGTTTGTGTACCTCAATCACAAGCACCCGATGAACATGATGGGCCATCACGATCACGCCGAAATGGAAAGTCACGATCACGGCGGCGTGCACGTCGGCCAAGCCTAGTGAGGCGACCCTGGGGTTCGGCGTCAATGGAGCGGCTCGCGAAGCGCCTGCGAGCAGTCGTCGACGACGCGGTCGTGACGCTGTACCGGCAGTATCGCCCGGACATCGCGATGCTGCGAGCGATCCTCAATCCGACGGCCCGTCCACTGTTTTCCCGACGCTTCGGCGCTAACGGAAACGCCATGCTCGAACGGGTGTGGAAACGTGCGGGGGAACGCTGGGCGACGCTCCCGCGTCAGTCCGGCCTCGGCGCGGCGATCACGGTGCGACTCGCCGCAATCACTGCGGCCGCATACGAGACGTTCGTGGCCGAAGGCGCGGACCGCGAAGAGGCCACGATCACCGTTTACGACATCGCCTGGGCCGTTTACCGGAAGATGGGCGGGGTGGCGTGGGCGTTGGGCGCCATCGCGGGCAAGCGCAATGCGGATCGCATGGGCTTTGCCACGGTCGCCTTCCGCATGTTTCCGTTCAGCCCGCCGTCTTATGAATGGAAGGACATCCCAAGTCCGCAAGGCGCGTCGGATTCGACTGCCTCAAGTGTCCCGTTGCCGACTACTTTAAGACGCAGCAGCTCTCCGAGCTCTGCGTACGGACGTGGTGCGCGCTTGATTTTCCCACTCGCTCGCGACGTGTGGCACGCGAGGCTTGAACGGTCGGGTAGCATCGCTGGCGGACAATCCCATTGCGATTTCCGCTGGAACGCCGAGCCCGACGTCGTCCCCGCGGACATGCCGTAAGGCAACCGCGGCTCTTGTTGTCTACTACAGTTTGTAGTAACGTTCACTCTCGTGGTGCGCGAAGCTTGAAAGATCGACCGTTTCGACCGGGAGCCAAAGGCATCGAGCAAGTTCTCGGTTCCCTCGAAGCCGTCATTATGGAACGCCTCTGGAAGACGGGACCACAGTCGATCGGCGAGCTGCATGAAACGCTCGGACGGACGACCAGCATCGCCTATACGACCGTGCATACCGAGCTAGCGCGGCTCGTCAAAAAGAAGCTCGTCGTCAAGCGTGGTCGCTATGCCGAAGCCACGTACGCCGCCCGCGTTGCGCGCGAGACGTTCGTCAACGATCTGGTTCGTAACGTCTTAAGCGGTCTGCTCGACGCGCATGGGCCGATCGCGGTCCATGGCTTCGTCGACCTCATCACCGAGGATGACGAGGCGCGGGCTGCGCTCGAACGACGCCTACAAGACGATCGGGACAAACCGTGATGCGGCTGCGCGCGCTACGGACGTTTTGGCCGGTTGCCTTCATTGCGCCGCTGTGGCTGCTGCTCGATCGATTCTGTTGGTCGATGCCGGACCATATCGTGCTCCATGCGACGATGCTGCTGCACGAAATCTCCCGGCGATCGTCGCGATCGCGGCCACCGTCTCGCTGCTCGTCATTGCGGGGAAACTGACCCGCGTTAATGCGAGTCTCCGGACGCTGCGCGCAATCGCCGGCCCGCTCCCGGAAACGCTGCGTTATACCGTCGTACGTCAGGCAGCCGCGCTGAGCATGCCGGAGCCGCCGGTCATCTACCTCGACGTCGCGACGCCCATCTGCTACACGGTGCTGCCGGGTCCGTCGATTCTGATTTCGAGCGGCTTCATCGAAGAACTTAAACCGGAAGATCTGGAGTTGGTCGTCCGCCACGAGCTCGTCCACGTGCGGCGCCATGACCCGCTGCGCGGCTTGCTGTGGCATTTGCTGTTTTCCGCGCTGCTAATTCCGGGGTTCGGCGATCTCGAGCGTTGGCTCTACGACCGGCGAGAGCGCCGCGCGAATAAATTCGCCGGCAATCTCGATCGCGATCGGTACGCTTCGCTCGAGGCACGTGTCCGCCAGGCGGAACACGCCTTCGAACGATCGCTCGGACATGCGTACGCCGGGGCGCTGACGCCACAGCGCAAGAAACGAAAATCGTTCGTCTTCGTGCGGCCGGTGCTTGCGGCGACGGTCTTCGCGTCGCTCTTCGTGAGTCACGCCGTCTTCATGCATTCGCTTTCATTTCTCCAGACCCACCACTGCTGAGAGGCACCTTCTTCTTGCCCTTGTTTACTAACCATCGTAGTAATTTATTCTTCCTCGTACTTGCGACGCTTGCGTTCGCGACGTCGCCCGCATCGGCCCAAATGCCGATGCCCATGCCGGCCGCGACTCCGAACGCGGAATTGCTAAGCCGCTTCGCGGCCGCCGGCGGAGGCGCCGGTTCGTTCAGGACCGCGACCTTCATCGACAGCGTCACCGTGAGGCACCCGAACGAAAAGAAACGGCTAGAAACGCGCTTCGGTGCCGATCGCATGGCGACGTTTGCAACGGTGTTCGATCACGCTGTCGCGGCGTCGCTCAAGGGCATCGCCATCTCCGCTAACTCGACACCGGGCGGCGACCTCGGTGTCGCTCTGTATCGAGCGGGCGAAAATAAAGCGGGGAGCTTCAACGTCGAGCAGCTTTTCGACGTGTTGTTCGGCCCGTCGACCCACATGAACACTATGATGGATGTAGCGCAACGCTACGGCGCTTCCAGCGAGGCAACGTACCATCAAGTATTGATCGCGCTGATCGAAGACGTCGGCAAGACGTCGGACATGACGCCGTCCGGCGCATCGCCGATGGCAATGTCATCCACCATGCCGATGCGGGTGGGCTCGCCCGCTCCGGGAGCATCGCCTATGGCTTCTGGGATGCCGGTGCCGATGGCCTCGGGGATGCCGATGCAGATGGGTTCGCCCATGCCGATGAGTTCCGCGATGCCGATGCACGGTATGGACGGTATGGACGGTATGGACGGTATGGAGATGGGCGGTAACATGACGATGCCGACCAACGCGAACGGCGTCATGAGCATGTACGGCAGTTCCAAGATGGCGATGGACATGACGACGATGTCGATGCGCATGATGCCGGCCGTCACGGATCTCGGCGTGCCGATGTCGCGCGAGGGCTCAGGGACGGCGTGGTTGCCGGACTCCTCGACGACGTTCGGCCATATGAGCATGAGCGGCGACAACATGCTGATGACGCACGGCGCCGGCTTCGTGCGCTACAGCGATACGTTCGGCGACCGCGGAAGCCGGACGCTTAATGCGCCGGACTGGTTTATGGTCATGGGAACCCATCCCCTCAGCCCCGCCTCCCAACTTGGCGCGCGCATCATGGTGACGAGCGACTTCGCAACGGTCGGCGGCTTCGGGTATCCCGAGCTTTTCCAAACCGGCGAGAGCTACCGCGGCGAGCCGTTGCACGATCACCAGCACCCGCACGATCTGTTCTCCGAAGCCGCGCTTACCTACTCGACGCAGATGAGCCACGACGCCTCGGCTTTCGTCTGCCTCGGCTATCCCGGCGAACCCGCCCTGGGGCCTCCGACGTACATGCATCGCCTTATCGCGTACGATATGCCGGATGCGCCGATCGGCCACCATTGGGAAGATTCGACGCACATCACGTTCGGCGTCGTGACGGCTGGCCTCACACTCAAGAACGTAAGGTTCGAAGCGAGCACGTTCACCGGCCGAGAGCCGAATGAGATCCGCACGAACTTCGATCCGATCAGTCTCGATTCGGTCAGCGGGCGCGTCTCGTGGAACCCGACGGCGAACCTCGCAACGCAGGTCTCCTATGGCTACATCAAGAGCCCCGAAGCGCTCACGCCGAATCTCGACCAGCATCGGACGACCGCGTCGATCGTCTACAATAAGCCGCTTGCGCTCGGCGAGTTCTTCACGGCGTCTACCGTTTGGGGTCAGAACTACGAAAGCGACGGGGCGCGCTCGAACGCCTATCTGCTCGAAGCCGACTACCATCGGCTCTCGGACAGCGTCTACAGCCGCGCAGAATTCGTGCAAAAGAGCGGCAACGAGCTCGTGCTCGACGCGGATCCTACGCAGCTTGCCGTCTCGCCGGCACTGGCGGAAACGCTCTTTCCGATCGGCGCCTACACGGTCGGCTACGTGCACGACTTGAAGCTTACGACCGGAACCGTCATGGGGCTCGGTGGACAAGTGACCTTCGATACGCGACCAGGCTCTCTCGTCACGTTCTATGGTCCGCAGACGCCGTGGGGATTCGAACTTTTCGCTCGCTTTCGGCCTACGGCAATGCCCTAAGGTCGATGTTCGAGCACAAGCAACGAGCAGCCACCACAAGAGGCACGCTGTAGATTGCCTTGACCCGTGCGAGACGCTCTGCTATCGTGCATAGCACATGAACCGGATGTTCCGCCTTGACCGCGCCGGTGCCCCGACTGGGCTCGGGCCTCTTGAGGCTCGGGTGATGGACGCCGTCTGGGCGCTCGAGGCGTGGGCTTCTGTAAACGACGTCATCGCCCGGCTCCAGTACAAGCGCGGTGGAAAGCCGCTCGCTTACACGACGGTGAAGACGGTACTGCAAAATCTCGTCGACAAGCGCCATCTCGTGAAGCGCGCCGCCGGCAAAGCGAATGTCTTTCGAGCGGTACAAAATCGTGACGAGTTCCAACGCTCTCTGATCGGAGAAGTCGTTGGTCCATTGATGCGGAGCCAGCGGAACCCGCTTCTCGCGCACCTCGCGGGCGAGCTCGCGATCGACGACGAGAGCTATATGGAATTCGAGCGACTCATTCGTGAAAAGCGAGCCGAGCAGCGCGATGCATGAACTAATAGCGTTCATCGGTCAATGCTTCGCCTCCGGGATGCTGCTGCGCTCGACTTGCGTGCTGTTCGTAATCCCGATCGTTGCCTGGCTCGTGGTACGCGCGCTCTTACCGTTGATCGAACGTCTTGACGGCGATCCAGGATCGCAAGCGCCTCTTGCGGCAATCGCCGCGATTATTCCAGGTGGCCTGCTGCTAGCGCTTTCGATGTTTGGGCTCATCACTAGCTTCAAATCGCCTTGCCTGCAAACGCCTGCGGGCCAAGTGCTTTTCGGTATAACCGCCGCTCTCGTATCCCTTGCAACTGCGCGTGCGACGCTTCTCGCGCGCCGGCGATCGGCAGAGGCAAGGATGCTCGTTTCTCAATCTCGAGCCGCAAGGGGTCGGTTGGCCGATCTTGCTCGAGAGCTCGATATTCATGTTGGAGTTCTCGACGAGTCCACTCCCTTCTGCGCGCTTACCGGCACGATCCGTCCCGTCGTTCTCGTTTCGAGCGGAGCCCTCGAACGCTTGACGGACTCAGAGCTGCAGGCGACGCTCCTGCACGAAAGAGGCCATGCGCGTCGCGGCGATCAGGCCGTTGCCGCCATTCTCGCTTTCATGGTCGACCTTCTGCCGCTCCCGGCCCCGCGATTCGTCGCGCTCTATCGTCAAGCACGCGAACTCGCAGCAGACGATCATGCATTGCGCCAGGTCGCCGCGTACGATCTCGCCGCCGCGTTGCTAACGTTTCTCAGCGCTTCTCGTAGCGTCCCGACCATGGCATCGATTGGTGATCACGGCCGCTTGCGGTTGGAACGGCTCCTTCTGGGGACGCGCGCGCCGCTGCGAGCCGGCAAGCTCCGCGTCGCCGTCGCGTTCGCCTTGGGTCTTACCGTCGTCGGAGGCATCGCGCCCGCGCTTGCAGAGCTTCAATCACTTTCGTGTTTCACAATGAATGCGACAATGCAGGCCCGATGAGCTTTTTTTTAGGCTCTACTACTAAGGTCCTTAGCAGACGCGGGTCTCTCGCACTTATACGATTCGGTGCTGTGCTATTTCTCCTTATCGCCCTCTCGCTGCGCGCGCTCGAGGCCGCGCCCATGACGGTTGGCATTGGCGGCGCGCAGGCGACGTTGCAACTCTCGCCCGATCCACCGATGCCCGGCAAGACGCATGCGACCGTCACGCTTTCCGGAGCGTCAACCGAAGATCTCGCCAAGACGACCGCGACGTACGCGACGACGATGCCGACGATGTCGATGTCAGGTCCGCACGGTAACGTCGTGCGGTCGGCGCCGGGGCGCTACGACGTTGACCTCATGCTCGGTATGGCAGCGCCTTGGGACATTGCCTTACGCTTCTCGGGGCCGGTGTCGGGCACGGCCGTCTTCCATCTCACCGTCGGCGCAAAACCGGCAGCGCGTAACGGCGTCCGCCTCGTCACGGGTAGCGCTGCGAGCCAAGCGACAACTTCCGACTCGACGACTCAAGCGATGGCATCGATGGGCGGACTGTCCGGTTCGGGCGATCCGTCTGCTTGGCGCAATGCGACGTTTGCGCTTGCCGCAATCCTCATCGTCGCGATCCTGGTCACGGTGCTACGGCGGGAACGTCGACCGCTAACGGTCGCGCTCACCCTCGTTGCCGGCATCGTCGTTATTGTGCTCGCGATCATGCAATCGCGTTACGCTGCCCCGGCGATGGACATGGCGGCGATGTCGAGCGTGCAAGGTATTGCGCCAACTCCCGTAACGCTCGCTTCCGTTCGCGCAGGTGACGACGGTGCAACCATCTCCGCGCCGGGGACGATCGCGCCGTATTTTACGCAAGACGTCGTGACTCGTGCCGCCGGCCTGCTCCAGAACTTTTCGGTTTATGCGGGCGACCGCGTGCGTGCGGGTCAGATTCTCGCGACGCTCGATGCTCCGGAATTGCACTCGCAAGCGCACGCAGCCGCTGAAGACGCGACGGCGCAAGCCGCCTCTGCGCAAGCCGCCCGCATCGAAGTGATGCATCACGCGCCAAGCGGCGTCCTTATCGCCCGCGGCGAGACAGCTATCGCGGCGCGGGACCTTGCAGCGGCACAGGCGGATCAGACGGCCAAAGCCGAGCAGATACGGTACTGGCGCAGCGAGCTCGGCCGAGAGAAATCGCTGCTCGACCAGGGCGCGGTGTCCCAACAAGAATACGAAGACGAGCGCGCGCAAGCGGCCGGCGCACAAGCGGCCTTCACGAGCGCGCAACAGCACGTCGCGGCGCAACGCCAGCAAGTCGAAACCGCCCAGACGAAGCAATCCGATGCCAACGCATCCGTCGAACAGATGCAAGCGCAAGCGGCCTCGGCCAATGCTGCGGCCGCGCGCTCGCAAGACACGGCGACGAGCGAAGCGACGCTGAGCGGTTATGCGAACGTAGCAAGTCCGAGCGATGCCGTGGTCATGAAGCGGCTCATCGATCCGGGCGTGTATGTCCCGATCGGAACGCCGATCTTGCGTCTTGCCGTCGTGGATCGGCTGCGCGTTCAAGCGAACGTCGCCCAGCGCGATCTCGCCGGCATATCGGTCGGGATCCCGATCGAAGCGCGCTTGCAGAACAACGCGGTCGTGCGCGGGCGCGTAACATCCGTGAGTCCGATCGCCGATCCGACGACGCATACGGCAATGGTGGAAGCCCTCGTCGCAAATGACGGTGCTCTCGTGCCCGGCGGCTACGCGCGTGTAACGCTGCATGCACGTGCAGCGAAGATACGTGGCGGCATCAATGTGCCGTCCGCCGCCATCACTGGCTCGAGCGATGATGCTGCGGTGTGGACGAGTGTCGATGGCGCGGCGCATCGCGTTCCGGTTCACGTCGTCGCCGATGACGGCGTCACGGCCACGGTAACGGGCCGGCTCAAGCACGGCGAACGCGTGGTTGTCGATGGCGCCTCATCCCTCGAAGAGAATCAGCCAATCGCGGACAGCCGCTCGTGAACATCCCGGCCTGGTCACTTAAGAATCCGTTCGCGATCTTTGCAATTTACGTCGGTCTCGTCGTTGCCGCTATTGCAGCCGTGCTCTTCGTGCTCCCGACGCGCATGATGCCGTACGTTCCGAGCCCGCTCATTTCTATCGTCACCATGACGCCCGGCTACTCACCGCAAGAAGTCGAGACATACTTCTCCAAGCCGATCGAAGAGCGCATGACGGACCTCAAAGGCGTCCGCTTTATCCGTTCCATCTCGCAGAGCGGGCTCTCGACGATTACGCTGCAGTTCCCCTATGGAACCGACATGCAGCGCGCGCTCGTTGACGTGCAGCAGCTCGTGAAGCAGGCCGAGGGCGATTTGCCGTACGACCGCGCGAACCTTAAACCGTCATACGTCGTTCCTGTCGATCCGCTCAATACGCCGGTGCTGCAGCTGGCCGCGACCGCACCCGGCTGGGATCCCGTGCGCTTGCGCCAGTTTATCGCCAACGACGTCGTCAGCGAGCTTAAAGGCGTCGCTGGCGTACAACAGGTGTTACCGTTCGGCGGATTGCAACGTCAGCTCCGAGTCGACGTCGACCGCTCGGCGCTCGGCTCGTTCGGGTTATCGCTGCTTGACGTCCGAGACGCGCTCGACCGGCAGAACGTTAGCCGTTCCGGGGGGACGATTACCGGCGGTTCGCGCGAGGTCGTCGTGCGCGACGATCAGCGCATCCGTTCCGCGAACGACCTTCTCGACTTCCCGGTCTCGACGCAAGGCGATCGGACCGTCTATCTGCGCGATGTCGCGAGCGTCAAGGACGGAGCCGCCGAGCTGCGGAGCGCTTACCGTTTCAACGGCCGCGGCGCGGTCGAAGTATCCATAATCGAAAATCCCGACGCGAGCTCGCCGCAGGTGATTGCTGCCGTCAATGAGCGTCTGCGCAGTATCGAGCGCGCGCATCCCGGGCTTGCGTTCGCGCCGGCGTACGATAACTCGCGCTTCGTCGGCGCTCTCACCGCTAACATGTTTGAAGAGCTTGTCGTGAGCGTGGTTCTCGCCGGCCTCGTATTGCTGATCTTTCTCGAAGACGTCAGCGCAACCGCGATCGTGATGACGTCGATTCCGACGTGCCTCGGCCTCGCACTCTTGCTTTTCGCGCCGCTCCACTTCTCGATTAACAGCTCCACCCTTATCGGGTTGCTGCTCGCCATCGGCCGCCTCGTCGACGATTCGATCGTCGTCATTCACTCCGTACACCATCAGCTCGATAGCGGCAAGCCGCGTGCCCGCGCCGCTGTCGACGGGACGCTCGAAGTGATTCTTCCCATCGCCGCCGCTACGGGCGTTATGGTGCTCGCGCTCGTGCCGCTGCTCATCAGCGGCGGTATCACGGAGATCATGTTTGTCGGTCTCGTCTGGCCGATCGTGTTCGCGCTTCTCGCGTCGCTCGCGGTCTCCGTAACGCTGACTCCGCTATTAGCGGCGTATCTCTTCCGTGGCGTCGATCGGCCGGCGGCCGGCTGGCGCGCGCAGCTCGACGCGAACGTTCGACGGGTGCTCACGCCGACGCGCCACGGGCTCGCGAAGCTTGAAGGAGCCTACCGCACCAGTCTACGCTGGAGCTTGAGCAACGCTCTCGCCGTTCTCGCAATCGCGGCGCTTCTCACATATGTCGCGGTGCAATCGTATGGTTTTATCGGCAGCGAAATGATGCCACTCGCCGATACCGGTCAGGCGTCGGCGTATCTCGAAGCCGCGCCCGGCACGTCGTTCGCCGCGACGTCCGAAAAAGCAAAGGCGTTCGAACGCATCTTGCTCGCGCAGCCCGAAGTCGAGCGAGTCTCGGGTGAGATCGGCGAACAAGTCACGGGCGGCTACTTCACGGGCCAGGCGATGAACGACGTTAACGAGGCATCCTACCTCATCACGTTCTCGCCGAAAGAAGAGCGCCGCCGTACGATCTGGCGAATCATGGATCGCGTCTATCGTGACGCGTCGAGCACGATTCCGGGCCTGCGCCGGCTTGCGCTTAAAGAGATGGGCTCGGACGTCATGGCGAGCAACGACGCTCCGGTCGAGCTGCTCGTCACGGGGCCAGATGTCACGCTTGTTGAGCGACTCGCGGCTCAAGTCGGAGACGTTGCCAAAACGATTCCTGGGCTCGTGCAAGTCTCGACGTCGTCGAGTCTGTCGCAACCCGAGGAACGCATCGTGGTCGAACGCACCCGTGTCTCGCAACTCGGACTCTCGCCGGACGACGTACAACAGCAGGCCTACTACGCAACTCACGGCGGCCTTACGACCGAGTTCTTCAATCCGCATGGGTTGCGGCACGATACGATCCTCTACGCGCAGCGCGACCGTGCGACGTCGGGCGACTTGGCAAGCGTACAGATCGTCGGTAAGAGCGGCATGACGGTTCCGTTGTCGTCGCTCGCGCACATCGATCGTGGCGTCGGGCCGACGCTGATCGAACACGATCGACTGAGGCCGAGCGTCTCGGTACTAGGATACTACCGCAAGGGCGGTCGCGGTGAAATGGCGCTCGACATGGATACGCTCATGGGCGCGATGGCGCAGGTACCGTTTCCGCACGGCTACGGGATCGAGATGCGTGGCGACATGACCGAGATGATGCAAAGCTTCGATCGGCTGCTTGAAGCGATGAAGATTGCGATCGTCTTCGTGTTCTTGTTGCTGGTCGCGCAGTTCAAGTCGCTGACGTATCCGCTCGTTATGCTGCTCGCGATTCCGCTCGAGCTGCTCGGGGTCTTCGGTGGGCTGCTCCTCGCCCACCAGAACTTTTCGACGGTTTCGATTCTCGGCATCGTCGTCGCGAACGGCATGGCGGTTAGTAATGCCATCCTGTTGCTAGACCTGATCTTGCGCAAACGCGCCGAAGGCCTCTCACGCACGAACGCAATTCTGGAAGCGGGCCCGATCCGGCTACGTCCGATCCTCATGACAACGATCGTCAGCCTCGTCGTGCTTATCCCGGTGGCGTTCTTTCCAAAGACCGGTATCGACGCCTACTCGCCGCTGGCAACGGTCATCATCGGAGGACTCACCGTCTCGACGGTCCTGACACTATTCGTCGTGCCGGTGCTCTACGCGTCGTTCGACGAGTTCTCGGTACGCTTAAAGTCACGCCGGCGCACCGAACAGCGAGACGAGGCCGCCGTGCCGACGCCCTCCGGTGCCGCGCATGCGTAGACACCTTACCGGAGCAACGGCGTTTATGCTGTTCGTGGCGACGCTTCCCGGCGCGCTGAAGGCGGAACCGCAGAACTTTCAAGGCGTCCTTACGCTCAAGGACGCCGTCGCACGTATACAGACAAGCGGCTTCGACGTGAGAGCCGCGCGCGGAGATGAGGCGATGGCGGCGGCGGATGCGGCGACGGCGCGAGCCCTGCTGCGTCCGCAGATCACCGTTGCGGTGATCGGCCTGGACGGAAACGAACCGCAGCTGGGGCTTCCCGTATCAAATCAGGCTTACGGGCAGGCCGCCTTGACGCTGCCGCTATTCACGCCGTCGACCGGCGCGAGTGCGCGAGCCTCGTTTTCGACAGCGCAAGCTGCTGGGACGACTGTTACCGCGACGAGCAACGATGCTGTTTATGTCGCCGTACGGGAGTACCGGCGTGCACAGCTTAGCTCCGCCGTTTTTGAAGCGCGGCAAGCAGCGGTCCGAGATCAGCAAGATCACTTGCGGCTTACGCAGATCCGCGTCGCGAGCGGAAAGTCGCCGCGCTACATGCTGGCGCGCGATAGGGCTGCGCTCGCGCTGGCGGAGCAAAGCGCGGAAGATGCGTCATCGGAGAAAGATCAAGCTGCAAACGACCTTGCCGCCTTACTTGATTACGGCGCCCTATCGCGGCTCGGTATCGAGACGTTGTCGGTTGAATCATTCGATGAAACACGTGAAGCGGTCTTGGCACGCGCGCTCGCGCAGCAACCGGCGCTACTTGCGGCCGACCAGCGCGTTGCAGGCGCCGGAGCGGCCCTGAACGCAGGGCGCGGCGCCTACCTTCCTTCGGCAAGTCTCACGGCGCAGTCGTACAACGGCACGTCGTCGCCGTTTCTCGGACGTAGCGGCGGCCAGATTCAGATTACGGCGACGTTACCCGTCGTCGATGGCGGAAGCCGATCCGCCGCCGTCGCGCGAGCCCGCGGCGATCTCGATAAAGCGACGGCGCTGCGCGATCAGCTTCGCGTGAACGTTGAGCGCGACGTGGCCGACGCGTACCGCGAGTTCGAAGCGGCCCGCCGTAATCTCGATACTGCACAAGCTTCGCAGAACGATGCCCAGGAGCAATTGCGAATCGCGCGCCTGCGTGAGGCGGCCGGTAAAGGCATCGAGCTCGAAACGCTCGATGCCCTCGCGGTGGCTGCGCAGGTGCGCGAGACCAGCTTACGCGCCTTCGCCCGATTTGACGTCGCAATCGCGGCGATCCATCATGCCGCCGGCGACAGCCGCGGCTAATCATCCGTGCTTACCGCCCATAAGAAAGGCTAGTCTTGAAAACAATCTTTGCGCTCGCTATCGTGGCCGCCGTCGCCTCGAGCGTCAACCCCGCGCTCTCGGCCACTTCGAATAAACTTGCGGTCACGGCTGCATTTGAACCAGCACCTCCGAAGCAAGGCCCGGAGACGATCGTGGTCACCGTCAAAGAGGCGACCGGCAAGCCCGTGAAGGGCGCTAAAGTCACAATGAGCTCGAACATGCCCACCATGTCCATGTCGGGTCCGACGCTTAAGGCGAAGGACAATGGCGATGGCACCTACACCGCGTCGACGAAGATCAATTTTGCAACAAAATGGACGTTCGACGTGACTGCGTCAGCCCCGGGCTCGCAGAAAGGGAGCACTCAATTAGCTGCCGACGTCAAGTGAAGCCGCCCGCGTACTGGCGACACAACGAAAGCTCAATATGAAAAGAATCGACTTCGTCCCGTTACTCGCTGCCGAAGTGATGGCTGCGTCGCCGCAAAAATTGCCGCACATTGTCACGTACCGCGACGCCGGATGTGGCTGCTGTGAAGGCTGGGTGAAAGCCGCGCGAGCGGCGGGCTACACGGTCGAGCTGCACGATCTCGATCGTGGCGACCGATTGCGGCGTTTCGGTCTTGGCAACGCGAATGCCGGCTGCCACACGTCGCTTGTGAGCGGATACGTCGTCGAGGGACAGGTGCCGCTTAACATCGTTGCGATGCTCTTGCGCGAACGGCCGCGCATACGCGGCATCGCGCTTCCCGGCATGCCGAGCGGCGTGCCCGGCATGGACGGGCCGCGCGCCGGCGGATCCGCAATTTTAACGCTCGAGCCGCATTCACGCGTGTATGCTCGCGTCTAGAGCGATTACAGTGTTAAAATTTTCTCGGCCTGTCGCCAGGCTTTATCGAACTGTGCGCAAGAGCCACCGGATTTGTAAACATTGAATACGGTTAACTTATGAATAAGCGTATACAATGATGACGTTTTATTCCAATTAGATGGTTTGCATATCGGCACGCAATAACTGAGGCGCGTAACGTCCTCCAATGGAGACGGCACTAATATAACCTGTTTTGGAGTTGCGCTATGTTTGCGGCGTTCGTTTTTATCATTGCCCTTGCGACGCCCGAACCTGGCGCAGCAGCCACTATAGCCGCGCCAGCAGCGCAAGCCTCCAGTCCGGCTCTTTGCTCGTCGGCATTACCAGTCGCGGAAACGACATTGCTCGCTTCACCCGCGCCGTGCCCCAGCGCATCGCCAGCGCTGCGACAGATCGGGAAAGTTGCGGCACGCGGCCGTATTTCGAATCTTATCGGCAAGGCATCGTCCGCCGCCGAGGGTTTCGTTGGTCACGCCGATCTTGAAAGACGGCCGATTCTGCGGCCCGGTGAGCTTCTGGAAACAGTACCAGGAGTTGTGATTTCTCAACACTCGGGCGAGGGAAAGGCGAATCAATACTACCTTCGCGGGTTCAATCTCGACCACGGCACCGACATCGCGATCACAATCGGCGGCATCCCGGCCAACATGCGAACGCACGCACACGGGCAGGGCTACTCGGACATTAACTGGCTCATTCCCGAAACCGTGAACTTCATCAATTATCGCAAGGGGACGTATTTCGCCGACCAAGGCGACTTTTCAACTGCCGGCGCGGTGAGCATGACGTACTTCAACACGTTGCCACACGATCTCGTCAGCGTCGGCGGCGGCCCGTATGGCCAAGCACGCATTCTGATCGCTTCGTCACCGACAGTTGGAGTTGGGAGCCACCTCTTGTACGCGCTCGAATACGTTCATGAGGACAACACTGCTCTTGCCCCGGACAATTATCGAAAGTTCAACGCACTCGTCCGCTACAGCCACCAAAATGGCGATGCCATCTGCGGCGCAACGCTGCAAGGGTATGACGGCAAGTGGATGTCCTCCGACCAAATTCCACTACGGGCGGTTCAACGCGGAATCATTGACCGCTTTGGGCAGATCGACCCAACGGACGGCGGCCGGACACATCGATATGCTCTTTCAGCCGACTACGAGCGCGACACCGCTACGTCGAATACGCAGTTTAATGCGTACGCGCTCGACTATGGTCTCCATTTGTTCTCCGACTTCACCTACTTCTTGAGCGACCCGACGAACATGGATCAGTTCGAGCAGACGGATCAGCGCCTCGTCACAGGCGTGAATGCGAGCCAAACGTTTAAAACGCCGACGGCAGAGAACACGATCGGTTATCAACTTCGAAACGATAATATCCGCCGGTCGGATTGCTTGCGTCTAAGGCGCAGAGCGCTCTTTCGACGACGCGCAGCGACCGCGTCGTCGAAACCAGCAACGCGATATACGTTCAAACGGCGCAACATCTTTCGAAGCGACTGCGCGTCACGGCGGGCATACGCGGCGATCTCTATAGTTTCCATGTCTCCGACCTACGACCTCAGAATTCCGGTAAGGTCTCTGCGGGCATTATCAGCCCTAAGCTGACGCTCGCCTATCAGCCGAGTTCGACGACCGAAGTCTACGCTGACTACGGTGAGGGATTTCATAGCAACGACGCGCGTGGCGTCACGGAAAAGGTCGACCCGGGAACCGGTCTGGTCACGGACCCTGGTACGGGCCAAGTCGTTCAGGGCGCAACGCCCCTCGTGCGAGCGCAAGGCGCCGAACTTGGCGCGCGCTTCGCCTTTAATCAGAAGCTTCGTACGACGGTGTCCCTTTGGAATCTGCTCCTGGGCTCCGAGCTGATTTTCCAGGGTGATGCCGGCACAACGTCGCCCGGTCGTCCAAGTCATCGGCGCGGCATCGAACTAGCGAATTTTTGGGCGCCGACGCCTGAGATGACGTATGACTTCGATTACTCGACTTCATCGGCAAAATTCACGAACTACGATCCGGTCGGAGAACTCGTTCCGGGATCTGTAAAGGACGTTCTCACGCTTGGCGTCACGGCCGAAGAACGCAAAAGTTATGCCGGCATACGCCTGCGGTATTTCGGCCCTCGGCCGTTGATCGAGGACGGCAGCGTCTCCTCGAATCCGACGACGACGGTGTATCTGCAAGCGGGAATAAAGCCCACGAAAAACACGAGAATCGGGTTCGACGTCTTCAACTTACTCAACACGAAGGCGAGCGATATCGACTATTATTACAATTCGTCCATTCCCAGCGACTCTGCGTACACGAAGCCCGGCTATAACGGGGCCTGTCCGATCTCGCAGTGCGGTGTGGGTGTTGCCGACGTTCACTTCCACCCGATCGAGCGGCGACTCATTCGATTTACGCTGACGCAACAGTTTTAAACATAGACGGCGTTCCGATTATGGACCGTTTAAAACCCATGGTAACAGCCGCCGGCGATACGATGCCGTGACAGCGCTTCCCGAGCAGCGACTCTTTCGCGTTACCGTCGAACACCCGTGAAAGACCCGGCGCGAGGTAACCCGTTTAGCCTTCGTGCGCTCGCGCGCGTTATTGACGACAGTGCGGACAACGTCCGCGCCAAAGTCATCACCATCTACGTGCTGCTCGTTACGGCGACCGTCGTCGCTTGGACGCTCGCATTCGCTGCGTTCGCCACGCGCCCACTGCTGCTCGGAACCGCTCTTATTGCCTACACCTTCGGATTGCGGCATGCCGTGGACGCCGACCACATTTCCGCAATCGATAACGTCACGCGCAAGCTCATGCAGGCGGGGAAACGTCCCGTCGCCGTCGGATTTTTCTTTTCTCTCGGACATTCGACTATAGTCGTCTCGCTGACGATCGCGATAGCCCTTGCTGCGGTCGTCGTAAAGAACCAACTACCGAGTCTACAGAATGTCGGCGGCCTTATTGGAACCTCCGTCTCGGCCCTATTTTTGTTTGCGATCGCGTTTCTGAATATTCTGGTCTTTCTAGGCGTTTACGATGCTTTCCGGCGCGTGCGGCGCGGAGAACCGTACGACGAAGTCTCCGTCGAAGCGTACCTCGCCGAACGCGGTCTCATGGGACGTTTCTTTAAGCCGCTCATGAAGTTCATTACGAAGAGCTGGCACATGTATCCGATGGGAGTACTTTTCGGACTCGGGTTCGATACGGCGACGGAAGTGGGCTTGCTCGGGATCGCGGCGGTGCAAGGTGGCAACGGCTTGCCGATCTACGACATTCTGATCTTTCCACTGCTCTTCACCGTCGGGATGTCGCTCCTCGACACGACGGACGGCATTCTCATGCTCGGCGCGTACGGCTGGGCGTACGTAAAACCCGTCCGCAAGCTCTATTACAACATGAACATCACGCTCGTCTCGATCGTCGTCGCGCTGCTCGTCGGAGCGATCGAAGCATTGAGCATCGTCGCCGGGCAGCTGCATTTGACGGGCGCACTTTGGGAACGGTTCGCGAGCATCAGTGACAACTTCGGCACACTCGGGTTCGCCATCATCGGCGTCTTCATCATTAGCTGGGGCATATCGACGCTGATCTACAAGCTTCGCCGCTACGACGAACTGGATGTCGCCGTTGCACAGAGAGCGGCGTTGAAGGAGCAAGATGTTTGCTAGACTTTCAAAGTGGTTCGACAGGCTCAAAGCGCAGCGCAACGACGCTCGTGCGGTCCTGGAGCAAGCCGAGGACGCCGAGGATGAGCACCGCCACACGCACGATCACATCGACGGCGTCACGCACGCGCATGACCATGACCATGCGCGTGCCGATCCCGACTTCGATCACAGGCACGACCACACGTAGCGCCCAAGTCAATGCCGAACCTTTGTCGGTGCGCGCGCTGCTAGTGCTCGTGGGCGTGAGCTAGCGCGGCGACGTCCTTTTGGCTTCCGTCCGGATTGTGCTCGTGCTCGACGTGCTGGTGCCCATGCGCGTGGACCGTACCATCCGAGTGGCGATGTTCGTGCTCGTGCTGGACGTGCTCGTGCGGGTGCGCATGAGCGACTCCGCTGGAATGCTGATGCTCGTGGGTATGCCCTTCAGTTCTCTCTGTCTGTGTTTCCATGGCAATTTGAATTCATTGTACACAAATTGAAATCCTGCAGTTTGAGACCTCTGAGCCCGCGGCCCCTCAGGTGCGTTTTGCGGACTGCCGAGGCTTACCGTTCTTCTTCGCACTGCTGGCGTCGATGACGTGGTCGGCAACGAGCCAGTCCTCAAGATGGGACACGTAGTCCGAGCCGAATGTATCCGCTAAGCACTGCAGGTAAGCAGCATAGGCTTCCGGCTCGCCGGAGGACGCGTGCTGCTCGAGAACCCGACGATGGATTGCCATGTACCCTTCGCGCAAACGCAGGCCGCCGTGGATCAACTGCACGAGCAACTCGCTTGGGGAGCGCTCCTGATGCCGCCCCAGGCGCTCCACGAACCACTCGTCGAGCGCCTGGGGCAGACGTGCCGAGCGTGTCGGACCCATCGAACCCGATCCACGCAGTCGTGCCACTAGCGTACGGACCCGTTGACGTGTGTATGCTCTTCGGCATCGTCCCCGTGACTGTGCAGCTTGCCGTCGTGCGCATGGTGATCGTGATCGTGATCGTGATCTCGATGGCCGTGCGCGTGTGCGTGTTGGATACCATCGAGATGCTCGTGCACGTGGAGGTGAGCTTCTTCGTGGTCGTTATCGTGCTTGCCGCTCATAATCTCGCTGTTTCGCCATTAAACGAGGGTGCTCCGTCGTCGCCGGGTGCCTGCAACTAGTCACCAAGGGCTTTGAAGCCGAGCATGACCCGACTGCCGTTTTCGGCCAGCATGAAAGCGGGTGTGCCTTTGGTCTGCTCTAAAGAGGTTTACGGCCTTGAGCGATAGCTTAGCTGAACACATGCTTGCACGGGATAAGAACGCTGCTGGGACGCGCTCAAAGCGCCCCAGCAGCGTTCTTAGCGGATATTCCCGTTGAGGCCGTTCGGGAAGAACGGGCGGACGATCGCGAGCACTTGCGCCGTAGTACGAACGATCGCTAGCGCCTTATGATCGCAGAAATAGTCCGTCCGGAGGGCGGTGGAAGTACGTCCTGTGCGTCGGTCGCCGTTGTAGCGACGCCCATTTGGGCGCACATCAAGCGAATGTTGCTTGCATGATAGACCTCCATCCCAAGAATCTGCGCGGCCGTCTGCAGGATCTCTTTTGACGTAATAAGCGGCGCGGCGCCACCATACGCACTCACGCCGGTATCTTCGAACGCTCGCGACAGCGCCAAGAAGACGTTCATCGTAGAAAAATTGTACGTTCCGCCGGCGAAAAGATCGATCGCCGGCTTGGCGACGGCTTGAGCACCGAGTGCGCTACGCAACAGGGTAACGTGCGTCCCTTCGTCGGTCGTGATTTGTTGCGCTACCGTCTGCGTAACGTTGTTGGTGAATGCCGTCGCCACGCCGCCGGTCGTCGCTCCCGCCGCTCCGGTACCGCTCGTACCGATGCCGGCCGCGGCGATGCCATGCCCCGTTGTCGCGTAATAGTAGAATTCCGACTCCAGATACTCGAGGTTCAGCGCGAAGTTGAGAATGTCGAAGTCCGTGACTCCGGCGGCCTTCGCAGGCGGCGTAAGGATGGCGTTTCCGCCGCTGCATGCGGATCCGAGCGCCACGCCCGTCGTAAGCATACCCATCAATCCCATGCGCCGCGTCACACCCCGCGCGAGCGCTTCTTTCTTCGTAGTCAACGTCGTTTCTTCGTCTTGTGAAATAGCCATATTGTCCTTTCAACCATGAAACGCAGCATGCCGGCGAGCTTAACTGCTCCCTAGCAATAGCATCGATGCAAGGCAAACGTAGTACAACTGGTACTTCGCTGCCTTAACGTAAATGCAGTAATCTAACGCGAGTGTAACGCCCGCAGATTTGATCGCGCAAGTAACTTGCGTTCAAGATCATCGTAACTCGGCATAGCGTAATCGTTGAGTACAAAACGAAATGTCGTTCTCGTTGGCGTACATAGCTTTGCGGTTCGACCGAGTGCGTCTTATTTTGTGCTTCTGCGTGTAATTATTGATTACGTGACGTTGGCGACACGCGAATTCATCTTTTTGGAAGCACGCCGGTCGTCGCGCCGTCATCGCAATGTTGACGATCGTGCTCGGCGTCATGCCAACCACGCTAACGCCGGATCGGATGAATATTTCACATTCGAGATCAGTTTTCGACAGGCTCGTGAACAAGCGCGACCCCGTGGTATCCGTAAGAACATGACCGCCGGCTTCTACGAAGATATGATTGCGAAGTTAACGAAGTCACGTACCGCAACGTCTGGCGTCGTCGCCGGATCGAGCCGCCGGCCGCGGAAGTCGATCGGATCGTTCGTTCGGCGGTTTACGCTTACGAGAAATGCTGGTATGCCGCGAAAGTCCATCGCCCGGCGCTCGCCCCGGCCGGACACCGCGAGCGGGCCGCGAATAGTTCACCAGGACCGCCGCTGGCTCGGAAAGCGAACCTCAAATGGCCATAAGCCTTGCAGCCCCGCTCATAATCGAAAGCGACGACGCTCTCGTCCGTCTCTCGCGAGACAACCCCGGCTATAAGATCGAACGCGAAGAGGACGGCACCATCACGATGAGCCCAACCCACACAAAGGGTGGAGCGAAGAGCGCGGAAGCCCTCGTACAACTGTACAACTATGCAAAACGAGCCGGCGGCAAGGCGTTTGATTCAAGCACCGGATTCAGTGTAGGACCTGGCAAAAAAACGATGTCGCCCGACGCTTCTTGGATCAGCCAGCCGCGTATAGACGAACTCATAAGACTCGGCAAGGCCGAGAAATATTGGCCGATTTCACCCGACATCATCGTCGAAGTGAAATCCGATTCGGACGACTTCACCGACACCATCGCTCACGTAGAGCACTTTCGGTCGCGCGGAACGACGTACGCCGCCGCCGTCGACCCTGACACTCGCGCCGTTGTCGAGCTAGGAACCGCCTTTGGAGGCCTGACGCTCGATTTCGATGCCATCATCGACGCCTAGTGGCGATCGATGTCGTCAGCGCTCGCTACGTAAACTAGCTTCGATACGGCGACGGCTCAGATGCCGCACTGGCTGCAACCGGCGTGAACGTGTTCGGCGCGCTCGGCCCCCGTGCTATCGCATGGTTCGCGACGCGGCGCGACGTCCGCGTGAGCGTCGAGGGACTCGAAAACGTTCCACGCGTCGGTCCGGCGCTCATTGCGGCGCGCCATTACCACCATCTTCACGACGGCGTAGCGCTCGTAACGTTGCTGCCGCGAACCCCGCATATCTTCGTCGCGCTCGACTGGGCCCGTACCCGGGCGCAGCGCTTCGTCATGGAGACGGTGTGCCGGATCTCCGAGTTTCCCGTGATCTTGCGGCCGGAGAATCTCGACGATGGGACGAGCGCGTTCGATCGTAGTGAGGTGCTTCGGTATACGCGGCGAGCGCTCGAACTTTCGACAAGCTTGCTCGCGCGTGGCGAACTCCTCGTCGTGTTCCCCGAAGGACATCCGACGATCGATCCGGTCCGCCGGCATAAGACGGGTGACACCGCCTTTCTGCCGTTCCGGCCAGGGCTGCTCGCGATCGTGGCACGCGCCGAGCGCGCAGCGCAGCGTTCGATCCCGATCGTTCCGGCCGGTCTTGCATATCGGCGCACCGATCGCTTCGATGTAACGCTCCGGTTCGGTGAGCCGCTCCAATGGAACCGCGACGTACCGCGCGAGACGTTTCTTGCGACGCTCGGCGATCGCGTCCGCGAGCTTTCCGGGGTGACATAGGTGATTCAGGAGCCCTCGCCAACGGAGCTCCCGCGACGAGTCTCTCGCAAAGGTGGGCGGCAAAACCGCAAAATCATCTACGCAGCGTCCTGTGGATGGTATAGTCGACGCGTACTGGAGTGTTGTCATGAGCGTCGATCCTCGGCCGCTGACCTTAGCTGAATTTATTGCCTGGGAAGAACGGCAGCCTAGCAAGCATGAGTTCCGAGCAGGTGCGGTATACAGCATGGCCGGAGCGACGGACGATCACAACCAGATCGTCGGCAACCTCGTGGCGATCATCCGTCCGACGCTCCGCGGCGGCCCCTGTCGTGTGTATGCCAACGACATGATGCTTGTTACCGACTATCCCGGCTCCCGTTACCCGGACATCCTTGTTACCTGCGATGGCCGAGACGCCGAGCAGCCCCGCAAGAAGCGCCACCCCAAGCTTATCATCGAGGTACTATCCGAGAGCACCGCCGGCGTCGATGCGAGCGATAAGCTCGACGAATATCAAACGATCTGCGAGCTCGAAGAATACGCCCTCGTGGACTCTCGCAAGCTGTCGGTTCGAATCTACCGCCGCAGCGCCGACAACTTTGAAACCGGTCCTGCCGTCATCTCGGGCGATGTCCGACTGCTTTCGTTAGATCTTGCGATACCGCTCTCAACCATCTACGAGGATGTTGATTTCGCCCGCAACCTTAGCAACGCGCAGTAGCGCTTAAAGAGCGCTTAATCTCCCAAGTACGACTTGCGCACCGCATCGTCGCCGCGCAACTGCTCCGCCGCTCCCGATACGGCGATCCGGCCCGTCTCGAGGACGTACGCGTACGTCGCCGCGGCGAGCGCAAGCGACGCATTTTGTTCCGCGATGAGAATCGTAACGCCGTCGCTGCGGTTGATGTGTTCGAGCAGCGCGAAAATCTCGCGCACGATGCGAGGCGCGAGTCCGAGCGAGGGTTCGTCGAGCAGCATGAGCCGTGGTTCCATCATGAGCGCGCGCCCGATCGCAAGCATTTGCTGTTCGCCGCCGCTGAGCGTACCCGCGACCTGATTGCGGCGCTCCGCCAAAATCGGGAAATAACCCGCGACGCGCTCGTACGCCGCGCGCGTGCGCTTCCGATCCAGCGTGTACGCGCCGAGCGCGAGATTCTCCCAGACTGTGAGCGCCGACAGCGTGCCGCGTCCCTCGGGAACGTGCGCGACGCCGAGCCGTGCCGCAGCTTCGGGCGCGCCGCGGCGCACGGGCTCGCCGTCGATCCGGATCGTGCCGCCGGTCGGAATCGCGCCCGTGATCGCGCGGAACGTCGTCGTCTTCCCGGCGCCGTTGGCGCCGAGAAGTGCGACGATCGCGCCGCGCTCGACCACAAGATCGATGCCGTGCAGCGCGGTCGCCGCCCCGTAGCGCGCGGTAACCTCCGAGAGTTCGAGGACGTTCTCCATCATGCGACTCCGAGATACGCCTCGATGACCGCGCGGTCGTTTTGGATCGCCGACGGCGGCCCTTCGGCGAGTTTGCGTCCCGACGCCAGAACGACGACGCGATCGCAGACCCGCATGACCAGGCCCATGTGGTGCTCGACCATGAGAATCGTCGTACCGAAATCAGCGCGAATCTTTTCGATCGTCGAACCGAGCGCTGCGACCTCTTCGTGACTGAGTCCCGCAGCCGGCTCGTCTAGCAAGAGGAGCTGTGGCTTCCCCACGAGGGCTCGCGCGAGCTCGATCGCCTTGCGCGTGCCGTAGGGCAAGCCATGTACCGCGCGCGCGGCAAGCGTCTCGAGGCCGAGATAGGCGAGCACCTCGCGCGCACCTGATTGCGCGTCGCCCTCGCGGACCCTACCGGCATGCAAGCCAACGAGCACGTTATCGAGCACGGACATGTGCGCGAACAGCGCGACGTTCTGAAAAGTACGAACGATGCCGCGACGCGCGATCTCGTGCGCGCGGTAGCGCAGAAGATCGTCGCCGCGAAAAGCGACCGAACCCGACGTCGGCTCGTAGAGCCGCGTGATGCAGTTGAAGCACGTCGTCTTGCCGGCGCCGTTGGGTCCGATAAGGCCGTTAATGTGCCCCTGCACGACGTCGAAGGTGACGTCCGCGAGCGCGGTTATTCCGCCGAACCGAACCGTCAGAGCACCGACGGCGAGGAAGGCGGCCGCATTGTTCAGGAGCTCACTTTCGCACGTCGATTACGGAACCGAACGGCTGCCAATTACTGCCTGAATAGCGTATGAGCTGCTCTTGACGGATCGGGAAGCGGTCGTCCGGCGACGTCTCGACGACTACGCCCGGCAGCATGAACGGATTATCGCGCTCGTTGAGGTGCTTCGCGGCGTCCATGACCTTCTGACGGGTGAGATCCTTGCCCGCGCGCTGCAACGCGTCTACCATCGTATAGGCAACGGCCATGCCGTACATCAAGAGGTTGTTCGCAGCGTCCGCGCTCGGCTGATATTTTGCGAGAATCTGCCGGTAAAGCTTCGTTCCCTTCGCGCTAGCGTATATCGGGTTCGTCGGATCGATGATGTAGTTTGCGGTGACCACGCCGTTCGTCGCGGCGGCGCCCCCTTGCTGCGAGGCCGCGCGCATCACGACCAGTGAAGCCGAAACGTCGGTGAGATACGTCGTGACTTTCCATGAAAGCTGGCCGACGGCGACGAGAGCCTGCGTTGCAAACTTCGGCGTTGCAGCGATCAACAGCGTGTCGGCGCCGCTCGCCTTCAAGGTCGCGATCTGCGAACGCACGTCGGGGTCGCTTACTTCGTAGCTCGCCATCTTGACGATCTGGTTCGCCTTTGCGCCGAGTCCTCGCTGTAGGCCGGTGATATAATCCTGACCGAAGTCATCGTTCTGATACAGCACGGCGATCTTCGAAGTCCGCGACTGTGAGCCGATGTATTTACCGAACACGGTCGCTTCAGCTTGATAATCCGGTTGGAAGCCGATCGTCCAAGGGAATTTTGCGGCGTCCCGGCCCCACGTCGTCGCGCCGGTCGAGACGAAGAGCTGCGGCACATCGCTCCCATTGAGATACGGGCGCAGCGCTAAATTGCTCGGCGTGCCGAGCGTGTTGAACATTGCGAAGACGTGGTCTTGTTCCACGAGCTGCTTCGCTAGCTGCAGGGCTTGCGGCGGGCTGTACGCGTCGTCGAGGTCTTTGTATGTGATTTTGCGGCCGTTGACGCCGCCGCGATCGTTGACGTAGGAGAAATATGCTTGAATGGCTTTATCGATGACGCCGTAGGCCGAAGCCGGGCCGCTGAATGGATGCAGGCCACCAAGCAAGACTTCGGTCTCGCTCACGCCGGGGTCCGGGTCCGCGGCGTTCGCGCGAGCGAACGAGCCGGCAACGACGGCGAAGGCCGCGAGCGTCGCCAAGAAGGAAAAACGACGGGTCATACCTACCTCCTCGAACAGCCCTCGGCACGAGGGCGGATGGAATAGTGCTGATGCGTGCACGGGCGACGCCGCGCTTCAACGCTGCAGGACGCGTCGCAACGCGCCCGCGATGCCGACGGGCATCGCGATCGCGACGGCGATGAGCGCAACGCCGTAGACGATAGAAGACGCAGCCGGATTAACGGTCTGCGCCCAAAGCGGTAAGAATTCGACGACGACGCCGCCGACGAGCGCGCCCCAAAGCGTTCCGAGGCCGCCGAGTACGGCGCCGATCAGCAGCGTGATCGATAGTTGCAACGTGTACGTGTCGGGACTGACATACGCGGTAGCGAGCGCGAGCAAGCCGCCCGCGATCCCGGCGTAGGCCGCGCTTAAACCGAACGCAAGCGACTTGTAACGGAATGGGTCGATGCCAAACGAGATGGCGGCGATTTCGTTGTCGCGCAAGGCACGTAATGTGCGTCCGATTCGTCCGGCGAGAAGAGACCATGTGAACGCGCAGAGCAGCGCGAGAATCGCCCACGTGACGTAGTAAAGAAGGCGTTCGGAAGTCAGTATTGCCGTTAGCGACGCCGGCACGGCGAGCGGCGGAAGTGTGATCCCCTGCGAGCCGCCCGTGAACGCGCCGAAGCGTTTGAGCGTCGGCGGAACGGCGACCGCAAGTGCGAAGGTCGCGAGCGCGAGATATGCACCCGAAAGGCGTAGCGCGACGATACCGACGAGCGTTCCGAAGAGACCGCAGATAACCCCGGCCAGCGGTACGCTCGCCCAGACGGGGGCCGCTATGCGCTCCGTCGCTATCGCCACCGTGTAGCCGCCGATCGCAACGAACGCGCCATGGCCGAGCGAGATCTGACCGTTATAACCGGTGAGCACGATGAGGCCCAGGATCGCGATCGCGTATGCGCCCGCGTAAGCGAGCTCGAACGCTACGTATGACGGCAGCACGAACGGTGCCGCGACGAGGAGCAGCGCGACGAGGGCTAGCGGAACGAGCGGTCCGCTTCGGCTGCGCAGCATGCGGCTCAAACTCGCGTCACGGCCGGACGGCCGAAGATGCCCGATGGCCGCACGGCCAGCACCGCGACGATGATTGCAAAGGCGACCGGCAGGCGCAAACCGTTGCCGATCACCTCGACGTACGTCCCGAGCAAATTGAGCGCGACTCCGAGCACGAGCCCGCCGACGACCGCTCCGAGCGGGCTCTCGATCCCGCCGAGCACGGCCGCGGCGAACGCATAGACGACGATGCCTTGCATCATGTTCGGGTCGAGAAAGACGATCGGCGCGATCATAATTCCGGAGATCGCTCCGACGATCGCCGCCAAGCCCCAGCCGAGCGCGAGCATCCAGCTAACCGGGACGCCGAGGACGCGGCTTTCGTTCGGATAGAGCGCCGCCGCGCGCATTGCGAGTCCGAGCTTCGTCCTTGAGAATAGGTAGATCGCACCGAGCGCGACTAGCGAAACGATGATTACGCCGACGTCTTGGCTGTTGAACGCGACGCCACCGATCGAGATCGGCGTCGCGGGAAACGGGCTCGGAAACGTCTTGAGCTGATAGCCCAGATCCAGCCCGCGAGCCCATTAAAAACAATGAGCAAACCGAGGGTCACGATCACGACCGTCAGTTGCGGTGCACGTTCGACAGGCCGAATCACGAGACGCTCGACGGCGACGGCGCCGGCGAACGAGAGCGCGATCGTCAGTCCGAACGCGGGCCAGATCGGGATGCCGAGCTGGATCAGTTGCCAGGCAACGAACGTGGAAAACATCGCCATTTCGCCTTGTGCGAAGTTGATCACGTTCATCGAACGGTAGATCAGCACCAGGGCGAGCGCCATACTTCCGAAGATCGAGCCGGTCGCAAGACCGCTGACGATCTGCTGCGCAAGCTCCTGAATAGCGATCTCCTTGCGCGACGGCGAACAAGAGAAGCGGACGCTCCGAAAAGCGCGATGATTCGTGGCTTAACGTTCTCAGCTCGAAAACGCTGACCTTCCGCACGTACCAGAGGCAAACCGCACCGATGGAGGGCCATCGCGTTTCTCGGCCGCGTCGTCGACCGTTGCGCATCAAGCTGCGTACGTTGCGCACACGACGCGTTTTGCGGTTGCGTTATCCGTCCGTGATGCTGTAGAGCCACCAGCGCGGACGTCCGGCGCGCGCCTTTCGATCGAAATAGACGACGGCACGCCGGTTCGCGTCAGTGCGGATTTCGTACCAATGTTTGGCGAGATAATCGTCACCTCGATCGGCCTTCGTCGATCGCCACGTTGCCATAAGCTCTAACACCGGCAGCTCGACCGTGCGCCAGCGAAAGGTGCTCGGCAGGGGTGGCTCGCCTTGCGAAAATGCGATCGAATCGACGGACGTGGATGACGGCGTGAGCGCGGCTCCGACGAAACGCGGCGATCCCATCGCCTCTTCTTCTCGGCCCGGGCCGGCAATCCGCGTTTTAAACGCCGACGATTTTCGCTACCGGTAACCTCGTATGAGCCAACGCCGAAAGCTATAGCGCGAGCGCTATCCGGCTCAGAACAATTGCAACGTCACGCGCGCGATTTGCCTGTCGAGCGGATTGCCTCTGCAATCCCATCCCGCATCTCATCCGAGCCGAGCGTCAGGGCGCCGTCATTTTCCCCGACCTCGACCGTAACGGGAAATTCGCTATCGACCTTTCCGCCACTACTCTCGCGTCTAACATGCCCGGTCGCACGCAGTTGATAGTGCCCCGCGTCTCCCGCCTCGTCTTGATCGCAACGCACGTCGATGGTCACCGTCGCTTCAACTGCAGGATCGCGCCGTTTCGCGTTGACTTGTACCGCTCCGGCCTCCGAGCGCATCCGCTTCGTAACGGGTGTTATCTCGGCCGTTGCACCGTCGTCGAAAAAGGTACCGGACATGGCGTCAAGTGTCTGCGCTTGCAGGGCTTCGAGCATCTCACCGACCGGGTGGGCATAGGACGTCGGCTTCCGAGCGGCGGTTGGCTCGCCGCTATTCTCCCGCAGAACCGGCGCTTCGTCCAAGGCCCGGGTCAGCAAATCGTTCGTACGCTTCTTCTTGCCCATGGGCTACCTCTCATCGGATGCCGCCACCCCCAGCAAACACCACCTCAAAGCGTTAGTCAATCTACCAACGTGATTGTGATCGAAAGCTTACGCGGCAACCAAGCGGATTGTGATAACGATTACATTAACGTAGAATTTACACGCGGACCCTGCAGACCAGGGCTAGGAGCCGTATCCGTGGTCAGCAGCGACGCCTACGAGAAATCGGCGTATCCAACGTTTGGCCTCACTGTAAAGGCTCGGTCAATCCGTTCGCATGCGAGACCGATAAAAGAACGATATACTGTGTAGATGCGTTAGAACCGGTGAGGCAAGGCCGACGCTTCAGAGGCTAGTGCACACAAGCAATCTTCGCCACGGGCGTAGATGCTCTCACCGCTGCTGGGATCGGAAACGACCACGTTGAGCCAGCTTGCTTACATCGAGGACGAGGCGGCGCGGCGGCTCGCGGTCGTTGATGATTACGCGATTCGCGAGGCATCTCCTGAGGACTGCCTCAATACTTACGTCCGCTTAGCAGCAGCCCTGTGTGAAACGCCGATCGCTCTCGTCAGCATCGTGATGCGTGATGCGCAACACTTTCCAGCCCGGTACGGGCTCACGCTCCAGCAAACGAGTTTGCCCGCTTCCTTCTGTGTGCGAGCGATCGAACATACGCACGAAATACTCGTTGTGCCGGACACGCTTCGCGACCCGCGCTTCTCAGACAATCCGCTCGTCGTCGGCGAACCGTTCGTGCGTTTTTATGCGGGCGTGCCGCTCATTACGCCCGAGGGCGTGGCACTCGGTACGCTTTGCGTGATGGGACCCGAACCGCGTACCCTCGATTCGCGTTCGGAGGCAGCGCTACGCGTCCTAAGAGATGCGGTCATGGCTACGCTAGAGGAAAAGCGACAAAGACGTTGGAGTCACGAGGCGAATCCTTTTTTATTTGAGCGGAACCCCAACCCGATGTGGATTTACGATTTGCAAACGCTCAAATTTCTTGCGGTCAACGACGCGGCAACTCGGCAGTACGGCTATTCACGAGAACAATTTCTCGAAATGACGTTGCGCGACATTCGACCGGCGCACGAACATGCGGCGCTTGCCGACCGTATCGCGCAGGTCGGTCATGGATTGGCACACTCCAAGGGCTGGAAGCACCGCAAACGCGACGGTTCGCTGATCGACGTCACAATTACCTCAGAAGAGGTTCGTTACGGCGATCGTCCGGCTCGGCTGGTACTTGCAACCGATATTACACGCGAGACGCAAGCCGAGGAAGCACTCGTCCATCTGGCGCACCACGACGCGCTGACGGGGCTTCTGAATCGTGCCGGTTTTAACGAAGCGTTCGACAAGGCACTCGCGAGTGCGAGCCGCTCGAATATCGGTGGTGCGGCCCTTTTCCTCGACTTGGAGCGCTTCAAAGCCATTAATGATGCTCTCGGGCACGCTGCAGGCGACGATTTACTGGTCTGTGTCGCCCGCCGCCTGCGAGCGCTATCGCGTCAGGACGATCTCGTGGCCCGGACAGGCGGCGATGAATTCGTCATGTTCGTTCCCGGGCTCTCCGAACGCGAGCCAGCCGAACGCTTCATTGCCGACATTGTCGAAGCAATACGTCAGCCGTTTTGCATTGAGAACCAGACACATTCGATCGGCATCACCATCGGCGCCTCCTTCTATCCAAGCAACGGCACGACGGCCACGACGTTATTGAAAGCCGCAGATATCGCCATGTATCGTGCCAAACGCTCGAGCTCGAGCATCGCTTTTCACGACCCTGACATACGCTGACGGCCTTTAGTGCACTCTTTATAAGAGTGCGGAGCCGGAGGAGGACTGAGTGATTTATTAAAGCTGTCCGCACGCGAGCTTTAAAAGAGTGTCGCTTGGTGTTATGTGTCGGCCATCACCGTCGCAGTATTCGTCTGAACAAGCGCTACAGCAAAAACGGATGGCCCGTGCACCTTGTCGATAGACAGAAGCGCAAGGAGCCGATGATAGTAAAGGATGTCGCGCCGGTCGGTTGGCGACCGCGGACGGGGCGCGAAATGGGCAAAGAACACCATAGATGGCTGCATCGCACGAGAGAAACTCGCGGCCGTGGTATTGAGCGGTACCGTGACGAGCTCCGTCGCGAACGAGGAAATCGTTCGCGCGGCGACTGCGCCGCAGGAGCCGTCGCACCTGTTCGGCATGATGTTTGCGGGCTTCAACGAGCCGTTTGAAGCGGCGACCGGCTTCGAGTGGCTGAGCCCGGACTCGGCCGAAGTGCCCAAATACGTCGACGACCCGCTGTCGGGCATGCCGCTGACGAACGCGGCGCTGGCGAACTATCTGCCGGGTCCGGGCCAGGCGACGGGCGATGAGATCCGCGCCGCGTGCCGCACGCGCCGCCGGTGCTGCTGATTTCGGGCGACCGAGATGCTGCGAGCGCGAACGGCGAAGCCCGCGCAAGCTCGCGAACGCGTACCGTGCTCTCGGCGCTGCCGACGTAACGCTAAAGCTCTATCCCGTGGCGCGCCACGAATTGTTCAACGAGACCAACCGCGACGAAGTCGTTCGCGATCTCATCGCCTGGCTCGATGCGAAAGCGCGACGCTCATTGCCGGGCGGCTGAAGCGGAGTGAAAGTTTTGCGCGGACGGCCGATATACCGCACGTGAATAGCTGCATTCGCAAAACCGTGCCCCCGCTGGTTGCGCTCGCTATGACGCTCGTCCTCACACCGCCGACGGGCGCCCTCGCGGGCTCGCGGCTGCTCGCGGGTCCCGCGCTCGCCGTCGACGGAACGGCGATGCGACGGCCGATCAGTCCAGATATCTACGGCGTAACGATCTTTTGGAATCCTGCGGCCTCGAATTACGCGGCCCTGCGCACGTTCGCGCAACAGATCGGCTTGCCGGTGAACCGTTACGGCGGCGATGGAACGACCCGCTATAACTGGAGCGTCGATTCATCCAACGCGGGCAGCGATTGGTACTTCGTTGCCGGCAACGGACAGTCGAACCCTACGCCGAGTGCATCGGTCGATTCGATCGTCGGAATCGACCGAGCGGTCAAGTCGAAGTCGGTAATTACGGTGCCGATCATCGACTACATCAACAATGCCGCTCCGTACCATTGCAGCTATCCGCAGTCGGTCTACCCGAACCAGCAATCCTACAACCCGTACGTCCATCCCAATGGCGACAATTGCGGTAGCGGCGTGTCAGCCGCGACGGGCCAATACGTGCCCGATACCAACATCGGCGCGACCGACATCTCGAATCAGACGAGCATCCAACAGGCGTGGGTGCGGCATTTTGTTCAGAACTTCGGGCGCGGAGCGAGTGGCGGCGTCGGCATCTACGAGCTCGATAACGAGCCCAACGGTTGGATCGCCGTGCATCACGACGTGCGCCCCCAAAATATCGGCTATACGGATCTAACGTCGCGCTCCATCGCGTATGCGTCGGCAATCAAGGCCGCCGATCCGACCGCTCTCGTGCTCGGGCCGGGCGACATCTCGCCCGCCGACGAGAATTGTAATAGCGGCGGCCAACCCGGCACGTGCAATAACGATCAGGCCGCGAATCACGGCGGAACGCCGCTCGGCTTATTCTATTTGCAACAATTCGCGGCGCAGAAGACGCGGCTGCTCGACTACTACGCGATGCATTACCCAGGCAGTTGCTGCTTCGCCGTCAACGGCACGCTCGGCGATATGGTTACGGCCATCCAGCGCCACGAAGCCTGGATCGCCCAGGCGTATCCCGGCACGAAGCTCGCGTATGACGAGTGGAACCGCGGCACGGGCAATGGATTCGCGAACGCCCTCGCCACCGCCGACGGCCTCGGCGTGATGGGTCGCGAAGGCGTCGATCTGGCCAGCTTCTGGAGCCTCGGCGACCCGTCGTATCCGAGCGCGTTCGCATTCCAGATGTTTCGCAACTACGACGGCCATGGATCGAAGTTCGGCAACGGATCCGTAGCCGCAACGTCCGCAGACCCGTCATCCCTGACGATTTATGCGGCGCGACGCAGCAGTGACGGGTCGCTGACGGTACTGGTCGTCAATCAGACCGCGAGCGCGCTTGCGACGCACGTTCTGCTCCAGCACACCTATGTGAGCGGCTCCGCGCTCGTGTATAATTACACGCAAGCGAATCCGGGAGCGATCGTCGAGGCGCCGACGCTGCCGCTGAAACACTCGCTTGCCGTGACGTTTCCGGCGCAATCGTTGACGATGCTCGTCATCCACTAGGTTCGGCGAAAGCCGGGCGGAGCGTGGTCCGTTGCCCCGAATAGAACGGACTCGCCTACTCTCCCGGGGTGACGCGCAGGAGTGAGAAATCCTCAAACCACCGGTCCCATGACGCTAGCCGAGTACGATCGCCTAACACCGGCCGAAGGCGAACAGTACGAGCTGTACGACGGCCATGTCGTCGCGCTTTCGACCGGAACCGACGCGCACGGGATCCTTTGCACGCGCATTGCGACGGCTCTCGATTCGAAGGTTTCAGCGCCTCGGAAGATATGGGCGTGCGTCTACCGTCGCGAGCCGGGGGCTCGTGAATCGATGTCCGCCCATGAAGATGCTGTCGTACCCCCGTACCGGCGACTTGAGGCGAGCTGAGCCCGAAGCCGAACTGCGCGTCGACAAGCAATTCGCGGGACGAGCAGAACGTTGGGCTTCGCAGCTCGACGCGGCGTTGCGATCCGCGATTCCTAAGTAGTATTGTAGAAGCATGTCGGTTTTGAGCAGTCGCGCATTCAATCAGGACGTCGGTAGCGCCAAACGGGCAGCCAAGCGCGGCCCGGTGATCATTACCGATCGTGGGCGCCCAGCTTACGTTCTCATGCGCCACGAAACCTACGAGCGACTCACTGCCGGAGGCACAAGCATTCGCGCGCTCATAGCGCAGGCCGACGGCGACAAAGTCGAATTCGAACCGCCGCGGCTAGGTGAGGACCATTTGCGGCCGACGCAACTTGTGTGATGTTTCTCCTCGACAGCAACGTCGTGTGGGAGCTACGCAGGCCAGAGCGTACCAATGCAAACGTGGCTGCGTGGGCCGATCGGGTGCCGTCGATCGATTTGTTCTTTCCAGTATCACCGTGCTCGAACTCGAAACCGGTATGCTGATGCTGGCGCGTTGTGACGCATCTGCGGCGAAAGTAATACGGCGATGGATCGACGACCGCGTCCTGCCCGTCTTCGCCGATCGAATCTTAGCCGTCGATACTGAGGTTGCGCGCCGTTGCGCGACACTTCACGTTCGCGATCCTAAACCGTACAGGGACTCGTTGATCGCCGCCAGCGCGCTCGCCCATCGTCTCACGCTCGTAACCCGAAACACCGCGGACTTTAGGCCGATGCACGTCGCCTCGCTCAATCCCTGGCAGTGTTGATCGCAAGCCTTCAGGTTAGGTACGCTGTGCGGGCCGCCCTATGGCCAAACTGGACGATCCCCGCAACTGTATGATGTGCATCGTTGGAACGCGGCGCGAGTTGCTTTACGCGGAAGACTCCGTGATGCGCGACGGGGCGGCGAGGAGCTACAGCGGCAGGCGATCGCCTTCGCTATAGCTGCGACGACGCGGCTCGAGATACGTCTTCGCGAAAAGGTGACCTGAAGGTCCGCATCATTTTCGGCCAGCTAGCAACGCCACTGATACGCGGCTTACGTTCAGTCACCGCCGCGGCGGCCGCGAGAGCGTCGGCTCCTTGTCGTACAAACTCCCGCAGACACGGCTTCGGCTCGGTGCCTATTCAAGAGATAGCAATCGTTGGTCGGCGCTCAGGCGTCACAGTTTCGTATTGGCGCTCCCCCATCTACTTCGAACCTGACGAGCAGCTTCCGAAGCAGTATGACGAGCAATGCGCGTTCCTCCGTCGATAAGGCGGCGAGTAGTTGATCTTCGTTGGCAAGATGTACCGGCGCAACGACATCGACCAAGCGTAAGCCCTTCTTCGTCAGCGTAACGAAGACGCCGCGGCCGTCGTCCGGGTCCGGCTCACGCCGCACGAGCCCTTGGCTCTCGAGTCGATCGATACGAAAGCTCGTGGTTCCAGACGTGCGCATTAATGCACCCATTAAGACCTTCTGCGGCAGGCGATAGGGTTGCCCCGAGCGCCGTAATGCGGCTAACACGTCAAATGCGCCTCGCGTCAGACCAAAGCGCCGAAACGTGCGTTCTAAACCCGCATCGAAATACCAGCGCAGCCGGCCAATTCGGCCAACGATGGCGGCTGGGGACGTAACGAGCTCGGGCCGTTCACGGGCCCACGCCGCGATAATGCGGTCTACGGCGTCACGATCAGCTTCATCGGGTGGCCCATCCATCTGACTAGTTTACTTCAATTCAAGAGATGTGCTAAGATGCCTCCGCGGCGCTCGGCGCGACCCGCTATGGTGGATCGACACCTCCGCCATTCGGCCACTGTGAGGAAATCGCGATGAAAATCATTACGTACGACAAGTTCAAGCCGGGCGTCACGATGGAAACGATCACCACGTATTTGCCCGAAGAGGTCTCCAACGTGTGGAGGCTTTGGAAAGCGGGCATTGTGCGCGAGAATTACGCGCGAGCTGACGAACCGGGCGTCGTTATCGTTTTCGAGTGCGAGAGCGTGGAGCAGTGCAAACGTTACACCGATGACTTCCCGCTTACGAAGGCCGGGTTTATTGAGTGGTTTCACATTCCGGTGCAAGTCGCGTTGCCGATCGAGACCTTGTTTCGAGGTGACGTTGACGTCAGCCGACCATACGACCGGACCACACCGGCCGGCGGCGCTGCGCAAAAGCCGGGCGGCCCTGAAAGAACAGCGCCGCCCGTGAACGCTGCAAAGGCCTGACATCATGGCCGCCGATCGCCGTACACCGTCACGTTTCTTCCGGATCGCATAGATGCAACGGGCATATGGCCTCGAAATTCCGGATTCTCTCGACGATCTGTGCGATCCGCTCCGGATGGCGCTGCTCGTTTACGACATGCAAGCCGGTATTGTCTCACAAATACCGGATGGCGCGGAGACGACGAGACGGGTGTGCGAGATCGTCCAGGCGGCGCGCGAGGGAGGCTTCCGTGTGTTTTATACGCGCCACATGTATCTGCCGAATGAAGTAGCTGGCGTTTCCCAGTTGCGCACAGCCATGGCGTGGCAAGGTGTCAGTCAAGTCAGCGACCTCAAACCGCACTTTCTGCGCGATTCGCGAGAATTCCAACTCGCCGCAGAACTTGCGCCACGCGCGAACGAGGCGATTTTCGACAAAATCACGATGTCAGCATTCGTCGGCACGCCCCTCGACATCGTGCTGCGTGACTGCGGTCTCAACGCTTTCGCCATCGTCGGCATCGCGCTTGAAATCGGGATCGAGCCGACCGTGCGCCACGCCTTGGACCTTGGATACATTCCGGTCGTCGTTACTGACGCATGCGGGTCGCGCGATAAAGTGGCCGCTGAGCGCTCGCTGGCGAGCCTCGCGTCGTTCGGCGGCTCCTTGCAGACCGAAGTCGCGACGATCGCCAACGCCTTCCGCGCGCGATCGCAGACTGAGCGGGCAACGCCACATGAGTAAGGGACGCTTTGAGGCCTTTAGCGACGGGGTTTTCGCAGTCGCGATCACGCTCTTAGTCCTAGAGATTCACCTACCAGCGCTTCATGGCGTTGCGGATGCGCCGCTCGGATTGGCTCTGTGGCATCTATGGCCGCAAGTGCTTACCTACGTCATAAGCTTTGCGACGATCGGCATCATTTGGCTCAACCATCATGCGATGTTTCACCTCGTCCAACAGATCGATCGTAACACCCTGATCTTCAACATGCTCCTTCTCATGATCGTGTGCTTCATTCCATTCTCAACTTCCGTCCTTACATCGTACGGTATTCTCCGAGACGGAGTCTTTCTGTATGGTGGGACACTGACCGCGATGGCGCTGTCGTATAATCTGCTATGGTATCACGCCGTCCGGCATGTTGATAGCCCGGCGTGTGATCGACGCACCCTCGCACTGAACACCATTCGCAATCTTAGCGGCAGCATTATCTATCTTGCGGCGACGTTGTGCGCGTTTCTCGATCCTCGTATCAGCGTTGGGCTGTTTCTCGCAGTCGCAGTGTTTTATCTCTTGCCCGGTAAGGTTGACGCGGTGGTCGATGCACGCGGCAATGGGCCAACTCCTGCGTCGACGGGAGCTTTGGAGTAATCGAGCATGCTCGACGCGACGAATCGGCCCCAGCCCGACCGCTCACACGTTGCGCCGGTCACCACCAGGGAAGAGCTCATCTTTTTACTGTCGCGGGCTTCGGAACTCGAACATGGTCTGGCGTGCATCTATCTGTACGCAGCGTACTCATTGAAGAACGACGTCGCCGAGGGCGGTTTAACAGAGACGCAAGCCGACCTTGTGCGTGGCTGGAAGCGGCGGCTCGCGCTCGTGGCCGTCGAAGAGATGTTGCACCTGGCGCAGGTCACGAACATGCTCTCCGCCATCGGCGGCGCCCCCCACTTTAAGCGCACGAATTTCCCCATGCCGTCGACGGCGTTTCCTTTTGGAATACGGCTGACGCTTCAGCCGTTTTCGAAAGAGACCATCGAACGCTTTGTGTGCTATGAAATGCCGGAGGCCGGCATACTCTCCGCCGAACAAGAAGCGGTCTACAGCGCTATTCGGGCACGGATCGTCGCGGCACAAGGTGGCGGCTCCAACGATATCGGCGAGGGCGGCGCGCCCTTGCATCTCGACACGTTCGACGCGGGGGCGAGCTGCGAGCACTTTGAGATCGACTTCAAGACCGTCGGCGAGTTTTACCATAAAATCGAAACCGGCTTCAACGGGATCTCCGAAGACGAGCTGTTCATCGGACCGCCGGAAGCTCAAGCCAATGCGCGTTTCGTCGATCTTGGGGGAGAACTCGTGCCTGTCGTTGACCGTAACTCCGCATGCGCCGGGATCGACATGATCGTCGAGCAGGGCGAGGCCCCGTCGCAGGCTCATCCCGACGCGCATTTCTGCGTCTTCGACGCGATCCGAAAAGAACTTGCGGAAGCGATGGCCCAGGCGAGCGCGAGCGGAATCCCGTTCGAGCCGGTTCGTCCAGTCATCTCAAACCCGATGACGCGCTTCTACGACGACACCTCGGGCGGAACGATCATCCGCGAACCGTTAACCCACGCCGTCGCAGACTTATTCAACGTTGCCTACGAGACGATGTTGCTGATGCTGCTGCGCTTCTTCGCGCACACGGAGGAAACTGAGGCCGAGCTCGAGCAAGTGTCGCGCGCGACGCTGCGGCTCATGACGACAGTCATCCGTCCACTCGGCGAAGCACTTACGAAGATGCCGGTGGGTGATCCCAGCTTTGCCGCAATGACCGCGGGGCCAGGTTTTGGCTACAACCGCGATGTCCATCTCTTGCCGCACAAGCGCGCGGCATGGACCTTTTTCGGTGAACGTCTGCGCGAGCTTGCGACCGTTGCGACACACTTACGCAGGGAGCACGCCCTACCGACGGAAGTCGAAGAGGCCGCGGCCGCGCTGCAAGACCTCGCCGAACAGTTCGCTCCCCTCGACCGCTCATGGAACGCATGGACGGAGCTTGCGGAGCTGCGAAGCACTGAGGCAGCGTTGCCATGCGCGATCGCGCCGGAGCTCGACGGCCCATATCTTGTCACCAATCTTGAGAACTTGACGAATTCGAAGCGCGAGCGGTTTGATGCGCGGCCGGAAATGGCCCTTTGCCGTTGCGGCGGATCGGCCAATAAGCCGTTTTGCGACGGGACTCATGCGCGTATCGGGTTTGCCAGCCGCAAACTTCCCGCCCGGGTGGAAGACCGGCGAGACAATTACGCGGCCGGCTCTCTGACGATCCATGACAATCGCGGCATTTGTCAGCATTCGGCCTATTGCACCGACGAACTCGCGTCGGTCTTCAACAACAAACGCGAACCGTGGATCGATTCCAACGCCGCCACAGCTGAACGCATTATCACGCAGGTTCGAAGATGTCCCTCCGGCGCCTTAAGCTATTCCATCGATGGCGTTGAACATCGCGACGAACAGCGTGCGCCGGTAGTAACGGTCTCGCAGGACGGCCCGTATCGAGTAACCGGCGGCGTTGCCCTGCAAGAGGATGCGTGGGCCGAGGGCTCGTCGCAGGAGCATTATACGTTATGCCGGTGCGGTGGCTCGAAAAACAAGCCGTTCTGCGACGGAACGCATTGGACGAACAACTTTCACGATGAGAAGAACTGACGTACGACTGCGATCGTAGGGGAGACTCCGGACATGACCTCAGCTACCGCGATATCAGCTGACCATCACCAGGTCCTCGACGCGTTCCGCAGCACGAAGGTCCTGATGGTTGTCGCCAATCCGAGCGTCAATCCGAAACTTGGATGGCCGCTCGGATTCTGGGCAGCCGAACTCATGCACCCGTATTTTGAATTCACTGAGGCCGGATTCGAAGTGACCGTTGCGAGTCCGGATGGAGGAAAGGTCGAGCCCGATGCGTTGAGCGACCCGCGCGATCCATCCAGATGGTCTGCCGGCGACCTCGTCTCGATGGGTTTTCTCAACACGCCCCAGTGCGTCGCGCTCCTCGTGAAAACCCCCAAGCTTGCGGATCTTGAATTGGTCCGGCTACGACGCGCTCGTGGTCTGCGGGGGGCAGTCGCCAATGTTTACATTTCGGGAAAACGTGGATCTCAAGCGCGCAATCCGTACATTTTACGAGTCGAATAAAGTCACCGCCGTTTTCTGCCATGGCGTCGCCGCGCTTGTCGACGTCCAGCTCGCCGACGGTTCGTATCTGATAAGCGGAAAGACCATCACCGGCTTTTCCAATGTCGAGGAGGAGTTCTCGGACGCATTCGTCGGTCAACAGGTCATGCCATGGCGACTAGAAGACGTTCTTAAAGAACGCGGAGCCAACTACGTAATGGGGGGCCGCTTCAAAGCGTTCTGCGTGCGCGACGGCAATTTGATCACCGGCCAGCAGCAATACTCCGGCCGCAAAGTCGCACAGCTTGTCATTGATGCGTTAGGCGCCTAGTCGGTGCGACTTTGCGTTGTTGGACGGGGCGCTGGCGTACGGCCGGGCGAGCCTTGCTGCAGACCAGCAGTCCGGTAATCTGTTGCGATACGTTAATGAACCTGAGATCGTAGGCGATGCAGCGTGCTTATGTTTCAAGATCTGATCGGCGACGCGTCCCAGCCGGTAGGACCGACCGACCTGGTTGCGGACTGGTATGCGGCGCCTACAAGAGGTATCGATCCACCTTCGCCATAGCTGCGACGACGACGCGGCTCGAGATACGTCTTCGCGAAAAGGTCGAATCTGCACGGCTCGCGTCGTTTTCGGCCAGTTAGCAAGGCCGGTGAGGCCCCACACGCTGCACTTAAGCTTTTCTTAATCGGCATAGGGAACGCCGTGATTGTTCCACTACGAGAGCAGTTGGAGTTTATGAGCGCGAAAAACTTAATCCCCTGGCTCGGCGTGTCGAGCGCCGTTGCCGGTTGCTGTAGCGTAGCGCTTGCTGCGCCCCTTTCCGCTCCCTTTTCCGTCGGCGCGACTCGAGCGACGCGTACGCCGATCAAGCATGTGATCGTCGTCGTGATGGAAAACCGTTCGTTCGACAACATGTTCCGCGGCTTTCCCGGAGCCGATTCGGTGGCGAGTGGTCGCGGCCATCTCGGGCAGGTCATCCCGCTCGCGCCGACGCCCTATGAAGGCGTTTGCGACCCGGACCACTCGCACGAGGCGTGGGTCAAGGATTACGACGCCGGAAAAATGGACGGCTTCGACACCACACCTGCATCATGCATCGGCGTTACCGCCGCCTCGACCTATCCGTACGGTTATCTGCCCTACGCGGAAGTGAAGCCCTATTGGGATATCGCAAAGCAGTTCGGCGTCGCCGACAACATGTTCGCATCGCAAACCGGACCGAGTTATCCGGGACACATGTTTATCGTCGCGGGCACTTCGGGTAATCAAACCGACGATCCGTCGAACGCGCTCGTCTGGGGTTGCGATTCGCCCGCCGGAACGACCGTTCCATACTTGAACGCACAAGGCACTATTGCCGGTACGGAATTCCCTTGTCTGTATCGAACACGTACGCTCGGCAACATGCTCGACTCGTACGGACTTTCGTGGGCTTACTACTCCAACGACTTGAGCTATCTCGCAACCGGCCAAGAGTACGACCTCAGCACCCAGCCGGAAGACGCGTTTGCGCTCGTGCGTAACGGACCCGACTGGCAAAAGGACGTGATCATGCGCGACGGTGTCGATCGCGAGTTCCTAGATATTGCGCGAGGGAATCTGCCGGCCGTGTCATGGTTCAATCCACCGGTCATCGCCTCCGATCACGCGCAGGATACGACAAATTTCGGTCCCGACTACAACGCCGATCTCGTCAACGCCCTGATGACCTCGCCCGCCGGTTACTGGAAAGATACCGCGTTATTCATCACGTGGGACGATCCGGGCGGTTGGTACGATCACGTCCGTCCTCAAGAACTCGACAACAACGGTCTCGGATTTCGAGTGCCGTTGATCGTAGCCGGACGTTATGCGAAGCGAAGCTATGTATCCCACGTTCGCCATGAGTACGGTAGCTTGCTAAAGTTTATCGAATACAACTGGAATTTGCCTACCCTCGGGACGACCGACCGGCGCGCAGATAATCTCCTGGACATGTTCGATTTTTCGGCGAAAAACGGCAGCACCGCGCCCGTGCCGATAGCCAATTATCACGCCGGCATAACGCCGCTGTTTTTCGAGACGAAGGTCCCGCTCGATACGAAACCCCTCGACTACACCCCCAAAGAGTAAGGAAGCAGGACTGCTTTCCGAATCCGCGGCGCACAGCACCTCGCATTTTCGAAGTTGCGCGGCTCCCATTTTAACTACGCAGTTTTGACGGATGTAGCCAGGGCGTTCTGAGACAGATTTTCGTGACACGCGGGACCGCATTGCTCTTAAGTGGCGAATTATCCCGAAAAAGGCCATTGCGGGACTTTAAGCCAGTTGAAGCTATGTATCGACGCCGTCGGCCGATCGGTCCTGAGCCGACGCGGACCGAAGTTGTCCAGGCGTTTTTCCAGCGAGTCGAAGGACAACACGGTTCATATGCGCCTGGTGCGCAAAGCCGGACCGCTGCGCGACCTCCGCTAGGGGCAGCTTGGTCGTCGTGAGGAGTTCAACGGCGCGATCCGCGCGGCGACGCAGTACATACTGATGGACTGGGAGCTCATTTACATCGCGAAATGCCATCGAGAAGGCTTTGCCTGATAACCCGGCGGCTCGCGCGAGTTCATCGACCGCAAGCGGTGCGTCGAGGTGTTCGTCGATTATCTTCATAACGGATTGCAGCCGCACGCCCTCGAGCGTTGCACGGCGCGGCCTTTTCCCGCGCGATCTCGCTTGACGCAGAAGGCTGGACAACACGAGGCCGATGGCCCAGGCCCGAGATGCCGTCCCTTCGTCGTCGCTTGCCTCAAGACGGCGGCAGAGCTCTGCCACTAATGGCTCTCGCGTTGGCCGCCGCAGCAAGGACTCATACTCTTCGATCCGACCGCCGATCTGAGCCAAAATTCGAGTCACGAGATGACGATCGAGCTGCAGTAGCGTGAGCTCGCGTCCCTCTTCTATCGTAAACGCCGTCGGTCGATCGGGCAGGCTGACCAGCAGATCCCCGGGGCCGCGTGAAAACCCGCTTCGCTCCGGCGCCAAGGTCGATGTCCGCATAAGATGATCCGCGGCGCACGACTCGCACCTGAACGAGGCCGGACGGTGGATGCCGATACACACCGGCCGGGAAGTACACGCGGGATATCTCCCATGGTTGTGCTTCGCTCGCATCTGCGCTGGTCGGCATTCCCCTAGCATAATCGTTTCAGATCATTAGGGATATGGGCGCCGGATTGTGCAACGGGAAGAACATGGAAGAGCCACGAGCCCTCTTAAGCGACAATGAGCCGTCGCTTAGGAGAGTCACGATGGTCAACCGACCGGCAAGTCACGACGAAGTCCCGATACGCGCGGTACCCCACGAAGTCGTAGCTACGTGGCCGACAGGCACCTTTCTGGAAAACATTGCCGTCGTGGCCGACGGTTCGTTCGTCATCTCGGTCCACAATAGGCGCGAGCTTCACCGCCTGACGGCGGCTCGCGAGCGAACCGTTTGGGTCTCGCTGCCCGGGCCGCCGGCGGGCCTCGTTGCGGTTCGAGACGGCGTCTTTGTGGCGGTCGGTGAGCCCGGAAAAGAGCCTGGACGTATCTTCAAAGTCGGGAACGACGGACACGTCGAGCAACGGCTCGTTGTGCCCGATTCGTTGTTCTTGAACGGTTTCACGCCCGGGCCAGACGGCTACGCGTACACGGTCGACTCGATCGTTGGCGTTGTAATTGAGGTCAATCTGCGGCAATCGACCTCGCGCGTCGTCTTACACGATGAGCGTCTGACAAAATGTTCGGCCGAGCCAATGTTGCCTGGCGCCAACGGAATCAAGGCCGGCGACTCTTCCCTATACGTTACGAACACCGATCGCGCGCTAGTGCTGCAGGCGCCCATGGGACCCCATGGGCTGACGGGCGAGCTAGACGTTGTCACCGAGCATTTGCGCGGCGACGATCTCGCGCTGGATCTGGCGGGTAACCTGTATATCACCAACCATATCCATAACACGCTCATTTGTCTGAGCCCAGCGGGTCATCGTGTTGCGATTGCTGGCCCTGATCAGGGTATGCCCGGATCGACGGCGTGCGCCTTTCGCCGCAACGAACCGGGGGCGCTTTACGTCACGACGACGGGCGGCATGGTCATGCCGCTTAATGGCGTCGTCCAAGAGGCCAAACTCGTGCGCCTCGATGTCGGAGAGCCCGGCCGCCCTCTTCCCTTTCCACTCTAAATGAAAGACGTTTCCATGCCGAATGGCCCCAAGATATTGATGGTCGTGACTAGCCACGGCGACATCGACGAGAAGCCGACAACCGGAATCTGGTTCACTGAGTTCTCCGAGCCGTTCGCGACGTTTATTAAAAGCGGCGCTACGGTTACCGTCGCTAGTCCGAAAGGCGGTCCGGCGCCGGTCGATCCGCGAGGATACCCGGACAAGGAACAGATCGCGAGTGCTCGCGACGCGCTGGCCGTTTTGAATGCCACGGTGCACCTCTCTGCGGTCGCGGCCACGGAATTCGACGCGGTATTCTTCCCGGGCGGCCACGGACCAATGTTCGATCTTGCAACGGATCAACGTGCTAAGGCGCTTATTCGCGAGTTTTGGGAATCCGGTAAACCTGTCGCCGCCGTCTGTCACGGTCCCGCAGCGCTCCTTGACGTGACGCTCTCAGACGGCTCTCGCCTTCTTAGTGGCAAGACGGTAACCGGCTTCAGTAAAGGCGAAGATGCGGTCGACGCGCTGTTCTCCCACATGCCGTTTTCGCTCGAAGACCGCATGATCGCCGATGGCGCGCACTACATTGACCAACCACCCAAGAGCGTCCACACGGAAACGGACGGCAACTTGGTGACCGGGCAGAACCCGGCGTCAGCGCAAGCCACTGCCGAGGCGTTCCTATACGTCCTTAATCAGATCAAGGTTTAACGTGGCGCACTACGCCGTCCTGTGTACGATCGACCAGACGAAGCTCGATCTATTCGCCCGTCTGCGAGCCGAACACTACGCGTTTCTCATCGCACAGCAACAACGGATATTCCTCGGCGGTCCGGCGCGGACGTCGGAAGGTGGGCCTCCGCAGGTGATGATAATCATCGTTGAAGCTTCCGCACTCAATGATGCTGAAGCGTTTATCGCTGCGGAACCGTACAATAGAAACGGTGGGTTCAGCGAGGTCAGCGTGCGCCCGTGGAGTCAAGTGCTGCCGGAGATGACGGCCGGCGATCTTGCTCGCACGCACGACGCCGAAGTGCAGAAAGCTGGCTCCTAAGGGGAACGCGTGACGTGAGAATATTAATCCAGACGACGATCTCCTTTACCGCGAACGACTAGAACGCCGGTCGTTTTACTCTTCTTGCGAATAAACTCCGCACTGCTGGGCACGACGTAACGGCCCGCGACCGTTGAGAACAACCGGACGGCTCCGATAAGATATTGCCGCGCTTAGTCGACGCCGACTTTGACCAGCTTTGGCTGATGGCGGTCGACGTGGGAAGCGGCCTTGCGCCGGCGGACGTTAACGGCATCCTGGAGTTTCGCGAAAGCGGCGACGGAATCGTAACCGCTCGCGATCACCAAGACCTTGGTGTGTCCCTCGGCAAGCTACATTCACTCGGAACCCTCAACCATTTCCACTCGCTCAACCTCGAAGACGTTGATCCACGAGAAAGCGACGATCGCCACAACCCGGACATCTCCCAATTACCATTCGGGCGCGAACGGCGACTATCAGCGCATCACTCCGCTCGAACCGATCCACGATCTTTTGCGTTCAAGCTCTGCGCCGAACGGGTCATCCAGTTTCATAGATGTCCGTCCGACTGCTTGGAATCGCGCGCGCGCATGGTCGACTCGACAATCTGCAGCAGTCCTGTCGGGTCCGTCGCCAGCAGCTGTTCAAGCGGGGCGATACCTGCCCCAGCCAGTAACGAAATCTGCCCGCGCCGGCCGAATCGAAGGAGTGGTTCGACCGGCACCTGTGACGTTTCGCTGATTGACGCCTGGCGCGTCACCGTGCTCGGCCGTTACGAGCTGGCACCCGGAAATATACGATGTGGACCTGGCCCCACTGCGTCCTTTCCGACCGTCGGAGGTGTACGTTGAGCACCGCGCGGAAATTGAGCGATGTCACCCGGAACATAAGAGTCCCGATATTGGCGCGGTAAACGCACTGAACGAGCTTGTGCGCGAAGGAGCGCTTACAAAAATCGACGCTGGCTTGTACGTACGTGCCGGCACAGGACCACGTTCCTATTATCGTTCAATTTGAGACTGCCGGCGTGGTTGCGACCTACGAGGCGTTCATGCGTGAGATTTCCGCGGAGCTGGGCACCTCGTACCCGTATCTTGCGCACGCATACGTCGAACCAGTCGGTGGTCAAGTGTCCGGAATGTTCAAGCACGGTTGGAGCTTTGCTTACCTGGCGATGGCCGGGCCCAGCCGAGTAATTCTCTTCGGCTTCGCGACGCGCTGATTCCCACGCCGCTATGCCGGCTCGTCTCGAAGCTGCGAACGCAAAACGATCGATCGAAGCATGTACCCGAACTTGCGCTCGGCAGCGATCTTGAGCCGGTGCTCATGAACGACGACACGGCTCATATGCCAGCGCGCGCGATCGGAGCGTGGCTCTTACGCGATGATGTAGCTGTCGCGCAGTCGGTTGCAGATCTGCGTCCGTTCGAACGACGGAAGTCTATGCGTGATTAGTGCAATTGCGCAGCGTATCTAATATACAGTTGTAAAATCGATGAATACGCGATTCGGAAGTATCGCGTATCATCGCGGATTATCGACGAGGCGAGTTTTAAACGCTGAGGGTGAAACGGAGTCATTTTGCATGGTGCGCCCGTCGCTGCTACTAGTAGTCTGTATCCTCACCTTCCTCACACCGTCAGCCTGACATACGGAAGGCCGTCTCGTCCGACAGTCACTCTCAGGAGGTGGCTAGGGGATCAGTGGATGTCGGGAGGATTCGACCGCGAGCGGCTTGTAGGCCTCTCGACCCGACTTTAAGATGGCAGACGGAGAAGTGGGATGCAATCGGTCGTCGATCGCGTGCAGCGCTGGCGTGCGGCCGGTGATGGCATCGCGTACCTTCGAGAACCGGCGAGTCAGGAGCTACTTAAAAGCTTTGCGGCGTGGTGCCGTACCCGTTTCGGTTATGAAGTGCCCCCGGGGTTTCTTTCCTTTCTAGCCGAGACAGATGGCGCTCAGCTCGACAACGTCATCTTGGCTTCGGTCAGTTCGATCATGATGAATAACACATCGCACGAAGAACTCCGGTCCTACGAGGAGCGCATCCAAAAAAGAATACGTTCGAGCGAAAATCGAATCGTCATGGACATACGTGACGAACCGTTCTACATCCGCGACAGCGAAGATATGCGCGGCCGGAGTCTCATTATCGGCACGAATGGTAACATGGATAAGCACGTCATTCGCGCAGAGGGAACGTTTGAGATCGTAAACTACTTCGATATCGGCGAAACGTTCGAGTCGTATCCACACGCCGACGCCTATTTCGAGGAACTCGAGAAGCGCTACGGTGACGTTTCGTCGGGAAAGGAAGAATTCGATCAAAGGAGTTCTTCGTAGGTGCCTCCCGCTATATCTCGGCTTTCCTCTGTGATGATATGGTCCTTCAGCGTGCGCAAGACTCGTCTGCTTTGCTGGCCGCGACGGCATCGGACGCGGCCTTCAGCGCCTGCCTGTAGTTTTGGCGGCGACCGCGCTCAATAAAGACGCCGCGTGTGTCCCGGCACACGAACCGAGCCTCGCCTTCGGGTGTCGCAAAGGCTTCACGTTAGCGCAACCGTGGCTGCGTGACATCTACTCAGACTGGATACCAAGTGGAGAATGGCAGACGCGCTCCACGCGCAACCAGAGCGAGTGCAGTGTCGAAGATCGCGAGTTCCTCTCCGGGGGCGGCGTTGGATGGGCACGCGATCCCGTTCTCATCTTCGTCGTAGAGACGTCTACCGATCTCTTGACATTGTTTCCATTCGACGCCCATCGGATACGAACGCGGCAGCCCTAGAAAAAGGAGGCCTTCGTCCGTGACGGCATCGACGAAAGGAGACTCCGTCACGTTTACAATTTGGAGCGACGGGCGTTGCTCTGGCCGTAAGTCATACAGCGTTGCTATTTCGCCCTCGTAGGCTCGTCGCGCGTTGGCTGCAGCGACGGCGATGTTGCCATTGAGATACAAGACACCGTAGCTTCCGGCTGCGTTCCAGCGGCCCCCGGTTCGTGCTCCCGGCGCCGTATCAAGGGGATCGTCCCAGGATGGATCTGCGACACGATAGTGCTCGCCGCCACGAATGAGCCGATTCAGCGGGAGTTGTACGCGAAAAGAGATTCCAGGTAGGCGTACACGGGTTCTACACCGGCCTCGACGAGCGTTTCGAGAACACTCTTCCCGCCGAGGCCCTTGCCGGGCGTTCGCACGATCTGCGGCACGCGGGCCGGGATGAATTTGCGGACAAAAACGTCCGCGAGCTCGCGGACACGATCGACGTCGGCTGCTCGCGTAACGGGTACGGAATGCTCAGACCAACCTTGAACAGCGGGACGCGAGACGCGAAAAAGCTGGGCGAGTTCCGCATAGCTCAGGCCAAAATGTCGGCGTATCGATTCGAGCTCCTTACGCCCAACCCGAGGAGTGGCCACCTTTCCCATGGAGATAGCGTACCATGCCCGGCAAGCCAACGGCAATCAACCGGCAAGCGTAAAGCAACGGGGCGTGCACGGACTCCCGATCGACGCAAAAACGGTGCAGCGCTCGGGTGCGCTCAGGGGCGCAATTCGAGCGACGAACGAGTCGCGCGGGCGACGGCGGTATCCCCGAACGGTAACGGAACGAGCGTACCGGCGAGCCAGGCGGGGGCCAGATCCCGATAGTGCGGCGAGCCCGGTTCGCCCGACTCACCGAGCGGAATAACGATGCCGCCTGCGTCCCAATCGCCGACGTCCCAAACGGCGCGAAAACTTTGCGCGTTGGCGGGTGCCTGCACGTGCGGCGAGTAGGCGTCGCCGAGTCCGGGAAAAAGCGCGCCGTTCCACACCCGGAGACCGAGGCCCGCGAGCGGATGGGCGGCGGTGCGCGCGCCCACGATGCTCCACGGAGCATCCCATTGACCCCGCGCGTGCAGGGCGAGAATTGCTTCTCTCGTCGCCGCGGCGACGAAGGCATCGAAGTCGTCGTGCGGTACCCAACCGCGCGGCCGCTCGCGTAGCGCCCGCAGCAACGCGACGAACGCCGGGCCGCCTTGATCTTGCAAATAACGCCGTGCCAGCGCCGGCCGCAGATGCATGCGTACGAGCCGTTCGGTCGCTGCGCGCCGTAGCGCATTAACGTACACGGCGGCGTGCGAAGTCGACGTAAAGCGGCCGTCGAATGTGGCGAGCGCGGCGCGTACCCGTTCGGCATCGGGCTCGTTCGCGTGCGAACGAGCGAGCGCGTCCGCCGCCATGTGCGCCAGATCGCGCTCTGCGGGCGACGTAATATCGGCTTGTATTGCGGAGAACGCCGCAACATCGTACGGCGGTCGTGCGAGCAAAGCCGCGATTCGCGCCGCACGATAGGGCGGTGAAAAGGCCGCACTCAAACGATAGGGATAACCTTTGCCGTAGACGCGATTGTTGGCAGTGAAGACGACCGTCGAACGGTCCGGAGCGACGTGCGGCAACGCGTCAAACGCAACGTTCGGGGCGGGCGTAGCCGGATCGCTCGCACCGTCGTGCGTGGCCAGCCCCCACGCGTCGTCGCGCGGAATATCGCCCGCGAGCCAATAGCCTGCGGTGCCACGATCGTCCGCGAACACGAAGTTTTGTGGCGGACCCGGATAACGCGCGAGCGCGCGGACCGCTGCCGCCGTCGAAGCTGCCCGGTCGAGGCCGTCGAACTGCTCGACCGAGCTGCGGCGGTCGGTATCGGCCGTCCATGCCGCGGCGAATTTCGTCTCACCGCGCTCGAGGAAAACGAAGCCATGGCGAGTGCGCAGATAGTCACGCGTTTCCGGGCTTCCGAGGCGCACGTGAAAAACTTCGTGCCGCACGTCTGCGCGCAAGAGCTTACGTCCCGCCCGGTACAATCGTTCACCACTAAAGCGTTCGCGATAGACGCGCACGGTCGCGACCGTGCCGTTCGTGGCGCCCCAGGCGAGATGCGCGTTGTGGCCGAGCACGACGCCGGGCACGCCCGGCAGCGTCGCACCGGCAACGTGATAGCCCGGAGCTTGCAAATCGACGAGCCACCATACGCCCGGAATGCGAAGTTCGAGATGCGGATCGTTGCCCAGCAGTGCGCGATGCGTGCGCGTCAGCGCAGCCCCGGCAGCGAAGTCGTTGCTGCCGCGCCCGGCGCGGGTGTCCATAACCTGCGCGTAGAGCGGCGAAGCCGCCGGAAACGGGAGCGCGAGTCCCGGCAGCGGCGCCACAGGCGCGCGAACGCGTGGGGCCAGCGGCGAATCGTAAGCCGGATCGCTGATCGCGAAAAAAGCATCTCGAGCGGCCGGCCCGACGGCCGTCTCGACCTCGGCCCGGAGTGCGACGTCGTCCCAAGAATCCGTCAGCGCGAGCACGGTCGAAAACGACGCAATCAGCGAATCTTGCGCCGTCCACGGCTCCGGGCGGTAACCGAGAATACGAAACTCCGGCGGTACGGGGCGCCGCACCAGCGCAGCATCGACACCGGCGGCGAAGGCGTCGAGATGCGCGCGTTCGCGGGCGGACAGATTGGCGAGTTGAGCGCGCGCTATGGCGCGCACGTCGAACGTCCTGGCCGCAACGTCGCTTGCGAGCGCAACGCTGCCGAACACCTCGGCTAGCCGTCCGGTTACGAGCCTTCGGTAAAGATCGAGTTGGAACAACCGATCCGACCCTTGCAGATACCCCTCTGCAAAGAACAGGTCGCGTTCGTTTTGCGCACGCACGTGCGGCACGCCGCGGTCGTCGCGCGTAATTGCAACGGGCGCCGAGACGCCGAGGCCGGCAGCGACACCCGACTCTTCTTGTGCGCCCGCACGAACGCCCGCGTAGACGTATGCGGCGAATCCGGCGACGATGAAGACAAGCGGAACGAGCGCGATCAAAAACGAGAGCCCGAGGCGCGACCACGGGCCCCTTCCGCGGCCGCGCCGCGTGACGCCCGGCGGCTTACTCCTGGAGACGGAACGTAGTCCCGGAGTCGAACGTAAACTTCGGTACGGCATCCGGAAAGTGATAGTCGACGAAATCGAATTCGAACTTCGGAATCGTTACGTCGACGCCGAAGTTGAGCGGTTCTTCGGCGACGATTTGTTGGACGTAATTACGGCCGTCGAGGACGACGTAGTGGACCATCCACGAGACGCCGTCGTAGGGCTTCCCGCTCAGTAAGCCTTGCACGCGGACTTGAAGCGTGCGATAGGTCGCCGGATCGATCCACAAGTCGCGCAGGCGGTTGAGCGCGGGATCGCGCAGCGGCGTCAGGTGCAGATGCAACGCGGGCGCGCCGAAAAGCGTCTCCGTGCCGGCTAGCTCGATCTGATAGGCGCGTGTATTCGCCTCGACACGCGTAATCTCACGCAGGGTATCACTCGGCCCGGCGCTGGGTGAGGTGCTCGGATCCGGCGACGGGCTCGCGAGGGTCAGGCTCGCCGCGAAGCGTGTCTTGAGCCCGAACGAGGAATCAGGCTCGAGGCGCGGCTCGTCGACGCGGATCGGCTCGGCATCCGCGTTCGTATCGAACAGCGTCGCGCCGAAAATCGAGAAGGCGGCGCCGCGCAGCCGTGCATTTTCGGCCGGAATATCGTGCAACCGTTCGAGCTTGAACGCCCCGTCCGAAGTTCGGTAATACGCATCCCACCACGTGCTGACGACAAACTTTCCATGCTGATAGCGCTCGAGCGCGCCGTAGCGCACGTACGGTACGTCGACGCGTTGCCGCCAAGCCTCGCGCACCTTAGCGAAGATCCGTTCGGCTTCAGTATTCGGCGAGGGAGTCGGCTCCGGGACCGGTGGCGTTTTGGCTCCCAGGAGCGCTATTCCAAGCGCACAAAGCGCCAGCCGTCGATACATTAGGGGCGGTTTCGGCGCTACCCGCGCCGAACCCGCGACGCGCCTTAAGCCTCGTTCGTCAGCGGGCGATATGCCTCATGGATATCCCGCTTCGCGAGCAACAAGGCTCCCTCGATGATCGTTTCCCGCGTAGCCGCGCAGCTGCAACGCACAGCAGCACACCCGTCGCCGGCATGCAACGTCGCTCCGTGATGACAATGTTCGCAAAGCACGAGATGGTCCATGGCGTTAACTCCAAAGAGACTCGATGGTCCGCCGACGACGTACGACGCGGCCGGTCAGGGCTTTGACGACCGACCCACTGAAACGTTCCTTCACGGAACGGGAACCGATGCTATCAACGTTCCGAGCAGCGTTTCCGCGTCGATCTTGTCTACCAGCAAGCGGTAACTATGCGCCACGCGGTGCCGCAAGACCGGTGCGGCGCCGGCGCGGACGTCGTCCGGGGTGACGTAGGTACGCCCGTCTAAGAGCGCCGCGGCGCGAGCCATAGCGGCGAGCGCGAGCGTCGCTCGAGGGCTTGCTCCGCGTTCGATGTACTCGTGCGGCGCGCGCGAGGCTGCAACGAGAGCCACGATGTAGTGCGCCAGGCGCCGGTCGAGGTACACGGCGTGCGCTTCACGCTGCCAGCGCCGCATATCGTCTACGGCTACGATGTCCGCCGGCAAAGCGGGCGCCTCGCCACCGAAGCGCTCGAGAATGGCGAGCTCCTCGGCCGGGTTCGGGTAGCCCAGCAATATTTTCACGAGGAAGCGATCCATCTGCGCGAGCGGCAATGCGTACGTGCCGTCGCCGTCGAGCGGGTTCATCGTCGCGGTGACGATGAAGGGATCAGGTAGTGCGAAGCTGCGCGGACCGATCGTCACCTGCCGCTCCTGCATCCCTTCGAGCAACGCAGATTGGACTTTCGCCGGGGCGCGATTGATCTCGTCGGCCAGTACCACGTTCGCGAAGATCGGTCCGAGCGAGGTCGTAAAATCGCTCGTACGCTGATCGAAAATGCGCGTCCCGACGATATCGCTCGGCAGCAGATCGGGTGTAAATTGCACGCGCCGGAAGCTGCCACCGACGGCGGCTGCGAGTGCGCGGCAGGCGAGCGTCTTTGCGAGGCCCGGTGGCCCTTCTAAAAGAACGTGACCGCCCGCGATCGTCGCTTGCACGAGCGCTTCGAGCGTCTCGTGTTGTCCGACGACGGTCTGCCGCAGCGCCGCCAGCAGCTCGCGCGGCGCTACCGCAGGTATGGCAAAGCCTCACGGACGGCTTGCGGAAGTTGCGTGTCCTCGCAAAATGCGGCCCGTTCGACCGCCGTCAGGGCCGCCGTTCCCGCGGCCTCGGGGAGTGCATCCCGAGCGAGCAGGTCCGCGAGCGTTTCATCGTCTCGCGCTTGCGCGCGGGCGCGAAGTGCGTGCCGCAGCGCCGTAACCCGCTCGCGCGTCGGCTCCCGTGCGAGTGCCGCGACCAGCTGCTCGAACTCGGGGGGTTCGCGCTGGGGCGCGCGAGCGACTGCAGACGGCGGGGCCGAGTCGCGCACGACGGCGTGCCGGGCGCGGGGACGCAGCCGCCACAGCACCGCTCCGGCAATGGCCAGAAACAGCGCCACGAGCGCCAAGCGCAAGCCGTCAGCAGCCAGCGCGTAGATCGTCTCGCGAACGTCGTTCGTGCGTGCCGCACCGGCCGGCGTCACCCGCAGCACGAGCGTGTCCGTGATGAAGCGGCTCGGACGAGCGGTGCGTCCGTCGATCGCAGCGAGCGTCGCCGGGCCGAGCGTTCGATCGCCGGGCTGCGTGGCATCGAGCGTCAATGTTTCGTCGCATGTCGTGCCGCTTGCGGTCTCCGAGCAGCGCCGTTCGTCGCCGAGCTCTTCGAAGCCCGACAAATTCGGCAAGGTCACGTTGTCCAGGGCCGCGATGCGTTCTGCGAGACGCGCGGAAATCGTTATGTGAAACGGCTCGCCGACGTGCACCGCCGTCCGGTCGGCACGAAGCGCGAAATCGTAGACGTGCAACGTCGCGAGTTCTTGCGCGGCGGTCCAATCCGTCGTCACGGCTAGCGCTGTAGCGACGGCCGTTACGACGGTAGCGAGCCGAGCCACTCACGAAACAGAAACCGTCCATCCGAGGGGCCGGGCGACGCTTCGGGATGAAATTGCACCGCCACGATCGGCAACGTCTTGTGCTGGAAACCTTCGTTCGTACCGTCGTTGAGATTGATCATCGTCGCTTCGAGATGCTTCGGTAGCGAAGTCCCGTCGACCGCGTAGCCGTGATTATGCGCCGTCACCATCACCGTATCGCGTACGAGATCTTTGACGGGTTGATTGCCGCCGCGATGGCCGTAGGGAAGTTTATAGGTTTCTCCACCGCACGCGAGCGCCAGCAGTTGGTGCCCGAGACACACGCCGAACATCGGGACTTCGCCTACGAGCGAGCGCAAGGTGTCGATTGTCTCGGGAAGGTCGGCCGGGTCTCCGGGGCCGGGGGAGATCACCAGCGCATCGGGCCGGCGCGCGAGCAATTCTTCACGCGAAACGCCGTACGGAACGATCGTGAGCCGTGCTCCGAGAGCCGAGAGATCGCGTACGATCGCGCGCTTGACACCGCAATCGATCACGATGACGTGCGGACCCGTCGCGCGCTCGCCGACGCTGCGCACGGTGCGCGTCGCGACGTCGGCTACCAGGCCGGCCGTCGACGTCTCGCGCGCATACGGTACGAGCGCCGTTTCCATTTTTTCGATTGCGCTCGCACCGACGGCGAGTGCCGCCCGCAGCGTGCCGTGTTCGCGCAGCACGATCGTCAGCGCGCGCGTATCGATGCCGACGAGGGCGGGGACGCGCTGTTCCGTCAGCCACGACGCGAGGTCGGTCTTCATCGCATGATGCGACGGATGGGCTGCGATACGTTTAACGATCGCACCGGCGACGCACGCGCGCGGGTGCTGAGCGGCGGTACCGGAGACGCCGTAGTTGCCGATCATCGGATACGTGAAGGTCAAAATCTGGCCGGCGTATGACGGATCGGTCAGCGCTTCCTCATACCCGGTCATACCGGTGTAGAAGACGGCTTCTCCCAGGGCAATCGCGTCGTAGCCGATGCCTTCCCCCTCGAAGCGCGTTCCATCGGCGAGCAGGAGGGCGGCGGGCTTTCTCATCGCGCGGCGCACGACCTGCTCACAGCAGCCGATCGAAATCGAGCGGCGACATCGCCTGCGGGAAAGAGTAGTCGACGAAATCGTATTCGAGACCGCTCACGAAGCGGTCGAGCCCGAAGCGCAGCGTGCCTGCGGACCGGATCTGCTGTACGTACGCGAGTCCCGCGAAGTCGACGAACGTAACGGTCCAACGCGCGTCGTCGTACGGCCGTCCGCTGAAGAGTCCGTCGACGTCCAACTGCAACGTCTCGTAATCTTTCGTCGCGACCCACAGGTCGCGCAAACGGTAGGTCCGCGGCTCGCGCAGCGGCACGAGGGTCAGATGGTACGCGTCCTGGTTGCGGACCCGCTCGATGCCGGCAAGGGCGATCGCATAATCGCGAGCCACGGCTTCGACGCGTGCCAGTTCGCGCAGCGGTTTTTCGGTAGCGAACAATCCCGCGGCCGGCGAGGCGACGGGCGACGGCGACGGGGACGGCGTTTCGGAGGCTGTCACGTTCGGCGATGCCAGCGCGTATTGCCGGCCGGCGCGAAGATCGGCTTTCGCGTCGCTGAGCGATAGCCCGAACGATGCGTTCGGCGCGACCATCGGATCGAGGATCGGAAAGGCATCCGCGTCGGGATTCGTATCGATCGTATCCGCCCGCGTCGCGCCGTGGTGCATGCGCAGATTCAAGGCGATCGAGGTGCCGCGCAGCCGGGCTTCTTCTTGCCCCGGCACGATGATGCGCTCGAGCGAAAGACTGCGGTCGGTATCGCGATACGCGGCGCGCCACCAATTCTCGTGGACGCGATTGCGCCATGTGTAGCGTTCGAGCAGGCTATAGCGTACGTACGGAGGACCGGTCCGCGCCCGCCAAACGCCTTTGGCTTGCGCGAAGATCGTTTCGGCCGCGGGCACGCTCGGGTCCGGGGCGGCGCCGGACGGCGGCGCCGCGCCAAGCATGACAACGATGAGCCACAGCGACCAACGCATCCTAATAAAGAGAATACCCCGCGCGAGTCGTTTCAGCTGCGTGCCGTTGCGTGGGCGCGAACGACGCCGTTCGCCATGACGAGTTCGCCCCGGGCGATCGTGGCGAGCGCACGTCGCGGCAAGAGCGCGCCGTCGAAGGGCGTGTTCTTGCCCAGCGAATAGAACTTAGCTGCGTCGACGCGCCACTGCCGGTCGACAAACACCGTGACGTCGGCCGGGGCTCCGATCGCGAGCGTTCCGCCCGCGAGCCCGAGAATGCGGGCCGGGTTCGTCGAGCACAGCGCCACGAACCGCTTGAGCGGCAGATCCGGCAAGGCGAAGGCGTAGGCGCCGAGCGCAATCTCGAGCCCTGAAAAGCCGACCGGAGCCGCGGCCAGCAGCTGCGCTTTTTCCTCGCGCGTGTGCGGGGCGTGGTCGGTCGCGAAGGCGTCGACCGTTCCGTCGCGCACCGCCTCGCGCAGCGCCCGCACGTCACGCTCGCGGCGCAACGGCGGATTGACCTTCGCATCGGCACGAAAGCGGTCGAATCGGGCGTCGTCGAAACAGAGGTGGTGCGGCGTCACTTCACAGGTCACCGTAATTTCTTGCGCGCGGCCGAAGCGGATGAGTTCGACGCTCATGGCCGTTGAAAGGTGCGCGATGTGAAACGGCTTGCGCGTATCACCGCTGATCAGCACGTCGCGCGCGACGTTGACGTCCTCGGCGAGTCCGGGTGCTCCGGAAAGCCCGAGTTCGAAGCTGCGCGCGCCTTCGTTCATGACCGCATCCCCGCGCAGCGCCGCGTCCTCGCAGTGCGAGATGAAGACGCCGGGCACGTCGCGGGCATAGAGCGCCGCCTGGCGTAAAACGCGCGGATTCTCGACGGCGAAGCCGTCGTCGCTGAACGCCACCGCGCCCGCATCGTGCAAGCGCCAAAACGGCGCGAGCTCCTTGCCGCCGCGGGCGCGCGTGATCGCGGCGATCGGATAGACGCGCGCCAGATTCGCCGCCTTCGCGAGCCGGCGCACTTCTGCAATCAGCGCGGGCGAATCGAGCGCGGGCTCGGTATTGGGCATGCAGGCGATGGAGGTAAAGCCGCCCGCGACCGCCGCCGCGCTCCCGGTCGCGATCGTTTCTTTGTGCGTTTGCCCCGGTTCGCGAAGGTGCACGTGCATGTCGACGAAGCCCGGCGCGACGATGGCTCCAGCGGCATCGAACTCTACCGCTTCGGGGGCGGCGAGATGCTCGCCGAGCGCGACGACGATGCCGTCGCGGAGCAGAAGGTCGCGCACCGCATCGAGTGATTGCGACGGATCGACGATGCGGCCGCCGCGCACGAGAAGAGCACCCATCGGTGCGGCCGCCGTTCGGCGGCCACAGAAAGCAACCTGCGCGCGGCGGGTCGCGCGTAGCAAGCACGGGTATTCTTGTCGGACATGATTTCGACGCAAAGCGACGGCGTCCACAACGCTACGGCGGCCGCCAAAATTGAAGCGCTCATCGCCGGCGTGCGCGGCGGCGAGCCGGCCCGGAGCCTCGCCGACGTAACCGTACTGCAGAGCGGGCTAGCCGACGTGGTAGGGCTGCCCCGTCTCGGGCGCGCGGCCGAAATGCGGCTGCTGCAGGCGGCGGGTTACCGCGATCTCGCCTACGGGCGGCTGTACGAAGGTCACGTAAACGCGCTACAGCTGATCGCACGCTGCGGCACGGCCGCACAACGCGACGCTTTGGAACGCGACGTTCGCCGCGGCCGGCTCTTCGGCGTCTGGAATACGGAGCCGCCGGACGGCGTACGCGTCGCGGCAGTTACCGCGGAGGGGTTGCGGCTCGGCGGCCGCAAGACGTTCTGTTCGGGAGCGGGCCGCGTCGGCGGGGCGCTGATTACCGCCCAAACCGCCGCGGGGAAGCCGCAACTGGTGCTGATCGATATGGAGCGGGAAAAGCCGCCCATCGACCGGAGCTTTTGGCAACCGTTCGGGATGGAAGCTTCGGATAGCTACGCCGTCGATTTCTCCGGCGTCCTCGTGACGCCCCAAGAAACGATCGGCGCGCCGGATGACTACGGACGTTCCCCATGGTTCAGCGCAGGCGCGGCTCGTTTTGTGGCGGTGCAAACGGGTGGCGTCGAGCGAATCGTCGCCGAATACGCTGCCTGGCTGCGTGCGGGGCAACGTTCCGAAGACCCGCTCGCCGTCGCGCGGCTCGGTTCGTGTACCGTTGCAGCCGGTACGGCCCGTGCCTGGACGGACGCTTGCACGAGCGCCTGGGCGGCTTACGACGGGCGAGCGCTCGCGGCACCGGAATTGCTTGTAACGGTCGATGCTGCGCGGGTAGCCGTAGAACGCGCCGCGCTCGACGTGGCGGAGGCCGTCGAGCGCGGTGTCGGCGCGCGAGGATTGCTCGAACCGGCTCCGTTTTCGCGTTTGATTCGCGACCTGCGCATGTATTTGCGGCAGCCCGCGCCGGATCAGGCCTTGATGCGCGTCGGCCGCGCCGCGCTGGAAAGCGACTCAGCGTAACTTTCGAGCGTTCGGATGGCGACGTCAATCGGCACGCGCGCGTAAGCCCGCAGCCGGCCAGCGAGCTGTGCTTCGCGTTCGAGCGCTTCAATTGCACAGCCCAGGGTTGCGGCTTTGCCGATTTGCCGCACGACCGCATCGCGCGTCAACCCGTACGCACGCCCCGCGGCGAGCGGGTCGGCGCGCCGTAGCGCCGAGCGGCCTTCGAAAAGAGCGATCGTTTCGGCCGGGTGTTCGACGAGATACGTGGCTCGGCCGTCTACGTGAGCGTCGATGGCGTGCAATTGAGCGGCGAAGCCGCCCTCGACGCGGCTCGTGCGTCTGCCACTCGTCGTCACGCGAACGCGCAGGCTGTGCCGAAACGAAACGTCGGCGCGCAGTAATGCCTTGTAGAGCGCCAGATCTTCGAGGACAGGAAGCGGAGGCGTCCCGCCGACCTGCCGGTAGGCTGCGACGCGTAAGGCTAGACTCGCGCCCTGATGATTCCCATGCCGAGGCCACGGGTCGTGCGCGACCGGATCGAGCAGCGTTTCGAGCCGCACGACCGCATACCGGTAACGATGCTCGAGGGCATAGGTGCGCCTCTCGCCGTCTGCGGAGCGCTCGGCGAGCGGCGCCGGCACGACGCGGCCGCCTAGCGCCTCGACCAGCGCGAGTTCCGCGATCGTCTCGGCGATCCACACCGGGGAAACGACGGTATCGGCGTCCGTCGTAGCGACGATGCCGCGCGAACTCGCCCACTGCACGCGCGCAGCCGCAGCGTTCATCGCGCTACGGCGCGCGTAGCCGACGTGGCTCGCGAAGGGCGCCAGCGGCGCCTCGACGACGTGCACGGCGAACTGCGGCCGGCGGCGTGCGAGCGCGCGCACTTGGGCGCCCGTATCGTCCGTGCAATCGTTCGCGAACACGATGACCTCGAACGCATCCGGATCGAATGCTCGCCCGTCGGAGCCCAGCTGGCGGAAGAACGCCTCCACCGTCGCGACGATGAAGTCCCGTTCGTCGCGCGCCGGAATCGCTACGGAGACGAGGCACTGCGGCCGGACGGGCGGCAGAGCGGCAAAGGCGCTCTCGCTCGCGCTCAAACGCGGCGCAAGAGATCGACGCGATAGCGCTCCCGCCGCGCGGCGTGGACGAGCGCGAAACGCGGATCGCGCAGGTAGGCTTCGTGGACGTCGTCGCCGTCGCGCAGATAGTCGTCGACTTTCGGAATCAAGTGCACGAGCAAGAGGGACGCGCCCGGTATGAGAGCGTCCGCGATCCGCTCGCGAGCGCCGGCGGCGTCGGCGTCGTTCCAATAGTAGCCGACTTCCGAAAGCGTGATCAGATCGAACGCGCCGTCCGGAAAGTCCGCCGGAATTGCGACCCGTTCGAAGCGGACGTTCGCGCTGCAGGCGTTCCGTGCGCGCGCCCGTTCGAGCGCAAGGCGGCTGATGTCCAGCGCCAACAAGTCCCCGCAGCGCGGCGCTAGCCGCGCCGTGAAGACGCCGATCGAGCACCCGATTTCGAGTGCTCGCGGATACGACGGACGTTCGAGAACGCCGAGCGACGTCGCGTACTTCTCCGCTTCGTATGTGCTCGTAGCAAAAGACCAGGGGTCGCTCGAATCCCGGTAGAGGCGCTCGAAATAGGCGTCGTCGAGCGATGCTTCGCTCACGCCGTCGCCCGGCCGCGGGGCAAGATGCGGAAGAAACGCTCGCTATCGGCATCCGCCCGCCGCAGCAGAAGCTCCGGCAGCGTAAAAGCCTCCTCGGCGTCGTCGATCAGTTGGCCGAGTTGCGAGCGATGAGCGGCGATCGCGAGCGCTTTACGTTTTCGAAACGCGCTCACGTCGACCGCACATGCTTCGATTTCATGCGGTAACGGCATATCCGAGGACGTACCCAAGTCGTCGAGCCAAACCGTGTATTCGTAGAGCTCGGCCGGTGAGCCGGACAGGCCGAGGGCCCGGCGCACCGCAGTCGCGGCCGCGATGTGGTCGCCATGCGCGTCGCGGATCCAAGGCGATAAAACGATCGTGGGCGCGAACTCGCGCAGGTGCGCCGCAATGCGCGCCGCGAGCACTTCGGCGGCCGGTCCACTATGCGCTAGTCCTGTGTCCGGTTCGCGCAAGAAGTGGGCTTGCGCGGCCGGGAGCCCGAGTATTGCAAGCCCCTCCGCCGCCTCGGCTTCGCGCACCGCTCGCAAGTGCGCGGCGGGAAATGTCTTCGAACCCGTATGCGAAGCCGCGCCATCGGTCACATACAGAATGCGCAGTGCTGCTCCCGCTGCCCAAGCCCGGGCGATAGTACCGCCGCATGCGAGCACGTCGTCGTCGGGATGGGGCGCGACGACGAGCAAGCGCTCCAAGCACGAAGCACTATCGCTCTTAAGGAAATCGACCACACTCTCGACTACTTATCGCGGTCGTCGTATTCCCGCGACCGGGACCACACTCACTTCTCGTCTTCTGAGGCTATAGCGCCGTAAAATGATCTCGCGGTAAACAATTTCGGAAGTTTCGACAGCTGCGCCCTCGCGATCCAATCGCCGGTCGACGGACGGTGGGCGGTGGGCGGTGGGCGTGCCGTTATCGTCGCCTCGCAACCGAATCGCCGCGCCGAGAAATAGGGCCAAGATCGCCTCGGGCAGCCCGAACCGCGCCGCATTCGCCGAATGACATGGATAGGTTCGAGGCGAGGATGCGGGAACGGGCTCCCGCCTGGTCGGCCTCCGACGTCCGCATGATGTTTCAAGGCCATCTCGAGCGCGGTTTCACGGCCGAGCCCGAAGATCTCAAGACATTGGCGCGCTGATGGGCATCCGCCATGCAGGTATGAAGCTTTCGGGCGCGAGACAGCCGCCGAATGGACCGCGTAATCAGACGATTCGTACTGGAGCCCTCGACGTGAAGGTTCTCGTGTTCGGAGGGGGTGGCAAGACCGGCGCCTTGGTCGTTGACCTAGCTCTCGAAAAAGGACACGAGGTCACCGTGCTCGTTCGCAATTCGAGCGCATATCGACGCACCGGAGTGCGCGTCGTTGCCGGCGATGCGACCGCGGCAGCCGATGTGCGCGGCGCAATGGGCGGTCAGGACGCCGTGATCGACGCGCTCGGTGGCACGACGCCGTATAAAACACAGATGCTCGAACGAACGGCGGCGCGTTCGATCGTCGACGCAATGCGCCACGAGGTCGCGCGCCGGCTCGTCGTCGTCTCGATGATGGGCTTAGGTGCGAGCCGCACGCAGGCGCCGCTTTGGTACCGGTATCTGCTCATGACGACGTTTCTGCGCGGCTCGACTGCGGACAAGCGCGCGATGGAGGCCGTCGTGTCCGAAAGCGGCCTGGAGTATGTGATCGTGCGGCCGCCGTTGCTCAAAGACGGCCCCTCGGCCGGTCGAGCGATCGTGCTCGCGGCCGGAACCGGGCACGACATCGTCCGTGCGGATCTTGCAGCGTTTCTCGTAGAACAGCTCACAGACGACGCGTACGTCGGTCGCGCGATCACCGTCGTCGGCCGATGAAGGCGTCTTGCCTTACACGCCCGCGCCTTGGCCGGCTTCGATTGTGAATTCGCGTAGTAGCGCCATGATGTCGTCCGTTTCTTCAGCCTCGAGAAACGTTTCACGGGGTCGTCGCAAAAGGTAGCCCTGCACGCCGTGGATTCCGCGCGAGATGTCGACTTGGCGCGATACGGTGCTGCACACGAACTCGAGCATTTCCGGCGACTCGATGCCTTCGGCGATTACGTAAGCATCGGTTGCTTTCGCGATGGCGATGATGCCAGCGACGACGCCGCGTGCTTTTCTGTCGGTTAGTGCTTTGACGATAACTTCACGGTCGATCTTGACGAAATCGAGCGGCAGCCGGCTCAGCATCTCGAGTCCGGAATTGCCCGCACCCGTATCGTCGAGCGCGAGCCGGAAACCGTGGTGTTGAAGGTCGACGGCCGCCGCGATCACCGCCTCGACCTTCGTTATCGAGCGCTCCGTTATCTCGATCACGATGCGATCGGGCGTCAGTCCGGCGGCGCGTACCGCCTCCAACAAGTCGCTCGGGACCAGCCGCCCGTGATCGAGCGATTGCGGCGACACGTTGATGAAGAGCAGCGCCTCCGCCGGCAGATCGGCCGCGTGCGCGAGCGCAACGTCACGGCAGACCGCGTCGAGCTCATGAGCTCGCCCGATCCGCTCGGCCAAGTCGAACGCATCCTGCGGTCCCTGAAAGCCGAAAGCGGCATCCGGGCGGGAAAGCGCTTCGTAGGCGAGGATGCGGCAACGCTGCATATCCCAAATGGGCTGAAAGACCACGTTTATGGAGCGCGAGGCGATCAACTGCCGCAACTTATTCACTTTAATCGGCGACAATAGCCACATGCCGTCGAGCGATTCGTCAAACGCCGTAACGGTATTGCGACCCGAACGCTTCGCCGCGTAAAGAGCGGCGTCGGCCTGCGACTGTAGCGTCTCGACATCGCGGGCAGAGCCGCTCAGCGATGCGAGTCCGACGCTCAGCGTGTTACCGAATAGCGCGAGAGCAACATCAACCCGCAGCCTCTCGACCAGCAGCTTCGCCGCGTCGCTCGACGTGTGCGGTAAAATGAGCGCGAACTCGTCGCCGCCGACGCGATAGGCGCGGTCTTCGGCCCGCAACGAGGCGAGCAGGTGCGCGAGGGTCGCAAGCACGTGATCGCCGTGAATGTGGCCGTCCCGATCGTTGACGACCTTGAAGTCATCAACGTCCAGCAGAGCCAGCGTAAGGGTCTCCGCATGCCGCTCCGCGCGATACCTCGCTCAGCAGGTCTTGCTTAAACGCGCGATGATTCCCGATCCCGGTAAGCGCGTCGAGCAAAGCCGTGCTCTCCAACCGTTGCAATTCTAACTCATGACTCTTCTCGAGCCGGACACGGTACGTTCTCAAAATACTCAAAAAGCAGATCAGACAGCCGATACCGATCAAGGAAAGCGTTACCGTGATATCGATCACTCGAGTTTGAGCTCGATGCAGTTGCGCGATCGCGTTATCGGCAATAACCGCTTGAGTGCTCGCGAGCGCGTCGATTGCTTCATCGATCACATCGAACACGGGATCTACTTGATCCCGCTGTATCGTCACTACAAGCCCCGCGTCGGCTCGGTTCGTCGCTACGAACATCCGCCTTGTCGCACTTAAATAGGTTCGGTGCGCCGCGATGATCCGGTCCACGCTTCCGCGTCCGTTCGAGTCGCTCAGCGCTCGCACGGCCTGCATCGCCGTGACCAGTTGATTCGCCGCAGTTCGGTGCGCTACGAACGTGAACCCTTGAGGGGATAGACGATACTCACGCTCGAGAGACTGCTCTTTTTCAAGAGCGTATTGCGCCGCGTGAAGATGATCGGTTAAGGTGCGCACGAGGTCGACCCGGCTCGCCACTTCGCGCGTAACGCTAGCGGTCTCCAGCACGAAGGCCGTCGAAAGCGCGAGGGCCGCCGTCAGCAGAATGGAAGCGATCCTGCTCAGCCACTCGATGCGCGGAAGCTTGATCTTCAATCTGCCTTTCGCGGACGTGAGCCACGCTCCGAGGCGAGCGACCATATCTCTGCGGAATCGTCATATTCTCTCCGGTAGTTGAGGTTCTGTCTTAGCAGGAGCGTGCGTGTGAGCCAAGCCACATGCGCTGCCGCGCGGCGGAGGGCGGCCGCGCGTCCCGGCAAAAAAGACAAGCTCGCACGGGCGGCGAGCCGCAAGAGTCGAAAGCTGCGGTGTGATGCGCAATTTGAAAGTTTCCGTCCGTGCGTTGTGCGTGCTTCCGTTCGTCACGGGAGCGATCGATTTCACCCGCGGCGCCGGGTTTCTGAAGTCGGCAGGCGTTCCGCTGAGCGAGGAACTTGTGAGCAACGCGATCCTCGACAGCCAGGTGAGGTTCTGGGGTGCGATTTGGCTCGGTTACGGGCTCGTTCTCTGGAGCTCGGCTTCGCGGCTGGAGCGCGACCCAGGCACTTTCCGGCTACTCTGCGGTATCCTCGCACTGAGCGGACTCGGCAGAATCCTATCATTCGTGCGCTGCGGCTCGCCCGGAGCGCCGCTGACGGCCGCGATAGCAATCGAGACACTCGGTGCGGCGGGTTTCGCCGTTTGGCACGCGGCGTTGCTCCGCGACGCCGAGCCGTCTTGATAAACGTGATTACCCGGCTGCAGGAAAGACCGATCGGTCGCAAAAAATAGCCGCCCATGCCGACGAAGGGCGAGAGGACGAGGGCTCACATCGTGGCCGCTGCCGCCCCGATCTTCAACGAACGCGGATTCGCCGGCACGTCGATGAACGATATTCTCACGGCGACCGGCCTTGAAAAGGGTGGCGTCTACCGGCATTTCGAGAGCAAAGATGAGCTTGCCGTAGCGGCCTTCGACTACGCCGTCCACGCGCTTGAAGCACGCCGGCGGCGTGCGCTCCAGAACGCGAATACCGCCCTGGAACGACTGTACGCTTGCATCGACGTTTTTGGGACTTCGCTGCAGAACCCGGCAGTACGCGGCGGCTGCCCGCTGTTGAATACGGCGATCGATGCAGACGATACGCATCCGGCGCTGCGGGAGCGCGCGCGGCGGGCTATGCTGCATTGGCAAGAGCTTATTGCGGACCTTGTCGGGGATGCGAAATTGAATGGCGAACTCGGCGTTGCAGCGAATTCCGATGTCCTGGTTTCCGTGATCACGTCGTCGCTCGAAGGCGCGATCATGGTGAGCCGTTTGCTGCGCGACTCGCAACACATGGAGCGCGTTGTCGCGCACTTGCGTGCGTGGCTAAGCAGCTATGAAACCCCGCCGTCGGCGATGGTGAGCGCGTGATCGCTCCCGACGCGCCACAAGCGGGCGCGCCTTTTTTTTCGCCTGCAATTGAGACCGATCAGTCGCTTAGACTTGCTGCGCCGGAGGCGCGAAGCTTGGTCGAATACGGCACTCGGCGGACCATGATCGTCGTCGGGATCATGCTAGCCGTGCTGCTCGAGATCCTCGACACGACGATCGTTAACGTCGCGCTGCCCACGTTGCAGGGTAACATGGGCCTCGATTTCGAGCAAGCGTCGTGGATCGTGACAGGCTATCTCATCGCCGTCATCATCGCGTTGCCGCTCGTGCCGTGGCTCGAGAGTCTGCTCGGCCGCAAGCGTTACGCGGTTTACGCGATCGCCGGGTTCACAATCGCTTCGGTAGCCTGCGGAACTGCGCAGACGTACGAAGCTCTCGTCGCCTTCCGTGTCATCCAAGGTCTCTGCGGCGGCGGCATCCTAACGGTTGCGCGCTCGATTCTGCGCGACACCTTCCCGCCGGAGCAGCTCGGTCGCAGCCAAGGGCTTTTATCGCTCGGCGCGGTCGTCGGCCCGAGCATCGGGCCGACGGTCGGCGGTATTCTGACGGACTCATTCTCCTGGCGTTGGATCTTTTTTATCAACGTGATCCCGGGCGTCGTGTCTGCGCTATTGCTCCGGTTCACATTACGTGAGCCCGCCCGGTCGCGCGTATCCGCCGACGCGCTCGGGCTCGGTTTCATGGTCGTTGGTCTCGGCTCGCTTCAATACGTCCTCGAGAACGGTGAACGCTACGACTGGTTCGACGACTCGCGCATCGTCATTTTTACCGCTCTGGCATTGATTTGCACGACGGCATTTTGCGTGTGGGAATGGTTCGGCGCAACGCATCCGATCGTCGATCTCAAAATTCTGCGTAAGCCCGCCGTTGCGATGGGCAGCATCCTTTCGTTCGGGCTCGGCTTCACCTTATTCGTCGGCATCGTCCTCGGACCGCAATTCAACCAAGGCATCCTCGGCTTTACCGCTACACTGAGCGGCAATCAGGTGCTTCTGCGAGCGCTCGCAATCGCCACGTTCATACCCGTTGCGCTCGTTTCGCTCGTGCGCTTTCGGGTTGCGCCGCGGCTTCTCTTGGCCGCCGGATTCGCACTGGTCGGCGTCGCCGGACTTTGGATGAACCGCGTCACGACGCCAGTATCCGATTTCTGGTCCTTCGGCTGGCCGCTGGTTATCGGCGGCTTCGGGTTCGGGCTGCTCTTCGTGCCGCTCAGCGTTGCCGTACTATCGGCCGTACGTGGGATCGAAACAAGTAAAGCATCTTCGATGCTGTCGCTCGCGCAGCAGCTCGGCGCTTCGTTTGCAACGGCGGTTCTCGTGACGATCATCGATCGCCGCGCGGCATTTCATCTCGATCATCTCGCTGCAGTCGTCACACGGAATCGGCCCGCGATCGTGGCGTTCCTGGGCGCTCACGGATCGCCGGCCGAACTCAGTCTCATCCTACAACGACAAGCCGCGACGCTCGGCTTCGCAGATGCCAACTTCATTGGCGGCCTCGCGGCATTCGCGATGATTCCGATTGCGCTCGTCTTCGCACCCGAGCGGCTTCTCCGAGCGGTGTGCAGCCGCCCGCGACACCATAAGACGTCCCGCCTTTTTTCCGTCTTTTAGAGAGGCTACTATCATGTCGGTTCATACCGCGCGCCAGAATCATCTGCGACAAAAATACGGATCGTGGGCGGTCGTCACCGGCGCATCCTCGGGCATCGGTCGCGAGATCGCCTCGCAACTCGCCGAGGCCGGACTGAACCTCATTTTGATCGCCCGTCGTCAGGAGCTTCTTGACGAGATCGCCGCAGGTTTCGTCGCGCGACACGGCGTCGAGGCACGGGTCGTCCGCGCCGACTTGGCGACGTCGGCCGGGGTTGCGGCTGCAATCCTGAGCTCTCGAAACCTGGATGTCGGGTTGTTTGTCGCCGCCGCCGGCTTCGGTACCGCAGGTTCGCTTCTTCGTTCGGATCTCGCACAAGAATTCGAAATGCTTGACGTTAATTGTCGCACGCTGCTCGCTCTTAGCTCACACTTCGGCCGGCGCTTTTCGGAGCAAGGCCGCGGAGGCATGATTTTCATGGCATCGCTTGTGGGTTGGCAGGGCGTCCCCTATTGCGCGCACTACGCGGCCACCAAGGCCTACGTGCAATCATTAGCCGAAGGACTACATGTCGAACTGAAGCCCCGCGGCGTCGACGTACTCGCGTCGGCTCCGGGTCCGGTCCGGAGCGGCTTTGCCACACGCTCGGGCATGCGCATGAGCGCGGCGTTGACACCTGCCGATGTCGCAAGTGCGACCGTCGATGCTCTGGGACGTCGGATGACCGTCGTGCCGGGAGCACTCTCGAAACTCCTCACGTACTCGCTCGTACCTCTACCGCGTCCGCTACGCGTCCGCATGATGGGCCGCATCATGCGCGGCATGACGAAACACCTCGAGAGTGTTCCGCCCGACCCGAAGATCGCGAACGCACATCGCTTGAGCGGTGAACTGCCGCCCGACGTGTCGGATCGCTTACCGAGATACCGAAATCAGCGTGAGCGCCGCGAGCCCTAGTCTAACGCACTCTGCCGTGCCCATGATTAAGTGGTTATTGATAAGCCGCAAGAGACGGATCTATAGTCATGTCGAAGGGCTTCGGGTGAATCAGACACTCGCTACCATCGCGGCACGCATAAACGGGCGTGTCGTCGGCACCGACACCGTGGAAATCGATCGCATTACGGCGATTGAAGATGTTGATCGACACGCGTTGACGTTCGCAACGAATGAACGCTATCTCGCGCAAGCCTTAGCTTCCCGCGCTGCAGCTATGTTAACCGACGAGTCGCTCGTCGACAAGGATAAAACGCGCAAACCGCTGGTCATCGTCAAGTCGACCAGGCTCGCGCTGGCGGAGCTTTTGGCCGATCTCGAGCCACCACGTCGCCGCGGGCCGACGCAGCATCCGAGCGCCGTCGTCGATCCCAGCGCCTCGATCGGCGAAGCGGTCGTTATCGGACCGCATGTCTCGATCGGTGCGGGCACTTCGATCGGCGATCGCGCGGTCATCGGCGCGGGCTGCGCGATCGGCGATGGTGTGCTCATCGGCGCAGATTGTCTGCTTTATCCGAGCGTCGTTATCCTCGATCGCTGCACGCTGGGCGTGCGCTGCATCCTCCACCCGGGCGCCGTCATCGGCGCTGACGGTTTCGGCTATGCGTTTCTCGATGGGCGACTCTTGAAAATTCCACAGGTCGGTATCGTGGCGCTGGGAGATGACGTCGAGATCGGCGCGAACACCTGTATCGACCGCGCACAGACCGGCGTTACCTCCATCGGCACGGGCACGAAAATCGACAATCTCGTCATGATCGGTCACAATTGCCACATCGGGCGGCACAGCGCCGTAGCAGCGCAGAGTGGCTTTGCCGGTTCGACTGATGTCGGCGATCATGTCCGCGTCGGTGGACAAGCTGCCACGAAGGGTCACGTCACGATCGGCGCGGGCGCAACGATAGCCGGCGCATCCGAGGTCTGGGCCGACATACCGGCGGGCGCTTTCGTAAGTGGCCGCCCTGCAAGGCCGCACCGGGAACGATTGCGTCGACTCGTCCTAATCGACCGGCTACCGAAGCTTTACGCTCGAGTCGATTCTCTGGAACGCGACTACGACGGAACTGCTTCAGCAACGCGCCCCTATGGCGGGGCTAAGGGCGCGCTCGCCCCGGTGCGACGTATGACAACGCTTCACGATCCCAGCCGGCGCTCGTGACGCACTGCAAGTATATTGCATCTAGAAAAGCGCGCAGTTCGGCGGCCGGGTCAGCGGCATGCCGAACAGCGTCGTAGGGCAGTACCCATTCGCTCATGGCTTTTGACCACGATGCGCCGGGCGGTGCGATCGGCAGCTTCTCGGCGTCCGGAGGCTGCGGATAGATGTATCCGTAAAAGAACGGCGCCGTTTCCTCGTCACCGTAATAGAGCCCGGCGTTCATCAGCTCGGCGTCGAGATCGTACTTCATGATGTAGCCGCGATCGGTCGGCGGCGCGACGTGTTTACCGCTAAAGAGGAGTAGCGCCACATCGAGCGCGCCCCACCAGGCTTGGATACTGGTGCGCCCGAAGAAATGCGCGCGCCATTCATCGAAAATATTCGCGCTCGCGGTGGCGGCCGCAAACCAGCGCCGTACGGCGTCTGCATCGTAAGCCGCAGGGCGGCGATCCTCGTGCAGCGGCGTCATGTCCGGGACTTCCTGTGGAATCGGTGAAATCGTACATTCGACGCCGAGCGCTTCGAGTGTCGCCTGCAGCTCGCCATAAATTTCCGCGACGGTGCGTACTGGTAAGAGCGCGATGCGGCGGCTGTCACCGTTACTACTTTCCACGACTACTTCGGACGAGAAAACATCGAGCGACGCCTCGACCGACGTGCCGCGCCATGGTATCGGGCCGGTAGTAACGCCGCGCGCCGAAAACAGCAGGGCGGTGAACAGCCAGTTCGGCTGCGTCGGTGAAAGCGCGACGCGCAGCTTTCCGAGCATCTGTAAATACAAGTGAAAGCTTTTCTTGGTCGGAGCCCATGCCGCGACGTGGACGTCCGGCCAGTCGACATTGTCACTAATCGTGTTATGATTCATAAGTAATCCTCATAGTCTAGGGAAAGGCTCCGCCTTGCGCTTCGATGATAAGTCTCCGAAGAGTGTTTCGGAAACGGCTACGGCAGAACCGCCGCGAATTGATTCTTCTCTAATTCTGCTATACCAACTCTCGATCCCAGCGTCTTTGCAAAACGTGAGGCATGTCGCCCGCGTCCACTGAGCTCGTCTTGAAGAAAACTCCGCAAACGACCGCTTTTTGGCCGACTGAACCTAAGGATGGAGCCTCTAGTGTCCCAAATCTCAAATGGGGTGACAGTCGCTCGGCGCGCTTTGTGTCACGCCATTTCGGATTCGGGACACGAGCAGATCCAACCTGATCCACCTTCTTTAAACGATCGTCTTGCGCTACATCATAAGCGGAGGTTGTGAATATCTTCGGGACCGTTTGACATGTGAATTTAGTGAATCTTTGGCGGTGGCCACATTTCGGCAGCTGGTTGCGGCCGATTAATGTTACGATGGGGGTTGGAGCAGCGGTACCGAGGGTTTGCCACGAACAAAGCGCTCCGGATGAGCGTTGTATGCGCGTCGACGACTTGGCGTTGCGCTAAGCGTTCCTGCGCCCGGCCGCGGTGTACATCAGAGGGCGTTCAAAGCGCGAGAGCACTGTGGCGGTGGTCGCGTTTGTACCAGTCGATGAACGTGCGTCAGAATGCACAAGCCTCGGCCAGATTAGCAAAGGTCGCTAGAAACTCGGGTTGATACTTCGTGGTGTTAAAGAACGATTCGATGTGCGGATTGTCGTTGGAGACAGCGACGATCGCGAATTCAACCTCGACACCGAGCGCTTCACGGATGTCGGTCGCAATGATTTTCGCGATACCGAGGAAACCGTTGCTGGTGGCAATGCGCGGCAGCCGGCCCTGCGGCCACGCGATCTTGGAAAACAGCTCTTTGGCAGCCTTCGGATCGTGCGGGAACGGTTCGAGGTCGGACGGATGCCCCGCGCACGGTCGATCGCGAGGTTGAACGCCTGCCGTAAGTTGCGATCGTTCAATGGTACGTCGCGGCCTTGATAGCTGTTGAAGACGCCCACCGGCACGCGGTTCGCATCGCACAGGTCCAAACGCGCGAACTTCGAATTTTTGACTTTTCGCACGTCGGCCGGCGATACTTCGGTTACGATCGACTTCGCCGCCGCGCGAAGTGCACAACTCGAGCGCTTCGGCGGGAGAGACGTATTACGGAACACGACCTTCTGCACGAAGGGTCCGCGCGTGTGGTCCCAATACGTCGGATCGGCATCGACGGCGAGTTCCGGCGTGCGGTTTTCTTTGTCGATCAGCCACGTGCACGCAAACGGGTGCGCACGCTGGATGGCGGTCACGGTAGTGATCGACGAGTGATCCTCAGCGAGGGTGAACGGTCTGGTGCCCCACGAGCCCGGTGCGTCGATGATCACCAATGGCCGTTCCCGGAACCCTCGCGCGCGCAGCCGAAGCCCGGTCTCTCCGTCCAGAACGATCTGCCCGGTACGCCAAACCCCCGCATCTTTGCGAGTACGAGACCGTCGGACTCGGGGAAGTGAAAGCGGATGCAATGGTCGTTAACGACCTCGGCGACCGATTCGGGTGGACAGTTGAGCCACGTTCCCGGAGGATGCGGCGCTTCGCAGCGTTGCATCTCGAAGCCGAGCTTGAAGTGATGCGCCGTTAGGGGTTCTCCGTTTCGATAGGTCACGGCGAACGTCGACTTCTAACGTAACGACGCGCGGCGACCGGGCTTACTTGATCGTCGTCACGAGGAACACGCTCATTCCGCCCTGCGTGTAGAGTTTGCCCGTCAGAGAAACGGTAGAATCGAGTTTCTTACACAGGTCCGATTTCATAGAGACTCCCATCTGCGTGGCGACCGCATAGACACGACCGGCGTCCGTCACGATCCCGAGCGGCGGACAAGCGGCGGCCGCCGTCATGTGATCGCCCTTCATCGAGTCACCGGACATCGCGTGGTCCGCTCCGGGCGATGCGCCGGACATCGCGTGATCGCCGGACATGGACCCTCCTTTCATGGCGTGCATGGAGTCCATATTGTGATCGCGCGTGACGTAGGTTGCGACGTCGACGAGCTTGCCCGTCACAGAGGTCTCCTGAGCCGCGCTCGGTATCGTCAGCGCCAGCATCAACGGCACGATCGGGAGAGCGAAAACAGCCTGCTTCATTGCGGATCCTTTCGAGATGAAGCAATGATCTCACGGCATCCGTTTCGCTAGCTGTAAGTTAGCTTACGATTTTAGACGCTTCCGGCGCCCGAGCTCATCCGAACGGCAGAGCACTTGGCCGCGCGCGGGCGTTAGTGGCGAGATCGGCGATCGTTCCGAAGCGCTCGGGTTCCGTGAGCATCGTTCTCGCGAACTCGAGCGTCGCTCGTTCGCACGCGGCCCGCCGGTCTGGATCGGCGATTTCGAGAAATCGATGACGTGCGCGAAACCGAGAATGCGGCGAATCATCTTCACCGCGGCGAACCCGATCATATCCGCGTACAGGCCATCATGAAGCGGTGCCGCTCGGTAAGCAACGCGATCCGGCTCCGTTCGCCGGCGAACATCTCGGGCGCAAACGGCGCCACGAAGCACGAGCGAACAGCCGGCCGCTGTAACTCAAGCGCATGGCGAAACAGCTGCAGAACGACAAGCTCGCCGGCGATGGTTACAGGGACCGGCGTGAAGTCGAATTGCGCCTGATCGCCGGGGCAATACTTTGCGCGTACGAACGCCTCTTTCGGAACGAGAAGCCTGCGGCGCGTTGCGACGTATCGCCGCAACGCGCGTTCACCAATGCTAATATTTGCGTCGCCAACGTCTATATGCGCACGATACGCATCTACTTCCGATGTTCGGTTCGGGAACTTTACTTGCGGCACGCATAGCGATTCCATGTATTTCTTGACCGGGTTCTTCGATATTCCGAGTTAGCCGGCAACGCGCTTTCTCGGCTCGCGATCTCGCAAGCAGCGGATGCGAATCGTCTCCCCAGACATCCAACGTGATCAACCTCCTCGAACTCCTTCCGCCAATCAGCGATTACGCTAGACCTTCGGAAGGAGCGACCTTGTTCAGGGGAGGGGGTCAATTCTCAACGACCGCCAGGGGGTCAGATCTGGACGACCGTTACCACGTGCCGAACATTTACCGTGATACCGGGTCGAGAACGTTCTGGAGAGCTAACGGCTGAATATACCGCTCGAACACCAAAGAATTACAGTAATGACTCTCCCAATTCGCTGCCATGCACGCGAAATTGAGCGCAGCGATCACATCGTCGACGTAAGTAACGGTAACGGTATCGTTCAAGAATATCACCGAGGGATCCACCGTCGCAGGCGCCACGTCATCATCGCCTAGAGCGTCACGGAGATTGTTGTAAGACTTCGAGGACGGCGCTCTCCCGATCCGAAATAGGATGTGGAGCGTTCGACGTCTTGTGAGAGACGATTGGGGTTGCGAGCGAACGTGCATGGTCGATCGCATCTCTGCGCGGAAGGGTTGTGAGACGCCCGTATTTAGCCGGCGTGTCACGCACGTAGGGATCGCTAACGAGAATCTGCTTTGCTTCGGAGCCGCTTGCGGCACCCTGCGTCGCGAGCAACATCGGTGTCGCCCGTATCAACCGCGCAAGGCGGGTTTCCCATGCTGCCAGAGTCTGAACGACTTTTTCCGCCGCGGCGGTCTGCGGATGGAAATTGCCGCCCCTCCGCACCGTTCCATGCGTTGCAACACAAGAAACGACCGATACCTTTTAAGAGACGGTCGAGATCGGCGCGTTCTTCAATGAGACGTTCGTGAGGTATTTTGAGTCATGTTGGGAGAGAGTTCCGTAGGCCTACGTACCAGTTCTTTGCTACTGGGGATCACGCTCGTTGTTTTAGTCGCCGGTTGCAGCGGCGGAGGGTCGCCGTTTTCGCCGGCGCCGGCGCCGCAGCCGGTTGGAACGAGCGCGCCGGCTCCCGTAACGGGTACTCCGGCTCCACCGGCCACATCGGCGGCGTTCAACGATTGGACGACATACGGCTATGATAACGCCCACGACGGCTTCAACCCGAACTCGCAAGCCTTCACGGTGGCGAACCTTAAAGCGCTTCACCTCGCTTGGTCATCGTCGCTGAATAACTTTAATACCGGCACCGAACCGATCGTCGCGACCGGGGTGGCAGGGCATGCCGCCATTTTGATCGTCGGCGGCGGCAGTGGAACCGAGTACGCGTACGATGCAACGACCGGCACCAACGTATGGTCCCGAGACCTGGGACAGGAAAATTATACCTGCGGTGGATCCTCGACTGCCATTTTTGGAATCGGCGGGACCGCCGCGTATGATAAAGCGACGGGCTCGATCTTCGTCGTCGACGGCAAAAACACTGTTACGAACGGGCCGGCCCACGTCTCGCTCTTCCGCCTCAACGCGGGGACGGGAACGATTGCCAGTCAGGTCGAGATCGCACCCAGTCCGCTAGCGGGCGAGCTGAACTTTGGCCATTCCGGCGTTACGTTCGCGAACGGCCTCGCCTACGTTGGCACCAGCTCGACGTGCGACGTTTCGTCTTGGAAGGGTCGAATCGCAGCCGTCAACACGAGCACCATGACGCTCGCTCGGACGTTCTTCCCGGCCTACGATCCGAACGGAAACACCTATAGTGGCGGCGGCGTGTGGAGTTGGGGCGGAGTCGCCGTAGACGGCGGCGGCGACGTCTACGCGGGTATCGGAAATGCCGACACCGGCAACGCGCAAGCGCCGGGCTTCACGATCGCGCCCAGCAGCAGCGCCGCATACGGAGAGCATTTCCTGAGACTTTCGAACGACCTCGCGACACTCCGCGCGAACAACTATCCGATCGCTCCGTCACCGGTAACCGACGTCGACCTATCCGGCACGCCGGTCCTGTTTCAGCCGGTGGGATGTTCCTTGCGTGCCGCGGTCCAGGGCAAGTCGGGAAGCGTCTATCTCTACGATACAGGCTCCATCGCGAACGGGCCGCTCGGCTCGTTTCCACTCGCTCCGCCGAGCGACGCAGGGGTTAATGAGAGCAATCCTAGTTATTCGCCCATTACGGGCTTACTGTACGCCGGCGTCGCCTCGCCCTCGCTCTATTCGCAGGGAATGGTAGCGATCTCTACCGCGAGCTGTGGCGCGCCGTCCATCGCATGGCGCGCCACGTTTGGCGACGATTCCCTCGCGTCCGGTCACCCGCGTTCGGCGCCGACGGTCACGGCCGGCGGCGTGGTATTCATCGGTACACCGACCGCCGGAGACGGCGGCCAGTTATGGGCCCTCGACGCGACGTCCGGAACGATCCTCAACAATGGGGCGCCACTGCTAACGACGGTGGGGCACATCCGAATGGCGCCGGTCGTGGATGGTTCGTGGCTGTGGGTCATGGACAATAGCGGTCACCTCTACGGGCTCACGCTCGACACGCACTTCCGCGCAATTCAAAGCGCTCATCGTCTCTCATCCGGCCGAAGCTCGACGCGCTTCCCCCATTAGACGGCGGTTCGACGGAATCTCGCGCGACCGAATACGACCTCAAGCGCTCTTCGCTTGTTGAAGGCTAGAGAGCCTTCGGAGGCGGTCCTTGCGCGTCGGCATTATCGCCTGTTGCGTTTCGTCGGTCACCACCGACGTCGACCACCGATTTCGCGCAGATCCCATGTATGATAGGCGCGCACGAGTGGAGATTCGGCAAACCACGCCAGACGTTCAAAAGGCGCAAATTCTTGCACGGTTGAGTCTAACGCGACGCCGGTTTGTGACCAGCAAAAACCGTACATCGCTGCTAAGAACATTTCCAGAATCCAGTCTTTACATTCGCCGCATTTCGGAACCACGTGGGCCACAACGGCGCTGCGATGAGCCACTGCCAAACGTTTTTTTGATGGGAGCGTCGGCCATTTGAAAACTGGTTCGTGCATGCATTTGCTATTCCGGCGATTCCAGACCCGGTCCTCATTCTCAACGCCAGCTGGGTCGCCGCGATCGCGTCAGCCCTCGTCGTCGCCGTGACCGCGGTAGCGGCCTTTCTTCAAATCAGGCACGTCAGAAATGCCAACGAGATTTCTGTATACTGCGCCTTGCCGAACGACTCGATTCGCTCGAAACAGGTGAGGCCATCGCTGGAATCGACGCGTTTGCGGAGCGCGTCGGAGCGATCGTGCCTTCCGTATTCGGCTCGCACAGCCGGGTTTTATTGATGAATTTGACAATATCGAATCGCTTCTTCGATTCCTCGAACACTTTGCGACGCTGATCATTACGGGTGGCGTCAGTGAGCGCTTGCGAACGGTTTTTGGGTCGGCGCTCGACGAAGACGCGCGTGATTCGCTAGCGCAGACGCATCCCCGTAACATCTCTTAAATCTCTGGAGGCTGCAGACTTTATGTTCGACTTCTCCCTCGCGATCGGTTACCATCTTCTCATCTTCGTGTTGTTCGGCGTTTTAGTCGCCGAGCTTATCCTTGTCCGATCAGGCTTAGATCAGATGACAATCGCCCGAACGGCTCGGATCGACCTCTGTTACGGCGTCGTAGCAGGGCTGATCGTGATTGTGGGATTCACTCGAGCCATTTTTGCCGCGAAGGTTGGTTCAGCGCTGCGCGGGCGCATTAGCGAAGCTCACCGCGCTGCACAACCTGCCCCTCTCCATTTCGTCGGTGCCGCCGGGCGGCGAATTTTTGGCGGCTGTCCTCGAGCCGCTCACAAACCCTGAGGTTCGGTTGCGCACGCAGACCAGCGCATTCGCCGACGCGGGCCTCGTCGAGGGCCTGCGCGCGAGCGGGCGTCGCGTGCTCATTCTCTCCGGTGTCGCGTCGGAGATCGTCGTGCAGCGCACGGCGCTTGACGCGCTTGGCGGCGCATAACCGCGGCAGGCGGCGCTACGACGTCAGTTACAACGTTTGGCGCGGAGTTGACCGGCGACTTCGCGACCGAGCTTGGCGGCAAGACGCTCGGCATCGTGTACGAGACGCTCGGCAGCTGACCGCAATGAATGCGTTTTCTCCCGCTCAAGCGATCATCTCCGCGATGATCACTCCGGCTCTGCTCATTCTCGCATCAGCATCACTTATCGCTACGGTACTCGTACGTCTGGCGCGCGTCGTCGACCGCGTTCGAAAGCTCGCCGACCTCGGCAATGAGCCCTGGCTCGTAGACGAAGTCAACCGTCAGGAGCGTCGCGCATTTCTCGCGGAGCGAGCCCTCTCGTTCTTCTTCTTGGCCGTGACGTGTTTCGTGATCGCGGGGCTGTCGATCGCGATCGATCGCGCGCTCGGGAATCAGCTATGGTGGATGCCGGTCGTTATCACGACGATCGGAATGGCGTTGATCGTCGGAGGCTGCGCCGCAATGCTCGTCGAGACGCGCCTCTCCGTGTCACAACTCCGCGCAGAGATCGCCCGACTACGCGCTTGATTTGGGGCGCTGTCGCGCTGCGCTTGCCGACGGATCATATCGACGCCGGAAGCACAGTAGGTCGCATGCTTTTACGCTGCGCTCGCCGTAGATTACGTTGCCGTTCACAGCGCCCTAGTCAGATGGCTCGGCGACCAGCGCGTCTTCGCTCGTCAGCGCGCCGTCGAGGAGATCGATCGTCCGCGACGCGTAGCGGTTGAAGCGGCGATCGTGGGTAACCATCACGATCGTCGAACCCGCGCGATGGAGTTCGGCGAGTAGCTCCATCACGAGTTCGCCGTTGATCGTATCGAGATTACCCGTTGGTTCGTCGGCGAGCAGCACGGCCGGATCACCCGCGATCGCTCGCGCGACGGCGACGCGCTGCTGCTGACCGCCCGAGAGCTGCGGCGGATGATGTCCGGCGCGATGTGACATCGCAACGCGTTCGAGAGCGTCGGCGGTGCGTCTTTTCCGCTCGCTCGTCGACGTTCCACGATAAGTGAGCGGAAGCTCGACGTTCTCGGCGACCGTCAGGTCCCCAATCAGATTAAAGTTTTGAAAGATGAAGCCGATCTCGCGATTGCGGATGCGCGATCGCTCGATGCCGCGGAGGTTCGCGACTTCGCGGTCGCCGAGCACGTACGACCCGGACGTCGGACTGTCGAGCAGTCCGAGGATCGAAAGCAACGTCGATTTCCCGCAGCCGGAGGGACCTTCGACCGCGACGTATTCACCGCGCGCGATCGAGAGCGACACGCCACGCAGCGCACGCGTCTCGATTTCGTCGGCCTGATACACCTTCCCGATGTCGCGAGCTTGGATGAGCATGGAAGCGTTCCTCAATTCGCAATGCGGAGAACGGGTGCGGTGAAAGCGGAGGTGTCGGACACGATGACGCGATCGCCGGCTGCGAGCCCGGCGACGACGCGCGCTCGATCGTTCGAGCCTCCGGCGAGCGTTACGTAGGTGCGATAGGCGAGCGTCTCACTGCGATCCAGTCGGTAGAGCGCGATGTGCGCACCATCGCCCGCGGCGGCCGGCCGCGCGATTGAAAGCGCGTCAGGAGCCCGGCTGATCACGATCGTGCCGTCGAGCGTCTGATCGGGGCGGGCGTCGTGCGGTATCCGGTCGAGCGCGACATCGACGGCGACCGTGCCGTTCTGCGCTGCGGGCGCGATCCGCGAGACCCGACCGCGAATAACATTTCCGTCGCTGGCCGTAAGCCGCACGACGAGACCCGGGGCGACGCCGCGAACATCACTCTCGGCGACCTGCAGCACCGCTTTGAGATCGCGCTCTTCCGCGATACGAGCCAGTTCCGTGCCTGCCGCGACCCGTTGTCCCGGATCGACCGCTACGCTCTGCACGATCCCGGCGGCGCCCGCACGGATCGTCAGTCAGCATGGCGAGTTGCGCGCGCTTCGCGGCGAGCACCGCCGTCAGCTGGTCGACGAGCGCATCGGCGGCCGCGATCTTCGCGGCGGCGCTTGCGGCGCCGACGGAGACCTGACTCGATGCGATCGTAACGAGATCGTGCTTTTCGGACCGGTCGATAATGGCCGAGCGATATTGGAGATCGCCCACCAGGCCGTTGGCATGCAGCTGCGTATACGAGCTCGCCGTAATCGCGGCTCGCGAACTTTCGGCGCGTGCCGTACGGAGCGCGCTTTCTTCGTCGAGGTACGTTCCGGCCGCCGTTTCGCGGGCACTGCGGACCTCGGCAAGCGCGGCTGCAAGCTGCGCGGAGGCGTTTACCACGGCGACGACGAGATCGGGATTTTGTAATTGCGCGACCACGGTGTCGGGCGAAACGCGCGTCCCGGGCCGGACGGGCACGGAAGCGACGACGCCGTCGGATATGTTTGCGACGATCCGGACGCGGTCGGGCCGAACGTGCCGCCGGCTGTGACGTCTCGCTCGAGTGCTCCGCGCCGCACCGTGTCGATGACGAGCGAACCGAGCGGCACGGACGGTCCGCTCGCCGCGCGCCGGCCGAGGAGCGTCGGAAGCGACCACACGAGGCCCCCGATAACCAGCAGCCCGGCCAGGATCGTGAGAACGGCGCGAGCCGCGGAGGGACGGCGGCGCGTGCGGACGACGTCCATGCTATTCGTATCTCAACGCGACGATAGGATCCACGCGCGTCGCGCGGCTCGCCGGAACGAGTGCGGCGACGACCGCAATAAGGATGACGAGCGCGGTAACGATCGCGAACGTCAGCGGGTCCAGCGGTGCCGTTTCGTAAAGTTGCGAGCCGAGGAACCGCGTGCAGAGTGCCGAGAGCAGCAATCCGAATACGATGCCGACGGACGCCAGGCGTAAGGCTCCGAGCAAAACCGTGCCGAGGATGCGCCACGCCGAGGCGCCGAGCGCCATGCGAATGCCGAATTCATGGGTGCGCTGCGTGACGCCGAACGAGACGACTGCGAAGATTCCGGCGGCCGCGAGTGCGAGTGCGACGATGGCGAGCGCCGAGAGCGCGATAAGGCTGAAGCGCTGAGCCGCAACATTACGCGCGAGCGACTCTGAAAGTTCGGCCACGGCCGCCTTCGCTAAGAGCGGGTCGAGCGCGCCGAGCGCAGCCGCTACGGCGCTCCCGGGATGCGCTCCGGGTTCGGGCTCGATGAGCAGCGACGCGTCGGAGAGCGGCATCTGCAGCAGCGGGATGTAGACAGTCGGCTGCACCGGCCGCAGGAACGAATTGCGTAGATCTGCGACGACGCCCACGATCGTGGACGGCACGGCAATTTTCTCATTCATCGTCTCGAAGCCAGGCCTGATATGTGCTCCGATCGCGGAGCCGCCGGGAAAGTTCGCCCTGGCATAAGTTTCGTTGACGACGACGACGCGCAACGCTTGCGCCCGGTCATCGTCGGTAAGCGGCCGGCCGGCTCGGAAACTCGCGTGGAGGACGCGGAAGAAGTCGAAGCCGACCGAGGCAAAATCCGTTTGCGGCTCGGCTCCGGGGCGATACGATCGCCCGTCGACGGTGGTACTCGTGCCGTACTCCGAACCGGAGAACGGAACCGGTTCCATCCAAGCTGCGCCGCGCACGCCGGGAACGGCTCGCGCCGTCGCCAGCGCGCGTGAATAGAAGGCGTCGCGCGCCGCTTCCGTCGCGTAACGCCGAGCCGGCAAGTCCACGCGGCCGACGACCTCGATTCCCGTAGCGTCGAAACCGAGCGGTTGAGCGGCCAGTGCGATAAAGCTGCGCACGACGAGTCCGGCGGCGACCACGAGCGCGAGCGTCATCGCAATTTCGGCAGCCACCAGCGCATCGCGCGCGCGGGCGCCGCGGTGCGCATCGCCGCCGCGCCCGGCGCTCTTCAGTGCGGTTGCGACATCTCGCCGCGACGTGGTGAGCGCGGGCGCGAGACCAGCGGCCAGCGTGCAGAATACGATGATGCCGAGCGTGAAGAGAATGGCGGCGCCGTCGATCGGCACGTCGTCCGCGCGCGGAATATTCGCCGGATGCAACGCGACGAACGCGTCGACCGCTCCGTACGCGATGACGATTCCGGCCGCACCACCGATTACGGCGAGAACGAACGACTCGACCAGCAATTGCATGACGATGCGGCCGCTCGAGGCGCCGACCGCAATGCGAACCGAAAATTCACGCTCGCGAGCGACGGCTCGGCTGAGCAGCAAATTCGCGACGTTCGCGCACGCCACCAGCAGGACGGCACCGACCGCTGCAAAGATCGCAAAGAAAAGATCGCGTTCGCTTCCGACGAGCGATTCGGAAAGCGATACGACGTGCGAACCGAGCGTCGCGTCTTCACTCGGGTGCGCCTTTCGAAGTTCGCGGACGCCGGTTGCGATGAATGCGTCGGCCTTTTCCATCGAGACGCCCGGCGCGAGCCGCGCGATGACGTCGAACGAATGCTCTCCCCGGCTGTTACCGTCGCCACGATCGAACTTCGTTCCGACGCCGTTTTCCGGCACGAACGTCCAGAGATCGGTTCGGTAAAATCCACGGTCGACGTGCGGCTGCTGCACACCCGCGGGAGCGATGCCGACGACGTGATACGATTCGCCGTCCAAGCGGACGATCGACCCCACGGCCCGCGGATCGCCGTCGAAGGCGCGATGCCACAGCGCGTCCGAGAGGACGACCGGTTGCGCCGCGCCGGGCCGCGTCTCGTTCGCAGCGGGAAAACGCCCCAGTTCCGGATGCGTGCCGAGCGCATCGAAGAGGCCGACCGTCGTCGCGATCGCGTCGACCGTATGCGGATCGCCTTTGCCGGTCAGCGTTAAAAAGGCGCGCGTAAAAGCCGCCGAGGCAGCGAAGGTGCCTCCGGAATGACGCATGAGGTCCGCGTAGTCGGGTAGCGACGATGGTGCAGGCAAGCCGGCGTTAAGCCATCGAATGGCGACGAGGCGACCCGGGGCCGCGTACGGCAGCGGCGCGAGAACGACCGCGTGCATAATACTGAAGACGGCGACGTTCGCGCCGATGGCAATGGCAAGCGTCGCAACGATTACCGCGGTGAAGAGCGGCGTCCGGCGCAAAGCGCGAAAGGCATAGCTGAGATCGCGGGAGAGCAGCACGAAATACTCCGTAAAGGCGGTCGCGACGAGATCCGACACCGCGATGAGAGCGTAGGCGAGGGCCGCGACGGGGCCGCGAAAGGTTCGTTCGTCGGAGATCGCGCGAACGAAATCAGCCCGGATCGACGAGCCGTATTCTTTGCGGAAGTCCGGCGGGCACAGCATCAACGTCGCCCCGAATAGCGCGACGATCGCGCGCTGCACGCGGGTCAGCTTATCGCGAGCGACGGCAATAGGCTACGCTGGCGCGCAATGGCGACGAGTTCTTCGAGTCTCTCCGCTTCTGCAACCGCGACGGCTCGGCCGCGCTCGGTCAACCGGTAATAGCGGCGGCGCTCCGCATCCGCGAGCGAGTCGCCTTCGATTTCCACGATCCAACCGTCGGAGAGCAGCTGCTTGATGAGCCGATACAACGTGCCCGGGCCGAGTTTGACGGTACCGGCCGTGTGCGCTTCAACTTCCTTGATCACGCCGTAGCCGTGACGATCGCCGCCGGCGAGGGCGAGAAGGATGTAGAAGGTCGATGAGCTCAGCGGCAACGCCGCGCGGGCCTCGCGGGAGCTCATCCGAGCTTCGGACCCCATCCGCCGGATGACGAGTTGCGGTTCCAGCCCGCTCGTGTGAAGCTAGGCACGCTGCAGACCGCCTGCCGCGGTAGAATCAGCCGTTCGTTCCCATCGTGCTCGGTCGACGCTCGGGCGCTAAAGTCGTTGTTCATCTCAGATGCTCCGTTAAGAATATATCTGTTACGAGTATATCCAATTTGATTAATAAGTCAACGGCTCGAGACGAAATTGGTCGCGGCGACCGATTCAGAGAAACGCTCCGGCCAGAACTGTTCACCGTCGGACCGGCAATAAGGGGGCCCCTGGGTCAGAGCCGGCCCCGGAAAACTGGACTGAGCGTTGAGTGGAGTCCTTGCCCACCGGCAGAGCGAATATGCCCTGCGATCGGAGCAAGAAATGCCCAAACGCCCACGGCGTAACCACTCACCTTCCT